>JADMIO011014759.1_pt1 | contig 24935 bp, 22 predicted proteins | sample 8958161 | NCBI WGS metagenome assembly JADMIO01 (sample SAMN16585339, study PRJNA669376) | soil metagenome | isolation source: Crop rotation soil | place: USA: Cullars Rotation, Alabama | collected 2011
GCCGCGACTTCAAGTCACGTGAATTCCAAGCTTCGGATCCCACTGTGCTGGAAAGAATCATGTACTTCCCCCAATCAAGCGAAACATCCTCTTTGGGAATTCCAAAAGCAATAATTTTTCCGGCAATTCTGACAGCATCAAAAGCGATCTGAATTCCTAAGCGGTTGCCGCTCATCTCAAGAACCGCATCGTAAGTGCCGTATTCTTTTTTGGGGACTTTGGAAATGACTCTAGTAAACCAGCCGGTTTTTTCAGCTAACTTTCTGCGGTATGGTTCATCATTAACCCCGACAACTTCTTTAGCGCCCATTGCCCAAGCTGCGGCTCCAGCGCAAAGTCCTGTTGGGCCAAGTCCCATGATTAAAATTTTTTTTCCTTTGACATCAGCTTTGGTAGCAACATTGACAGCATTTCCTAAAGGTTCCTGGACACTCATTGCATCAATAGGGATAGACGGGTCATTTTTCCAAGTCGTCCGAACAGGGATTGTGGCATATTCTGCAAATCCACCATCCCTGCCAATTCCAAATAAATCCATATTCTCACAAACATGGTAATTTTTAATTTTGCATTGATAGCAGTTTAAACAAAAAATATGAGTCTCTGAAGAAACTAAATCTCCAACTTTAAGATGAGTTTTGGATTTAGTATTAATTTCCACAATTTCACCAACAATTTCATGACCAATAATTGTTGGGGGTTTGATATGTCCTGCAGCCCAGGGAATCCAGTCATAAATTCCAATGTCAGTACCGCAAATCGAAGCACCCAAAACCTTAACTAGAACCTCATCTTTTTTAGGTTTGGGAATTGGAACCTGCTTTAAAGTAACTCCGGGGGCCGCTTTTTCTTTAACAACTGCCAGCATGGTTTGAGCCATATTCAAGATATTGTACTCTAAAAAAAATAAGTTGCAAGATAAGGTGATGATTAGGTTGTCAATTCATGCCTAATCAATAAGTGATATATTTCATTAACTTCACGATCGTGATATTAATGAAATTATAATTTCCAAGAAAACTGTAAATTTTAAACCGGGTTTTTGCTAAATACATTTGGTTTGGGTACTAAGTATGGTTTATTTTTCTAGGAAAGTTTGTAAACTTAAGTTTATGAGAGCGAGTAAGGGTTTAACAGAATTTATTTTACTGGCAGTTGAAAAATCTATTGAGGGATACGTTCGGGCTGAAGATTTTATTTATAATCCTCACAAATACCTGTATGGATACCCAAGAAAAATTAACAAACCCCTGATTTTGCAAGCCATAAAAAGGCTTAAGGAAAAGGGTTTTATAGAATATGTTGATATTGGAAAAGTGGTTTTTAAATTAACTGATTCAGGAACAGATCAAGCAATCCGGTCAAAACTGAAATTAGATAATAGGGAGGTTTGGGATAAAGTTTGGAGGCTGGTAATATTTGATATTCCGGAAGACCAGAGACTGGCAAGGGATTTATTAAGGTTTAAACTGAAGGAATGGAGATTTAAAAATATCCAAAGAAGTGTTTGGGCAACGAAAAGAAATTGCACAGCTATTATGCGTAAGTTTATTAAAGAATTAGGGATATCAAAATGGGTAATAGTCATTGAATCCAGCGACCCAGGTTTTTAGGGTAGTCAATATAAATTTCATTAACTTCACGATCGGAAAGTTAATGAAACTAAGGAAAAGCCATGAATCCATCAATTTAAAGGCTATATTGATATTTGATATCTTTTGATCTATTATTCCAGCAATTATGGCAAATCGAGGAAGAATTGAAGAGCAAATTCAAGCAGCATTCGGGGACCTAAAAGAATTAGCACCGGATTCGGGATTTAGTGTAGCTCCAAGTTTAAGACCCGCTGAGCATCCGGAATTTACTTCGAGACTGGGTGCTAAGAGTCTAATGGTTGTTGATTATTGGTTTGGCCAGGCTAACGATCGGTATAGAAGAAGTAAAATGATAGAGCCTGGTTTGACTCCTGAAAATCCCAAGTTGGTTGGGGCTGAACTTGAATGGGAAAAAGATGGACTTTTATATACGTTAGCTGCAGAACGAAAATCCCGTGAGCAAGAAGGTCCAATGCCCGATGAAGTCAGCTTTTTCCAAATTAGTGTTAAAAATGGGAATGGAATAGCTTTAGCTAATGCTCCTTATTATGAAACTAGCGGATATCGTCCTCATTTGCATGTTGAAGTTCCAGGAAGTGGAGAGCTTCAATTAGGGGCTCCAATATTTTCTGATAAACCGGATAGATGGAGCGTTAGTTTAGGTGGGGAATTTGTTAGAGAACTGAAACCTGAGGGATTTAATCGACTTCCTTTCGGTGTATTTGTATCTCTTGGTGGGAATCGGGATCTCCCAAGGCATCCTATTAATGTAGCTATTAAAGATTCAGATATAGCTGGATCTGTAACTATGTTAGCCTCAAAACATCCTGAAGCAGTGTTAGTAGCCCCAAATATTTCAGCTCCACACAGGGAAAGAATAGATTTAGAACTAACAGTTCCTGGGGTATTAGATCCAGAAAAAATGATTAAGGAACTTAAAGGACATCATGGTTCTGCGGCAGCTGTAGCTTCAATGGTTCGGTTTAGCCGTTCTGATTTAGTTTTTGGATAAATTGTTTATTAACCTGGATTTTGATATTATTCCCACAGTTAAATGTTAAAGCAGCCTTTTTATGATCCTACTTTAAGTTATGAGGATAATTATGAAAAGGGGCCGTTTAGTGATTTTGCTTCTTCTGAAAAATTCGAACAATCGGGCGAACCTCAATATGATTTCTTAGGCCAGAAAGTTTATTTGCCATTCGGTATTCCGGCTGGCCCGCTTTTGAATTCCAAATTTATAAAAGGCGCGTTTGAGCAGGGGTTTGATATTGCAGTTTATAAAACAGTCCGCTCTGATTCTTTTCCTTGCCACCCTTTTCCAAATGTTCTTTCTTTAGATATTGAAGGTGACTTAACCCCTGAGAAACTGGAAAAACCGGTGGTAGCCAATACCGACTATAAAGATCCGATTTCAATTACCAATTCCTTTGGAGTGCCTTCAAGAAAACCTGAAGTCTGGCAGGAGGATGTTAAAAAAGCGCTTTCTTATCAGGGTAAAGGGCAGGTAATGATTTTATCTTTTATGGGAACCGTTAAACCAAACCAGACCCAGGAAGAATTTATTGCAGATTATATTTTAGCTGCGAAATTGGCTCATGAAACTGGAGCTAAAATTTTGGAAGCAAATCTGTCTTGTCCAAATATTGGTAACGAAGGCTTAGTTTGTTACAACCTGGAAGTTACAGAAAAAATTGCCAAGGGGATTAGGGAAGTGATTGGTGATATTCCATTGGTTTTGAAAGTTGGTTACTACAAGTCAGATGCTGACATGGAGAAGTTGGCAGAAATTGCGAATAAATATGCTAATGATATTGCCGGAATTAATACTCTTCAGGCAACAGTAGTTGACATTCACGGCGACCAGGCTCTTCCTGGTCCAGGCAGGTTAAGAAGCGGAATCTGCGGCCACTGCATCAAATGGGCAGGAATTGACTTCGTCAAAAGACTGGCGAAAATAAGATCAAAGAATGGGCATAAATTTAGCATCACTGGCGTTGGGGGAGTAACTTCACCCGCAGATTATAAAGAGTTCAGAGAAGCGGGAGCTGACGTAGTAATGAGCGCCACAGGCGCGATGTGGAATCCAAAATTAGCCCAGGAAATAAAAAAATTATAAGGTCTATGATTGAAGGTAGTGCGGCTTCGGATAAACATCTTAGCAGCTCAGATAAAAGAAAAGAAGCTCAGAGTGAAGGAGCGGTGATAGCAGAAAAAGGATTGGGAGGGATGGGAGATATATTAAGAAGGTCTGCCTTTGAAACTGATGGAACTATAAGGGTAAACCTGGTGCACGGGTTTGCTACTGAACTAGGCAGCCAGGTTTTTCCTGGAAGAGATGATGACTTTTTGAATCCATGGCTTTTAATCGCAAGAGATCGATTTCGCGCTGGTGCAGAAACTGTCCTTTTAAAAGCAGTGAAAAGAATTAGAACTGCATTTCTACTTGATGATAGGTGGTGGGAAAATAGGTACTAAATTTGTTGAGTTGTGTGATTCTCTAGTTTTTTAATTCTTTTGCCATGACCCTCAATATCTTTATCATGATCATCAAGCCTTTGGGAGTTAATAATTTGTTCCTGACGAGATGCGAGGACTTCTTTTAAGACTTTATCCAAAGCCGTCATTACAACATCATGTTTTTGGTTAAGTTCTTCTTTGGTAACCAATTTTTCATCTTGGTCAACAACCTTGCTATTTAACTTTACGAATTCTGTAATTAGTCTCTCAATTTTAGAGTCTAGTTTGGATAAATTATCATTTATATTTGAGCCTGAATTTTTTGACATCGGATGTTAATTTAACAGTAACAGAAAAAATAATTCAATATGACATTATGACATTTTCACTGGAAATACCACTTTGCCTGAGCCGCCGTCTACTATTTGTCCCTCAGTAAAAACTTTTTGGCCCCTTAATGTTGTTGAGAGGACTTTGCCTTTGGTTTGCATGCCTACGAAAGGGGTCCAGCCGGCTTTGGTGAAGAGAGCTTCGTTGGAAATTGTTTGGGGCATATCTAAATCGACTTCAACATAAGTGTCAGGTTGTTCCGGAATATTAAAGATCTTCCTCGGGTTGGTACTGGTCATTTCAACAAGTCGTTCGATGGTAATTTTCTTTTCGCTAACAGCATTTAATAAAAGAGGTAATGTGGTTTCTAGACCCGGGACGCCGTTGACAACTTTCTCGCCCATTTTTTCATCCCAGGTATGCGGGGCATGGTCTGAAGCGATAATATCAATTGAATTAATATTGGCCCAGAGATAATCCATGTCTTCATGTTCTGCCAAAGGCGGGCGCATCATGCCAAAGCTTTTTAAACGGGCAACATCATCAATGGTCAAATATAAATGGTGCATGGCAACTTCACAGGTTATATTTAACCCTTCCGATTTAGCCTGCTGGATCAATTCCAACTCGAATTTGCGGGCAACATGGCAGACATGGAGGCGGTTGTGATGTTTTTTGGCGAGGAGTATAGCTTTAGCCAAAGTTTCCTGCTCGGCATGGACCATTAAAACCTTATCTTTAGGCCACTTATCAAAAATTAAGTCCAACTCAGCGCTATCCTCAATTAATAAAGGGCCGGTAGTATGGTTCATATAAACTTTTAAACCAAAAACCTGGGGTTTTACTTGCTCAAAATATTTGGTAGCAGTTCCAGTGCCGCCAAAGTGGAAACCTAAATCACAATATATTCTGGATGTACCTGCATGCGCAGGAGATCCTTCGCTTTCGCTCTGGATTGTCCTCGATGCGAGGGCAATTTTTTCTGATAAAGCAGCAGGGGAGGTGATTGGCATAGGATTATTTGGCATATCCAAAACCAAAGTGTAACCGCCAGCAATTGCCGCTTTAGTCCCAGTTTCGAAATCTTCTTTTTGGGTACTCCCGGGTTCACGAAGATGAACATGGGTATCTATTAAGCCGGGTAATTTAATGATATTTGTCATAAATAATGGTCATTCAGAGGGAAGACGTATGAATCTTGATTTCTGGGCTTTTATATCATCAAGATTGCGACGCTGCGCTCGCAATGACATTTTACAAATTCTTTGACATTTCTAAATATTTCATTGTTTCATTAAACTGATCTTGGGAAATCATTTCTTTTTGGACATAATAATTTAATAGATCTAAGAGTTTAACAGCGGCATAGAGTTTATAATCCTGTTTAGCCAGTTCTTCAGACCCACCTTCCTCGCGGTCTACCAGTACCACTACACCCACCACCTTATATCCTAAATCCTCAGCAACCTTTATCGCCTCGAGTTTAGATGCGGCTTTAGTAATTAAATCATCAATAATTAAAAGTTTTTTGCCATTGCCTTTAGGTGCGTCTTTTAGGGGAATAATCCTTCTTTTTTCAGTTGTTTCTTCCTTATCAAAAATTTGGATGACTGGAATTCCTGAATGCTTTGAAAAGCTTTCTGCTAAAGGGTTGGCAGCTTTAGGGATAGGAGCGCAAAAATCAGCTTTCTCCTCAAATTGCATTCCCGCCATAACTTCACCAATTTTCTCGACCAAATTTTCCGGCAAACTCCGAAGATTGACATACATTGGTGAAAGTGGGGCATCCGGAAATTGTTCATGATGTTTAAAAACAAACTCCTCAGGACTAACCCGGAAATCAACAGGGCTTGTATCACGGGTGATTAAATAGAATTCATAAGAACCGTCATGGTTTTGTTTCCGCCGGCGCACTTTTGCCTGGGTTTTGGTGTTAAAAAGTAAATCCGCCAGTTCTTGTTGGGGTAATGAAAGATTATCCATGGTTGATAATTTCTTTTATTTGGTTATGTAATTTTTCTGTTTCAGCTCTTGCCGCTTCTGCAAAATCTTCATCATTACTTGCATAGATAATACTTCTTGAGCTGGCAATCATTATTCCTTGTTTTTGGGAATTAATTCCATTTCTAACTGATGCTTCAAGGTCTCCTCCCTGAGCGCCGACTCCAGGGATTAAGATTGGAATATCTCCGACAATTGCCCTGACTTTTTTTAGTTCTTCCGGGTATGTCGCACCAACAACCACTGCGCAATTGCCATTAGCGTTCCAATTTGTCGCCACATTTTCAGCAACTAGTTGGTATAAAGGTTTATTGTTCATTTCCATGCTTTGGAATTCATCCGATCCAGGATTGGAAGTCCTGACCAGGACGATGATGCCTTTATCTTCCTGGTTTAAAAAGTCGTCAAGTGATTCTTTGCCTAAATATGGGTGAACGGTAATGGCGTCAGCTTTTAAAGTCTCAAAGGCCATTTTGACGTAACCTTTATTAGTATTGCCAATATCCGCACGTTTGGCATCAAGGATGACCGGGATCTCAGGATAAGTTCTTTGGATATACATAAAGGTATTCAGCATTGCTTCCCAGGTTTGGGATTCGGCTTCATAAAAGGCACTGTTGATTTTATAAGCGCAGACTAAATCGTGAGTTGAATCTATAATTGCTTTATTAAATTCATAAACTGCAGCTTCGACAGAAAGGTCTATATTCGGTTGCCAGTCAGGCGGTTTCAGATTTTTTGCTTTATCTTTTACAGGTTGGGGGATTTTGGAGAAATCAGTATCCAGGCCGACACAAACAAATTTGCCTTCACTCCATTTTTGTTTTAATTTGTCAATGAAACTCGGCATTTTCTTTCTCAGATTTTCGCACAAATATGGTATATTTACAACCTAATGCTCAAGGTTCTGCTTTATGATTTAAAAACCCTTTTTATCCTGACTGCTATCTCGTTAATTTTTGTCGGATTGGATTTCTTCCAGATGCTGACTGTGCCTAAGGGGATTTTACAGCAGTTAACAATTCCTATTCAATACGGCCTTTACAGGAGCTCAGTAACAGTCTCCCGCCAGTTTGGTTTTATACTTTCTGCCCGTCAGGCAGCACAGGAGAATAGGGCAAAGTCTGCACAAATGGCCCAAATCCTGTCTGAAAATGCCAATCTTCGCAAAAAGTTAGCTGAGGCACAAGGGTTTTTAGACCAGGAAAAAACTTTATCTGACAGAACCTTTAATTTAACACCAGCCCGGCCGATTGGTTTTTCAAGATTTTTACTGATTGATAAAGGCAGTGATGACGGGATTAAAGTTAACCAGGCAGTTATTTTTAAAGATAATTTTATCGGCCGGATTAAAGAAGTTGACCCTAAAAAATCGCGGGTGATTTTGGGTTCAGATCCTGATTCCCGGATTTCCGCTTTTTCCCAATCAGATGCCGGAAAAGCTAAAGGGATTTTAATCGGCCAGTTCGGGTCAGAAATGTTACTCGATAAAATTCTGCATGAAGAACCGATTAAAGTTGGAGACTTAGTATATTCAGAAGGCCAGGAAGTTGAAATCCCGCGCGGTTTGGTTTTAGGCCAGGTGTCAGAGGTGCTGCAACAAGATAACGCGGTTTTTAAGCAGGCTAAAGTAAAACCAGTGTTTGATATTGGGGATTTGGAACTTGTATTCATAGTTGGGGAATAGTTTATGGGTAAAAGGTTAGGAAACTAGTATGGAAGTAGGGTGAGGTTGAAGGTGAAAGCCCAATAATGTTACCTCCTCACCATACCAGCCTCCTAACCCCTTAACCTTAACTAAATAATTATGAAAACCTTTTTACTATTTTTATTATTCTTTGCATTTTTGCAAAGTGCTTTTCTGCCGATTGATATGGTTTTGGTTTTACTTATTGCCAGGAGCTTGGTTATTGAAGATCGTGAGAATTTATTTTTAGCTTTTTTTGGCGGTTTGCTGTTATCTTTTTTGACTCAGGTAAATTTAGGTTACTACCCGTTAATATTTATTCTAATTGTTAAACTGGCAGGACTATTTAAAAAATTACCGGTATCGTTTAATCCATTTATGGTTTTTGGCAGCGGGACATTGCTTATAATCTTGGTTGCTTTGATAAATAGTTTTTTTATCAGCCAGCAATTAGAGGTTTATCCGCATTTAATAGAAGTAATTTTAGTGCTGCCTGTTTATTATTTAATTAAGTTTTGGGAAGAAAGGTTTGTTATTAAATCACATACAAAATTAAGAGTCTGATTAGGTAATATAAGATGGCAAAAAACAAATTTGGAAAAGCATTTACTGATGAACTAAGGAAAACGGCCAGGGCTTCAGGGCATTTTAATAACAAGAAACTGAATTTTCAAAATATATCTGAGAATTTGTTTTTTGCTGAATCAGATGATGAGGCAACTCCGCAAATTAATCCCTGGATAAAATCTTTTATTGCAGTGTTTGTGATACTGGCATTTTCTTTAATGATCGGCCGGTTGTTTCATTTACAAATTGTCCGGGGAAAAGAGAATTTGGAACTGGCTGATTCAAACCGGATCCAGGTCAAAACAATCCATGCCCCACGCGGAGTAATTTATGATAGAAATGGAAAAATCCTGGCCCAGAATGAACCTGGTTTCAGGCTTTTTAATCCTGATAAGCCGGATGAAAAACCCTCATACATTACCCGGGAGGAATATTTGAAAATGGAAGCCATGGGGGATGCAAGGCTAAAAGATCTGGAAATTGATTCACTGCGGTCATATTTACTTAAAGAAAAAACCAGCCATATTTTAGGCTATTTGGGGGAGATTACAGAGGATGAATTAAAAACTGAAAAATATGCTAATTATAAATTAGGTGATAAAGTTGGCCGGGGTGGAGTTGAGGAGGCTTATGAGAAAACTTTGAAGGGCATTGATGGTGGGGAAATTATTGAAGTCGATGCAGCCGGCAAAACTTTGCGAACACTGCGCAGGAAAGAGGCAGTCCCTGGCCAAAACCTGGTTTTGACAATTGATTCTGATTTGCAAAAAGTGGCTTATGACCAGTTAAATACGGCCCTCCAAAAAAGCAGCAGCTGCTGCGGGGCAGCAATAGTAACTGACCCTAATACCGGTGAGATTTTAAGTTTGGTTTCCTTTCCCTCTTATGACACGAATAATTTATCTGAGGCTTTAACAGCACCTAACTCACCGCTTTTAAACAGGGCTATTGCCGGGGAATATCCGCCAGGCTCAACTTTTAAAATTGCTACCGGTCTGGCAGGACTTGAATCAGGCAAAATCACTGCTGATACAAAATACGAGGATACCGGCGTCATGAGTTTAGGTCCTTATACTTTTGCTAACTGGTATTTTAGTGAGTATGGCCGGAAAGAGGAAGGGTTAATCGATTTAACCAGGGCTTTGCAGCGGTCCAATGATATTTTCTTTTATCAGCTTGGCCAGGCAGTTGGAGAAAAAGGTATGGGGGAGACCGCTAAAAAAATTGGTTTCGGATCTAAAGTTGGAATCGATATCTCAGGGGAATCTCCCGGTTTAATCCCTGACCCGGACTGGAAGCAAAAAGTGGTTGGGGAGGTTTGGTATCCTGGGGATGATCTGCATATGGCAATTGGCCAGGGGTTTTTGCTGACAACACCTTTACAAATTTCTAATTTAATTTCATTTGTAGCATCTGATGGCAAACAATTCCCGCCGCATTTAGGTCTTGAGATTACCGACTCACAAAAAGGGCCGGTTAAGCAATTTAAATACGATCCTGTTAACCAGCCGGTCAATCCTGATTACTTAAAATTAATTAAAAGCGGTTTGGAGGAAGTACCAAAATCCGGCGGCACTGCCTGGCCGTTTTTCACTTTCCCGATTTCCACCGCTGGCAAAACCGGGACTGCCGAATTCGGGGACGCCAAAAAAACCCACGCCTGGTATACAGCTTATGCGCCTGCAGATAAACCAAAAATTACTGCCACCGTTTTACTGGAAGGCGGAGGGGAAGGGTCGACTAATGCTTCGCCGGTAGTTAAAGAAATCTTCAGATGGTATTTTTCCCAGGACAAAAGTAATTTAATTAAAGATATTGGATATGTCGCCACTGAATCTGCCAGGACTTTGGGAGAGTGAGAATGGTATAATCAATGCATGAATTATAAGCGAAGCTTGCGAGATAAATCTCTTAAAAAATTAGACAACTTTTCCAAGAGATCTATGGATACTTTGGTGCCGGTACTCAATGCTTAAGTTAACAAATATTTCCGGTAAAAGAGCTGGGAAAGCGTTTTGTAAGTTTGGTTACATGCACATTCATATCCTTCTAAAATCCCAAAATAAAAAAGCGAATATCTCTTTAGAAGATTTTATCAAAGCATTAAAATAATTTATGGATCAGGATTTGATATTTTTGCTTGCACTCCATTCTATAGAAGGTTTAGGCCCATCAAGGATTAGAAAACTGTTTGACTTCTTTGGCAGTTTCAAAGCAATTTGGAATGCCAAAATACCTGAATTCTCCCAATTTAAATTCCCGGAAAAATTAATTGCTAATCTTAAATCTGCTAAAACCAATTTGGACCCTGATGAATATTGGCAAAAGCTGCAGAAAAGCGGGATTAAGGTCATCACAATCTTTGATGAAAATTATCCTGAGGATTTACGTGAAATCCATGGCGCCCCAATGGTTATTTATTACAAAGGCTTAATCGATGATGAAATTTTGGCAAATTGTTTTGGGGTTGTTGGAACCCGTAAACCCACAGGATATGGCAGGGTAGTAACTGAAAAATTAACCAGGGAACTGGTAGAAGCCGGTTTAACTATCGTTTCCGGTTTAGCCCGTGGTGTCGATACAATCGCCCATACTGCAACTATCCAGGCGGGAGGCAAAACCCTGGCAGTTTTAGGCGGGGGACTTAACCAAATCTTCCCGGCTGAGAATTTAAGGTTGGCAGAAAAAATAACTGACGGGTTTGGTGCAATCTTAACCGAATTTCCTCCAAGCTATCCGCACCTTGCTGGAAACTTTCCAGCCCGTAACCGGATCATTGCCGGTTTATCAAAAGGCGTTTTAGTTACAGAAGCCGCTGAAGACTCCGGTTCTTTAATCACTGCCAGACTTGCTATAGAACAAGGCCGCGAAGTTTTTGCGGTTCCAGGACCAATCACTTCCAGCATGTCAGAAGGAACTTCAGTTCTACTAAAAGATGGGGCCAAGTTAGTTTCTTCTGCCAAAGATATTCTGGAGGAACTCGGTATCAAATCCGGACCAGTTGTAAAAGCCTCAGACCTTAATTTAACGAATGATGAAAAAGAAATTCTGGAATTAATTAAGAATGAAAGCAGGCATGTAGATGAAATTGCCAGAGAGCTAAAAAAGAAAATTTCAGATGTTTCTTCAATACTTTTAAAGCTGGAAATAATGGGAATAGTGAAGAATATGGGGGCGGGGAACTATCTTCAAGTCTAAATTTAGGTTTAAAGTACTTATCCTTTCATTAACTTCACGATCGGAAAGTTAATGAAATTAAAGCCGGAATACTATTTAAAAAGATTGAAATAGGTTGCAAAATTCAGGAAGATCTAAATAAAGCAGTTAGAGCAGCTGATCCAGTAACCTCAGGCATGTATTTTTTACCGATAGCTGCTAAAGCTTCCTCTTCGTTATTAATTATTAATTGGCCAAGATATTCACCTGATAATTCATGCATCGCTCCAATTAATCCCCCTACTGTTTCAGGTTTCCAGCCTCGAGGAGTTGACTCAAAAACTTTTATATCGGCAGCTAAATTTGCCAGCCCAACGGATGGATAGAAATAGGCATAAACATCATTTCTTGGCTCGTAAGATGTAATAGTAGTTTTAACTTCGCCGGAATCTCTATCGTGTGCTTCTTTAAGCCTTCTTTGTAATTCAGGATCATCGGTTCTAATTACAGAAGAGGTTTCTTTAGTAACTGATGCTTCTGGGAATTTTTGCTGAATTTGGACAAAGCCAAAACGAGCTTTGCCTCTGGGTTCGATTGCAGCATACCGAAAGTCCTCGGGTTCCACATCTTTCATGATGCGATCAATCTTATCGTTAGCTGCATTAGGATCCCAGGATTTTGGCTCAAGGCCTACAAAGAGTATATTACCTGGTAAATTAACAAAGTCTCCATCTCTGCCGCCTGAGATAAATTTTAAATAGGGAGGTCTATGGATTGGAAGATCCCGAACTATTGTTAATCCGGAAGTTTGCTCGACTGCTGTTCTTAATGGATTATCCTGTCCTCTGTCTGCTGCCATGGTATGGATTCTATTCACTCATTCATTCATTGTCAATAGTTTTTAAATCTGAACTTGCGAACTTAACTTACAAATGCCAAAATTGGGGTATGGCTGGTTCTGTTTCTAAAGGGAAGCTTCTTATATTAGTGCTTACTGTAATTGCGGTTGTGAGTTTAGTGATTTTTTATGTCCATGAGACTAATCCTTTTAATGCGCCGCTTAAAGGGAAGTATAAGCCGGGGTTGTCGGATGATATTGACAATGCGGTTGGGAAAGCCAGGGAGATTTATAAAAACCGGAAAGCAATTGGGATAGATTTTTCATCAGGGCCTTGCTTAACTAATGATTTACTGCCTGATTGGGTGGTGGATATTGCCCATAACCCAAGGCAAGCATTGGATAATTTACCCGAGAACCAGTGCCAGGCGTTTATAGAAGGCAGGGCGAAGCATTTTGTGGAACTTGATCTTAATGGTGAGGTAATTAGGGTGAAATGATAATTTAATAAACCAATAACCCAATATACAAATAAACAAGTTTAATGCTTCGCATTAAACCAATGCTAAATGAAATCTGGAAATTAAATAATTTCAAATAAATATGAAACGATTTCTGTCTTCAATTGGTTTATTGGATTATTGGTTTATTTGTATATTGGGTTATTAAATCAAAATGTTATTACCCTTGCATTTACTATCTTTCTGGTATCCAAAAGCTGCAGAAGTTTTCTTGCGCTCTTTAAAAAATATCCTGCTGATCCTGGAAGAGGATTTAGCAGTTGGGCTGATGGTGCGGCTGATTTTTACGCCGCTTTTCCATGATGCTTCGATTGTCGGCAGGATTTTAAGCTTTTTCTTTAGGTTAGGCAGGATTTTAATAGGAATGTTTGGGTTTTTGTGCGCAACTATGGTGGTACTTACAGTGGCTTTAATCTGGTTTACCGCCCCTTTCAGTTTGGTGCTTTCGCTATTTAATATCCTGCCCCATTCCCCGTATTTAGATATTTTCATTATTATAAATATTACTTTTATTACTTTAGGGATTGCGATTTTTATCTATAAAGAGCTGCATCGGGGGCTTAAGAACCTCTGGCAGATTACTTCTATAAAGGATATCTGGAAAGCTACAAAATTAACTCCTGTCGATGTAACCTGGGAAAAATTATTAAAGACTTATGAATTGAAAATATATTTAGGGAGCCTTGAACTGCTGCCGGAGAATTTTAGGGGTGAGGAAATTGAACTTACTGATAAACTTTTGGAAAGGGCATTTGAGCTGGCAAAATTAGCCCAAGCCCAGCATGTTACAGAAGCCCATTTTTGGGTGGCAATGCTGGAAAGCATTCCTGGCGTGACTAACCAGCTGATGAAAATTAATTTAAAACTTGAGGATTTTGTCGGGGCACTCGTTTACCTTGAAACTACCCGCAATGAATGGCGGAAAATTTATATTTGGGATGATGATTTCGGGATCCACCATCTAAGCGGGATTAATAGGGGCTGGTTGGGTGCGCCAACCCCGGCGCTTGATGCAATCTCGGTTGATTTAACCAGTGATGTCTATAGAAGTCGTGCCCCCGAATTTGTCGGCAGGCAATCAGTTGTTTCTGAGGTGATTACGGTTTTATCCCAGGAGAAAAATAGTAATGTTTTATTGGTAGGAGAACCTGGGGCAGGCAAATCAACGTTAGTTAATTACCTGGCAAAAGTGATTGTTAGGGGTGATGCGCCGCCTTCGATGGCGACTAAAAGACTGGTTAAACTAGAAGCGGCCAGGTTATTGTCCTCAGTCCGGACAGAAGGGGAATTGGCGGAGAAAGTAAAAGCAGCGCTTGAAGAGGTGGAATTCATTGAAGATATTATTATTTTTATTGATGAAATTCATGAGTTGGGGATTGGCGAAGCGGGCAGCAGCTTTAACCTTTTTGCTTTGCTTTTGCCATACATAGAATCTGACCGCTTCCAGTTTATTGCCACCACAGAAGCTGAAAATTATGCCAGGATAATAGAGCGGAATGGTACTTTTGCCAGGCTTTTCCATAAAATAGATTTGCCTCCAGCCGGGATTGAGGAAACAGTCCAGGTTATATCAAACCGGGCCATTGAAAAAGCCAAATTTAACCGCATCCAAACGACATATGCCGCAATATTGTATCTGGTAGATAAAGCCCAGGAACTAATCCATTACCGGGTTTTACCCGACTCGGCTTTAGCAATTTTTGAAGAGTGTTTAGTTGCTTGCCAAAAACAAACTAGCCCGGTAATTACGGTAGCTGTTGTAAAAGATGTTCTATCTAACGTGATTAATGTCCCAGTTGCCGAACTTGAGCAAGCCTCAAAAGAACTACTTTTAAATTTGGAAGATGAAATCCATAAGCGAATGATAGACCAGGAAGAAGCGGTTAAAAAAGTTTCCGATACTTTAAGACGGGCTTCAGCTCAAATTCGGGAGAAGGATCGGCCAATTGGTTCATTCCTTTTCGTTGGGCCAACAGGTGTTGGGAAAACTGAGCTGGCAAAAACCTTAGCAGAAATTTATTTTAAGAACAAAGATGCTTTTGTAAGGTTTGATATGTCTGAATACCAGAGTGTTGAATCAATAAGCCGGTTAATCGGTACTAATGAATACCCTGGGGAATTAACTGAAGCAGTTAGGAATAAACCATATTGTTTAATCCTTTTAGATGAATTTGAAAAAGCTGAGCCTAAAATCCTTAATTTATTCCTCCAGGTTTTGGATGATGGCCGGTTAACAGATGCCTCGGGCAGATTAACTGATTTTACTAATACTATTATTATTGCTACCTCTAATGCCGGATCATTACTAATTGCAGAAGGCTTAAATTCCGGAAAGAAAATAGAAGACCTTTCCAAAGACGTCCAGGAACAGCTTTTAAAAATATTTAAACCGGAACTGATTAACAGGTTTGATAGTGTAGTTTTGTTTAAAACCTTAAGCCCTGAGGATTTGAGAAAGATTGTGGTTATTAAACTTAAAGGCCTTCAGGAAATGATGAAAAAAGAAGGTTATTTAATTGAGTTTAAAGATGATGTTATTAATAAACTAGCAGAAACCGGTTTTGACGCTATGCTAGGAGCCCGCCCGCTACGCCGGGTAATCCAGGATACCTTGGAAGCAAAGTTATCCAGAATGATCCTTGAAGGTAATTTGCCTAAAGGGGAGGTTATTTGGGTAGAAGAGAAATTCTTTGAATAAGCTATACAAATAACATTTTTAATCCTATAATTCCTGGATGAGAGTGTCAAAAGAATCGGCCGTAAGGGCTGCTTTAAATATCACTACCGCCATTAATATGTTTGCATCGACCGCTTTTGCATCTCCTGAAGGAGTGTATACCACTAACAGAGGTCCAAGACTTTTTGCAGGAACCTATTGTGAGCGTCTCTACCAGCCATATTTAGGTTTTTTACCTGGTATTACTAAAGCAAAAACAATAGTTGAAATTTACTTTAGGGATGGTGCTGACGATAAAGGAAGGCAGATTTCGTTAAGTGTTCAGCCTAAAGGCGGTCCACAATATTTTATTGCTTTTGAGCAAGGCTCTGAGGGCAGAAGTACTGAACTAGAGAGGACTTACGAACTTCCTCTAGTTAGTCAAAGAGGAGACGAGATTAAGGTGAGTCCTGGACAAGAGATTGATGTTTCAGTATATGATTATAGGTCTGCGTTAGTTTTGGACAGTGAAATTGTCCAAACTCCCTATTGTAATATTCTTTTTCCTTGATTAGCAGACTTTTAAGTTCCAGGCATTTTTGATGAGAGTCCCGCCGTTTTTAAACAAATCCTGATTTAGGTTCATAATTTCTTTATAGCGAGAACCAGTTCCCAATAAATTTTGGGCAATATCCCAAAGGCTGTCGCCTGAGAGGACAGTGTAATTGCAACTTGTGGGTTGGGTGTCCAGTGAAAGCTTCTGAGGCTGTTTTTGAGACAGGGGGTTGATAGCGGCGAGTAATGAACCTAAGAAGGAGCGGTTTTTAGTTGTAGCTTTGACAATATTTCCCCAGGCCCCGGCATTGCAGCCATTCTTAACCCGGATTTTAAAATAATAAGTGGTATTCGGCTGAAGGTTTGAAACAACCCGGTCAATAATCCAAGCTTTGCCTGAATAGTCAAAATTATCACCATACATATCAGCATTAACGTTTGTACCAAAAGCAATTAAATAACCGCTGACATCTTTTTGGGCAGTTGTGAAATGCAATTTAGCTTCAGTTGCTGAGGTATCAATCTGGAACAAATTTGGTTTAAAACTGGGGGTTGAACTTGTACAAGCAGGCGGACCAGATGGAGATGAGGTTGATGAGCTGGAGTTATTATTTGAACTACTGGAAGAAGAGCTTGGGGAGGGTGATGGGGTTGGAGTTGGGGTAGGCAAACTGATATAGCCAAAGTCTAAGGTATGCTTATCCCCTGAGGTTGGAGGGAGGGATCCATTGATCCTAAAGGCTACCAGCATCCTGCCATTTGACCGGTTATCATAAAGGATTGGAATATCAGCACTGCCATCTGCCCCTGCTGAACCTCCAGGTGAAGTATAGAATCTCGTTGAGCCGGATAAAGTTGTTCCATCATAACTTTTATAGTCAATCGAACCATTGTCACCATTAGTGGTTGACTCAACGTAAGCTCCATAAATTAGACCTTGGGTAGCATCATACATAATATCCCCAGTGGGAGCGTAAGAATGTGTCCCTAAGGCACTATATAAATCAATTGTTGAAGAGGGAGTATCGGTGCTATTTAAATAAGCCATGCTGAAAGTGTCACCATTCGTATTGTCTTTCCATCTCGGCCAGCCTACATAAAGTCTGTCATTTGCAGTATCAAGGATTGGCCTTGTTATTAACTGGTATTTCAGGTTATAGCCGCCGGCTAAACTGCTCATTGCACCAACCGTAACTGGTGATTGCCAGCCTCCGCTCCAATTACCACTGCCACTGCTCCAAATTGCCCGGTAAGCTAAAATATTGTCATTACCTGAAACTGAGGAAGCTACAAATATATATAAATCATCTTTTCTGGTGCCTGTTCCGCCTCGGACCGCTACTGAGGCGGAATTTGATCCGGATGAAGGGTGATAAACTCTATCGGCTGCAACTGCAGGCGCGTCGGTTGGAAAAGTATCGCCGGTTCCGTCCGGTGCAGCCCAATTTCCGGCAACCCCGTCTGCGGCACTTAAACTTAGCTTTCTCATTGAAGCCCGGACTTCATTCAACCCGCTGGCAAGTTTAGTCCAGACTGCAACCAGGGTGCCGTTAGCTGAGCCGTCATTTACCCAAAATGCTGCAGGTTGGACACAAGTATCACTACCGGTAATATCTAGCTGGAGGTTAATATTGCTGGAGTCTTCCCGGGCAATGTCAGTTATATTGTTTGACCCATCCCGGGTAATTCCGTATCTTCTATAAATAATACCCCCACCAGCATCACAACTATCAGTAGTCCAAATAACATGTAATTTATCATTAATAGAGTCATAAGCCACCGAGCCCCTGGTTGTGGCATTGGTGGCATCACTATCCTGGGTCCAGGTAACACCCAAATCATTTGAATAAGCAAAATGGTGGACATTAGACCTGTCTTCGGTGACCCAAATATATTTGCCAAATTTATCAATGTTCCAGACTCTTCCCTGGCTAAAATTAATAGCATCTGCACCACCATCAGTTCCATCAGCCGTCCCTATACCCGCATAAGTTCCTTCAGCAAGTGCTTTGGGGATTGAAAATGATATGAATAATGAAAAAAAAGCAAACAAAATTAATAAGAGAGATTTCAACATATTAATTAATTCTTAAAACTCAAATAATTGAGGATGAACTAACTATAAAACAATAAATAAATCTTTTCTATCACCAACTCCAATTTATTACTAACTCCAAACTGAGATTGAACTTAAATTGGTATATTGACAGCCATTTAAACTCTACTGTTATTATCAATATACGTGAAAAAACTTCTTACATTTAACAACCAGCGGGGAATTGCACCAATCCTGATTTTGGTTGCTGTTGTCGGGGTATTAGCTTTTCTATTTTTAACCTCAACTGCTGATTTTAAAAATGGTATCTTTGGAGGCCTTTTTGGTAAAAAATCTTCTAATGCATCCGGGCCTGGGGTAGCTTTTGTTGATTCAAATAACCAGCCTGTTACTCAAATATCCTCGGCTAATGTTAAGCTTCAACTAACAGCTCCCTGGCCAACTGCTGGCAGTGCCTCAAATTTTGAATTAATCCCTGATGCTAATGCCCAGACAGGAACTAGTAATACGGTTTTGACAGTTGCTAGTCCAGTTGATGATGTTAACCAGGATGGAAATGCTTTAGATACAGCATCCGGTTCTTTGTGGGTTGGTAATAGTACTCCTGGTAAAGCAAGCTTTACTGGTATCAGATTCCAAAATGTCCAAATCCCACAAGGTGCTAAAATTATCAGCTCTAACCTTGAAGTAACAGCCAATTCAACCCAGTGGCAATCTATCAAGTTTGATATGGCTGCCGAAAATGTCAGTAATAGCACCGGTTTTACTTCAAGCTCCTTGCCTTCCTCAAGAACCTTAACCACACAAAAAGTCCCGCATAGTTCCAATGTTCAATGGAATAAAGACACTTCATATAAACTGGAAAACATTGCCACTGTTGTCCAGGAAGTTGTTAACCGTTCTGATTGGAAAGCTGGCAATAATTTATCATTAATTTTTAAAGGTACTGGTTCGGGCTGGGGAAGAAAGTTTGTTTATAGCCTGGAAGGAAGCTCAGCAAAAGCTCCTAAACTTTATATTAGTTATCAGGGTTCTGGAGGCAGTCCTGCTCCCTCAGCTTCTACAGCAGTTTCACCTAAGCCTAGTGCAACAGCTATAGCTACACCTACACCAACTCCCACCCCTTCCCCTAAAGTTGTCTCCGCAGTAGTCGCTGAAGATGCAGCTTTCACTAAGAATTTACGGAATATTAATCCTTACACCACTAATCCAACAACTATTGATTACATATTCTCAGATGCAGCAGCCGGAACAAAAACTGTCTATGTTAAGTTTACCTCAAGCACTGGCCAGGAACAGACTTATTCTAGTTCAGTTCCATTAGTTGTACCTTCACCTTCCCCAACATTGCCACCTTCAATGCCTCCAATGGGCAATGGAACTACTGCTGCCTCCTTTGGCATCTGGAACCCTAATACTAAATTTGATACTTGCCCTTCCTATCCTAGCGGGATAACTACTGACCAGCAAAAAATTGACTACATTAAGTCAGTCCATGACTCATTTAAAGTTAAAGGCCCTGATGGCAAATGGTACCCAACCTGGCACCCGGCAGTTGACCCTAAAACCGGCTGTAAGTTTGGCCATGAACATGGTCAGGATCCATCTACCTCACCTATATATAGTGAAATCAAAGACCATTATGCCTATGTTGACCCAGCAACTGGAGTAAAAGACTTAGCTAATGCCGGACTGCCCTTTGGATATGTTAATGAACAAATGGATAATTGGTTAACCCTAAATGGCAATTCTTCCATGATAATGCGTCATGAAGACCATGTCGGCCATAAAGTATCCCTGGCAACCAACTTCCAGATTGGTTTAAACAAAAATGACGGCAGCGGCAAATTCTACTATCCTGGGGTTACCTGTAACTACATTATTAAATTCCACCAGGGAGTCCATTCTAAAGATGCTTTTGAAAACAACCTCCATGAAGTACTGTACAATGTCGAATGTACTGATGGGCACAGATTGAATTTTGATACTATGGGTAAGTTTGGGGCTGCAGGGGAATTCACCAGGTCTTGCGACTCACTTAGCGACAGAACCTCCATTATCAAAACCGGCTTTAGCTATTCTAATGCCAATTACCCTGGAACTGAAAATGACGGGGCAAGAGGAATCTCTGACAGGTCCTGTATTGAAGCTGGATTCCTAGTCCCACAAGGCCAATTCTCCCAAAACCCCTATGAATTCTGGCCAGTCCAGTTAGCCTTAACCCAGAAAAATGGTTCCCCGGTTGTTGATTACCTGAACTTGCTGTTTGATGTTGAAGACTCAATTAGATATTACTATCCAGGCCATATCGACCCGGTCACTGGTTTAGTTGATAACACCGGACATATGCAGGATTTGTGTTATGAAAACTTCAATGGCAGAACCTTCAGAGGCGGTATCTGTGACGGTTCAACTAATTATGGAGCAATTAAAGGTATTACCTGGGATGATCCAAGAGCCGGCTTCAAAGGAGTTAATAGGGGTACCTATTTCAAGCCAGGAGGAACACATAATGCTAATGGTCCAACAGACTGGTACTCTGACCCATTTGGCAACAATGCCCAGACAACTCCTTTCCCTGGCTCAGTCAAGCAATACGTAGGCAAAGACACCATCAACTATGGAATTAAGGCCAATGCCTTTGAAGACGCCAATGTTATCAACATGGTCCAAAGTGATGGTAACGGCACAGTCCATGCCCCTAATTAAAGCCGATAGGTTTTAGAGACCCTTTTCAATAACACTGGATTTTTTATTTCTTTTATCCTATAATAATAGATATGGATCGTAGAAAATTTATCATTGGGATGGTTACACTGGCAGGGTTTGGAGCAGTGGTTTATGGAGCAAATGAAGCAGTCAGGCAAAATGCTGAGAATGTTTTAGGTTCAGCAGATGCTCCTGAGGCACCTGTAAATCCACCCTCTAACGAAAACGGAAACACCAGGGTTCGCAATCTTGCAGATGCTTTTCGGGCAAGAAACAGTTCTAGCAGAGTCTTTAATGTAGATCCGGAGGCACCTTCTGTTCTCAGAAGATGGTTAGATGGCCGGTTCTCAAGATAATCTTTAAGCATCTCCCCTTGACAGGTAATGTAAAATCTACTTTCAGTTAGTTCGATTAGTTCATGGTTAGTTAGTAAAGCAATTTTTTGTTACTATGAACAATGAACCAACAACACACTCCTGCTTTGCAGGGAACGAATAACACATATGACTAATTTAGTAATTGTTGAATCACCTACCAAAGCCCGGACTTTATCTAAGTTCTTGGGCAAGAATTACCGGATTGAAGCCTCAATGGGGCATATCCGGGATTTGCCGAAGGCAGAAATTGGGGTGAATGAAGAAACTTTTGAACCTAAATATATTATTCCTAGAGATAAAAAGAAGAAGGTTAATGAGCTTAAAAAGTTAGCAGAGGATGCGCAAATTCTATATCTTGCCACCGACCCTGACCGGGAAGGGGAGGCGATTGCTTGGCATCTGGCAGCTTTGATGCAGGAAAAAAGCAAAAGCCATAAACCGGTTGAGGATCAGGTTATTAAAAGAGTAGAGTTCCACGAAATTACTAAGGATGCAATTAATTCAGCTTTCGAGCATCCGCGGGAGATTAATCTGCAACTGGTTGATGCCCAGCAGGCCCGTCGGGTTCTTGACCGACTTGTGGGTTATAAACTTTCACCTCTGTTATGGAAAAAAATTAAAAGAGGATTATCAGCTGGAAGGGTCCAGTCTGTGGCTTTGCGGCTAATTGTTGAAAGAGAGCGCGAGATTGAGGCTTTTAAAGCGGAGGAGTATTGGAGTATTGATGTAACACTAGCGTCGAAGCTACGCAGCGTCGAAGCGTCGCTTTTCGTCGCTCAGTTAGTTTCAGTTAATGGAGACAAAGCTATTATTAATAATGAAGCTTTAGCAAAAGAAATTGTTGGGAAGTTGGAGGTTTCTGATTATACGATCCAGTCGATCACTAAAAAGGAAGTTAAACGTTCGCCAGCGCCGCCTTTTACCACTTCAACCCTGCAGCAGGTTTCAGGCAATAAATTAGGCATGTCTGCTAAAAAAACCATGATGATTGCCCAAAACCTGTATGAGCAGGGGTTTATTACTTACATGCGTACAGATTCAGTAAACTTATCAACCCAGGCATTGGGAATGGCCAGGGAATATATTCCCCAGGTTCTGGGTGCTGAATACTTGCCTCCTCAAGCCAGGTTTTATAAATCCAAATCAAAAAATGCCCAGGAAGCGCATGAAGCAATCAGGCCGACTGATTTAAAAACTACTCCTGAAAAACTAAACGGCGACAATTTTACCAGAGACCATAAACGACTTTATGATTTAATTTTCAAAAGAATGGTGGCGTCCCAGGTTAATGATGCGGTATTTGATCAGACAAGTGTGGATGTAAGCGCAAGCCCTCAATCATCAGACATCAGCTCTCAGCCGGCTGAAGACGGAAAGCTGAAAGCTGAAAGCTTTGGTTTAAGGGCTACTGGTTCCCAGCTTAAATTCCCAGGTTGGCTTAAAGTTTATGGAATTGAGAGAGAAGAAGTTGAAGAAGAGAAGTCTGACAAAGAAGAAGAGAAGAGTAAAGCTGAAAATCAGAAAATTCCTGATCTCTCAGAAGATGAAGCTTTGGACCAAAAAGGCATCAGTCCGCTGCAGCATTTTACCCAACCGCCTCCCCGCTATACTGAGGCTTCGCTGGTAAAGAAACTGGAAGAACTAGGAATTGGTCGGCCTTCAACATATGCTCCAATCCTTTCAACAATCCAGGATCGTTATTATGTTGAACGGAATGAGCGTAAATTCAGCCCGACTTCTCTAGGTTTGACTGTTAATGATTTCCTGATGAAATATTTTCCTGATGTGTTTGACTACCAATTCACAGCCCAGATGGAAGATTCTTTGGATGATATCTCTCGGGGAGAGAAAGAGTGGAAAGCTACAGTTGGAACTTATTTTAAGCCTCTGGCTGCAAAGTTAGGGACAGTTGAGGAAACTTCTGAAAAAGTCCAGCTTGAGGTGGAGATGGTTGATAAGAATTGCCCTGAATGCGGAAAGCAGTTGTTGGTTAGGACAGGAAAATTCGGCAAATTCTTAGCCTGCTCAGGGTTTCCGGACTGTAAGCATACTGAGCGGATTGAGGAAATGATCGAAGCCAAATGCCCTTTGGACGGCGGGGATGTAGTAGTCCGTAAAACCAAAAAAGGCAAAACCTTCTTCGGCTGCAAAAACTGGCCAAAATGCACTTATGCCTCCTGGACAAAACCTAAAGTTGAGTCAGTCATTCCCGCGGAGGCGGGAATCCAAACGGCGTAAGCGGTCAAGCTACGCTTATAATCGGAAATAGCTTGGAGTCTCCATTTATTCTATTTAATTCTCATACGTATATTTCTAATTGGATCCCCGCATTCGCGAGGATGACAATTCTTACTTGACATCATTCTGACTCAGCAGTATAAATAGGCTATAAGGTATGAATTCAATTAAAACAATTACTATGCATCAAACCGTCCTCGCCCGCGAGGCTGTCTTGATGTAGGGTTTTGAAATAAAACCTGATAAACAATCAAGACAACCGCCAATCAAAAGGCGGTTTTTTTGTGGAAAGGAATCAAAATGGCTGTAGAAGATAGAAGACAAAGACCTTTAGATAATTTTGAACAAGATGAAGCGCACAGAGGTTTCGGGGAGGCTCTTGCTAGTATGGGAAAACTATCTCCAAGATTAGATGATTCTAATCCAGTAGTTTCTGAGGTTGTAGCTCTTACAAGGATAGATCCTGTTAAGACTACTCCTCAGATGTTGGTGTGTGAAGGTCGTGTATTAGTTAGAATGGGCTCTATCTCATTAAGTTATGAGGTTGATGCTCCTGAAGATATTAATATTTCAGGAGCTGGAGAGTCTGATAGAGTTATTAATGCTGTAAGCAGTCTCCATAGAGCTAGTGTAAAGTCTCTAAATATAGATAGCTCTGAGATCGAAAGGAGATTAGCAATTTTTGCAAAAGCAGAAGCAGCAGGAATATTGCTAGCATGTGGCAGGCCAGATTTAATTCAGGCAAATAGGGCTTTATTTGATAAGGGTATACCTGGAGTTGTCATGAGAACTCCGTAGTTTGATTAGGAAAATTTTTAAAGAAAGGAGGTAAAAATATGGGAGTAATTAACAATAATGGTGGTGGTTATGATGGTAGTTTAAGGATGTTTACAGACCCAGTAAGAGAGCCTGATATGGGCCGCTTGAGATTCTTAAGATGGTTAGCTGAACGTAGGCGACTAGAGCATGGAACAGCTGGTGCACCAAGCGGTGAATTTGCTAGCAGTAGGGTAATTGGTGGAGGAAGTGATGGAGATAATGAGGCGACAGCCCCAAAGGGAGAGTTTATGACTCGTAGAATCGAAGGCTTAGGAAAAGCCAGAGAGCGAGGTATATAGATTACAGGACCCACTTATTTCCAGCACATTGGGATCCTAAGCTTAGAATTCCACGTGGACAAGTTGTCGCG
>JADMIO011456537.1_pt1 | contig 24931 bp, 45 predicted proteins | sample 8958161 | NCBI WGS metagenome assembly JADMIO01 (sample SAMN16585339, study PRJNA669376) | soil metagenome | isolation source: Crop rotation soil | place: USA: Cullars Rotation, Alabama | collected 2011
GGTGACGGCCTTCTCTTTGCCGAAGGCCTCGCCGGCAGCGATCGTCCAGGCCTCGCGTAGGCGCTGCTTCTCCTTGCGGCAGTATTCCCAGGCCGTCTCGACGCCGGCCTGCAGCAGAGGGTTGATGCGCTTCTGAACGGCCGGGTGGATGTCGCGCGCTGCCAGGCCACTGATGATCCGCGCCGGCGACAGGTCGATCTGCGTGACGGCGAAGAGCAGCTTGCGACGCTCGTCGGGCTTCATGTCGACGAACTTCTGCGCCCCCAGCGCCAGGCGCGCGGAGTGTTCGCGCTCGAACGTCATGTCGCCGAGCGAGGTGTCCGCCTTGCCGTCCTTGACGTTGCGGCGCGCGGAGATTCCGCCGTCGAACAGCACCTCCACAAAGCCTTTCTTGGCGCCGTGGGTGATGAGCTGGTCGTAGTCGCGCTTCAGGTCGACGCGGGGCGAGTCACCGACGATCGCGAATCGAATCGCGTCGGCGATGGTGCTCTTGCCGTCCTCGTTGAAGCCGCAGAAGAGGTGGATGGATGACCCCGACAGGTCGAGGTCCAGTTCGCGGATCCGTTGGAAATTCTGGATCCGCAGGCCTTCTAGTTTCATGGTGGTCCTTCGTGGTGGTGGGTGTAGCGGAGTGGGTTACTCGGGAATCGAGGTTTCTTCACCGTCGCCGAAGTCTTCGCGGTTGCGAGCGGCCTGGTCGGTGGTGGGCTCAGCGGCGGCGGGCTTCTCCGTCGCAGCAGCAGCAGTCGTGTCCTTCTTCTCGCCGGCGGCAGCGATTTCCTGCGCGCGCGCGCCCGCGGCGTTCTTCAGGTCAGTCTTCTGCTTCACCGTGAGCTTGCTCATGACCTTCTTGCGTCGCTCGCCGAGCTCGGCCAGCACTTCGGGCGTCGCCGCTTCCTTCGTGAGCTTCAGCAGCAGGTCGAAGGTGTCTTCCTGCGCCAGGGTGATTTCGCCAACGACCGCGCTCTCCCGAGCGTCCAACTTGCCAGTAGTCTGCCCGCCGTTCGCATTCGCGCCCTCACCCGCAGGCGCATCCTTCGGCGGCGTCGTCTTCTTGCCGGGGCCCATACCGTCGGCCGCAGTGGGCTTGTCGAAGAATTCCTCGACGCGCTGCCCGCCCGTCTTGATCGAGCGGAAGATGGTCTGCAGCTGCAGGTATTCCTTCTCGAGCATTTCGCCGAGAGGGCGCCCGCCCAGCCACTTCGTGAGCATCGCCTTACTCACGCCGACCTGCTCGAACGCCGGGATCATGTCGCGGATGCGATCGACCAGCGGGATCTTCGCCGCCTCGTCGGCCTTCGTCGCGCGCAGCTGCTTGTCGACGGCGCCGAGGATGTGCGGCGGAATCAGATCCTCGAGACAGGAACGCAGGCGGCGCGAGCCCTGGTTCGCAATGAGCTCGTAGATGTCGCGCTCGCTCTTGAGCGCTACGCCAGCGTTGTTCCCCTCGTCGTCGTTCTTGTCGCGGATGTGCTTCACGATGAATCGACGCTGCGACATGGTGTTCTTCTGCAGGTCGATCGCGTACGCAACCGCGGTGCTCTCGCCGTCGCGACGTTCGATTTCCTCGACGTTGAACAGGATGTTTCCCCATTCCTGCGCGCACAGCTTCAGCACGTCGATGGTGAGGCCTTCCACGAGGGTGCGGCCTCGACGGAAGCTGTAGAACGCGTCCGCGGCGAGCGGCCCGAGCTTGGCGTACTCCAGCAGGTTCGTCAGAGCTTCGCCCTGGTCGCGCTTGAACATCTTCGCAAGCTGCATCTGCCCGCGGATCATCGCCACGGCCTGCTCAGTGACGGCCGCGGTTCCAACGGTCACGACTTGCTGCTGCTGCAGCTGGTTCGCCGGCACAAGGCTGCGAAGTTCTTCAATGTCAGTTGCCATCTTTCGTATCTCCTTCGGTGGGTCGGTCAACAAAACGTGCTTCTAGGTCGCTCCACACCTTTCGGCGGCGTGGCGCGGGAATCTGTCGCATGGTCTCGTCGGGCACGGGGAGCTGCGGGCGCGCGGCCCTCTCCAGCTCTTTCTCGCGGGCGAGGCCGCTAGTGATGCCCAGCTCGAGCGCGGCATTGGTCAGCATGCGCATCAGCTCTTCGGTGGGCATCGTTTCGGTGAAGAAGATGCAGACCGAGCCCATGCGCAGCGCCATCACGGAACGGCCGTCGTCCGCCCGGTCGACGCCGATGGTGATCTTGGTGGTGTTCATCGGCCGGTCCACCAGCAGGGGTAAATGGGGCAGTAGCGGTTCGAGCACAGCTGACTGTTCGGGTTGCCGTAGAAGTTCTCGGACTTCGCCATCGTTGCCATTGCCTCCAACAGACCTTTGTTCTTCGCGCCATCGCCCAGCAGGATCCGCGAGGGTTTCTCCACCGTCTCGGCGATCGCGCGTTGCGCCTTGCCGGCGGTGGGCAGCGCAACGATTTCCGCCGGCGCAGTGACGGACTCGTTGGCGGTCTGCTCGACCATGATGCCAATGAGTTCGTAGACGCCCAGCTGCGCGGCGTGCTTCTTCACGTCGACCTCGCCGGCGCTGTTCACGATGCGCGCACCGGACTTGATGTCGCTGATGCCGCGATACCGCAGCAGCGTCTGATTCGGGCCCAGCGGCAGCTCGACGATGCGCACGCGATCGGCATGCCCGGTGAGCGTCACCTTGACGTCCTTCACCTTTATCGTGAGAGGGTTGCACTGCAGCTCCACCGCCTCGTACTCGCGGAATGGGGCGATGTCCTGGCAGTAGGAGTTCGTCAGCAGCGCGCCGAGGCTGATGGCTTTGGAGGGCTGCAGGTCCGACCAGTCGACCTCTTCCTCCGGCTTGTTGATCATGTCGCGCAGCGCCGCGACAGCGTCGGCCTCGGTGATCGGATCGCCTTCGATGACGGACTGGTCGAACAAGCCGGTCGCGTGGTGGATGCTCGTGCCCAGGTAGGCGCGCCCCGAGCTGGGAGACTGACGCCCCTCGATGTGCACCGCTGCCCACCTGGCAGGGCAGTCGAAGAGCGTCGAGAGCGACGAGGCGCGGCCGGTCAGCGCGTCCATCGGTCATCTTCCTCCCACAGCAGGAAGAACCCGCAGAGGCGGCGGTGAGCATGGTGGCTCTGCCACCCGACGATCGCGTGGTGCCAGCACCAGCGATTGCCGTAGTCCGCCGCCTCCCAGGACTTCACGAAACGCAGCCGCACATGCAGGAACAGCTGTTCCTCGTCCGGGAGGCGACGAAGTTCGTAAATCGGCCAGCCGCGCTCGTCCTCGCCAACCTGCACGCGCATGTAGTCGCCGGTGTTCCAGACCAGCTTCCCCCAGACCACGACACCGAACTGCGGGTACTGCGGGTAGAGACGTTGATCTTTTACGACCACCGCGCGCTTCGCGAACCATTGCTCAACCAGGTGCAAGAGCAGGATGCCGGCACCACCGATTGCTGACCACATTAGACGGGCTCCATGGCTGACCATGCGCGGCGCCCATCCTTGACGCCCGCGATGAATTGATCGAATGCCGGCCGGCTCAGTCCCTTGTGCCAGCGGTCCTCGGACTTGTCGCCAGTGAGGCCGACGAGAAACCCCCAGCCGTACGCCGTGTTCAGCGCACGCATGCCATCGCCCGCCGGATCCGCCGGAATCGGTGGCGGCTTCTTCGGTGGTGGCGGCGCGGCGCGCGGCGTCAGCGGCACCAGCTTTTCCCACACTGAAGTCACGTGCGTACCGGCTCGCTCGGTGAGCGTCGCGAGGCTGCGAGCTTCTTCACGAGGTCTTTCCGAAGGGCCCTGTCACCCTCGATCCTGCAGTCCACTAGGTCGATCTCTTGCTGCCACCGCTTCGGACTATTCGCGTACGCAACGCCGCACGCCTCCGAACAGCAACTGAAACTGTGCCCCCAGGCGGTGCTGCCCATGCGCGCGCCGCGCCAAGCGTTCGGCGCATCCTTCTGTCCGCAGTTGGGGCAATCCTCGGCAAGCCAGTAGCGTTTGCTATCCATTGCGACCCTCTCGCCCGTCCGGCGATGCCCGCTCGATGTCGGCCTTCGGGATCGTGAAGAACGGATACCCGCTCGGGTCTGCGCTGACCGAGGTGTACTCGATGCCAAAGCGGCGCGAATCGTCGTCAGCGCAGCCGTAGGAGCAGCCGGCCGGGTAAAGCGTCATGCCGACCTCGACGTTCGCCGAGGCGCGATCGGCACGAAGAACCTTAAACGTCATCATTTCGTGCGCTCCGTTGTTTTCGGTGCGGTGCCCGCGCAGTCGCAGACGCCTTCGGATAAGGATCGGCAGTCTGCGCGATGCTCATAGCGCGCTCGCGTTGTCGGAGCGAGCCATGCCGCACTGACCTGGTGCCGCTTCGGATGCGATCCATCGTCCATCTCGACGACGTACTCGATAGCCGCTTTTGGCTGAACAACCTCTACGACACGGCCGGTCCTCGGTGTGTTGAGCTTTACCGTAACAATGTCGCCTTTTCTGAAGGCACCGCGCGTCTCGCGGGGTTGCTCCGCGAGCGCGACGAGGCCCTTGATGATGCAGCCGGCGCACCCTTCCTCGGGATCACGATAGAAGGGCTGACGGACGCAGGCGTAGCTTTGCCCGGCCTTGCTCGCCATCCATGCCTTCGCTGCGTCGATTGCTGGCCGCGATTCAGTGACGGTTTCGCTCACGTCTTTTCTCCGCACAGCGGGCAGTACGTCGGCACGATCACCGGCGGCCGCGCACCCTTCTTGTTGACCTTCTCCACCGGGAGCGTCAGCGATTGACGCATTCCGCCCGTCTTGATGTTCACGGACAGCGACGTCTTCAGCCGGGCATTGACCTCGGCCAGCGCCTTGTTCGCCTTCGCGATGCAGGCGGCCTCGTCGTGCGCGACTTTCCGATGTGAGGCGAGCGGCGCTCCCTCGTGGCAGCTACACATGCACCGCTCGTGTCGATTCTCGCGGCACGCGACCGGATCGGCCGTATCGCACGGCTTCCAGTTGTCGCAGCGCCACTCCTTTGCAGACGGAGCGCTCACCGAAACGCGTCCGCCAAGTCGTCAGCATCGCTCTTGCCGGGCACCGCCTTGTGCGAAGAAAGGCCGCTGCCGACCACTGCGCCGGTGGAGACAGCACCGCCGGCCTGCTGCCCGATGGCCTTCGGGGGCTTGATCGCGAAATAGACGGCGATGCACGCGTTGACGTCGGCCATTGCCGAGTGCGCGTTGGTCAGGTTCGCGCCCGTGAAGTGCGCGAACGCTTCCGAGAGGTTCGCCGACTTGTAGTGATTGCGGTTCACTGCGCGCATCTTCGCCGTGGGCGGCAGCTTCAGGATCGGCGTGGAGAGCACCTGAGTGCACTCCGCCGGCGCGGCCTTCCAGGAGTCCGCATCGACAGTGAAGTCCGCCGGCTCTCCGTAGGTGCCGAACCGCTTCAGGGCGATTCGCACGATGCGCATGTCGAACGATTCGTTGTGCGCGATTCGCACTGTGGCGCGCGAATGCAGGTTCAGCAGCATGCCCACGGCAATTCGCTCTGAAATGCCGACCTTCAGTGCGCGCTCTGTCGTGATGCCATGCAGCTGGGCGACGTCTTCGGGGATCGTCCAGCGATCGGGCTTCACGATCACGTCGAACGACGCGTGTTCCTGGCGCGTGTCGAGGTCGACGAGTTTCGCGGCAATCTGAACGATGTGCGGCTGCTGCGGGCCGTCGCTCGGCTGATTCCAGTCAGGCAGGCCGCTCGTCTCGGTGTCATAGAACATTCCGAGGCGGACGGCATTGGCGATCGAGGTATTCATCGTTGAGCTCCTTCGGTGGTGGAAACTGCTGCGCGAGATTCGCCATTGCGAATCTTGCGAACTTGTTCTCGGCTGATGCCGTAGCGACGAACGAGCACGCGCGTTGGCTCGACGCTCGTGCGGATGTCTAAGACACCAGCAGGCGGAACCTTCTCGTGCCGTGGCGGCGCGGTGCTGCGCCCCTTGCGGCGCATATCCTCAAGGTTTTCTGCCTGCGTGCCGACGAAGTGACACTCCGGGCGCACGCACGCTGGCGTGTCGCAGCGGTGGCAGAGATTCAGGCCATCCGGAATACGGCCGTTCGTAAGCTCCCAGAGAACGCGATGCGCGAGCACGGTGATGCCGCCAACCTTGATCGTGCCGTAGCCGCGCGCTGTGGCTGCGCCAGTCCACAGCCAGCAGCGATCCGTCTTCGTGACTTTAGCCATGATCCGCTCGAGGACCGTCATTGACGTGGCCTCGATTTCGCCCACGCCCTGATCTTCTCGTCAGTCATGTTGGCGTCCAGCAATATGCGATAGGCCGCTCGACACTGCTCCAGCGAAAACATCCCCACATGGCACTCGAGTGTCGGGATCCCCATCTGCGCGGCGAGCCATTGATAGGCTCGAGCTCGAGCAACGCCCCTAACCTGGCTGGGGCGGACATCGCCGCTGTAGAGGTGCGCGGCGTCCTTCCACAGCGGATCGAATCGCGCGTGCACGAAGGACTTCGCCTTGCGCAGCTGCGCGTCGGCCATTCGCCCCAGCGGCCTGCCGTCAGGATGCGTGCCGATCCGCGCATCACACGGCTTGCAGGCGTAGAGCGGCCCGTAGTTCGCGCCATAGATCGGCGTCGAGTCCGGGTAGTAGACGGACGGGTAGCGGCAGTACGGGCAAATCGGCGGCTCGATTTTCAGCCGCTCCGGCGGAGGCGCATTCCTGTGCCGGCCCAGGGCCTGTTCGGTGCGCGCGCTCACTCGAAGTCCCACTCCGCCGCATCGCGCGTCGCCATCGCGGCGAGCACGCGAATCCAGCGACGACGCCACCGCAGGATGTCCTGCAGGTGGATCATCAGACGCACTTGCTGACGGGCCGGAGCGTCAGGTGCCATCGCGCTTCCACAGGATGACGCCGCCGCGGATGGTGCCGAGGAACGCATCCCCCGTCATTCCACCGCCGCCGGCGCCGTTGATGTTCACGCCGAGCCCGATGTCGACGTAGATGCGCTGGTGCTCGTAGTGCGCGAGCAGCTGTGCGGCGTTGACGACGTCCTCGCTGCCCGCCTGCGGCTCGAACGGGAAGCCGAGCAGCGGATGGGAGGTGTGCGACGCCTCCGCACGGATGTCCTTCGGCACCAGGGCGCCGCAGCCGGTGAGCAGCAGCGCTGCGGTGATCGTGGCGACGCGCATCATCGGCGGCGCCTCGGCTTCGCGTGCAGCACCAGCGTTTCCTGGCGCGGCTCGAGGGAACCCAGGTGCGGTGGCGCGCCGTGGATCTGCGCGTTGTAGATGGCTGCGGCCTTGCGCTTGTAACCCTCGGTCGAGGCGTACGTGATCTTTCCGTTTCTCGCACGCGCGCGGATGCGGTACTCGCCGCGCCGATCGCGCCGCCAGCTCCACCAGCGCTTCACGTAGGCCCCAGGAATCATGACGTCGATGTTTTTCAAAGCGGTAGCCCCTTGGTGGTTTGACGGTATTGCTTGAACAGAACTTCGCATCGCTCGTCGAGCTCCGCGCCGATCCACTGTCGCCCGAGCGATTCGGCGACCTGCGCAACGGTGCCGCTGCCCATGAACGGATCGAAGACGATGTCGCCCGGATCGGTCGACGCGAGGATGCAGCGGCGCGGCAGCTCGCGAGGGAAGGTCGCGAAATGCGCACCAGGAAACGGTTCGGTCGGGAAGCGCCACACGTTGCGTGCGTTGCGCGTCTCGAGCACGTGGCCGGTGGAAGCGGCGAATGATTCGTTCGCCTTGATGCCTTGCGCCTCTTGCTGGCGCCAGTTCGGCCCGCGGCCAAACTTCGCACCCGTGCGGTGTCCTTCGGCGGCGCGCGCGTGCTCTTTCGTCGAGTGCGAGCCTTTGCCATCGGCCCAGCCAGCTACTTTTTTCGTCGCCTTGCGGCCGCCGGCCTTGAACGGACGATCCGGTTCAGTGCCGCCATTCGCGCGCGTCGAGCCGCCCTGCAGATCCAGGTTCTGCGCCATGCGCATGTGCGTGTTCGGCGAGCTGGGTTCGGCGATCGCATCGCCGCGGTACTTGTAGTGCCGCGTCTTGGAGAACAGAAAGATTTTCTCGTGACACGACGTCGGCCGATCTTTCGCCGACTCCGGCATCGCGTTGGGTTTCTCCCAGATGATTTCGCTACGCAGGATCCAGCCTGCGTCCTGCAGCGCGAATGCGGCGCGCCACGGCTGCCCCATCAGGTTCTTCGCCGGCAGGCGTGCGCGCTTCGACGTATCGCCGAGCAGCGCCTTCTGCGTGTGCCGGCGCGTGGCGCGATAGCCGTTCTGCCCCTGGAAGCCGCTGCCACCGGTGGAAACGTGCGCATCGCCGAGGTTCAGCCACAGCGTTCCGTTGGGCGCCAGGATGTTCCAGCACAGGTCGAATACGTGCTGCAGGTTCGACACCCACAGCTCGATGCTCGGCTCGAGCCCGAGCATGCGCGGATCCTCGGTGTAGCTACGCAGGCCCCAGTACGGGGGCGAGGTGACAATGGTCTGCACCTGCACCCCGTCCAGCGCCATCGAGACCAGCTGCTCGCGCACGTCGCCGTAGACCGTGCGCCCCAGCCAGCGTGAGACCTTCTCCCTGACCACGGCGCCCCTATTCGGGGATTTCGGTTTCGCCTTCCTGGCTGCTGACCGCCGGAGCGCTGTCCTGCGCGTCGGGCCTTCCCATGATGTCGCGCTGCCCGTCGGCGCCCCTGGGGCCGATGATGCCGGCCGTCTCCATCGCGGCGAGCAGGCGCTTCGCGCGCGTCGCGCCGATCTTCAGCTTCAGCTGCAGATGTTCGACGCCGGTTTTCCTGTCCTCGACAACGACGTCGATGGCCTTGTCGTAGAGCTCGTCCTGGGTGGCATCCACCGGTTTCTCGGATTCCTCGCGAGCCTCGCGCGTCTCCTGCGCCCGCGGGCTCTCGTTGGCCTGCGAGACTAGGTCCTTCTGCGGACTCCACACACGGATCCCGACGACCTTTTGCAGCCCGTACGCGGTCAGCTGGGAGGCGAGCGTCGCGCACTCGGCCTCATCCAGCCGCACGAACCGGAACGTCGCCTCGACGTTCACCGTGTTCGCTGAGAGGTCCACCTTCAGGCTGCGCAGCTCGCATTCGTCGAAGGTGATTTCCGGCAGGAACGGGTTCTCGTCGATGTCGACGATCTTCACGAAATACTTCATCTGGTCCGTGACGGTCAGCTTCATCTGCTCGATCCACGGAAAGCGCACGTAGGAGCCCTTCGACATCGCCCCATCTTTGCCGTCGAAGGTGCGGAAGAACGCTCCGGAAGCCATCAGACCCACCGCCTCGCTCACGGCGTGCAGGTAGCGGTCGAGGAATGCAGGACCTGCGGCGAAACGGGTTTTCAGCAGGAATTCCCCCTTCATCGTCTCGCCCTCTTCGGCCGTTTTCCCCTTGCAAACGTGGGAAACCGTGCCCTTGACGTCCATCTCGTCGATCCGCATAGACTATCTCCCCGGCGGTTGTAGTTTGAGAAGGCGCAGACTATTCTCACCCGCCTTAACCGGCAAGCCCTTGTTGTGAGGTTTTGCCGCAACACCTTCGGAGGGTGAAACACGTGACTGACCGCTCCCTGACGTCCTACGACCAGCCGCTCGATGCGCTCTCGATCGCGCGCCTGATGGTGGAAATGCCGCGTTTCAACGAGCAGGTGCGCACGCTGATGCGCAAGACCAAGCGCATCGCCCCGATGGTCGAGGCCCTGGGCTACGGCGCCAAGGAGCGCTACCACGAGTTCACGCAGGGCAAGCAGCGGTGGCTGACGATCCCCGAGCTGGTGCAAATCTACTGCTACCTGACCGAGCAGCCCGTCCCGCCCTACCCGCTCGACCTGGACGGCAAGGGCCTGCTGCGCAACTTCTACCCGCGCCCGGCCTTGAGGCGCGCCCGCGCGATGGGGCTCGAAGGGGGCGACGTCCCGGGCCTGGCGAAGTAGTCCGGCATGGCACGTTTCTCGGTAATTCCTGCGTCCGCCATCTCGGACACGCGGCTCTCCACCCGCGACCTGACGGTCCTGTGTGCACTCGGCCTGCACACCGATCGCAATGGCTGGTGCTTTCCCAGCGCCAGCCGCATCGGCGAGATTCTCGGCGTCTCCCGGCAGATGGTGCAGCGGTGCATCGGCGTGCTGGCTTCGGCCGGCTACGTCGAGGTTCGGGCCTACTTCCACCCGAATGGCGGCCAGGGAGCGAATCGCATCCGTGTCTGCTTCGATACGGACCAGCCGGATGAGTGCATGCGGAGCCCCATTGACAGGGGGGGCACCCAGGATGACGCAGGGGGTGCAACTACTGAGTTGCAGGGGGGGCAACCTCTCGAAGTAGCACGAAGGATCCCATCTAAGGATCCCATTGAACGAATACATACCGGCACGGGTGCAACAGAACTTCAGCTGACCTCCGACGGTCCGCCCGCCGCAGCGCCGAAGAAGCCTTCACCGGCGATCCCTCGCGCCATTCCGGATGACTTCGAGGTCACGGCCGAGATGCGCAGCTGGGCCGAGGCTGAGCTTCCACGTCTCGACGTGGACAAGACGACCGGGGAGTTCTGCGACTACTGGCGCGGGAAGGCCAGGAACAACCTGAAGCGGGATTGGCCCGCGACATGGCGCAACTGGATGCGCGAATCCGACCGCCGCGGCCAGAACCGCCGCGCTACCGAACCGACGCATCCAGGGGTCTCAGCCGATGAACAGCACCGACTTGCCGAGCGAAAGCTCGGGGGGAAAATCTTCACCGGGGCCGAACGCGACGAGCCAGCCGAGCTCGATTTTCAGGATCCGCCAAGCCCTCGAGGCCCTTCGGGTACTCGAACAGCTTCGCGTTGAGGGCCAGCGCCCGCCGGGCGTGTTCCTGCTCGAGCCCCTGCCGTACAACTCGCCCCGGATCGACCTGGGGTTCGAGCTGGGCTTCTTCGCGATGGAAGCCCCGCTGGAGGTCTCGGATTACGTAAAGCCGCTCAGCGGGCTTCAGGTTTGGCTGTACGCGGCCGCGCAGGGCAACGACTGGACGCGCATCTTCGGCCCGGCCGTGATGGCCGTGGAGCCGGAAGGGCTCTACGTGCTGTGGCGCGGCATGACGAAGACGGACGAGGCGCAGGTGGTCGTGCGCAACCGCCACCTGGACGCGGCGAGCCGCTGTCTGCACGCCGTGCTCTTCGCGCGATACCAGTTCGACCTGTACGCGGGGCTGCGGCTCGAGCGCGTCTCGAAGGACATCGAAGCCGGCGCCGCGCAACGAAACATCGAATGGCTGAACACCGAGCTGCAGGGCCAAGTGGTCCCCAAGCCGCTGCCGCGCCGTGCGCGCCCGAAATTAGCTGCCCCGAAGCCGACTCCCGCCGCGGCTCCGGTGGTGGACAACCGACCTTGGTGGGAACGGGAGGACGAGTGATGGACATCGAAGCGACAGCGATTTTGGGTCTCGTGATCGTGGGGCTGCTGCTGCTGCTGTGGTACATGCACGCACAGCGCGCGATCGAGGTGAAGGGCTGGAGCGATCTGCTCCGAGCGGTGACGCTGCAGAAGTACGGGAAGACCGAGCAGCGACCGCAGCCACCCAGCAACGATGAGGCCTGGTCCGCGCACAACCGTGCCGACCGGATGCAGAAGATCGTCAGCGATTTCGCGGTGAGTGAGTTTCACGCGAAGGAGCAGCTGGACCTGCACCGCCGAGCGCTCGACGTCGCGGTGGTGTTCGTTGATCACATCAAGGATGCGATCGGCTGGAAGGATATGAACCAGCCGATCGAGAACTGGTTTCAGAGCACACCGATTCGGCCGATCGGGTTCGGCATCGGAAACGAAGTCTGGAACCTCAATGACCTGGTCAAGGATTTCGATGCTTGGGTGAAGGAGCGCAAGGATCCGGCGACGTGGGACAAGAGCGAGAAGGATCAGCTGCGCGACCAGCTCAGCGACGCGCACACGCAGCTAACCATGATCGCCGAGGCGTTGGGCGTTGCCGCCGAGCCGCACCAGACGTTCCGCGATCGCCTGCTCGAACAGGCGTCGTCGAAGGGCGCGGAGCTGGTGCGCGAATACGCGGGAGCGGAGCTGCGCTATGTGCTGCCGGATGATCTGCACACGCATCGCGAGGGGTGCGATCACCGCGGCTGCGTGGCGGTGCTGGTGCGCGTCAACGCCGAGGGACTGGTGACGCATGGGTAAGAAAACCGGCATCGCCTGGTGCGACTCGACGTTCAACCCGTGGATCGGCTGCGAGAAGATTTCCCCGGCCTGCGACAACTGCTACGCGGCGACGTACGCGAAGCGCATCGGTGAGGCGAGCCTGTGGCAAGGCAATCGCCGGCGCACGGGCGAGTCGAACTGGCGCCAGCCGCTGAAATGGAACATCCAAGCGGCCAAGGACGGTACGCGGCCGCGCGTGTTCTGCGCGTCGCTCGCTGACGTGTTCGACAACGCCGTGGATCCGCAGTGGCGGCGCGACTTGTTCGAGCTGATCCGCAGGACGTCGCAACTGGACTGGCTGCTGCTGACGAAGCGCATCGGCAATGCGTCGCGGATGCTCAGTGAAGCTTTCTGGAACGAAAGTTGGTCAGAGCGGCCGCTGCCGAACGTCTGGATCGGCGCGACGATCTGCAACCAGGCCGAGGCTGATCGCGACATCCCGAAACTGCTCCAGGTCCCTGCAGCGGTGCGCTTCCTGTCGATCGAGCCACAGCTGGAACTTATCGACCTGACCGAGCACCTGTGGGGGCGCGCGATCCCCTGTAATGGCTGCGATCCGTTCTACGAGTGCGAGTGCGGCTACACCGCTCGCAGCAAGCTCGCGGGCGAGGCGTGCCTGCATTGGGTCATCTGCGGTGGCGAGTCCGGCCACCACGCGCGGCCGCTCGCCGAAGGCTGGGCCGTCGACCTGCGGACACAGTGTCTCGAGGCCGACGTGAAGTTCTTCTTCAAGCAGGGCAGCGAGGCCAACTGGCCGGCGTACGACGACTACTCGACGTATCCGCCGACGCTGCAGGTGCGGGAGTTCCCACGATGAAAGAGCGAGGGATCCCGTTCACAGCGCAGATGGTTCGAGCCGTGCTGAACGGTTGGAAGCTGCAGACCAGGCGCGTCGTGCACCCCGACATCGTCAGCGACATCAGCGGTGACGGTGAAAACGTGCTGCGACGCTGCCCATACGGGGAGGAGGGCGATCGGCTGTGGGTGCGCGAGGCGTATCGAGTCACCCGCACGCTCAACCAACTGCCACCGCGGGATTTGAAGCCGCGGCAGATGACGGTTTGCTTCGAGGCTGGCGGCTCCATCTCGAACAACCGCGGGCGAGATGGCGTGCTGCGCTGGCAGGAAGAGCCAGACTTCCCAGGCGACAGGATGCCCGAGTGGATCGGCAAGCTGCGGCCGGGCATGTTCATGTGCCGCTGGATGTCGCGCATCACGCTCGAAATCACTGGCGTGCGCATTGAGCGGCGCCAGGACATCAGCTACGAAGACATCCTGGCTGAAGGCATTCGCATCGGCGTGTTCGATCTTGAGAAAGCCGAGGCGATGCCGATGGAGACGAAGCGTCGCCTCGCGACCGACGCCTACTTCGCGCTGGTGGAGTCGATCTACGGGCCGGGCAGCTGGGCTGCAAATCCGTGGGTCTGGGTGGTGGAATTCAAGAGGGTCGACGCTTGAGCATGTCGCCCGCCGATCGGCTGCGCGGCATGAAGCTTGAGCGCGAGGACTCCGACTACCTGAAGGAGCTCGGGCGGCTCGAGGAAAAGAATCGCCTGGTCTCCCCGAAGGCGATCATCGGCAAGGTCAAGCAGCTGGTGAAGGCACCACCGCAGGCGCTGATGATGCCGTGGGGCGAAAACGCGTTCTGCATCTCGCGCTTCTATCCGAAGCGCTGGACGGTGTGGAGCGGCGTCACGTTCGCCGGCAAAACTTCGATGCTGCGCAACCTGATGCTCTACGGGCTCTCGCGCCACGAGAAGTTCCTGTTCTGCTCGCTCGAAGAGGATGACGACGAAGCGCTGCTGGAGATTGCAGCAGCAGCGGCGCTCGGCAATCGCGCGCCGCCGGACCAGTTCCTGGACTACTGCGCCGACGCGTGGGACGAGCGCATGTACCTCTTCCAGCACCAGGGCAGCGTGGATCCGAAGGTGCTGCTGGGCGTCGTGTGCTACGCGGCGGCGGAGCTGGGCGTCACGCAGGTGGTGATCGACTCGATGATGCGACTGAAGATGCGCCAGGATGACAACGACGCATCGAACGAGCTGGCGCAGACCATCAGCCACATCACGAAGAAGTGGAGCATCCACATCCATTTCGTCATCCACCCGCGCAAGACGCAGAACAGCCAGGAGATGCTGGACCTGCACGACATCAAGGGCGCCGGCGAACTGGTGAACAACGCCGACAACGTCATTACGATCCAGCGCGCCCCGGAAATCGAGAAGGTGCGCAAGGCGCACGGCATCCCCGACTGGAAGAACATCACGCTCTATCGCCAGTGGAAGCAGCGCGGCGCGTGGAACAAGGCTGGTACGCAATTCCTGCGGTACTACCCGAGCACGCGCCAGTGGGGCGCACCGATCGAGGAATTCTCGATCAAGGACGGCGCACCGGAGCCCGGCTTCACCAAGTCGATGCTGTTCCTGCCGAAGAGCGTCTACCTGGAGTGCGGCCTGATCAAGGGCAACGCCCCGGATCCGCGCCAGCACAGCCTGTCCAACGACACCGAGGACATTCCGTTTTGACCGAGCTGCAAACCATCGTCACCGGCATGACGCCTGCTCAGGAGCTGGCGGTCTTCGAGAACAACGCGCAGGCGATATGCGAGGGCCTGGTCGTCGTCGCGATCGCCTACGGCCTGGACACGCTGACGAGCCAGCGCAACAAGCACGACGTGCCGCTCACGTGGGAGAAGCTCGGTGCGGATCGGTTCCCCTCGCGCTGGACGGCAACGCTCGCCGCGCACCTGGTGGGACTGGCCGACATGGTTGCGCCGATCGGCAAGCCGCAGACCGTCACGGAGCTCGCGCGCATGATCCGCGCCGTGGATCCGGAGTCGGACCTGTGCAGTCTCGAGAATCGTCGGCGCCTGCACGCGGCGCTTGGCACCTGCAATCGCTACGTTCCAGCACCGGCTCAGCGGTGCTCCATCACACACGCGGACACCAGCAACGTCTGGAAGAGGGAGAGTTAATCATGATCGTCATCGGCATAGATCCTGGTCTCTACGGTGGCATCAGCTGCCTGGACGACAAGGGCATCGCGGTATTCGGTGAAGACCTGACGGCCATCACCGACATGTCGACGAAGTGGGTGGACACGCTGCTCATCGACCACCTGGTGCGCCCGTTGATCGCCGCCGCAGAAGGAAACGTCGTGGCGTATATCGAGCGCGTGGGGCCGATGAACACGTGGGGCGCTTCGACCAGCTTCACGTTCGGGACGGCGCTCGGCTCGTTGCTGGGCTATTTCCGCGGCGCCGGCGTGCGCATCAACCTGGTCTCCGCGCAGACCTGGAGGCCTGCCGTAGGCGTGAAGCTCGCGCCGATGGACAAGCTGCCGTCGACGGCGACGAAGAAGGAACGCGACAAGCAGAAGGCCGATCGCAAGAACGCCAACAAGAAGGCGTCGATGGCGAAGGCTCGCCTGCTGTTCCCTGGCGTGCCGCTGACGGTGGACAAGGACCACGGTATCGCCGAAGCCATGCTGATCGCGCACTACGGCTGGAACATCGAGAAGCACGGGCCTGCGTGCTGGGCGAAGCCGAAGGCGCAGAAGGTGCTGCTGTGAGCTGGTGGCGCCGGATCCTGCTGCGCTTCGCGCGGTGGCTGGCCGACAAGGCAGCGAGCGCGGAACCCGGGCTGCTCGAGCGCGAGGCGGAGGAACGCGTCTGGAAGCGCGTCACCGCGTCGGTGCCGAAGATTGAGCGCAAGCCGATCGTCCCTGGCGGCACGGTGCACGAGCGGCTTCCAATCCCGCGCGAACGCCGCCACGCGGACCTGGCGCTCTACGGCGGTGAGTTCGCTGAGCCTGACGAGAAGGCAGCCGCGGAACAGCATGCCGCCTATTGCGAGGGGCTCGTCAACGACGTCGAGCGCCTGGAGGCGATGCGCGGACAGTTGACCACTGCGCAAATCGAGCGATTCCTGAACAACGGGAGGAACCTATGAAGGGCGTGCAGCTCGGGTTCGAGGTCGAAACCGGCGATGCGGTGGTGCTGCCGCCAGGCCACCTGGTTGTAACCGGACAGACGCAGCTCGCCGGCAAGACAACGGCGCTGGAAGGGCTGCTCTCGCGCCACGACGGCGCGGCGATCGCCTTCAAGACGAAGCGCGGGGAGCGGGCGTTCGAGCATGCAACGCCGCTGCGCCCCTACTTCCGCGAGCGCGCCGACTGGCAGTTCGTCGCAGCCGTTCTCGAGTCCACCATGCGCGAGCGGATGAAGTTCGAGCGCGCTTGGATCATGCGGGCCTCGAAGGGCGCCAAGACGCTGGCCGACGTGCACGACAACGTGAAGCGCGCGATGGAGAAGGCCAAGGGCCTGAACCTGGACATCTACTCGCAGCTCGACGCCTACCTGGACATCGTGGTGCCGCGCCTGGCGCGCATCTCGTGGGCGCATAAGCTACAGCTGACGGGTGGGCTGAACGTGATGGACCTGTCCGACCCAGCCACCTTCCCTGCGGAGCTGCAGGGCCTGGTGATGCGCTCGGCGCTCGAATACGTCCACCAGCACGAAGAAGGCGTCATCACCGTGATCCCGGAGGCCTGGGAGTTCATGCCGCAGTCGCGCGGCTCGCCTGTGAAGCTCGCTGCCGTGGAGCTGATGCGCAAGGGCGCGGCGCTCGGCAACTTCGTGTGGCTCGACAGCCAGGACATCGGCGGCGTCGACAAGGAAGTGCTGCGCCAGTGCTCGGTGTGGCTGCTCGGCGTGCAGCGCGAGTCGAACGAGATTAAGCGCGTGCTCGACAACATCCCGGCGGGCACCGCGAAGCCGAAGCCTGCGGACATCGCGAGCCTGGAGAAAGGGCAGTTCTACGCCTGCTTCGGGCGTCACGTGATCAAGACGTATGCGCAGCCCAGCTGGATGCCCGAGGACATGGCAATCGACGTTGCGAACGGCAAGCTGTCGCTCACTGCTGCCGTGAGTCGCGCTGAGCACGAGTACCTACGCGGCGACCAGTGGACCGTGCCGGAACGCACGCGCATGGCGGCGCATCAGCGCGAGCCGGCAATCATTCACGAGATCCCACCACCTGAACCGGAGGATGACGATATGGCTGACCAAGAGACGAAAGACCTACTGCGGCAGCTCCTGGAGCGCATGCCTCACAACCCGAACATTGCGGTGGCGCCGAAGGAGGGCGCTCGGACCGAGGAACCGGACGCCCAAGGCCACGTCTTCGCCAATAGCGAGGCGCTCTACAACCAGATTCGCGCCAGGCTGCTGAAAGACCAGGTGGTGCTGCGCGCGATCGTCCAGTTGCCCGAGCTCGAGATAGCGATCCAGCGCCACACGGTGCAAGTCAGCACCACGCAGCTCATCGGGATGTTGGCGAAGCTGCTCAAGGACGGGTTCTTCGACGGCAACGGCAAGATCGCGGCGGAGGCATGGCGCGAAGTGAAGCGCCGCTGGAATTACGGAGGCATCTCCGCGCGCTGCAATGAGCAGCTCGACAAGCTGACCGAGATGGGCTTCGTCACCAAGGAAAGCGACGGGCGCTTCGTTGCCGTAACAGGCGTGAAGGTCAAGGTCGTCGACGCATGAGCGCGCTGACGCACGCCGATGCGATGTTCTTGAACGACATCACCATCAAGGCCGTCAAGAAGCTGGAGTTTCGCGCCTGGCACGCGCGAAGCACCGTCTACCTGGCCATCCTGGCGAAATTCCAGGTGGCCAGGCTCGCTGTCGGCCTGCCGATGGAAATAGACAGGTTCTGCACCGAAGTCGACCTGGACCAGGCCATCCATGACTTGCACACCATTCAAGATCACGGCGCCTGACGGCACCGAAGTCCGGGGCTTCTATTGCGGACCTGGTGGGCGAGCGAAGCGCTGCAAGTGCGGCGTGCGGATGCAGTTTCAGTGCGACTGGATCATCCGCAAGGATGCGGATGGCAAGGTGACGAAGCGGTGCGACAAGGCGCTATGCGTCAACTGCACCACCAAGCCGGCCACCAACAAAGACCTGTGCCCGGACCACGTGCGCGAGTGGGACCTGATGAAGGCGAAGCGTCTCGCGGTCGGCGAAACGCTGAAGTAGGATCGGCGGCGAGCCTGGCTGGCGACGGCCAGGCTGACACCGAAAGCATGAAACAACGAAGGAGACCGACCATGTTCACGATCAAGGCCGTAATTCATCGGCCGGAAGAGCCGCGCTCGTCCATCACGGCCAGCGAGTCGACGTTCAACAATACGACCATCTTCAGCGCCGCCCGAGTACGCCTCGAGCGCGAGCGCAGCGCACAGTCCAGCGGTCCGCCGCTGCCGCTTGCGCACCTGGAGCTGTACAAAGACGACGCCGACGCGATGCCTTTCGAGCGCGTGCCGATCGGCACCGACTGGATGCAGCACTACCAGGCGGTGTTCGTCATCAACAGCGATGGGAAGACCGTCGACGCCTTCAGGGCTTAGCCTGAAGGAAGCCCCGTCGGTGGCCTAGCCGACGGGGCACTCCTGGCGCTTACGAGGCGCGGGGCTATGGTTGGCCCGTGGCGCGCAGTATGCTCAAGCGCGCATCGTTTTCAAGTCAGCGGCTGGCGCAAGCGCGATGGTGGCGCGTCTCGAATCCTTAGCGGATGCGATGGTCTCGTGAGGGACGACCAGGTTCGACTCCTGGCGCTGGCCCCAGAAACGAAAAACCCCGCGGGGTCTCAGACCGCGGGGCTCTCCGTCTCAGACACCAGCCAGCGGACACCAGGGAGGGAGTGACGCTGACCGGCTCGACCGCTGAGAGGCGCTACGTTGCCACGGGCACCTTGGGATTGGAAGCCAACGCCCCCGCATCCTGTTCGCGCTTGATGCGCTCGAAAATCTCTTCGCGATGGACCGCGACGGTCTTCGGCGCATTCACGCCAATCCGTACCTGGTTGCCCTTCACTCCGAGCACGGTCACGGTGACGTTGTCGCCGATCATCAGCGTCTCGCCGACTTTCCTGGTCAAGATAAGCATCGTGCTGTTCTCCTTCTGTCCTTCGGTGGGTTGGTGGATTCTACTGACCCTGCAACAACCGTCTCTGTCGGATCAGGTCGTTGCGGTCTGTGTCTGAAAGGCTGACGACGTCGTCCATCGTCATCTCGGTCGCGTTGCGGCCGCCGACTTCGGCCCACAGGAACGTGCCGCAGTGGCAGCACACCGTTCCCTTGCGCTTTTTCGGCTCGGTCTCGAGACCCAGGCACACGTGGCACACCGGGCAGTGCATGTGGGACTCGCGCTGCTTGCACGTCTCGAACGTCGTGGGCTGGAAAGGGCTCAACCGTTGCAGCGATTCCAGCGCTCGCTGAACGACGAGTTTTCGCAGCTCGCTCATTGCTCGCCCCTTTCCTGACGCGACAACAGCCCCTCGGCATGGCGGCGCGCGCCATCGGCGCTTTTCAGCGTCCTGGCAACCGCCTTGCCGGCCTGCGTCGCGCCGGCCTTGTCGAACGCCTGCTTCGCCAGGCGCAGTTGCCGGATACCCCATTCGATGCCCGTCACGTCATCGCGGGTTACTGACCTTGGTTTCGGCATCGCTGGCCCTCCTGCACACCCTTGACGTATTCGGCCTGCATCTCGGGCACGTAGAAGCGCTCCGGATTGGCCTCGTGCCCCAGATCCCCGACGGCCTTGCCGACGTCGAACGCGCGCTTCAGGTGCATCGCCTGGCGCTCGGGGGATTCCTTCTGGAATGACTCCGACGATGCGTGCCTCACAGCCGCTTGCTCTTTTCGTAGACTTCCCACGAGCGCGGATAGGCGCGCTGCAACGTCTCTTCGGCCACGCGGTGCGCCATGAGACGTGCGCTGTCGTTGGGGGCGTGCGAGCCGAACAGCTCAGGCCACACCAGGTGCGGAACGCACGCGGCATCGTCTTCGCTGTAGAACGAGTCCTCGGGAACCTCGATGCGACGCGCCCACTTCGGCAGCTCGTCGCGACGCTCCACGTTCAACCAGATGCCACCGCTCGCCGCCGTCGACACGTACCAGATGCCAGTGGCGACTTCGAGCGCATCGAGTGTCGGGCCCCAAGGCGTCTCTTTCGGTGCACCGGGCGGCAGCGGGCGCGTCTGCTCGTAGTCGAGCCAGGGCGCGCCTTCCGGTTCCCAATCCGGCGCCGGCGCAGGCCACAGCAACGCGATACCGCAGATGGGCGGCATGTCCTTGATGAAGTCGCGTTCCAGCGGGAAGCGGTCGATCTTGCGATAGAGCAGCACGCCAGGATGTCCGGCGCGTGCGCGCGTGGCGTTGTGATAGATCGCTGTGGCGCGACCGTTGATGCGTGGATTGGCCTTCATCGCTGAAGAGTCGTCCACGAACATGTGCGCGCGACGCCCGTCGAAGTAGACGGTCACGTGTTCGATCATCGCGCCGTTGAGCAGCCCCTGGAGCTCGCCCATGTCGGGGAGTTCCTCGAGCTCGCGCCGCTCGGGCGGGTTGTCCTTTTCCTCGGGCGTCTCGGGTCGCAGGATGTAGAGAGTCGGCATGGTCATTCGCTCCTTCGGTGGTGGTCATCGTCGGGCCCTCTCTTTAGCGAAAGGGCCCTGCGATGGCTACTCGTCGTCGATGGTCTCGCCCAGGTCGATCAGTTCGCGCCGGCCATCGCCGCCACTCGCGGCCCAGCCGCACCAGCAGCGCGCCATGCCGATGTGGTGACCACGGTCGCAGACGAAACCGGCGCAGCTCCGGCTGTAGCCAGCCAGGAGCCCGCACCAGCAGCGCTTCGTGCGCTCATCGAGCGGGATGGGTGCGTCGCTCATGTCGGTTCGTCCTCTTCGTCCTTCTGCGCGCGCTCCAAGCCATCGCAATCGCCGCCATCGCTATCGAGCATCACGTACTGGCAGCCCAGCTCGTGCGCTCGCTTCAACAGCGCCACGACATGCTTCGAGAAGATGTCTTGCTCGATGGCAACATCGTCGCCGTCGAACAGGCCGTCGCTGCCCACCCACAGCAGATAGCCGTCGCGCGTCGCTGCGATGAACGCGCAATTGGTGCCCTCACCGATGCTGGAATCATCGGGCCCGTACTCGCCCAGCCGTTCCAGATCGGCCTCGGTGACGTACGCGGTGCTGACGATCAGCATGGGAGTGATTTCGCGCTCGGGGTAGCTCATCGCGGGTTCTCCTGTGCGTCCTTGCGCTCCTGGTCGAGCAGCTCGCAGCACACGTAATAGCGAAGCTTCAACTGCGTTTCGCCATCGCTGAACACGACACCCGCGACATCGCCGCTCTCAACGCCAAGCGCTTCCTGGATGTAGCGCGCGGCGCAGTCCAGCGCTTCATCGGCAAGCTCGTTGATGTTGCCGGTGTCCTTCGAGTGCATCGGCACCGTGGGCGTGACGTTCAGCCGCTCGCACAGCTCGTCAATCTGCTCGTTGTTCAGCGGCGCATCGTCATCGAACTCCCCGCACTCGTGGCGGTGCGACTCGTTGGTGGCGCTCTGGAACATGCGCAGCGCGGCCAGGACGGTCGCCAGCTCGGAGCCGGTCATGACTGCACCTGCTGGCTCATTTGCTGAAGGGCTTCGCGCACCGTCGCCTTGGGCTTCGGTTCGAACGGTGCGAGCGCTGCGTCCAGCTTCTTCACGTAGGCGCGCAGCTCCCGCTGGGGTATCTCGCTGTAGTGATCGTCGGGTGCGCCAGTGGCGAGCGTGACCAGGAAGGTTGCGCGGATCTCGCGCAGCGCATCGGCCAGCGCTGTGACGCTGCCCGGCTTCGCCTTCGTGGTCTTGCGATGGGGGCGCGGATTCTTCTCCGCATCGCCCCAAGCAGCGGTCGCCTTCCACGTGTGCCCTTCTTCGCAGTAGAGCGTCACCCGGCCGAAATCGTCTTCCTCGACCTCTTGGCAGTCCCAGTAAACTTCGGTGTCCCCGCCGTAGTCATAGCTGCCGTCCTTGTCGCGCGACAGGTCGGCCGTGACCGCAAGCGTCTCGTCAATCTTGATCGCATCGCCTCGGCAGTGCGGGCAGCGTGATGGTGTGAAGCGCATGGTCGTTCCCTCGGTGGTGGTGTCATCGCCATGCGCCCCCGAAGAGACGCATGACGCTGGCATCAGCGGTTCAGACGGTCCTGCAAGGTGGGGTCCTCTTCCTCGTCTTCGTCGTTGTCCACCATGTCTTCCGGGTCGCGAATCTCGTACCCGGCTTCGGTGAGGATTGCGCCGATGTTCGAAGCGGTGCTCGCGTCGTACTCCACGCCGTCCAGCTCGTCGCGGATGCGCTCGACCAGCTCTCGCAGGTGCGCGGCTTCGTCCTTGGGCCGCTCGGTGGTGCTGCCGGCGCTGCGAAGGCGCTCGGCGCGCGCATACAGCGCGTCGAACTCGGGGCGCGTCAGGTCGCCCTCTTCATCCCAGACCATGTGCTGCACGACATCGCGCAGGCAGTCGCGCGCCTCGTTGAGCATGTCCGTGGAGCCGGCAATCTCGGTGCTGCTGTTCAGCAGTGCCGGCAGCGCGCGCGCCAGATCGTCCAGCTCGGTCGGGCCTCGCCCCTCGTTCCAGCCCGCGCGATTGTGGTCAACCAGGACGAGCATGAAGAACGGATGCCCGTCCTTCAGGATGGTGCGGCCCGGTGCGATGGAGTAGACGGGGGCGCTCACGGCTGCACCGCCTGCCGGTCAATGTCCACGTAGACGAATTGAGCGCCGTAGGTTTCTTGCAGCAGCCCCACGACGTGCTGCCACGTCTCGGCACGCGGTTCCTCGATGTGGAACTCGGCGCTGCCTTGCAGCTTGTTGTGCTGTTCGACGAGCGACCCCGTTTCTTCCACGGCCTTCGCAATCGCCGCTTCCTCGGTCGCGACGACGGTCCTGTGCAGGCCGGGCACAGCCCAGTGCTCCGCGTCCACAATCCAGACCACGGCGGGGGCGCTCACGCCGGCACCGTCGCGTCGGCCGTCCGGTATTCGTAGAACTGCTTCATCGGCCCGCGCGTCACGACGAACGCTTCGCTGCGCTTGCAGGCATCCACGAAGATGCCCGCTTCCTGTGCCGTCATTCCCGGCACGCTCGCCTGATAGGCCGCAACGACTGCCGCTCGCGTCGTGCGGGTCTGCATCGAAAGGTTGAACCAGCCTGCTGTTGCCATGATCGTTCCTTCGGTCGGTGGTGGTGGAGAAATCCCGTTTGACCCTTGGTGTGCAAAGGTCAAACAGGCTGCCCCCTCCGCTCAGCTCCGCAGACTCATCTGCGAGACCCATTCCTCCGCGTCGGTGTTCTCGCCTGCGTCGTCTTCGATCAGCTCCACGCACGTATCGGTCGCAGGCCACTGGCCCCCGTCCTGAATCGCCATCAGCGCGCAGTCTCGAAGTGATTGCTCGAAGCGCTGCTCGGCGGTGGGTTGCGGTGCCTTGCCGCCCTCATCCACCCAGCGCGAAACGAAGGCCATCGCTCCCAGGGAGAAGGCGATAGCCGCCAGCCCCCCGAAGAGCGCACCCCGCGCGCGCGTCTCGTGCGCATCGGCCACGATGCCGCGCCGCATGTCGCGGTTCTGAAGGCCGCTCACTTGGGACGCTCCATCCGGTCCAGCAGCGCGCCGAAGCGCGCCACCAGAAGCCCCGTACGCGTCCGCTCACGCGCCTTGCGGTTGCGATTGGCAAGGAGCCGAATCGCGCGCCGCTGCCGCTCGGCAAGGGCGCTCACAGCGCACCCGCCTGCGTGTCGTCCGCGTTGGTACGAATGACGTGCTGCTCCGCCTCGGCCACCAGCTCGTTCAGGCGCTGCGCCAGCACGGCCTTGTCGCGCGTGCGCAGGCCCGTCGTCTCCTGCACCAGCTTCAGGATGCGAACGCCGCGCGTGGGCTGCATCCCCGTCTTGCACCACAGCCCGAACGCGGAACGCATCACCAGCAGGCGCATGAGGTTCATGCCGCCCTTGCCCGTGATGGTCGTGCCCGTCTCGGTCACGTGAATCTGGCCCGTCACCCCGGCCGTCAGGTTGCTCGGCAGGCTCATGACCGCACCGGCGCATTGGAGCCGTGGATCATGTGACGCGAACCCTGAATGGTCCCCGCCCCATGCGCCCCTTGCGTGCCCACATAGCCCGCCTGCCCACCGTTGGACTCATCGGCCTGCCGCCGACGATCCCGCAGCGTCCACAGACCCACCGCATACGACAGGTTCTGCGAAATGGCCCGAGCCGCCCCTTCCGAGCACGTGACCTTCACGTTCATGCCCGTCGCGTCGTCCCGAACCCACAGCACGAACTCGCGCTCCGAATCCATCCCCGAAGCCGTCGTCGCAGACACCGAAGCAGCCGAAGCCACCCGAACCTCCGCAACAACCCGACCCTTGTGTAAGCGAATCCCGCTCCGCACCTTCAGACTCGTCAGCATCGTCCTGAGACCCATTGGCCCTACTCCTTACGTCCTGGTGAATGACCCTGTTCCGAACATCAGGAGGATCTATCAATCCCCATAGGCAGAGTTATACAACAGGAAATAAGCTATTCCCTATACCATCTGCACCCATAGCTCATGACTTGACTGGTATGTAGATGAACGCGCTACTCTCGCGCGCGGCTCCCTCCTACAGCCACTGCCGGGGAACAGAACCCGCGATGTCCACAGAACACCGCAAACCCCAGCGAAAGCGCAGCGAGACGCGAAGCGGCTCACAGCGCGAAGCGGACCAGAAGCCTCCCTCAGAAGGCCCTCAGACCACCTCCGCCAAACCCGCCCCACCGCCGCTACCGGACGCCAAGAGCGCCGAACAGCAGCACACACCCCCGACAGGGCGGGAACAGGGGGCAAAAGAGGGCGCTGGACCCCGGCCACAGCCTCAAGCGAGCAAGCGC
>JADMIO011472254.1_pt1 | contig 24930 bp, 22 predicted proteins | sample 8958161 | NCBI WGS metagenome assembly JADMIO01 (sample SAMN16585339, study PRJNA669376) | soil metagenome | isolation source: Crop rotation soil | place: USA: Cullars Rotation, Alabama | collected 2011
GCCCGAGGCGCTCGAGCCGCAGACGCATCTCGAGTCTGATGATCCGGTCCTGCAGCTTGACGGTATACGTCCGACTCATCGCCACGAGTGTGATCACTGCGGCGCAGAGGAGAACAAGGGCGAGATTGGTAAGGGTGGGAGCGCGAAATGCCGCTGTCACCAGAAGACCCAGCGCGACGAACGCGAACAGCGCGGCGATGCCGGTCTGACGCGGTTGATGCGCGTGGTTCGCGTAGTTCTGCGTTCGGATGTCGGCCATCGTGTCTCCCGCAGTGAGATAGTGAGCTAGGAGTCCCCGTCCAGAAGACCGCCGATGCCGCCAAGGATTGAGCCTTCCTCGCGGCGGCTCCCCCACGCCGCTGGCGCGGCCTTGTACATGCGATCCGCGAGCCGGCTGAATGGTAGCGACTGCAGCCATACACGCCCCGGGCCCGTGAGCGTTGCGAAGAACAGTCCTTCCCCACCGAACAGCGCTGTCTTCAGCTTGCCGACAAATTGTATGTCGTAGCTGACCGACGGCTGCAGGGCCACCAGGCAGCCGGTGTCGACGCGTAACGTCTGTCCTGGCTGCAGATCAAGCGGGTGAACGGTTCCGCCGGCATGCACGAAGGTCAGGCCATCTCCCTGCAAACGCTGCATGATGAAGCCTTCCCCGCCGAACAAACCCACGCCGAGCTTTCGCTGAAACGCGATGCTGATCGATACGCCGCGCGCCGCACAAAGAAAGGAGTCCTTCTGACAAATCAGATCGCCGCCGAGTTGGCTGAGATCCATTGCCAGGATCTTGCCCGGATAGGGTGCGGCAAACGCCACTTGCTGTTTGCCGGCGCCGCTGTTCGTGAACACCGTCATGAACAGGCTTTCACCGGTGAGCAGACGCTTGCCGGCGCCAAGTAAGGCACCAACCACCCCTGATCGCTGCTGGCCGCCGCCGTCGCCGAAGATCGTCTCGAACTCGATGCCGTGAGTCATGTACATCATCGAGCCCGCTTCGGCGACCGCGCTTTCACCCGGGTCGAGCTCGACTTCGACGAACTGCATCTCGTTGCCGAGAATCTTGAAGTCGATTTCGTGGGCGCGCCGCGTCCCTTGAATCGGTGGCGGAATAGCTGCCGACGTCGTCGAGACATAGGGCGCGAATGCTGGCATCGTGCGCAACGGCGCCCATGTCGACATGCCCGCTGTGAACACGAGCGTATCGCCGTTGATCGTCCCGTTCTTGAGATTGGTAATCACATCGGCTTCCGACACCGGTCCCACCTGATGTCCGCCGATGGCCATGTACCACTGTTGTTCCGCCATGCATGTCTCCGCTATGGGCTCTTCGACTCTGCGTCAATGCGCTCGGCCACCGTGCTCTCGAGAGCAGCCGCAGCCTGCGGGTCCAGGCCGAGCAGATTGGCCAGCTGCGCGAGGAAGATTCTTTCCGAACCGGACACCTGTTCGTCGGCGCGAATCACCGTAAAGGCGATCACGTACAGTGCCGTCCGCTCGGACTGGTCGTGAGCACCGGCGACGATGTCGGCCAGGGTGCTCGGCTTTTGAATCTCGTCGACCGCCTCCTCCGAGGCCCCTTCGGCGCGAGCCTGAGCAAGCACCGCGGTGCGCTCCGCCTCTGACATTGAGCCGTCCGCGTTGGCTGCCGCCACAGCCAGCCTCAACATCCGGATGTTCGACGTCGGCGGCGTTCGAGCCGAAGGCGTCGAAGACAGCGCGGACGCCTGGACCGGCTGTTGAGGAGGAGGGCCGCCTGACCCAGACGGAGCGGTTGGCGACGACGACGGCCCCGCCGTTTGAGCCTGCCACGCTTCGTAGGCGCCCCATGCCAGGCCTGCCGCGGTCATGAGCTTGTTCGCGGTGATCAGACCGCCACCACGGCCCAGAAAGCGCAGCGCATTTCGCGACCGCTTTCGGCGCGCGCCGAGCAGCCCTCGCAGGACCACGCCAGCAAGATCAAGGCTCACAACGCGTTGCCCAACCGCGGCGCGGTGACCGCCGCCGGAGCGGGAGTGAAGTCCTCGCCGGGGTTCACGAATCGATCGGCTTCGAACTTGTACTGCTTGTCGTAGAGCTGACGGTAACGGCCGCCCAGCGCCAGGAGCTCATGGTGTGTCCCCCGCTCGACGATCTCGCCGGCCTCGATCACCAGAATCTGGTCAGCGCTGCGGATCGTCGACAGGCGGTGCGCGATGACAAAGCTCGTACGGCCGGAGCGCAGCTGCCTCAGGCCATCCTGAATCATCTGTTCGCTCTCGCTGTCGAGGCTCGAAGTCGCCTCATCGAGGATCAGAATTCGCGGATTCGCCAGAATGGCCCGCGCGATCGACACGCGCTGTCGCTGACCGCCGGATAGCTTGATCCCGCGCTCGCCGACGACCGTGTCGTAGCCCTCTGCAAACTGCGTGATGAACTCGTCGCAGTGTGCGATCCGGCAGGCGTCTTTGATCTCGTCGAGCGACGCCGACGGATTGGCATAGCCGACGTTGTCGGCAATCGTTCCGTCGAACAGGAAGTTCTCCTGCAGCACGGACGCCAGTTGCTCGCGATAGTCCATCAGCCGCACGGTCGACAGGTCCTGGCCGTCGATCAGAATGCGTCCCTGTGTCGGTCGATTGAACGCCATCACAAGGCTGATCAGCGTGCTCTTGCCCGAGCCGCTCGACCCGACCAATGCCGTCGTGCTTCCAGGTGCCGCATGGAACGAGACGCCGCGCAGCACCGGCTGACCCGGGTTGTATTCGAACCAGACGTTCTCGAACTTGACGTCACCGGCCAGACGACCGAGCGGCTGCCGCGACGCATCTTCGTCGACTTCCGTCGACATATCGAGAATCTCGCGAATGCGATCGAGGCCTGCGAAAGCTTCGGTGATCTGAGTGCCGATCGAGGCGATCGACACCAGAGGTGCCGCGACCAGCCCGATGAAGAAGATGTACATCACCAGGTCGCCGAGCGTCATCTGGCCGGCAAGAATGGCGCGACCGCCGAATCCGATCATCAGAACACCGACAATCCCCACAATCACCGTGCTTCCGGCGGTGGTTGCCGATACCCCGGTCATCGACTTGGCGACATTCCTGAACAGTCGATGCGCCCCTTTGGTGAAGACGATCTCCTCGCGCTTTTCCGCGGTGTATGACTTGACGATGCGGATGCCGCCGAGCGCTTCCGTCAGCCGTCCGGTCACCTCGGCATTGATCTTCCCGCGCTCGCGGAAGAGCGGCCGCAGCGTGCTGAACGCGTACGCCATGCCGCCCGCGAAGGCGCCGAGCACCACGAGCGTGATCGTCGTGAGCTTCCAGTTCAGATAGAACAGCACCGACAGACCCATGACGGCGGTCAGAAGTCCACCGGCGAGCTGGACGAGCCCGGTTCCAACCAGGTTCCGCAGACCTTCGGCGTCGGTCATGATCCGCGACAGCAGGACGCCGGTCTGCGTTGAGTCGAAGTAGCGGACCGGCAGGTGCATCACGCGCGCCTGCACGCGCTTCCGCATGTCGGTGATCGCGCGCTGAGCGGCCACGCCGAGGATCTGAGAATTCGCGAACGACGTTATCGCCTGGATGATGGTGGCGATGCCGGCGGCCACGGCAATGGGAAGGAGGAGCTCGGTGCGCTGCTTGCCAACAACCTCGTCAATCAAGTACTTCGACGTCGCCGGAAGGACGAGCCCCGCCAGACGACTGATCAACATCAGGACCAGGCCGAGCGTCAGGCGGCGGCGGTGCGCCCAGACGAGTTCGCGCGCTTCTCGCCACGCTGCCTGTGCAGAGACCTTCTTCTTGGGCGCCGGGCCGGTATCCCGCGACACGGATGGTGACTTCGCGCCGCGGCCTTCGCTCTTGTGTTCGAGTGACGAGAGCCGTCTCATGGTGTGACGGGAGCAGCGATAGTGGGAAATCCGCCCCCGTGCGTGACTGTACTACGAAGCCACAGGACCGTCTTGTTCCTGAAGTCGGCTACAATCGCCGTGTGAGCGACTCGAAAGAACGAAGCCCGTCACCGAGCGAGGCTCAGAGCCCCCTCGGGTTCGGCCCCGGAACCTACGGCGTCCGCACGTCTGACGCGACCACGCGCGGCGTGCGTGTGCAGGTCGAAAGCCTGTACGTGCCTGAACGCAGCTCACCGCGCGAACAGTCGTATTTCTTCGCGTACCACGTGCGGATTTCCAACGTCGGCACCGAAACGGTGCAGCTCGTCTCACGCGACTGGACGATCACCGACGCCGATGGCGAGGTTGAACGGGTCTCAGGACCCGGAGTGGTTGGCGAACAGCCTAAGCTGCTGCCAGGACGCTCGTTCGAATACACGAGTTTCTGTCCGCTCAAAACCTCCGTTGGCGCAATGCACGGCATCTATCACATGACCACGGCCGACGGAGAAAAGTTCGAAGCGGTCATCGCGCCGTTTACGCTCGCCGTCCCGAACGCGGTCAACTGACCCGTTCCGCCGCTCTCAGTCGAGGTGGGCTTTCTCCGAGTCGCCCATCTCCACGCGTCTGGATGGGAAGTACTCCGTCCATCGGCGCGAGACGAGCGACGCCGTTTCCGGGTCGCACGATAACTCCTTCGGAAACGACGGCTTCAGCCGGGCATCGATGATGACGGGCCCCTGATAAGCGATGTGATTGCGGACGATGCGCCTGTCTGCGCTATGGATGTCCGCCGCCGGCTCGAACCGGGTAAACGTCGTCCACAGGAAATTCATCGCGCTGGCGGCCGCGCGGCGCGGTTCGTCGGTGAGCACCACCAGCATCCAACCAGCAAAAGCCGGATCGGCGGCGAATCGTGCTGCGGCATCCGGTTCGTCGGCGTACGTGGGCGCGCCAACCACAAGGCAGCCTCCGCAGAACACATGTGCCTCGGTTGCGCCGTGAGGTAACGCGCCGCTGAACGCGCGCGGAAGGCTTCGAACGGCGTCGCCAAGCCCCAGCCACACGCCTTTCGATCCGAGGTTCACGGCCGGTCCCGTGTAATCGAGCGTGTCCATCGAGAGATTCGAGAAGACGTACAGATCGGTTTCAGGATTTGTTCTTGCCAGCACGTGCTCGAGCGTTGCCTTGAAGTCCTTGAGATCGACGTGGCGATCGGTCACGAGCAGGAACTTGGTGAGCGATAACTGCCCTTCGCCAAGGATACGGAATGCACTTGCCATCGCTTCACGCGAATACCGCTGCTTGACGACCGCGCCGGCGAGCGAGTGATAGCCGGTCTCTCCGTAGGACCAGAGCTTGTCGACCGCCGGCATCACGAGCGGGAACAACGGCGATAGCAGTTCCTGCAACAGATCGCCGATGAAGAAGTCCTCTTGCCGCGGCTTGCCAACGACGGTCGCTGGATAAATCGCGTCGGTACGATGGGCCATCCGCTGGACTTCGAACACGGGATAGTCATGCTGCAGCGAGTAGTAGCCGTAATGGTCGCCGAACGGCCCCTCGGCGCGCCGCGTCCGCGGCGGGACCTCGCCGATGAGCGCGAACTCCGCGCTGGCAATGAGCGGATGGGCACCGTGCCCGTAGACGCGCGGCAACCGCTCGCCGCTGATGAGCGATGCCAGCAGCAGTTCGGGGACGTTCTCGGGCAGCGGCGCGATCGCCGACAGAATCAAGGCCGGCGGTCCGCCCAGGAACACCGTGGCTGGCAGACTTTGTCCGCGTGCCTCCGCCAGTGCGTAGTGATAGCCGCCGCCCTTGCCAATCTGCCAGTGCATGCCGGTCGTCCGCGCGTCGTACACCTGCATGCGGTACATACCGAGGTTGTGCCCGTGCTTGTCAGGATGCGTGGTGTAGACGAGCGGAAGGGTAATGAAAGGACCGCCGTCCTCGGGCCAGCAGGTCAGCGCCGGCAACCGATCGAGGCGGACATCGCTGGTCACCCGGTCGACGACAGGACCGGTCCCGACGCGCCGCATACCGACCTTGAGCAGGTCGAGTCCGACGTCGCGTGCGCCCCACAGCGCTGACGCGGTAGGCGGCAGGATCGTCTCGGCCAGTTCGACAAGACGCCGCACCAACCGAAGCGGGCGTTCGCCAAACGCAAGCTCCGCGCGGCGCGCCGTGCCGAACAGGCCGGTGACGAGCCGAAAATCGGCTCCTTTGACGTTGGTGAAGAGAAGCGCCGGACCGCCGGCAGCGATGACGCGCCGGTGAATTTCGGCAACTTCCAACCGGGCATCGACCGGCGCCTCCACCGTGACGATGTCGTTATCGCGGCGGAGGCGGTCGATGAACGAACGCAGGTCAGGAAAGGACACTGAGCGGCTGCGGTCCTCTTACGTCGCCTGGAACGGTTCGTCGGCGCTGCCGCCGTAGATCGCTGGCACCTTCGATCCCATGGCGCGCAGGTACGCCGCCAGCTGGCCGCGGTGATGGATGCTGTGGTTGTTGGCAAGCGGCAGAAATGCGGCCGCCGGCATCTGCATGATCCCGAAGAAGTCGACCGTGCGCGTCAGCTTGTCACCCGGCAGGCTGCGCAGCTCGGCGAGCTTGGCGGGAAACGTCTTCTCGTAGAACTTGACGACGTCGTCGACCGACTTGAACTGGGCTTCAGCCTGCTTCGCCGCCTCAGGGTCCATATTGAACCGGCCCTGGATGATGCTGTCGATGAACCACACATCCGAGGTCGCGACGTGTGTCGCCAGCTCCCAGGCCGTGCGCGACTTGTCGTCCGGCCTGTAGTCCTTGTTGTTGTCCTTGACGGCCGCGAGCACCTTGACGGTCGTCTTGCATTCGTTTTCGAGCACGCCCGTCAACGTATCGACGAGAAATTTGGCTTGTGCTGCGTCCATGGGAGGCCTCCCGCTCAGGGTTACCAGTTAACGACTAACGAGTGAGCTTGCGGTACTTGATGCGATGCGGCGTGTCCGCATCGGCGCCGAGCCGACGTTTTCGGTCGGCTTCATAGTCCTGATAGTTGCCTTCGAACCATACGACCGTGCTGTCGCCCTCGAAGGCCAGCATGTGCGTCGCGATGCGATCGAGGAACCAGCGATCGTGGCTGATCACCACTGCACAGCCGGCGTAGTTGACGAGCGCTTCTTCGAGCGCTCGCAGCGTGTCGACGTCGAGATCGTTGGTCGGCTCGTCCAGCAATAAGAGGTTCGAGCCGCGCTGAAGCAGTTTGGCCAGGTGAACACGGTTGCGTTCGCCGCCCGACAACGTGCCAACCTTGCGCTGCTGCTGCTGTCCCTTGAAGTTGAACCAGGAGACGTAGGCGCGCGACGCAATCGGTCGCTTGCCGACCATCAGCTCGTCCTGGCCGCCGGTGATCTCCTCCCACACGCTCTTGTCGGCGTTGAGCGAATCGCGGCTCTGATCGACGTATCCGAGCTGCACGGTTTCACCGAGCCGCAACGTTCCGGCATCCGGCTTCTCCTGTCCGGTGATCATGCGGAACAAGGTCGTCTTGCCGGCGCCGTTCGGACCGATGACGCCAACGATGCCGCCGCGCGGCAGCGTGAAGTTCAGATCGTCGATGAGCAGCTGGTCGCCGTAGCCTTTGCGAAGGCCGCGAGCCTCGACCACGACATCGCCGAGCCGGGGACCGGGCGGAATGTAGATTTCCACCTGCTCGATCTTCTGCGCCGTGTCCTCGTTGAGCAGCTGTTCGTAGGCGTTGAGGCGGGCCTTGCCCTTGGCATGCCGCGCACGCGGTGCCATACGAATCCAGTCCAACTCGCGTTGCAGCGTCTTCTGCCGCTTGGTTTCGGCCTTTTCCTCGCGCGACAGCCGCTCCTGCTTCTGCTCGAGCCACGACGAATAGTTGCCCTTCCATGGAATACCTGAGCCCCGATCGAGCTCGAGAATCCATTCGGCCGCGTTGTCGAGGAAGTAGCGATCGTGCGTCACCGCGACCACGGTTCCCTTGTATTCCTTGAGGAAACGCTCGAGCCAGGCCACGGACTCGGCATCGAGATGGTTGGTGGGCTCGTCGAGCAGCAGCAGATCGGGCGACTTCAGCAGAAGACGACACAGCGCCACGCGGCGACGCTCGCCACCCGACAAGGTGCTGACATCAGCATCGGCCGGCGGGCAACGGAGGGCATCCATCGCCAGTTCGAGCTGCGAGTCGATGTCCCAGGCGTTGACCGCGTCGATGCGGTCCTGCAACCGGCCCTGCTCTTCGAGCAGCTTGTCCATCTGCTCAAGCGACATGTCCTCTCCGAGCTTCATATTGAGCTCGTCATAGCGATCGAGCAGCGCCTTTATCGTCGCAACACCTTCCTCGACGTTGCCCTTCACGGTCTTGGTGTCGTCGAGCTTCGGTTCCTGTTGCAGGAAGCCGACGGAAATGCCTTCCGCTGGGAACGCTTCGCCGATGAATTCCGTGTCGTCGCCCGCCATGATCTTCAGCAGCGAGCTCTTGCCGGCTCCGTTCAAGCCGAGCACGCCGATCTTCGCGCCGGGCAGGAACGACAGCCAGATGTCCTTGAGAACCTGGGCGTCGGGAGGATGAACCTTCCCGAGCCCCTTCATCGTGTAGATATATTGCATGGGGAAAAGGACAGTATACCGGTTACCGGTCGCCAGTTGCCGGTAGCCGGGCGCTCGTCCCTCTCGCTTCTCCGCCTGTCTTCTGGCGGCTCGCGGCTTTGCCTACTTCGTTTCCGGAACGAGCGTCACGACCGTATACCGGTTCGTCGGAAAGTACTTCTTCAGCGCGTCGTGAATGTTTTCCACGCTCAGCGACTCGGCGCGTTCGAGACGTTTGGAGATGCGAACCGGATCCCAGCCGTACAGGTGCAGCGTCTGCATGGAGTTCAACCAGTACGCGTTCTGGCGCAGCGCCGTTTCGAGGTCCCGCTTCTGCGTCTCCTTCACCTTCTGCACGTCGTCGGCTGAGGGCCCGTCTTTCTGAAGACGCTGTACTTCGGCAAGTACGGCGTCGACCAGCTTGTTCACGTTCTCTGGCGCACTGCCGAATTGAACCGCGGTCGTGCCATAACCAGGCAGCGGCTGGGTGTTCGAAAAGCCCACGCCGACGCTGTACGTCCCGCCGAGCTCCTCGCGAAGAATGTCCCGCAGCTTCATCTCGAGGACTTCGGCAGCTGCATTCGTGCGATGCATCTCGAGCTCATTCAGCCCGGTATCCGCGAAGAAGCTGATGATCGTCTGGCTCTTCGGATCCTGGCCCTTGGCGACCGTCTCGCGCGCAATCGCCGCCGGGAACTCCAATCGAATATCCCCGAACTTCGCCGATGGCTTGCCGAGCGATGGCAGTGACGCGACATACGTCGTCAGCAGCGGAGTGATGCGATCGACGGTGAACGCGCCGACGAAGAAGAACGTGAAGTCGGCGGCATTGGCAAATCGAGCGCGATAAAACGCCGCCATGGCATCGGCGTTCAGCGCATCCACGTCCGCAAGCTTCATCGTTCGAGACGTGTAGTGGTTCAGCGTGTTGACCGTGCGCACGCGCTCGCCAAAGGCCGCACCCGGGCTCTGTTCCTGATTGGCCAGCGCAGCCCGCATGCGCCGCTTCATCAGCTCGAAGCCATCCTTCGTGAAGTCCGGCGCGGTGAAGTCCAGATACATCAACTGCATCGCCGTTTCGAGGTCCGACGGTGCGGCCGACCCCGAAACGCCCTGCGTTGCGCTGTTGATGAACGGCGACGCGCCAGCGGTTTTGCCTGCGAGCAGCTTGTCCAGATCCGTAGGCGTAAGGCCGCCCACGCCTGACAGGCCCATGAGCGTCGTGGCGAGGGCCGCATTTCGATACTCTTCTTGCGAGGCGAGCGACGTACCGCCCTTCGCGTACGATGTAAAGACCACCTGGTCGTTCTTGAAGTCGGTTGGCTTCAGCCACACTTCGGCGCCGTTCGACAGCGTGAGCACCGTCACGCCAATCTCGGGAATCTCGCGTCGGCCTGTGACCGTGCCTGGCGTGGGCGCCTTCGCAAGCAGTGCACGATCCGAGAGCTCATCCTTCCATGCCGTCACCGGCGCGTCAGTGCCCTTCTTGAGCGCCGCCGCTAGGCGAACCGGCGTCACCGGCGTCAGCCCCGGCTTTTCGGGCGCGACGGTTAACACCACCCTGTTCTGCTCCGGCATCAGTGTCTTCACGACGGCGGCAGCCTCGGCGATCGTGACCGTCGGAATGGTCTGCCTGGCGATGTCGAATTCGACCGCGATGCCCGGCATCGGCTCGCCCTGCAGGAACAAATTCACCAGTTCGTTGACGTAGCCGTCGCTCTCGGCCTTATCCCGCTCGTTGAAGCTGCGTTCGTACGACGACAGAGTCTCGCGCTTCGCCCGGTCGAGCTCCGCGTTTTCGAAGCCGAAGTCGCGCGCGCGCTTCATTTCCTGGATGATCGCCGTGAGGCCATTCTCGATGCCGCCATCGTTGACGCGCGCTGAAACTGTGAACGCATCGAGCGTCTGGCCAAGGCTGCCCTCACCCGTTGAGGCGCCGATGAATGGCGCGTCAGCCTTTCTGGCCATTTCGCCGAAGCGCGCGTTCAGCATCTGATGGACGAGCGAGCGCACCAGCACCTTCCGATAGTCACCGACGGTGCGCATCGTCTCCCGTGGCCGCTTCTGCACCACAGTCACCGACGAACCCTGGGCCTCTTTGTCCGTGGCGATCGCGTATCGCGTGGTCAGATGCGGCGGAATGGGATATACCGGTCTGGCGGTGACGGCTGTGGGCGCGCGCAGCGGCCCGAAATACTGACGAACCAGCCCCTCGGCTGCTGCCGCATCGATGTCGCCGACGACGATCACGCCCATGCGGTCCGGACGGTAGTTCGCCCGGTAGAAGTCACGGAGACGCTGCGGCGTGAACGTCCGCAGAATCTCCGGCAGGCCGATCGGCAGACGGTCGGCGTATCGCGACATGCCATAAAGAGCCGGGTCCTGAATCGCCTGTACCCGCGCACCGCTGCCCTGACGCTGCCGCCATTCTTCGATGACGACGCCGCGCTCGCGGTCGATTTCCTTTGGGTCGAGCGTCATGCCGCCCGCGAAATCGCTGAGCGCTTCGAACCCGCGCGGCACGACGCCTTCACGGTCCGTTGGCACGTCGATCATGTAGACCGTCTCGTCGTAGCTCGTGTAGGCGTTCAGATGCGGACCAAACCGCGCGCCGATCGATTCGAGATAGGCCACAAGCTCGCCCGACTTGAAGTGGGTGGTGCCGTTGAACGCCATGTGCTCGAGCATGTGGGCCAGGCCGCGCTGGTCGTTCGCCTCATCGATCGAGCCCGCTTTCACGGCAAGCCGCAGCGACACACGCTTCTCGGGACGGCCATTCGGGCGAATGTAGAAGGTCACGCCGTTGGCGAGCTTGCCCGTCTTCACCGCCGGGTCGAGTGTGAGCGGCGCGGCAAGGTTCTGCGCGAAGGCTGCGCCGGTGAGGATCAGGAACGTGACCAGCGCCGTGACCACAGGCGTCACCCGCTTCCGGTATCCTGCCGTGATGCTGCTGAAGATCAGGCGTCTTGATTCCACAGTTCCACTCCCCGCGTATGCCACCAGCGAAGCAGCCGGTTTCGATTTGGCGGCCAGCCATGACGCAGTCATCGCGCCGGGCCAGATTGCTCTCATCCGGACAGGCCTCGTCATCGAGGTTCCGCCCGGCCATTTCCTCGGGATTTTCGCCCGAAGCAGCACGCCGCTCAAGCGCGGACTGCTGGTCGCGAATGGCGTCGGCGTCGTCGACCCCGACTATTCAGGGCCGCACGACGAGGTGATGATTCAGGTGCTGAACTTCACGAGCGGCGAGGTCACGATTCGCCGCGGCGATCGCCTGGCTCAGGGTATTGTCCTGCCGGCGCCCAGAGTCGCCTGGCAGGAGGTCAGCGCCATTAAAGACGTCACGCGAGGGGGTTTTGGCGTAACCGGGGCCTGAGGTGGCCGATCCGCCTTCCATCCGGCGCATCCTGCACATCGACATGGACGCGTTCTACGCGTCGGTGGAGCAGCGCGACAACCCCGGCCTTCGCGGCCGTCCGGTCGCCGTCGGCGGGGACCCCGACCAGAGAGGTGTCGTGGCGGCGGCCAGCTACGAAGCACGGGCGTTCGGGGTTCATTCGGCGATGTCCATGAGCCGCGCCGTCCGCCTCTGCCCGGCGCTGGTCATCGTTCGACCCAACTTTGTGAAGTACCGGGACGTGTCTCAGCAAGTCTTCAACTTGTACCGGGAGGTGACTCCGCTGGTCGAACCGCTCTCGCTCGACGAGGCGTACCTCGACGTGACGAACAATGCCTGGGGGGAGCCGCTCGGCGCGACGGTCGCGAGGCGACTGAAGAACGCCATCAAGTCCGCCACTGGACTGACCGCGTCAGCTGGGGTGGCGCCCAACAAGTTCCTTGCGAAGATCGCGTCCGGTTGGAAGAAGCCCGACGGACTCACCGTGATCGCTCCAGAGCGGGTCGAGTCATTCCTTCAGGGGCTGCCGGTCGACGCGCTGTGGGGAGTCGGCCCGGTCACGGCGAAAAAGCTGAAGGCCAGGGGCATCGAGAAGCTGACCGACGTCCGAACGGCGGATCCGAAGCTCCTACATGACGCCGTCGGTTCGTTAGCCGAGTGGCTGCAGCAGTTGGCTCAAGGAATCGACGAACGTGCCGTGGTCAGCGAGCACGAGCCCAAGTCGTCAGGCTCCGAGAACACGTTCGTGACGGACCTCACCAACCTGGACGAAATCCGTCACGAGGTCGAACAAATGGCGATCTCCGCGGCGGCGTGGCTGGTACGGCGTGAGCTCGTTGCACGCACCGTCACGCTCAAGGTGCGCTACAGCGACTTCACCACCATCACCAGGAGCCAGAGCGAAGGAGCCACGCGCGACGAGGAGGCGATCGTCCGGCGCGCCCTGGCCCTTCTCGATCGCACCGAAGCCGGCCGGCGCCCGATCCGGCTCCTCGGCGTCAGCGTGCACAACCTCAGTGACCCGTTAGCGGTGGAACAAGACATCCAACAACCGCTGCTCCCGTTCTGACCGGCCTGGACTGAGAAGATTCCCGCGCCGGGCGCGAAAAGATTCGCGCGCTACAACTCGAGGACTGCGATTTTGTTCGCGTTTCCGCCCGGCCCGCGTCTTGGATTCCGCTGACGACTGGAAGGAGCGCCCATGCGTCAATGCAGATGGATCACCGTTCTCGTGCTGGCGAGCACGATCGGGTTCGTGGTTGAAGCCGCGGAGAAGCCGCCGGCCACCTATCAGAATGCGATGAAAGACCTCGGAGGTTTCGCAGCCGACATCGACAAAGCGATTGCGGCCGAAGATTACGACCGCATCGGGAAGCTGGCCGCATCGGCGCGGGAAGACTTCGTGCTGGTCGAGAAGTACTGGACCGACCGCTCGGAAGAGGCCAAAGAACTGGCTCGCAACGGCGGCAAACAGGCGACCGATCTCGAGGTCATGGCGGGCCAGAAGAGCAAGGAAGGTGCGGAGTTCGCCGCGGCCGAGGTGAAGAGCGTGTGCGGCACATGCCACTCGAGCCACCGCGAGCAGCAACCCGACGGCAGCTTCCTGATCAAATAACGCTACGGCTGTTTCGACAGCGTGACCTTCGTCACCTCCACCCGTGTGACGGGCGCTTCGCCGTTCACCGGAGTGTTCTCAATTTTTTCGACGACGTCGATGCCTTCGACGACTCGGCCGAAGGCCGTGTACTGCCGGTCCAGCACCTGCGACCGCGCAGTGACGATGAAGAACGACGTGTTGGCGCTGGCAGGATCGGCGAGCCGCGCCATCGACAGAATGCCCTTGTCGTGAGGTGTGTCGTTGAATTCGGGCTGCAGGTTCTGCACCCACGCTTCCTGCTTCTCGTCGAGCGTCTGGTTACGCGATGGCAGGAACCCACCCTGAATGACAAACCCTTTGACCACGCGATGAAACGCGGTGCCGTCAAACACACCGACCTGTGCGAGGCGCAGGAAGTTGCGAACATGGTTGGGCGCCCGATCCGGGAAAAATTCAAGAACGATGCGGCCAAGCGTCGTCTCGAGCGTCGCGCGATACTTGCTCAGGTCGTCAACCGTCTCGGTGCTGAACGGCGGCGGAACGGGCGCAGGCTTGTCGCGGATCGTTACCTTATTCATTGTGATGCGCTCTGCCGGCGCACCCCGCGCGTCGGCCATCGCCTGTGAGATCCGCGCGGCCACATTCATTCCCTCGGCAACGCGAGCAAACACGGTGTAGTTGCCGTCGAGTGCGGGCTGGTCGCTCACGCAGATGAAGAACTGCGAGCCGGCGCTATCGCGATTGTTCGGAATCAGCACGGCCGACACGGCACCACGAGTATGTTTCTCGGCGTTTGGCTCGAAGCGCAGCGTGCGCAGGCCGCCGGTGCCGTACTGATCTGCCTTTGACGGATCCTTCGACAGCGGGTCCCCGCCCTGAATGATTCCGAGCGAGATCACGCGATGGAAAATGGTGCCGTCGTACGCGCCCTCGCGAGCCCGCGTAATGAAGTGGGCGACATGATTCGGAGCCGCGTCCGCCATCAGGTCGAGGACGATCGTTCCCATGCTCGTTTCGATCACGGCCTGCTTGTTCTGAATTTCGGCAGGCGACATCGTCGAGACGAAGAACTGCGGCCCGGCAGGTGCAGGGGCTGGGGCAGGCGCGGGCGTAGCGCCCCGGCCCCGCTGGCCTCGTGCCTGATCGGCCGGGGTGAACATCAGCAGAAGTGCGAGCAGAAACGTCACGTTCAGCCTCGTTTCGTCTTCAGATGCTGCTTGAGCGCCTTGTTCATCACCTTGGAGCGGCGCTTCTCCTCGAGCAGGGCGCGCTCGTCCTGCTGACGCGCCAGAAACGCTACCTCATTCTGCAGCTTCAGGTAGCTGTCGAGCCGCGATTGATCGAGGCGGCCCTCGGCGACCGCCGCCTTGACGGCGCAGCGCGGCTCGTCGCGATGCCGACAGTCCGCGAACCGGCAATCCGCGGCCAACGTCTCGACGTCGTCGAACGTCTCGGCCACTCCCTCGCTGACGTCCCACAACTGGAGCTCACGCATGCCAGGCGTATCGATGATGAGTCCTCCGCCAGGCAGCAGGACGAGCTCACGGTGCGTCGTCGTGTGACGGCCGCGGGAGTCGGAGTCGCGGACGTCACGGGTGCGACGCGACTCATCTCCGGTGAGCCGATTGATGATGGTGCTCTTGCCGACGCCGGACGACCCGAGCAGCGCCGCCGTGCGGCCCGGCCTCAAGTACTCGGCCACGTGTTCGACGCCCTGATTATGCCGAGGGCTCAGCGCATGGAGCGGAACGTCGGGCGCCAGCGCCACTGCGTCGGCGATGGCCGCGGGTAGATCGGCGGCCAGATCCGTCTTCGTCAGCAGGACGACCGGCGACGCGCCGCTCTCACGCGCGAGGATCAGATACCGCTCCAGGCGGCGGAGGTTGTAATCGCCATCCAGCCCCATGACGATGAAGGCGACGTCCACGTTGGCTGCCACCACCTGCTCGTCGGTGATGTTGCCGGCCATCTTGCGTGAGAACCAGCTGCGCCGCGGAAGAACCCCGACGATGTCGCCGCTTTCCGCTGTACGTCGTCGCACGACGACCCAGTCGCCCACCGCCGGCAGCTCGCTCCGGCGCGTCGCCTGATGCTTGAGACGGCCGGAAACCGTCACCTCCATCTCACCCTGTTCGAGCAGCACACGGAAAATGTGGTTGAACTCGATCGCGACGCGGCCCGGTTCCACGCCCGGCTTGCCCTGCCATGGCTCGAATTCGCTGCCTCGGCGCTCGTCCCACCCGATGGCGGTCAGCGACATCGGCCTATGGTACGCGAGGCGCCGCGAATCAGATCGAGGCCATCCAGGTCCCGATCACCTCGATCACGCGCGTCCTCACCTGCTCGGGGGTCGTGCCTCTGACACTCAGCGAGTGGTCGCCCCCTTCGACCACGTGCACCGTGGCTGCTGGCATCGCAGCGACGTAGGGCGCCAGCTCAGACGGGCTCCCGAACGTATCGCGCTCGCCCTGAACGATGAGCACAGGTGGCTTCACGCGGGGCAGGTGCGCAACGCGGAGCTGCTCTGGCCGGCCCGGCGGGTGCAGCGGATAACCGAGCGCAATGACGCCGGCCAGATCGTCGACCCCCTCGGCCGCCACATGCGTGGCCATCCGGCCACCCATCGACTTGCCGCCGATGAACAATCGATATTCGGCGAGCCCAGACATTGCTCGCGCCTCGGCGATCACCTCCCGAAAACGTGACTCGAGAATCGGTGCGCGATCGGGTGCCTTCCTGCCCGCTTCCATGTAGGGAAAATTGAAGGTGACGACGTCGATGCCGCGCCGGGACAGGTCCCGTGCGTAGGCGGTCATGAACGGATGCCGCTCACCGGCGCCGGCACCGTGAGCGAACACAAAAAGCGTTCGCGCAGAAGCACCGTCAGCCGGGTAGTGGTGCATCAGTCGTGATACTTCGCGTGCAGGTGCACCGGCTTCGCTTTGGCGCGTACGCGGATGTTGATCATCTCGACGAACACCGAGAAGCCCATCGCAAAGTAGATGTAGCCCTTTGAGATGTGCTGGCCGGCGCCCTCTGCGATCAGCGACACGCCAATCAGCAGCAGGAAACTCAACGCCAGCATCTTGACGGTCGGATGTCGCTCGACGAACTCGCTGATGCTCGCCGCCGACACCAGCATCACGCCCACTGCGATGACGACGGCGGCAATCATGATCGACACCTCATTCGCCATACCGACCGCCGTAATGACCGAGTCGAGCGAGAACACGATGTCCAGCAAGAGAATCTGCACGATGACGGCGGCGAAGCTCGCTGCGCGAGCGGCGGCAGTCGGACCTTCTTCACCTTCGAGCTTCTCGTGAATCTCGCGGGTGCTCTTCGCAATCAGGAATAAGCCGCCGACGAGCAGAATCAGATCGCGTCCCGAGATGTCCCGCTCGGCGACGGTCACGAGCGGCTGCGTCAGTCCCATTACCCAGGTGATCGACAGCAGCAGGGCGATGCGGATGAACATCGCCAGCGACAGACCGACGCGCCTCGCACGATGGCGCTGCTCGACGCGCAGTTTTCCGGCCAGGATCGAGATGAAAATGATGTTGTCGATGCCGAGCACGATCTCGAGCACCGTCAGGGTGACGAGCGCCACCCATCCTTCGACACTGGTCATCCATTCCACGGCGACGGCCCTCGAACCTTCGAACCTTCGAACCTTCGAACCTTAGGATGTTTGAGACGCCGACTGCAGCAGTGGGGTTTCTGACAGCGCGCCCCACGTATCGGGGTCCTGCCAGACGAGAGTCGTCAGATAGGTGCGGACGTCGTCACGCGGATAGCTCGATGCCAGTTGTTCGGCCGCCCCTGCCAGTGTTTCAGGCGACGGCGCTTCGAGCGTCTCGTCGGCAATCAAGCCGTCTTCGTGCTTGATTTTGAGCGCGTCCAGAAACGCTCCCATCATGGGCCGCTGATATTCGAGGTGATACGCGACGAGCAGCCGCGCCGCGACGAGCTCGGAGATGCCCGGCAGCGTGATCAGATATCGCGCTTTTTTCTCGACCGGCAACGCCGTGACGCTCTTCGGCCTGAACTTGATGCGCTGCGCGATGTAGGCAATGACCTCCGCCTGTTCAGCGCCGGCGTGGTGGTCCCGCCAGAACGCTTCTGCCGCCTGCTGCTTGCGTTCGTCGGAGAGTTGCTTCCACAACTGCGAGGGACGAGAGAGCTCGGACACATTCGCCATGACGTCGATACGTTAACATAGCGATCTATGCCAACGTTGACCGTGGAAGGGTTTGCAAGCGTCGTCGTCGAGCCAGGCAAGCGACTCGTCAATGCAATTGAACAGGACGCCAAAGTCGACATCCTGCATGCATGTGGAGGGAACGCGCGCTGCACGACCTGCCGCGTGGAGTTCATCAGCGGCGAGCCGACGCGTCAGACGAAGGCCGAACGAATGAAGCTGGACGAAAAGGGACTGACCGGCATTCGCCTGTCCTGTCAGATCACCTGCGATCAGGACATGACCGTGCGCGCGATCAGCCGGCTGGAGGGCAGCGGCCGTCCCGACCCCGGTCGCACACCGGAGCCGACAATTCAGCCGCCACCGGAGTGGATGGACTAGCTCAGGGTTCAGGTTCACAGCGGTGAGCTGTGAACCTGAACTGCAAGCTACACAGCTCTAAGTCTCACGCCGCCAGCGAGATCTTCCGCAGCAGATTGAAGTCCGAGAGCATCTTCCCGGCACCGAGCACGACCGACGACAACGGGTCTTCGGCGATCTGTACCGGCAATCCAGTCTCGTTGCGCAACCGCGCGTCGAGGTTCTGCAGCAGCGCGCCGCCTCCACTGAGGACAATGCCGCGATCGCAGACGTCGGCGGAGAGCTCCGGTGGAATGCGTTCGAGCGCGTCGCGGACGGCCTGAATCAGCTGACGCACGGGATCGGCGAGCGCCTCGCGCACTTCCCCGTCCCGCAGAATCACGGTCGTCGGTTTACCTTCGAGAACATGGCGGCCCTTGACCTCCATCTCCTTGCCCTGCTCGAGCGGAGCGGCTGAGCCGAGCTCGATCTTCACGCGTTCGGCGGTGCGCTCGCCGATGAGCAGGTTGTGTTCGCGTTTTACGTGCTGCGCGATGGCTTCGTCCATCGCATTGCCGGCGACGCGAACCGAGCGGCTGTAGACGACGCCGGCGAGCGAGATCACCGCGATGTCGGTGGTTCCGCCGCCGATGTCCACGATCATGTTGCCGGAGGCTTCAGTGATGGGCAGACCCGCGCCGATCGCGGCGGCCATCGCCTCTTCGACCAGATGTACTTCGCTGGCCTTGGCGCGGTAGGCGCTGTCCTGCACCGCACGCCGCTCTACCTGGGTGATCTCCGACGGCACGCCAATCACCACGCGGGGCCGAACAAGCGTTTTCCGCGCATGTGCTTTGCGGATGAAATGACCCAGCATCTTCTCCGCAGCGTCGAAATCGGCGATCACGCCGTCGCGCATCGGCCTGATGGCCGTGATGGTTCCGGGTGTACGACCAAGCATTTCCTTGGCTTCGTTACCCACCGCCTCGATCTGGTCATTGCGGGTATTCACCGCGACGATCGATGGCTCGTTGAGGACTATTCCCTTGCCACGCGCAAACACGACTGTGTTCGCGGTACCAAGATCAATGGCGAGGTCGTTCGAAAAGAAGGCAAGGGCTCCGAGCAACAAGACGGCCTCCTGAAATGCCGACAGTGATCCCACGGAAATCGAGGGACGCCATCAGTGTTATCAAGCCGTGTACCGGGTTTTCGCCCGGACCGGCGTCGAAAACACCCATGTTTTCAGGGGTTTACTCACCGTTCAGGTTGTCGGATTTCCGGCACGTCGTCCGGGAATACGGCTAGTCGGTTTCTTTCTTTGGGCGCATGTTCGCGGCCAGGATCCGCTTGCGCAGGCGGATGCTCTTCGGCGTGACCTCGACCAGCTCGTCGTCGTTGATGAACTCGATAGCCTGCTCGAGACTGAGCCTGCGTGGCGGAACGATGCGGATGGCCTCGTCGGCGGTGGACGCGCGCATGTTCGTCTGCTTTTTTTCCTTGGTGACGTTCACGTCCATGTCGTTGGTTCGCGCGTTCTCGCCGATGATCATCCCCTCGTAGACCGAGACTCCGGTATCGATCAGGATCTCGCCCCGTTCCTGCAGGTTCCAGATGGCATACGGGGTGGCGACGCCGGCCCGATCGGCCACGAGCGCTCCTGTGGGTCGGGACGGAATGGCGCCATGCCATGGCTCCCAACCGGCAAACAGGTGGTTCATGATGCCGGTGCCTTTTGTATCGGTGAGGAACTGCGAACGGAAGCCGATGAGGCCGCGGGTGGGGATCCGGAACTCGAGACGGACTCGGCCGCTGCCGTGGTTCACCATCTTGCTCATGACGCCGCGGCGCGTCCCCGCCATCGCGATGACAACGCCCTGAAATTCCTCGGGCACGTCGATCACCAAATCTTCGACGGGCTCCATCCGGACCCCGTCGATCTCCTTGGTCACGATTTCCGGCCGCGAGACCTGCATCTCGAACGCTTCACGACGCATCATCTCGATCAAAATCGAGAGCTGCAGTTCGCCGCGCCCGATCACCCGCATTTGCTCTGGTGAGTCGGTGTCTTCGACCCGCAGCGATACATTGCCAATCAGCTCTTTCTGCAGACGATCGCGCAGATTCCGTGATGTCACATATTGACCTTCACGTCCCGCCATCGGAGAGGTGTTGACGCCGAAGATCATCGACACGGTGGGCTCGTCGACGGCGATATGCGGGATGGCGACCGGATTGATCGGATCGGCGATCGTTTCACCAATGGTGATGTCTTCGATACCGGCGAGACACACGATGTCGCCGGCCGCGGCCGTGTCGATTTCAATCCGCTTCAGGCCGTCGAACGCGAAGAGCTTTGTGACCTTCGTCTGTTGAACGTCGCCCGACAGCTTCACGACGGCGATCTGATCGTTCAACTTGACCGTGCCGTTGAAGATGCGGCCGATCGCAATCCGTCCGAGATAGTCGCTCGAATCGAGATTGGCGACGAGCATCTGCAGTGCACCTTCGGGATTGCCTCGCGGCGGGGGCACGTGCTCGACAATGGCGTCAAAGAGCGGCCGGAGGTCTTCCCCGGTCACTGCCGGGTCGCTGCTCGCCAGCCCGTCTCGGGCATTGGTGTAGAGCACCGGGAATTCGATCTGATCTTCGGTGGCGTCCAGATCGATGAACAGATCGAAGATTTCGTTGAGCACTTCCTTCGGTCGTGCATCTGGACGATCGATCTTGTTCATGACGACGATCGGCGGCAGCTTACGTTCGAGCGCCTTCCGCAGCACGAATCGCGTCTGCGGCAGCGGGCCCTCGGACGCGTCGACGAGCAGCATCACGCCGTCGACCATCGACAGCGTGCGCTCGACCTCGCCGCCGAAATCGGCGTGGCCAGGCGTGTCGCAAATGTTGATGAGCAGGTCCTGGTAGTGGACGGCAGTGTTCTTGGCGAGAATCGTGATGCCACGCTCGCGCTCGAGGTCATTGCTATCCATCACCCGTTCAGCCACCTGCTGATTGGCGCGAAACGCGCCGCTCTGGCGCAGGAGTGCATCGACGAGGGTCGTCTTGCCATGGTCGACGTGGGCGATGATGGCCACGTTGCGACGCAGCGGGTTGGCGATCTGACGCGATTTTTGGGCCGAAACCATCCTCCCAGTATCGCACGGTGTGGGATACTGGAGAGGTCCTATGCCTTTGTTTGAATACGCCTGCAAAGAGTGCACGCACGAGTTCGAAGCGCTCGTGCGCGGCAGTGACACCCCCGAATGCCCGGCCTGCCACGCGACCGCCCTGGAGCGAAGGCTGTCGACGTTCGCCGCGCATACCAGCGGCTCCGCAGCTGTGAGCGCGTCAGCGCCAATCGGCTGCGGTCACTGCGGCGACCCGCGTGGACCCGGCGCCTGTTCGATGAATTAGGCGAGTCGCCGTTACCTATTCGGCCTGGTTGAGGCCACCGATTGCGGGCCCGTTCAACACTTCTCCGGTCGACGCGAAGCGCGAGCCATGGCAGGGGCAATCCCAGCTCTTCTCCGTGTCGTTCCACTCCACGATACAGCCCAGATGCGGGCAGGTGGCTGAAAAGCGGCGCACCAGTCCGTCGACGCCTCGGAACACCGCAACTTTCTTGAAACCTTCGCGAATGACTGCGCCGCATCCCATCGGAATCTCGGCCGCGGTCGACACTTCCCCGGGCGTCGCAAGCGCCGCATACTGCGCGGCGACGTTGAGATTCTCCTTCGCGAATGCGCCGGAGGCGCGCAGCGTCACCCGCGCCGGGTCGTAGAGCGTCGCCCAGTCGTTGTTCCGGCCGCTGATCAAATCAGTCAACAGGATTCCCGCGATGGTGCCGTGCGTCATGCCGTTGCCCGAATCGCCGGTAGCGATGTAGACGTTCTGTTCGCCGGGGTTGCGGCCAATGAACGCCAAGCCATCCACCGGCTCCATGACCTGTCCCGACCACGCGAAGCGCACCTCGCCAACGTCTCTGAAACGCTTCCGCGTCCATGCCTCGAGTCGCGAGAACCGTGCTTCGGTGTCGTCAGCCTGACCCGTCTTGTGATCTTCTCCGCCGACGATGAGGACATCTTCGGTGTCGGCACCACTTCCCAGCCGGATGTAGTGATATGGATTGCCGGTATCCCAGTAGAGAGCCCGTTGCACCGCCTGACCACGAAGAGGGAGACCGATCACATAGGAACGGTACGCCGCTTGTTTCGTATGAATCGTCACGCGATCGTTCACCGGCGTGTTGGTAGCAACCACAATCGCCTGTGCGGTCACTGTATGACCGGAACGCGTTCCAACGCGCGCCGGCGAACCGTCTTCGAAACTGTTGGCATGTGTGCCCGAAAAAATCTGCCCGTTCCGACTCTCGATGGCACGGGCGACGCCGTTCAGATACTGGAGAATGTGAAACTGGGCCTGCCGTGGAAATCGCAGGCAGGGACCGCTATCTAAAAGATGCGGCGTCTGGTCGAGTTGCTCGACATCCGTAAGACCAGCGCGATGCGCGGCGAGCAGCTCGCGCGGGATCTCTTCAGGATCGTGACCTTCCTGCACGAACAGATAGCCGTCGAGGTACTCGAACCCGCAGTCGATGCGCTCCGCCTCAATGATCTCGGCGATGCGTTGGATGGCAGCCGTGTGGCTGCGCGCGGCACGACGCGCCCCTTCCTCGCCGTGCAGCCGTTCGAGCTCGAAGTACCGGTCGTCGAGCGCATTGGTCAGATGTGCCGTGGTTCGACCGGTCTCCCCGCCGCCAATCGGACCATCGTCAAGCACGATGACCGAACGGCCTTCGCGTGTCAGTAGATAAGCGGTCGTCAGTCCGGCGATGCCGGCGCCGACTACACAGACATCAGCGCGAAGGTCGGCATTCAGTGTCGGACGTTGTGGAACCTGGGCCGTAGACTGCCAGATCGACTGCGTGGGCCTTCGATGGTCCGCCATGCCGCTCCTCCTCTGCGAAGCGGTGGCTGCTTCACGGAGCGTGCCGTATGGTCGGTGTGGCAGGGACGCCGGTCACGCGTGCACAGCCGAGCCTCTGCTCAGCCTTACTGCGCTAGTTGGCCGGGTCGCCGCGCAGGAAACGCTCTTCTTCAATCTCCTCACGTACTTGCGTTGGAGAGCGCGGGTTCAGCGATTCCATCTGCACCTTCTCGGCGTCGGTCAGTTCCGGAAGATGCCTGATGAATTGCACCAGCTGCCAGCTTTCCTTTTCGCCCTCCGCGGTGCCGGTCGACCAACCGGGCATCCCGGTGAACCGCACGCCATGTTCGATGATCCAGAACAGCTCGCCGTCGCTGAGTTGCTGCGTCGACTGAGCACGCATGTCCGGCGCTTTTGGATACAGATTGCGGCCCATCTCAACATTGCCGCTGCCATCGTTCGCGTGGCACGACGAACAGTGGTCGGCAAAATGGGCCATGGCAGCCATCAGTGTTTCGGGAGTGGCGGGCTGAGGGTTGGTCATGGCGCGAACGTTCGATGGAACAGCAAGGCCCCTGACGGCCCGCGCGGTGCGGACCTCCAGACTGGGTGGCGCTGGCAACGCGCTCAAGCCGGTCACGCGGGCGTAGGTGGCAAGTCCGACGACCCCGAGCAATGCCACGACAACGAGCACAACGACAGTGCGCATGCGAGGATTTTAGGTAGGATTAGTCCCCGATGAACATGCGTCTCTCTTACTGCGCATTAACCCTTACTGTGGCGCTATTTGCGGGCTGCGGTGGCTCACCTGCCGAGAAGCCCGCCCCTGCCGCGTCCACCCCGCCGCCGGCGACGACTCCGCTCGTGGACCTTCAGACCGTGGCCACTCCGGCCGCCGTGGCAAGTCTCGAGCCGCAGGTGACGACGTCGGCCCGCGGGCTGCTCGTCAGCTGGGTCGAGCGAACCGGAGAACGCGCCACCCTCAAGTTTGCAGAGCGGACCGCCGATGGCTGGACGCCTGTTCGAACCGTCGCCTCGGGCGACAACTGGTTCGTCAGTCATGCCGACGTGCCAACCGTGCTTCGCCTGAGCGATGGAACGCTGGCTGCAAACTGGCTCGTCGAGACCGACGCCAGCATCGAGGCCTACAACCTGATGCTGTCGTACTCGAAAGATGACGGAGCCACGTGGGCGCGGCCGTTCATGCCGCATCACGACAAGACCACGACCCAGCACGGCTTCGCGTCGTTCTTTGAATTGCCGAATGCGTTTGGCGTCCTTTGGCTCGACGGGCGCGCTCAGGAACTCGACACCACCAGTCCCGAGGGCGGTGCAATGAGCGTCAGGTCGGCGACCTTCGATCGCTCGTGGAAGCAGACGTCGGAAACCGCCGTGGACGTGCGCGTCTGCGAATGTTGTTCGACGACGACGGCCGTGACCGCCGACGGGCCGATCACCGCGTTCCGCGATCGAAGCGACAAGGAAGTCAGGGACATCGCGGTGTCGCGTCTGGAGAATTCGAGATGGACGCCGTCGCAGATTGTGCACAACGACGGCTGGACGGTTCCGGCGTGCCCGGTAAACGGTCCAATGCTCAGCGCCGAGAATCGCAATGTCGCCGTCGCCTGGTTCACCATGCAGAACGAGCAGGGACATGCCTTCGCGTCGTTCTCGAGCGATGCCGGGCGCACGTGGGGCGCGCCGATCAAGCTTGATGACGATGCGGCGCTTGGCTATGTGGATATCGAACTCGTGGGCGACGGCTCAGCGCTCGCGTCTTGGGTGGAAGCCAAGCCACAGCAGCCGCCGCAGGTCCGTGTCAGACGAGTGGAGGCTTCCGGCGCGCGAGGTGGAGCGATGACTATCGCCGGCAGCGCCGAAGGCCGTCCGACGGGCTCACCGCGCTTTGCACGCTCGGGCGATCAGGTTCTCCTTGCCTGGACCGAATCGAAGCCGCCCGCGGAGGGTGCGACCGAAGGTGTGACGCAAATAAAAACGGCGGT
>JADMIO011319565.1_pt1 | contig 24926 bp, 21 predicted proteins | sample 8958161 | NCBI WGS metagenome assembly JADMIO01 (sample SAMN16585339, study PRJNA669376) | soil metagenome | isolation source: Crop rotation soil | place: USA: Cullars Rotation, Alabama | collected 2011
TACCCCCCGATACGGTGCATCGTTCGCAGCGGCTTGACGAACCGGGCGGTGTTGATCTCGTGCCCTTCCCACTTGGCCCGCACCGACGCCCGGACCGCCTCTGCCAGCTTCGCCTCGTCCAGTGTATCTGCCCTCAGTAGCCCTTTCACGTCCGTCTCGTCCAGGGCGAACAGGCAGTTCCGCAGTTTGCCGTCGGCGGTCAGGCGGAGGCGGTTGCAGCTGCGGCAGAACGGCCGGGACACGCTAGCGATGATGCCCACCCGCCCGCCGTCGGCGTACTCGAAGTCCATCGCCGGGGCGGACGGGTCGTAGTCGGCGGCCGGGGCGAGCGGGGCCACCTCGCGTTCGAGCAGGTCCAGCAGCTCGTGGGCGAAGAACACCTTCTCCCGCTCCCACGCGTCCGCCCCGATGGGCATGTACTCGATGAACCGCAGCTCGAACCCGTGCTCGCGGCAGTACCGGGCAAGGGGGACGGCGTCGTGCTCGATGAACCCGCGGATGGCGACGGCGTTCAGCTTGATTCGGGTGAACCCGGCCCGCTTCGCCGCCTCCAGCCCGCCCAGCACCAGGTCGAGGCCGTCGCGGCGGGCGAGTTCGCGGAAGCGGCCTTCGTCGAGCGTGTCGAGCGACACGTTCAGTCGTCGCAGCCCGGCGGCGAACAGGGCGTCGGCCTGCTGGGCGAGCAGCAGACCGTTGGTGGTCAGGCCCACATCGCGGATGCCGGGGATGCCTACTATCAGCCGCACCAGTTTGTGCAGATCCCGCCGCAGCAGCGGCTCCCCGCCGGTCAGCCGCACCTTGTCGATGCCCAGCGGGGCGACCGCCCGCACGAACGCCGCCATCTCCTCGAACGACAGCAGCGCCGACTTGTCCAGGAACGTCACGTCCTCCGGCATGCAGTACACGCACCGCAGGTTGCACCGGTCCGTGACCGAAATCCGGAGGTTGTTGTGAACGCGCCCGAAAGTATCGACCAGCGGCGTCACGACGGGGTGCCCCCCTCGACCCACTCCGAGTGGCCGTCCGGGGCGTTTTCTTTCTTCCAGATCGGCACCAGCTCCTTCAGCGTGTCGATGGCGTACCGGCCGGCGTCGAACGCGTCCGCGCGGTGCGGGGTGCTGACGGCCACCGCCACGCTCACCTCGCCGACGCCCAACCGCCCGAGCCGGTGGGCCATCGCGATCTCGCCGACCGGCCAGCGGCGGCGGACCTCGGCCTCGATCTCGGCCAGCTTCTTCTCCGCCATCGGCGGGTACGCCTCGTAGTCCAGGAACACCGTCACCTGTTCGCCGGTCAGGTCGCGGACGGTGCCGAGGAACAGCACCACCGCCCCGCACCCGTCCCGGCGGACGGACTCGGTGAGCGCGTGGTAGTCGATCGGGGTGTGGGTGAGCGCGAACACGGCGGGTCAGTCCTCGTCGTCGTCCCGCCGCCGGCGGCGGGGGCGGTCGTCCTCGTCGTCCTCGTCGTCCCGCGGGCGGGACGGGCGGCGGCGGGGCTTGGCCTTCTTCCCGCTCACCTTCACGATCAGCAGGATCACCCCGACGATCACCACCACCACGAACAGGCAGCACCCGCCCCAGATGAGCGGGGCGTACTTCTCGCCGAGTTCGCGACCGCGGTTGTACGCATCCTCCTCCTGCTTGGTCTTGAACTTCGGGTTCACCGGCTGCTGGGCGAACACGGGCATCGCGAATGCCGGCGACAGGCCGGCCGGGGGGATCGGGTCCATCGGTTGCTCACACAACTGGGGGGCACGGGCGAAGTCCGATCCGGGAAGTGTACCGGCGGGCGGCGGGGTCGTCTCACCCCCCGCTCACCGGCGGGATGACCGCCAACTCGTCGCCCGGGTTGAGCACCCGGTCGTCGGCGGCGTACTCGTGGTTCACCGCCACCGCGGAGCGGTCGATCAGGTCGACGCTGTCCGGGGTGAAGCGGGCCAGCCAGGCCCGGGCGTCCGCCACCGTGGACCCCGCCGGCAGGTTGAGTTCCAGCACCCGCACCCGCATCCGCTCGGCGACCGCGGCGAACAGGTGGACGACGAAGGAGTTCGGCATCAGTCGGTCACCAGTTTGCCCAGCGGGCGGGCCAGCCGCCGCTCGATGTGCGGCAGCAGCCCGTAAGCCAGGGCAAGATATTGTACCGGGTGCAGGGTCCGCTTCCGCGCCCCCTCCTGCATCTGCATGCGGCACGACCCGCACTCGGTGGACCCGTACCGGATCTCCGGCCGGCCGAGCTCGTCCAGCATCGGCCGGCCGGCGCGGAGGGAGGTGTCGTAGGCCGTCGCCTTCAGCCCGTAGGTGCCGGCCATGCCCGAGCAGCTCTTGTCGATGGTGGTCACCACCAAGCCGGGGATGAGGCGGAGCAGCTTCGGGCCGGGCGGCTCGCCGGCCTCCCTCTGGAGCGCCTTGACGTGGCACGGCACGTGGTGCCCGACGACGGTGGCCAGCGGGCGGGGGAAGTCGGTGCGGAGCCAGCCGGCCTCGTATAGCCCCCACAGGAAGGCGGTCAGATCCTGCGTCTGGGCGGCGACCAACCGGGCGTCCGGCTCGTCCAGCAGGCGGGGGTAGTCCTGGATGAGGGTGACGGCGGCGGTCGGCTCGGAGCACAGCACGACGTACCCATCCCGGATCAGGTCGGCGAGCACGCGGACGTTGTGGGCGGCCAGCGTGCGGGCGGCGTCCAAATCCCCCTGGGTAAGGGCGGTCACCCCGCTCGCCTTCTGCCGCGGCGGGACGTACACCTCGATCCCGTGGTGCCGCAGCACCGCCACCGTCGCCTCGCCGATACCCGGGTCGGCGTGGTTGGTGAACGTGTCGGCGAAGTACGCCACCTTCACCGCCGACGGCGGGGTGTCGGCCGGCGGGGCCTGCCCGCGGGCGGAGATCCCGCCCCAACGGGCGCGGGCCAGGAACGACCGCACCGCCACCCGAGGGAGGGTCCGCTTCCGCGACACGCCGAACAGCTTCTCGATCGCCCACCGCGTCGGGCGGGTGCCGAGGAGCAGGTTGGCGGTGAGGCTAAAAATCCCGGCGATCCGCAGGAACGTCGGCAGGCGGGCGAGCACCCACTCGTCCCGGCTCAGCCCGTTGGCCGCGTGCAGGGCGGCCTTCGCCTCCGCCGCCAGGGTGGGGATGTCTGCCACGGCCGGACACTCGGTGCGGCACATCTTGCAGTTCACGCACAGGTCGGCGATGGCCCGCGACTCGTCGTCGGTGAGCACGTCCTCCCGCCCCGGCCCGGTGAGCAGGCGGAGCAGGTTCGCCTTCGCCCGCGGGGTGGCCGCCTCCCGGCCGGTGGCGTGGAACGTCGGGCACATGCGGGCGGGCGGGGTGCGAACCCGGCAGTCCCCACAGCCGACGCACTTCGCGACCTCGGCCTCCCGCTCGGCCTCCGACCGCATGAGCAGGGGCAGCCGCTTCTCCTCCGGCCCGCTCACCGCCGTCGCCGGCTGCCACAGCGGCCACGCCGGGCGGCTCGGGTCCGGGCCGACGATCTTGCCGGGGTTCAGGACGCCCTTCGGGTCGAACACCCGCTTCAGCTCGGCGAACACCGGGGTGAGGTCGCCGTACTGCCTGCCCACCCACGGGGTGCGGGTGAGGCCGGTGCCGTGCCGGGTGCTGATCGTGCCGCCGACCGCCGCCGCCAGCTGGTACACCTGGTCCGCCAGTGGCCATAGCGCCGCCCGGTCCCGCTCCCGGTGCCGGTCCACAAGCGGCCGCACCTGCACCTGACCGGACAGCGGGTGGGCGTGCAGTACCGCCGGCAGTTCGGCCCGCCGGCACAGCTCGTTCACCCCGGACACGTACCGTAACAGCTCCTCCCCCGGCACGGCCGTGTCCTCGACGAGCGACAGCGGGGTGGCGGCGGTGGCGGTGGCGGTGTACGCGGCGGTCGTCACCCGGCGGCGGAACTGCTGCACCCGGTCCACCCCGCCCGGCGTGCCGGTCGGTTCGACCAGGGCGGCGGCAGCGAACGCCTCGCGCACTCGTTCGATCGCCGACCGGCAGTCGGTGACCGCGGCGGCCGGCGATTCCGCCTCGAACTCGGCGACCAGCACCGCGGCCACCCCGTCCGGCACGGGCCAGCCGCCGGCCGGTTGGGGGCGGGCCAGGGCCAGCAGCCGCTGGTCGAACACGTCGCACGCCACCACCCCGCCGGCCGCCCGCAGGGTCAGCCCGGCTCGTAGCGCTTCCGTGAGCGACAGGAACCCGACCACCGCCACCGCCACCCCACCGGGCAGCGGGACGGTGCCGAGCGTGGCCTCCGTGACGATCGCTAGCGTGCCTTCGGTGCCGACCAGCAGGTTCACCAGGTCTAACCCGCCGGCGGCGGTGAGCGCCTCGTGCAGCAGGTACCCGCCGCGGTGGAAGGGGGTGGCCGGCCGGCAGCGGTCGATCAGCCCCCGGTTGGCCGACAGCAGGGCGGCGGCGTTCGACCGGATTTCGATGGTGCGGAGCTGCGGGGTGTCCTCCGCCCCGCTCGCCTGGCGGGTGGGGGTGAGGGTGGCCGTCTCCCCGTTGTCCCACACCGCCCGCAGCCCGCGAGTGTGCCCGCGGGTGTACCCGTGGGCGAACACGTTCGGCCCGCTGGCGTTCGTGCCGATCATCCCGCCGACGGTGCAGGTGGCCGCCGACAGCGGGTTCGGGGCGAACCGCCGGCCGGCCTTGGCCAGCTCCGCGTTCAGGTCGGCCAGCACCACCCCGCACCCGGCGCGGGCGGTGTCCGATCCGATCGCCGTCTGCCGGAAGCTCACGCTCAGGTCGAGCACGATGCCGGGGGTCAGGCTCTCCCCGCTCAGCCCGGTGCCGGCCCCGCGGGGGGTGATCGGCAGGGCGTGCTCGTAGGCGTACTTCACCAGCGTGCGGAGGTCGTCTTCGTCTTCGGGGATGGCGACGGCGAGCGGGGTCAGGTGAAACGGGCTGGCGTCGGTGGCGTACAGATGGCGGGTGGGCGGATCGACGTGCAGCCGCCCGCGGAACTCCCCGCGGAGGTCGTCCTGGAGTTGCTTGTGGAAGACGGACACAGGGGAATTGTACGGGCGTGGCCCAGGGCTAAGCCGATAGCGGCTAGCGGGGCGTGCCTACTTCCCGCCGTACACCAGGGCCATCAGCTCGCCGCGGGTCATCGGGTTGGTCTTGAACAGCCCCCGCATGGCGCTCGTCACCGTGGTGGTGCCCGGCTTCTTCACCCCGCGGACGGTCATGCACATGTGCGCCGCCTCCAGGATCACCCCCACCCCCCGCGGCTGGAGCTCCTGCATCACCAGCTCGGCGATGTGCTCGGTCATCCGCTCCTGCACCTGCGGCCGCTTCGCCACCCCGTCCACCACCCGGGCCAGCTTGCTCAGCCCGACCACCTTCCCGGCCGGCAGGTACGCGATGTGCGCCTTGCCCAGGAACGGCACCAGGTGGTGCTCGCAGCACGACGCGAACTCGATGTCCTTCACCAGCACCATCTCGTCGTGGTTCTGGGTGAACGTCTTCCGCAGGTGGACCGCCGGGTCGTGGTGCAGGCCGGCGAACACCTCGGCGTACATGCGGGCGACGCGGGCCGGGGTGTCGAGCAAGCCCTCGCGGTCCGGGTCCTCGCCGACCGCGGCCAGGATCTCCCGCACCGCCCGCTCGATCCGCGGCAGGTCTACCGGGGTGGCCGGGGCGGGGGCGTCGTCGTCCCACCCGCACGGGGAGTACCCGCGGGCGATGGCGGCGAGCACGTCCGGGGAGGGGTGGCCGTTGGGAGCGCGAGACGAGTCCACGTCGGGGTCCGGTGCGGGCGGGTCATCCCATTGTAGGGGCCGACGTCCGCCGGCGGACCACCCGAACCAGCCCCAGCCCGCCGAGGGCGGCCAGCCCGACCGTGGTCGGTTCGGGCACGGGGGTGAACGTGAGGACGAGATTCCGGCCGGTGTCGTCGACTTTCAATACCGATCCGGACTGGACGGTGAACCCGATCGCGGTCAGGTCGTACAGGCTTGTCGAAAGTACGGTGTCGGCGGATAGCGGAGAGGTGTTGACCCGGATGTTCCCGGCCGTGGCCACACTGGCCAGGGTGATGGTGTAGGTCTCGGACCCGTCGGTCGTGATCGGGGTCGTGCCTTGCTCCAGCTGAATCCGGAACTTGTCCGACGTTCCGAGGTCGAACACGAGCAGGTCCGAGCTCCCGAGCAAGTTGACCTTACTGGCGGTGGCCGAGTTCACCCCGGTGTCACTGACCGCGGCGGCGATCCCCCCGCCGGGGGCGAATGTCCCTTGCCCTCGAATGGTCACGCTGTTCGCCACGTTCAGGGTGCCGACGCCGGTGCCGGTGTCGCCGCGGATGAACGCGCCGATGCCTACGGCGGTCGCCCCGCCGATCGTCCCCGTCCCGCCGAGGGTGCCGGTGACGCTGACCGCCCCGGTGGCCGCGGACTGATCCCCGTTCACGACCAGACGGCCGGAGACGGAAGTGGTGCCGGCGTAGGTGTTGTTGCCGTTCAGCGTCCAGATGCTGGAACCCGTCTTGGAGACGCTGACGCCCGACCCGCTGATCACGCCGTTGATCGTGCCACCGGACAGGAAGTTGCCGCCGGCCAGGTTGAGCGTTTTGCTGCCGCCGGTGGACGTCACGTCCCCGTCCAGGGTGAGATACACGTTGTTCAGGGTGCTGGCGGTGATGGTGCGGGTGCCGCCACTCCCCACCAGTTCGAAGGGCCGGTTCGTGCCGCTGGATGCGGTCGCCCAGTTGTACGAGAGCGTCGCCGTGTCGCTGCCGCCGGGGTTGCCCAGGCGGATGGTGGCGTCCGCCCCGGTGGCGGCCCCGATCGAACTGGCCTCGCCGGCGTTCGCCAGCCTGTATACGAACAGCGTGCCGCCCCGAACGGCGGTGGCGCCGGTGTAGCTGTTGTTCACGTTCTCGAGGAACCACGCTCCGCCCTGGGTCTTCGTGATGTCTGCCGCCCCGCTCACCACACCGGTGACCCGCCCCTGGCCGGTTCCCCAGAGCACGAACTGACTGGCGGCTGTGCTGGTGACGGGTCCGGCGATCACGAAGTTGTTGGACGCCGCCGCGTCGATGTTGACCGTCCCGTCGCCGACCAGATTCACGCTCCCGTTCCAGATGGTGGTGCCGCCCGTTGCCATCAGGGTGGACTGCAGGTTTCCCGCACTACTCGAGTGCAGGTGCAGGTTGACCCCGGAGTGGACGCTCATGTCGTTCGTGAGCAGAATCCGGGTGCCGATGACGCCCGCGCCGCCGGTCGAGCCGGTCGCGATCAGGTCGGTGTTCGTGCCAAGCGCGGTACCGGAGTTGATGCGTAGCCCGTACTGACTCAGCCCGCCGACCGTCAGCGTGAGCTTGCCGGCCGTGGTGTCGCCGGTGCCGCCCGCGACGAACGACGAGGTCGCTCCGGCGCCGACAGTCAGGTTCAGCGATCTCGCGCCGCCGACCGTCCGGAACCCCTGGTTGAAGGTGAAGTTGTTCGCCGCCGGCCCGCTGGTCAGGGTGAACCCGTCCGACCCGAGCTGCAGGCGTCCGAAGTTGATAGCCGTGCCGGCGGTCAGGTCGGCGGTGCCGCTGGTCAGCCCGAGAACCGCGTCGTTGGTCGCCCCGTTGCTGAACACCTTGTCGAACGGCCCGCCCGACCCGTCGGTGCTCCACACGGCCGAGGCGGTGTCCCAGGGGTTCGCCCCGGTGGACGCCGGGTTCCAGGTGTAGGTGGTCTGGGCGGCGAGCGGGGCGGCCAGCGGCAGCACCGCCAGGACGCATGCAAAGGTGCGGAACATGGGGCGATAATCCGGATGAGGCAAATCGTGCGGCTCGGACCGGCATTGTAGTCGTCCGGGCGGTCTGTGTGCAACCTAATAGGGTGCCGTTACAGCCCGCCTGTTCCTCGCCCCGGATCCCGCTGAACCGGGCGGGGCGACCGCCGCACCGCTTACAATATTCCGTGCCGCCGTCCTCTCCCTGACGGCCCACCCGAGGGTAACGTTCATGGCGTTGTCGCAGAAGCAGATCGACGAGCAGAAGAAGCAGGTAGAGGAGATGCTCGGCCCCGAGTTGGACAAACTCGGGTTCGCCAAGAGCCTGTTCTTCGGTCGGTTCAAGGGCGAGGTACTGTTCCCGTACCCGCGGCTGCCGTCGGACCAGCAGGCGGCGTCGGATGACATTTCGGCGAAGGTGCAGCGGTTCGCCGACGAACGCATCGACCACATGAAGATCGACCGGGAGGCCCGCATCCCGGACGACGTGGTCCGCGGCCTCGGGGATCTCGGCGTGCTGGGCATGACCATCCCGAAGGAGCACGGCGGGATGGGGTTCAACCAGCAGCAGTATCTGCGGACGATGGAAATCCTGGGCGGGCACTGCGCCAGCACGGCGGTGTTCGTGAACGCCCACCACAGCATCGGCTGCCGGGCGCTCATCCTGTTCGGCACCAAGGAGCAGCAGGCGCGGTGGCTGCCGGGGCTGCTGAACGGCACCAAGCTGGCCGCGTTCGCGCTCACCGAACCGGAGGCCGGCTCCGACGCCGGCGGGGTGCAGACCACCGCCACCCCGACCGACGACGGGTCGGCGTTCCTGATCAACGGCATCAAGCACTACATCACCAACGGCGGCATCGCCGACGTGCTGACGGTGATGGCCCGCACCCCGGACGGCAAGGGCGGGACGAAGGTGACGGCGTTCCTCGTGACGCCGGACATGCCCGGGTTCGAGGTGATCGAGGCCCGCGCCGAGAAGTGCGGCATCCGCGGCACCGCCACCGGCAAGATGCGGTTCACCAACGTGCGGGTGCCGAAGGAGAACGTCCTCGGGCAGATGGGCCGCGGGCTGCAGGCGGCGCTGACCGTGCTCAACTTCGGCCGCGTCACATTCGGGGCCACCTGCACCGGGCACGCCAAGGTGTGCGTGAAGGCGATGGTGGAGCACGCCAAGACGCGGAAGCAGTTCCAGCAGACGCTGGCCGAGTTCCAACTGGTGCAGAAGAAGATCGGGTTCGCCGCCGCCCAAACGTTCGCCATGGAGGCGATGACCGCCCAGTGCGCCGCGTTCATCGACCGCGGGGCGGACGACTACATGCTGGAGACGGCCATGCTGAAGGTGTTCGCCACCGAACACCTGTGGACGATCGTGAACGACACCCTGCAAATCTGGGGCGGGAAGGGGTACTTCAGCGACCAGCCGATCGAGCGGTGGATGCGGGACGCCCGCATCAACACCATCGGCGAGGGGGCGAACGACGTGCTGAAGGCGTTCATCGCGGTGGTCGGGTGCAAGGCCCCGGGCGAGCGGCTGAAGAACCTGCGGGACGACCTGCTCGGCGGGCGGTGGAGCCTGGGCAAGCTCTTCAGCGGGCTGGGCGCCGGGGCGAAGTTGGCCGCCCCGTGGCTGGCCAGCACCCCGACCGTGCCGGTACAGAGTGCGGACCTACAGGGGCACGCTCGGCAACTGGCGGCGCTCACCAAGCAGTTCGGCACCACCCTGCCGCACGTGTTCCTGAAGCTGAAGGACGAGGCGGTGTTCGTGCAGGCGCAGCTCGTCCACGAGCGGCTGGCGGACATCGCCATGGACCTGTATGCCGCCGCGTGCGTGCTGAGCCGGCTGGACTCGATGGGCAGCGGGAACGGCAAGCCGGCGACCGACCCCTACGCCGATCCGGCGGCCGGGAAGGCGTTCCTGGCGATGGCCTTCCGCCGCATCAAGAACCACTTCGCCGCCCTCGACGACAACGACGACGAAGCGTGGCTGAGCGCGGCCAAGACGACGCTGGCGAAGTGGTGAGTCGCACTGTTTCGCCGCGAGACGGAGGCGAGCGTGTCGCGCTCGCCTCCGTCTCGCGGCGAAACGTCATTTCGGGTAGGCTGGCACCGGAGGTGTTCCGATGGCTTCGACCGCTCTCGCTGGCCCGACCCCGGTTCAGTTCACCGATGCCGAGTTCGACCGCATGGTCACGCTCGGCATCTTGCCCGCCAACCGTTCGCGTCAGGGGGGCCGCTTCACCCGCGACCAGTACCGGGCGATGGCCGAACACGACTTCTTTCGTGGTCGCCGGGTGTGCCTACTGCACGGGGAGATCATCGACATGGCCGCGATGAAGGAACCCCATGCCTGCGGTGTGTCGGCGATGGCGGATGTACTCCGTTCGGTGTTCGGCTCCGGGCAGTTCGTTCGAGTCCAAATGCCAATCGACGTGAGCACCGCCGACGACCCGGAGCCGGATGTCGTCGTCGTGCCTGGATCGCCTCGCGACTACTGGCATCAGCCGACGGCGCCCGCGGCATCCCTCGTGCGGATCGTGGTTGAGGTGGCGGATTCGAGCTTGGATCAGGACACCACCACCAAGGCCGAGTTGTACGCCACCGCCGGCATCGCCGACTACTGGGTGCTGGACGTGGAAAACGAACGCCTGCTGGTGTTCCGAGACCCGCGGCCGATCCCGGCCGGCGGGCAGAGCTACCGCACCTGCCTGCGGTTGGTCTCCGGGGACACGATCTCGCTTCTGGCCGTCCCGAACACCCTCATCCCCGTGGCCGACCTGCTGCCATGACCACCCGCGAGGCGCTGGAGGCGGCGCTCGTCGCCACGCCGGACGACGCGGCCCTGCACGCCGCCTACGCCGACTTCCTGATCGAGGACGGCGACCCGCGGGGCGAGTACATCCGCCTGCAACTGGCCGCCGAGGACCGCAACCAACAGGCCGACAAGCTCCGCGAGTTGGAGCAGACGGCGTTCGAAATTCGCCAGCAGCATGAGCGGGAGTGGCTGGGCGAATTGTGGCCCCACCTGCAACGCCCGCCGACCGCGTACTCCGTCGCCGAGCCGATGGAGCCGAACGTGAGCGTGACGTGGCGGCGGGGGTGGATCGACTCAGTACGAGTTGGGCAGTTGAGCGGCCGGATCATCGACACAATGGCGGCGAACCTGTACACCCGGCTGCTCTCAAGGCTATCGATCGGGCAGAACCAGCAGCCGGTTGAAACCCGCTCTGAACCGTATGAGATGCTGGTCGAGTTGCCGCTCACGCGGTTGGAGCTGGCGGGACGGCTCGCCAACTTGCGGCATTTCGAGGTCGGCTCTGCGGAATTCGGCGTGGTCGCGAACGGGCAGCGTCTCCATGACACGATCGAGGTTATGCCACGGCTCGAATCAATAAAGCTCTGCGTAGAGCAGTTCTCGGAGTTCCGGCTGTTCGGCGTGGTGGATTATCCGCACCTGCACACCATCCACCTCACCTACAACAACCCGCGGTGCCGGTTCTACATGCTCGGGTACAACGCCGGGCTGCCGAACCTACGGCGGCTGCACCTAGACACCGTGTCGGTCATGCCGCCGCGGGGGGAAATCGGTTTCGACCGCGAGCCGATCACCGAGAGCGACTTGCGGTCGTTCTTCCGCAGCGAAAACCTGAAGGCGCTGGAGTATTTCACCTTCCGCAACGGCGAGTTCGCCGACGCCGGGGTAGAGGAGTTGCTGGCGTCCGGGTTCGTCAACCGGCTGAAGGGGCTGGACCTGTGCCGGTGCAACATCACCGACGACGGCGCCCGGCTGCTGGCAGCCCACCCGCACACCCCGCGGCTGGAGTACCTGCACCTGGACGGCAACCTGCTGTCGCCGATCGGCATTGATGCATTGGAGGCGGTCGGGGTATCGGTGAGCCGGGATCAGTTCTTCACGGATGGAGTGTAGCCCGCACACTCCGTGTGCGGACTTGAACCGCACACGGAGTGTGCGGGCTACACTCAAGCACATGGACCCCCACCTGCCGTTCCTGCGTGCCATCGCCGCGAACCCGGCGGACGACCTGCCGCGGCTGGTGTACGCCGACTTTCTGGAGGAAACCGGCGAGCCGGTCCACGTCGCCCGCGCACACTTCATCCGCACGCAGATCGCGCTGGAGTCGCTGTACCCGCAATCCCAGGAACACCGCGGGGCGAAGGGTCACTCGGATCGGCTATTTGACATGTACCGCGGCGTGTGGGTGTTGGACCTGCCGGATCACTTGCAGAAGCGTGACCGTCTGACGTGGAGGCGGGGGTTCGTCGACGACCTCGGGCCTATGACGGTGAACGACTTCCTCACGTTCGGCGCGGCGGCGTTCTGGGAACTTCCCCTGACGAGTTTGCACCTGAGCGGGCGGAGTGAGACATTTCACTTCGACCGACACCCTGAGTTGGAGCGGGTGGCGCGGCTCACGTTCACCAACTTCCGACAGCTTGTCAGCCCGCTGGAAGTCGACCTGCTTTTCCCGACTCGCACCTTCAACTCCCTGGTCACCGCCCCGGTGTTCACAGCACTGCGGACGCTCAACCTGTCTGGGAACGGGTTGACTGATGCTTGGCTCGTCCGGTTCGTGTCCGCGTTCCCCAAGGCCTCGTTCGCCGCCACGCTCGAAGAACTCGACCTGTCGCACTGCCACACCATCACCGACGCCGGGGCGAACACCCTGGCTACCGCCCACAGCCTGGGCAGGCTGAAACGAATCCGCCTCGTCGGGGTGCCGCTGTCCGGTGCCGCCGTCGCCATGATGCGGCATCGGTTCGAGGAGCGGCTGGTGGTGTGAGCGGACGGGGAGTCGTTCAAACCGAAGTTTTATGCGAAATGGGGTGTGTGGGTGCCGCACACACGAATCCACGCCTGGGCCTGGCCAGGCTCCGACTTGATTGCACCTCCCCCGCTCGTCCGCTAGGCTTATCACATCTCGCCTCCTTCCACCTTCGTCGAGGTTCCGATGCCCCGCCGGATGTCACTGGGCTTCGCCGCAGTCGCTGCGGTACTTCTGTCCACGCTCGTCGTTGCCGTACCGCCGGACGCGGCCAAGGACCCGGTGGCGGCGAACACCGACGCCGAGAAGGCCCGCGCCGCCATCGGCCTACCCGACGGCCTGAAAGCCGAGGTGTGGGCGGCCGAGCCGCTCATGGCCAACCCGGTGGCGTTCTGCTTCGACGAGAAGGGGCGGGCGTTCGTCGCCGAGACCACCCGGTTCGACAAGGGCGTGCCGGACACCCGCGGGCACATGTACTGGCTGGACGAGGACGTCGGCTCGCGGTCGGTCGAGGACCGGCTGAAGATGTACGCCAAGCACAAGTACGGGGCGAAGGACGACGGCTACCAGGGGTACGACGACCAGGTGCGGCTGGTGTGGGACAGTACCGGCAAGGGTCGGGCGGACAAGAGCACGGTGTTCAGCAAGGGGTACAACCAGCTCAAGGACGGCCTCGGGGCCGGGGTACTGGCCCGCAAGGGGAGCGTGTACTTCACCAACATCCCGGACCTGTACCGGCTGACCGACACGAAGGGCACCGGCGAGGCGGACAAGAAAGAGAGCCTGGCCACCGGGTTCGGGGTGCGGGCGCAGTTCATCGGCCACGACCTCCACGGGCTGCGGATGGGGCCAGACGGGAAGCTGTACTTCAGCATCGGCGACCGCGGGTTCAACGTCACCACCATCGACGGGAAGAAGCTGGTGAACACGGACAGCGGGGCGGTGCTGCGGTGCGACCCGGACGGGAAGAACATGGAGATCGTTCACACTGGGCTGCGGAACCCGCAGGAGCTGGCGTTCGACGACCACGGCAACCTGTTCACCTACGACAACAACTGCGACAGCGGCGACCGCGCCCGCTGGGTGCAGATCGTGGAGGGCGGCGACAGCGGCTGGCGGTGCGGGTACCAGTACGGCACGCTCATGCACACCGCGGCCGTGCCGCAGGGCAACCGCGGGCCGTGGAACACCGAGAAGATCTGGCACGTGCCCGGACCGGACGGCAGTCCGCCAGCTTACGTCATCCCCCCGCTCAAGCACTTCGGCAACGGGCCGGCCGGCATCACGCACTACCCCGGCGTCGGGCTGAACGAAAAGTACAAGGACCACTTCTTCGCCTGCGACTTCACCGCCAACCCCGGCGGCAGCAAGATCTGGGACGTGAGCGTGAAGCCGAAGGGGGCCAGCTTCGAGGTGACGGAGAAGGAGTTCGTGACGAACATGGTGCCGACCGACTGCGAGTTCGGGCCGGACGGGGCGTTCTACTTCTCCGACTGGGTGGGCGGGTGGAACCCGCCGGGCAAGGGCCGCATCTTCCGGGTGAGCGACGCCGAGGCGATGAAGAACCCGGCCGTGGCCGAGGCGAAGAAGCTGCTCGCCGAGGGGTTCGAGAAGAAGAGCGCGGACGAGCTGGCGAAGTTGCTCGAACACCCGCACCAGCAGGTGCGGCTGGAGGCACAGTACGAGTTGATGGATCGGGAAGTTGGTGAACGGCTCGCCACATTCAACCACGTTTTCACGACATCGAAGAACGCTCTCGCACGGATTCATGCCATATGGGGAACGTGGGGCCGGGGCGGACGTACCTCTCCAGATATTGCAGCAGGTCTCCTTCGCGTCCCGCTCACGCCAATGGAAGATTTCGTCACAGACAAAGACCCTGAAATCCGCCGTCAGTTCGCCCGGACTTTGGCGACAAACGAATATCTCCAGCCCAGGTATGCTGAGCCGCTCAAGAAATTGTTAGCCGACTCAGACCCGCGTGTTCAGTCCGAAGGGGCGATCGCCTTCGGAAAGGTGTTAGAGTTCCCAGTGCCACACACCCCAGGATCTGAGTCAGCGAGGTACTCCCCCCTCTTCGACCTGCTGAAGTCGAACGCGGACAAGGATGTGTACGTTCGTCAGGCGGCGGTGCAAGGTCTGGTGACGATGACCAAAAACCCGAACGACCTGCTGACCGCGTGGCAGGGGGTGAGGAAGGACTACGACACGCCGGCGGTGCGGATGGGCGTGGTGCTGGCCCTGCGGCGGATGGAGTGCAAGAAGCTGAACGAGTTCCTGGGCGACGCCGACCCGAAGATCGTCGCCGAGGCCGCCCGGGCCATCCACGACCAGAACCTGACCGAGCCGATGGCCGACCTGGCCAAGTTGAGCGACACGTCCGGCCTCGAAGACGCGGTGCAGTTCCGGGCATTGTCGGCCAACTTCAAGCTAGGGGAGAGGGACCACGCCGTGCGGCTGGCCCGGTTCGCCGCCCGGCCGGGCGAGCCGGACTACCTCCGCGCCGCCGCTCTCAAGCTGCTCGCCGACTGGCCGAAGCCGAGCAAGCGGGATCACATCACCGGCTGCCGGCAAGACCTGGCCGAGCGGAACCCGCTGGTGGTGATCGAGGCGATGAAGCCGGTGCTGGCGAAGATCTTCGTCGGGTCGAGTGTGGTCCGCAAGGAGGCGGCTGAGTGCGCCAAGAAGCTCGGGCTGTCCGATGCCGGCCCGCTGCTGTTCGCGACCGTCACCGACGCGAAGCAGCCGGTGAACCTGCGCGTCGACTCGCTCATCGCCCTGGACGAGATCAAGGCGAAGGAGCTGTCAGCGGCCCTCAAGGTGATGGCGGATTCGACCGAGCCGAAGTTGCGGGGGGCGGTGCGGGTCATCAATGCCCGTAAGGATCCGACGGCCGCGGAGAAGGATCTGCCGGCCGTGCTGAAAGACGAGAAGGCGGCAGTGGTCGAGAAACAGATGGCACTGGAGGCGATGGGCAAACTGTTCGCCTCGAAGGATGTGGACGCGACCCTGGCCGAGTGGCTGGACGAGTACCTGGCCGGGAAGGTGCCGGACAAGCTGAAGCTGGATGTGCTCGAAGCGGCGAAGGCACGGGCCGAGAAGACCGGGCTGAAGCTGTACGCCCCGCTGCGGGAGAAGCTGAAGGCGATCGACACCGCCGCCCGTGCCGCCGAGGCGAAGGACCACCTCAGCCGCTACCGCGAGTCGCTCGCCGGCGGGGACGCCGACCGCGGGCGGGACATCTTCCTGAACACCGCCGCCGTGTACTGCCAGCGGTGCCACAAGCTGGACGGCCAGGGCGGGGAGGTCGGCCCGCCGCTGAACGGTATCGCCGTCGACAAGACCCGCGACTACCTGCTGGAGGCGATCACCCACCCGAGCAAGCAGATCGCCAAGGGGTACGAGAGCGTGCAACTGACGCTGCTGGACGGGCGGACGGTGAGCGGGGTGCTGAAGGGGAAGACGAAGGACGAGTACACCATCGCCACGTCGGATGCGAAGATCGTGAAGGTGCCGGCGGCGGACGTGGACTTCGAGAAGCCGGACAAGAGCGCGATGCCGGACGACCTGGTGAAGAAGCTGAGCAAGCGGGAACTTCGGGACGTGGTCGAGTTTCTGAGCAGTCTGAGGGAGCCGGTGAAGAAATGAGAATGAAAAGCCCCCGGACGTCCGTCCGGGGGCTTTATTGTTGTACGGGTCACTTCGCCTTTTTCATCACCGCCACCACCACCCCGCTGCCCTCCTTGCTGGTGAACTCCTTCGGCCGGTCCTTGCCCGGCTCGGCGAACGCGATGGTCAGCGTGTCCCCGTCCAGCTTGTATACGCCGAGCAGCGTCTTATCTTTGTACCGCCCGCCCGTCGGCTTCATGTCGATCGTCTTCTTGTCCGCGTCGGCGGTGAACGTGCCTTCGCTGGTGGGCAGCGTCTTCCCCTCGGCCGCCTTCATGGTGTACGTGCCGCCCTCGTGAACGCGGCTGGCCCCGGTAAACGCGTCGTCCTTCCTGCCGTCGCGGGTGACGGACTCGATCGTCCACTTGCCGTCGATGGGAGATTTGTCCGCGGCCACACCAGTTGACACCGCCAGTAGCACAGCACCCGCCGTCAGCACACTTCGCATGGGTTCGCCCCTCAGGAGGACGGAGCCGACAGCGTGACCAGCGTCAGCTCCGGGGGGCAATTGTAGCGAACCGGCAGGCCGGTCAGCCCCAGCCCGCGGGACACGTACACCGTCGTGGCCGGGGCCTCCACCCGCCCGTGCGAGTACTTGTTCCCATACCGAGACGGGATGAACGGGTTGATCATCCCCGGCACGATCACCTGCCCGCCGTGGGTGTGCCCGCTCAGCACCAGCCCGACCCGGCGGTCGGTGAGCGTCTCGGCCAGATCGGGGTTGTGGCTGAGCAGCAGGACGGCATCTTCACGGGTGGCATCCCCTACCGCGGCGGCCAGGTCCGGCCGCCCGCACCACAGGTCATCCACCCCACCAAGCCGCACCCGCTCGGCCCCGCGGGTGAGCCACACCCCGCGGTCGGTCAGCTCCTCGACCCCGGCCCGCCGCATCCCGGCCCGTATGACTTCCAGCCCGTGCCAGTGGTCGTGGTTCCCCAGCACGCCGTACACCCCGAGCGGGGCGGACAGGTATCGCAGCATGTCGAAGCACGGCGCGACGTACCTCCGCTCGCGGAGGCAGTAATCCCCGCCGAGCAGGATCAGGTCCGGTTGGAGAGCGTGGGTGGTGCGGACGATCTGGGTGACGAACTCCAACTCGGTGTACGGCCCGTGGTGGATGTCAGTCAGGAACGCCACCCGCAGACCGTCGAACTCCGTTGGCAGGTTCGGCACCGGAAGGCAAACCCGCTCGATCCGGAGCGATTCCGATTCGGCGAACCCGTACCCGACCGTCGCGGTCGGGACGACGACGGCGGACGCGGCGGCCACCCGGAGGAACGTGCGGCGGTTCATGGCGACACCGACGGGCGACAGGACGGGGGAATGCTAAGCAGTCTCGGTTCCCGGATCGAGCCGAATCCGTTTCGCACGAGCGGGGAGTATTCGTGCTGCCGAAAGAGCGGACGCGCCTGGGCTCAGTGTCTACCCTCGGAAACAGGTTTCAGGCCGAACTGCTAGCCGGAGGGGGCCGGATTCTGTCACCAGCAGAAATGAAAGCGGCTCCCATGAGGGAGCCGCAGTCGGGGTGGCCGGATTCGAACCGACGACTTCTTGGTCCCAAACCAAGCGCTCTACCAGGCTGAGCTACACCCCGGTCGTCTGAGTCATGGTAGCGTACAGACGGGGTAAAGTCAGCCCGGGTTCGCGTCACTTGTCCAGGGCGAAGCTTTTCAGGAAGTCGGTGGCGGCCTCCTTCGCCAGTGAGTCGGACGGGCCGGCGGCGGTGATGACGTACAGAGTCCGCTTGTAGAGCACCGCGATCCCGCGGACGCCAGTCTTCTTCTTGGTCGTCACCTCCAACTCGCGGGCGGGTGCGTCGCTCACCGTCACCGCCCTGTCCGTCTTCAGCTCGCCGTCCCCTTTCATCCCGTCCCGCACGCCGTCCAGGATTTTCTCCGCCCCCAAGTCGGCGAACGCCTCCGGGTACTCCGTCACCGTCACGGCGTATGCAACTTTCTCGTGCTCTCCTCTGTGGGTGCGGACGGTCACGCTCCCGGCCGCCGTCGCCAACTCCTTGGTCGAGTCGGCCACCGAACACGGGAAGGTGGCGATGAACCCCAGTCCGGCAGACGCGGGGATGGGTGTGTACTTCGGCCTCTTCGACTGACCGTGTGCCAGCCCGACGGCGACCAGGACGACAAGAACCGCGAGCGATCGCTTCGGCATGGAACCCCCTCCCTACCCCGATTGTACCGCCGGAAACACCCAGAGCCGACCCGAGGGGTCGGCTCTGGTTCTTCGCTCCGGGTGGGCTGTCATTTCGTCAGGGCGGAGAGGATCCGCTCGAACTCGTCGTTCGAGTCGAACCCGATCACGATCTGGCCCTTGTCCTTCGCCTTCACCTTGATCTCCACGCGGGTGGCGAACCGCTGCCGCAGATCGTCCTCCAAACTCTGCACGTGGGCCGTCTTCTCCACTGCCGCCCGCATCGCCCCCGGCTTCTGCTCGGCCACCTCCGCCTTCGCCTCCTTCGCCAGCAGCTCCAGCGCGTGGACCGACAGGTGCTTGAAGATGGCTTCCCGGCACAACTGGATTTGCCGCTCGGCGCCCGCCACCCCCTTGATCACCTTGGCGTGCCCGAGGGTGAGCTGGCCGAGCCGCACCGCGTCCTGCACCTCGGCCGGCAGGTTGAGCAGCCCGACCAGGTTGCTGATGGACGTGCGGTCGATGCCCAGCCGCCGGCCGAGCTGCTCCTGGCTCAGCCCGTACTTCTCCAGGTACTCCTTGAACCCCTGGGCCTTCTCGATGGCGTTCAGGTCGCTCCGCTGGATGTTCTCCACCAGCGCCGCCTCGTACACCTGCTGGTCGTCGAACGTGACCACATGCACCGGCACCTCGGCCAGCCCGACCAGGTGCGACGCCCGCAGCCGCCGCTCGCCGGCGATCAGCTGGAACCGCTCGCCGTCCGGCCGCACCACCAACGGCTGGAGCACCCCGTGTGTGCGGATGCTGTCCGCCAGCTGGGTCAGCTCGTCGTCGTCGAACCGCTTCCGCGGCTGGTACGGGTTGTGGCTGATCTGATCGACCCGCACCCGCGTCGAGCTGACGGTCGAGACCGAACCGTTCGCCGGACCGAGCAGTGCGTCGAGCCCCCGGCCGAGCCGCGGTTTGGTGGCTTCCATGTCGTATCCCCCTGATGAAGCTGGTGGCGGTTCCCCCAGGAACGGGGCGGGTGATAACATCTCCGCCGGGCCGTGGAAGACGAACCGATCGCCGTCACAGTCGTTCCATGTGGAACCGATGACCCGACGAGTGGATCCCCGGCAGCCGGGGAGGGGGTGTGAGCCATAACCCCCCTCCTGGGCGGCCGTGGTCCACGTGACGGGCAAACTGCCCTTGTCCGGCCCTCGAAAACCGAGTTACCATCCCGCCCGCTCGACCCGGGACCGGAACCCCGGATCGGGCCGCCTGCCGCAACGGACCGGAACCCGGCGCGGAGGGCGTAGGGGCTGCGACCAGCCCCCCGGAGAAGAGGTGTCGTCGGTTCAGTTCGCCCGACCATTCCCGGCGCGTTCTCGCGCCCACGGGCGATCAGCTCCCGCACCAATCCGGCACTAGCTCGGACGACGGCTCGGCACCCAGTGTCATCGCGTCCGGCCGGTCACCCGGCCGCCGCGGTGGGCTAGCCGTCCGTCGTCCGCACAATCTGGTTAGCCACGAGGTGCGCTCGCATGGACGTGAAGCGTGGGCCGATCCTGTTTCGCTGTGACGCGACCGCGGACGGCGGGTTCGAGCCGTTCTACCAGTGCCTGTCGCTGGCGGCGGCGATGCAGCGGCGGCGGCGGGGGACGTACTTCCACAGCTACCTGGACCCGCTGTCGCTGGCGACGGTCATCCACCGCGGGAACAACGAGTGGGTCGCCGCCGAGAGCCAGCTGGGCGGGGCGGACGACCTGGACGCCACCGTGCGGGAGGTGCGGCGGCTGAACGCGGCGGCGGTGGTGGTGGCCGGCAGGGCCTCGGTTGACTACCTGCAGGCGCTCTCCGACACCGGCACGCGGGTCATCAGCATCGACAGCGAGCCGGCGGTGCGGTTCCCGTCAAAACTCGTGGTCAACCCGTTCCTGGCACCAGGGGCGAAGCCGTACCGTGTCGGCCCGGGAACGCAGCTGCTGCTCGGCAAGCGGTTCGCTCTGGTGCGGGGCATCTTCCGCCGGCAGCGGACCATCCGGGCGACGGAGCAGCCCGGCCCGTTCCGGGCGCTGGTGGCGTTCGGGGACGACGACGCCGGGGACCAGACCTTACTCCGCACCCGGCAGCTGCTGGAGATGTCGAAAGTGGACCGGGTGAGCATCGTCGCCCGCACCCACCACCCGCGGTACGACGAGCTTCAGGAGTTCGCCGACGGGTCGAAGGGGCGGGTGGAGGTGATCACCGAGGTGAAGGAGCTGATGACCCGGCTGGTGCGGGCTCACTTCGCCCTCACCGCTGGCGACACCACCTCGCTCGAGCTGTGCTGCGTCGGCATCCCGCAGCTCACCCTGCCGACGAAGCCAGCCCACCTGCTGAACGCCAAGCGGATGGACGACGAGGGGGTGGGCACGTTCCTCGGGGCGGCGGCGGACGTGAGCGAAAAGGAGCTGGCCGAGGCGGTCGCGCTGGTGCTCGACGACCCGATGGAGCGGATGGGGATGAACCGGTGCGCCCGGCGGCTGATCGACGGCCGCGGCGGGGACCGCATAGTGAACGGGCTGGAGATCATCCTACACACCCCGGTCCGCACGGACGCCGGGGCGGTACGACTGGCGGCGTGAGTTCTGGAGATGGTAGGCCCATTTCGTGTGCCTACCACGCTTCCGGCTGAGTGTGGCAGGCAGTTAGAATTAACCCCGAAAGCCGCGGGATGGCCATCCCGCGGCTTTTTTTGGAGCCACCCATGACCAAAGACGACGTGGCGGCGGCGCTGGACGAGATCGGCACCCTGCTCCAGCTCAAGGGCGAGAACGACTTCAAGGTGCGGGCGTACACCGGCGGAGCGCGGGCCGTCCAGCAGATCGACGTTGACATCCGCTCGCTGGTGGCGAGCGGCGGGCTGGCGTCCGTTCGCGGCATCGGTGACACCCTGCGGGAGAAGATCACCACCCTCGTCACCACCGGCCGGCTACCGTTCCTGGAGGACTTACGCGCGTCCGTCCCGCATGGGCTGGTGGAGATGCTCCGCCTGCCGGGAGTCGGGCCGAAGAAGGTGAAGGCGTTGCACGACGAACTCGGCACCGACACCATCTCCAAGTTGAAGGCCGCGTGCGAGTCCGGACAGGTGGCGGCACTCAAAGGGTTCGGCGAGAAAACCCAGCAGAAGATCCTGGACGGGATCGCGTTCCTGGACACGGTCGGCAAGCGGGTGCGGATCGACCAGGTGGAGGTGCTGGCAGCAGCCGTCGTCGAACACCTGAAGGCGGTGCCGGGGGTGAAGCGGGTCGAGGTGTGCGGCAGTCTGCGCCGACGCCGCGAGACGGCCAAGGACGTCGACCTGTTGGTCGTCAGCGATGACCCCGAGGCGGTCATGCAGGCGTTCGTCACCATGCCGGAGGTGCTTCAGGTCACCGGGCGGGGGCCGACCAAGGCGAGCGTGGTCGCCCAGTCCAAACTAGACGGCGCGACCGTCACCCTGAACGCCGACCTGCGGGTGGTGACCGCCGATCAGTTCCCGTTCGCCCTGGTGCATTTCACCGGCTGCAAGGACCACAACGTGCGGCTGCGGAAGAGGGCGATCGACCGCGGGTGGAGCTTGAACGAGTACTCGATGGGCAGCGAGACGAACCTGGTGGAGTGTTCCGACGAGGCGGACGTGTACCGCCAACTCGGGCTGACGTGGGTGCCGCCGGAGCTGCGGGAGGACACCGGCGAGATCGAGGCGGCCGAGGCGAACGCAGTGCCGAAGCTGCTGGAATACGCGGACATCCGCGGGGTGTTTCACAACCACACCACCGCCAGCGACGGCACGGCGAGTCTGGAGCAGATGGCCCGCAAGTGCCAGGAACTCGGGTGGGAGTATTTCGGCGTCGGGGACCACTCGCAGTCGCTGACCGTGGCCCGCGGGCTGACCCCGGACCGGGTGCGGCAGCAGTGGGCCGAAATCGACACGCTGAACAAGAGGCTGAAGGGGGTTCGCATCTTCAAGGGCACCGAGTGCGACATCCTGGCAGACGGGTCGCTCGACTTTGACGACGACCTGCTCGAAGGGTTCGACTACGTGGTGGCGAGCGTCCACACCCTGTTCGGGCTGAGCGAGGCGGAGCAGACAGACCGGGTGTGCAAGGCGCTGACCCACCCGCGGACGACGTTGCTCGGGCACGCCACCGGCCGGCTGCTGCTCCGCCGCGACGGGTATAAGATCGACCTGGAGCGGGTGATCCGCACCGCCGCCGACCATGGCAAGATGATCGAGATCAACGCCCAGCCCAGCCGCCTGGACCTGGACTGGACCTACGTGAAGCGGGCGAAGGCCCTCGGGGTGACGATCGTCATCAACCCGGACGCGCATTCGACCGGCGAGCTGGAGCTGACCCGGTTCGGGGTGGATGTGGCCCGCCGCGGCTGGCTGACGAAGGAAGACGTGCTCAACACCCGGTCAGTGAAGGAGGTGCAGGCGGAGTTGCAGAAGAGAAAGAAGTGAAATCACAGGTGCGGGGAGGGCAGAATGGAAGAGAACCAACTTCTACCACTCCGCCCTCCCCGCGATGCATCCCGCGCTCAGTTCTTGGCTCCGATCACCTGCCGTAACGGGGTGAGGATCTTCGGCACCACGTGCTCGGTCGCCAGGTCGTCCAAAATCCGCCGCTGGTTCAGGTACGACTCGTGGAAGGACTTGAACGGCTGCCGCCCCCAGAACTGGCGGACGGTGAAGTACACGGTGATCGGGCTTTCGCCGAAGTTGCCGGTCCGCACCTGGTACGCGCTGGATCGGGTCTCGACGCTCAGCCGGGCCTGGAGCTGGCAGCCGTCGTCGAGTGCCACCATCAGGCTCGGCTGGTAGTTCAGCACCCGCGCCCCGCCCAGCTTGAAGAGCGTGTCGAACGGCCCGTCCGCCGCCAGCGCCTCGGTCACCACCTCGTCGTGGTTCCCCTGGTACATCAGGTCGAAGTAGAACTGGACGTCCAGCGAGTCGGTGTCCAGCGGGTGGACGCCCAGGTGGTATGGGGCCATCTCCAGCAACTTCTCGTTCTGGGCGTCGGCGTCCTCGACGGCCGGCGGGTTGACGAACCCGGAGGTGAGCCGCCGGCCGTCGATGTTCACGAACCGATAGCTCCCGCCCTCCCGGTCTTCCTCCAGCGCGTACTCGTTCGAGTCCCGCTTCTCGAAGTCGGTCATGCTCGGGTACAGCCGCCGCACCGAGTCGTAGAAATGCAACACCGTGTCCCGGCCGGTGGGCAGGTCCACCTTGCTGGTCAAGTGCATCGTCACGCCGAAGTCGTCGCACAGCGAGGAGAACGAGTTCGCGTTCACACACACCTCCTACGCCGTGGGCGCGGCGGTCAGAACCGGAAAGAAGGTCGTCGGATACTGAATTGTTCGCCACCCGCCCGCCCGAAGCAAGGTCCGCAGGGGCGAACGGGCGGTTCCCCACCAGGATCGGACGGGCCGACCGGGTTTTCTGGCTTCCCCGTATGGACACAGTCGGGGGAGCGCGTGTTCGCCCCTCCCCGGGCCGGTCAGTAAACAGTAGAACCCGCACCGACCGACGGGGGCAGGAGCGGGTTCTGCGAAAGAAATTCGTGGTCGGCTCATGCGGCCAGATTCACCGCCAACTTTGCCGGCTGTGGGAGACGGAGTTCGGCCTTGTCGTGCCACTTGCCGGCATCCGGCGCCCCCTGCCATTGCTGCAGCTTGATCGAGCTCACCAGGTCCCGCTCCTCGTCATCGAGAAGCTCATTGTAGGCGTCGGCGTACCCGCCGCGGACTTGTGTGGACGACCGGCCGACGTACAGCAGGGCTTCGCCCCGGCCGTCGAGTACCGCGATCGCCCGCCACCCTTGAGCCTTGGATTCCGTCACGATGAGCATCTGCGTCCCCTCCATGGGCGTTTGAAGTGCGTCACCGTCGTGGTGACGGAGGGGTATGATGGGATCACGAGCGGTTCGAGTCAAGAAAAAAGCGCCGAATCGCCAACTTTCGCTCAAGATCACCGTGCTCAGCGGGCACGAAAGATGATCCGCCCGCGGGACAGATCAGACGATGAGCTCTCCACCTTCACCCGGTCGCCGGGGATGTTGCGGATGAAGTTCCTCCGCATCTGGCCGCCGATGTGAGCGATCAACTCCCTGCCGATGTCCAGTTCCACACGGAACTGCGTGTTCGCCAGTGGCTCCTTCACACGGCCTGCCATTTCGATCGCTTCCACTTTGCCTTGCGATCTTACTCACACGGGAATTGACGGTCGGGTCTGTACAAAAAAACCGCCCGGCGGAATGCCATCCGCCGGGCGGTCAGACGTAATTCGCCTGATCGTACGGCTCAGTAGCGGTCGCCGCCGTACCCGCCTCCGCCGCCTCCAGCGTACCCACCTCCGCCACCACTCCCGCGGCGACCGCCGCCGCCGTACCCGCCTCCGCCTCCACCCCCACCATATCCGCCACCGCCACCGCCGTAGCCGCCACGACCGCCGCCGCCGCCGCCATACCCGCCGCCGCCGCCCCGTTCTTCCCGCGGGCGGGCGATGTTCACGGTTAGTGGTCGGCCGCCCACTTTCCAGCACATTGGGATCCTAAGCTTAGAATTCCACGTGGACAAGTTGTCG
>JADMIO010983892.1_pt1 | contig 24924 bp, 14 predicted proteins | sample 8958161 | NCBI WGS metagenome assembly JADMIO01 (sample SAMN16585339, study PRJNA669376) | soil metagenome | isolation source: Crop rotation soil | place: USA: Cullars Rotation, Alabama | collected 2011
ACGAAAGGCCCAGTCTTTCGACTGAGCCTTTCGTTTTATTTGACCATGTTGGTATGATTTAAATTAATACGACTCACTATAGGGTCAGTGCGGCCGCGACTTCAAGTCACGTGAATTCCAAGCTTCGGATCCCACTGTGCTGGAAAGAAGTTCTCAACATCGTCGATACCGAGAAACCGGATGGCGTGATCGTTCAGTTCGGTGGGCAAACGCCGTTGAATCTCGCCCTGCCGCTGAAGCGCGCCGGAGTTCCGATCATTGGAACCGCGCCCGAGAATATCGACCTCGCGGAAGATCGCAAACGCTTCGGTAAGCTGCTCGACGATCTCAAGATCCCCTCGCCCGCGAACGGAACCGCAACTAGCGCGGATGAAGCCTGCGCGGTGGCTCGGACCATTGGATTCCCCGTACTTGTGCGGCCATCCTACGTACTCGGCGGACGCGCCATGGCAATCGTCTATGACGAAGACATGGTCCGCAAGTACATGCGTGAAGCAGTGATCTTCTCGCAGGATCGCCCTGTGTTGGTCGACCGTTTCCTTGAGGACGCCACCGAAGTCGATGTGGATTGCCTGTGCGATGGTGAGAACGTACTCATCAGCGGAATCATGGAGCACATCGAAGAAGCCGGTATCCATAGCGGCGATTCGTCCTGCGTCCTGCCGCCCACGTCGCTTGCCAAAGAAGTGATTGAGACCATCGAGGTCTATACACGCAAGCTCGCGCTCGCCCTCAACGTCATCGGACTGATGAACGTGCAGTACGCCGTCAAGGATGGCACGGTCTACGTGCTCGAAGTAAACCCACGCGCATCGCGCACGGTGCCTTATGTGTCCAAGGCAACCGGGGTCCCGCTGCCGAAGATCGCGGTCGGGTTGATGCTCGGCAAGAAGCTCACCGAGTTCGGCCATCTGACCAAGGGACAGGTATCGGGTGTCCTGCCGGTCACGCAATTCTTCGTGAAATCGCCGGTTTTCCCCTTCAACAAGTTCCCCGGTGTGGATCCGGTTCTCGGACCGGAGATGCGCTCGACGGGTGAAGTCATGGGCGTCGGTGAGAACTTCGGTGAAGCATTCTACAAGGCTCAGCTCAGCGCTGGAACACCTTTGCCTGCGAGCGGCGCTGTCTTCTTGACGGTCGGTGAGAAAGACAAGACTGTCGCCGTCGAAGTCGCCCGCAAGTTCGTCAGCATGGGCTTCAAGCTCTACGCGACCCGGGGCACAGCCTCCGCGTTAAAGGGTGCCGGACTCGAGTGCAAGACAGTCTTCAAAGTGAACGAGGGCCGTCCCAACGCAGTCGATCTCCTCAAGGCAGGCTCGATTCAACTGGTGATCAACACCTCCGCGACGGGAACCCACTCCTTCGCCGACGAAAAGTCGATCCGCCGGGCAGCGATCACGGCCCGGGTCCCCTGCATTACTACGATGTCCGGAGCCAAGGCCGCCGCCGAAGCCGTAGAGTCCAAGAGCCGCGACCCGATTCGCGTGTGGAGCCTGCAGGAAATCCACTCGACCGGCCAGTAAGTTGGATCCGCGCTACCGTGTTGGGGTGAAAGCCCTCAGCCACCTGTGGATCCTCGCAGTCGCCGCCTTGGACCTGGTGGCAGCCGGCAGCCTTCCTCTTCCAGCTGACGGCAAATTTGTAGCTCCGGCCGAGCGCTGCATCCGGCTCACTGCAACTCAACCGACCACGGTTCGCGTCAATGGCTTGGCCGTTGGACAAATTGAGAAATCCGGCGGCGAAGTCGACATCACCGGATACCTTCGGATCGGGAAATCGAACGACATCCAGGTGGACATTCCGTCGGCAACCCTGCTGGTCAGTCCTCTGGTTTACCTGCGATCCGCCACGTCAGACGGAAAGACTATGACAGTCGCCGTCGTCAACACGACGGAAAACACCGTCCAGGTGGAACTCGGCGAGTCCCATCAATTCACCGTGTCGCCGGGGACCACTGCCTACAAGGAGTTTCCGGCCACCGGGTCCAAGCGCTTACGCATGCGGGCGACCTCGGATGGCCTGGATCACGTCTACGAAGACGAAATCCAGGTCGTCGTAACGACAGCTAAACAGAGTCCGGCTTAGACTTCGGCAGCAGGCTGATGGCTACGGCCCCAATCGCCGAGAGTATGAAAACTGCATTCAGCGCAAAGGGATAGCCGCCGTAATTGTCGTGCAGCCAGCCGATCGAATAAGGCGCCCACGCCTGGCCGAGCGTATCCGCTGGAAGGATGATGCCCATCGCGCGAGCCAGTGAAGTCACTCCGAATTGCTCGGCGGCCATCAATGGGATCAGCATGTAGTCCGCCCCCATTCCGAATCCAAACAGGATGGCGAAGAAGTACATGTATTCCGGCTGTTCCGGGCGGACCAGCGTGATCATGGGGATCGTGCCCGCTACCAGGAAATAGGTCGCCATCATGACCAGTTTCTTGTTGTACTTGTCGGCCAAATAGCCCATCACGATGCGTCCCGCGATACTCGAAAACAGGACGCAGAGATTGGCGGTGGCGAAGAAGTCGTCGAGAACGCGCTGCTCGGTGAAGCCCTGTTCCTTGAACACAAATTTCATGTGCTGATTAATCGATCCGATCGATCCGATCGAACACAAGCTTCCCAGCGCGAGCAGCCAGAACGCCGGCTTTCCGAGCATGAACGAAAAACTCTTGGGCGGTGCGGCGACATTCTCCGCGGGTTTCGAGTCGCCATCCTGAAATTGTCCGATATCTCCTGGTTTATCCTTCAGCAGAAAGAGAGCCAGCGGCCAGATCAACAGGCACAATCCGCCGAACATCAACAAAGCCGTCTGATAGCCGAAAGCTCTTGTCAGCGGGGCCGCGATGTACTTGGCTGAGATACCTCCGAACACGCCGACACCCAAGTAGACGATCGCCATGGCCTTGCCACGATTGCGTTTGAACCAGTTCGCAACGATCACCTGATGCACGATCGGACCCGCGAAAATGTACCCGATCAGGTAGATCACCCAGCAGCCGTAGTACATCCACGGATCTCCGGTCATGTTGGCGAAGCCGAGGAAGGCGAGTGCCGTACACCCTGCCCCGAACATCAACATCTTGCGGGGCGAAAACCGGTGGACCAGAAAAGGTCCCGCCCAGAGCGTCAGAGTTACGCCAAGAGGAAATCCGAGGACCGTCTGCGAGCGCTTCCAGCCGAACGCTTTTTCATAATAGTCGTAGAAGAAGGGACCGCCATAGTACGGGATCCCGACGGCTAGACCGAAGGTAAAAAAGGCGATGATGGCGATGGTCCAGCCATAGAAGCGCGAATTCTGCATTTCAACTGTTATACCAGATGGCGTCATCCGGCCATCGCGAAAGCGCGGCCATAACTATAAAATGGAATCACCATGACCCCAGACCGTCGCGACTTCCTGCGTACTGCGATCGGCGCTGCCGCCGTCGCCAGCTATCAAACCTCTTACGCCGCCCCTACGAACAACCTCGGAATCCCCGGACCGTACCCCGGTAAAGTCGTCGCCATGCGCCACGAGGGAAGTATCGTCGACGGAAAGTACAACCGCGAAGCCGTCAAGAGCATGCTGCATCAGGGGCTCATGAACCTGACCGGTACCAAAACCCCGCAGGACGCGTGGCGCACCTTCTTCGAACCGGGCGACGTGGTCGGCGTCAAGCTGAATCCCGTGGGCAGGCCGCACGTCATTTCCGCGCCAGAGGTTTTTCACGAAATCCTGGACGGGCTGAAGATGGCGGGCGTCAAAATGACCAACGTGGTCGCCTACGACCGCTACAAGAACGAGTTCCTGGAGGCCGGCTTCGACAAGTGGCTCCCGCAAGGCGTCCGCTACGCATGGGGTACGGATAAGATCCACCCAATGCAGTTGGACATGGACTATTACGATGCCAACGAGTGGGTGGAAATGCCTCTGGTGCTACCGCAAGGCGACCCCAAGAACCCGCATCACCGCCGCTCTTACCTGGCCAAGTTCATCACCAAAGACGTGAACAAGATGATCAACCTGTGCCTGCTAAAGCATCATCAGTCGGCCGGGGTGACCATCGCGCTCAAGAACCTCTCGCACGGCTTGGTCAACAATGTCAGCCGGTCGCACTCCAGTTCCACCCTGAACACTTGCGGGACCTTCATTCCAAACATCGTGGATCATCCCATCATTCGCAAGAAGGTCGTGTTGAACGTTTGTGACGGCATTCTCGGCGGCTATCACGGCGGCCCGGGCGGCAAGATCGGCAGGTACAAATTCGAGCACAAGACCATGTACCTGGCAACGGATCCGGTGGCTCTCGACAAGACCGGCTGGAAGGTTGTCGACGCTGAGCGGGTGAAGGCTGGTATGAAGCCGGTCGCGGAGGCTCCGCCGGATAAAGACAGCCAGTTCCGCCACATGCAGGTGGAGCACATCGAGATCGCCGGAGCGTTGGGCCTCGGCGAATGGGATGACAAGAAGATCCAGGTTTCGAACTACAAGCTAGCCTAGCGGCTACGGGTGGGCGATCACCAGCAGACTGGGTGCCCGTTTCAGAACGCAGGTGAGGCACTGTTCCAGCGTCTCGGGATCGAGCGCCGCGAAGCTCTCGTCCAGTATCACCAGCGGAGCTCCCTGCAAGACCGCCCGCGCCAGGTAGACGCGGCTGCGTTCGCCCTGTGAGAGCTGCCATCCGGAATCCCCGACCAGTTCCATCATTCCGCCGGGCATGCGCTGCAGCAGCGGACCTAGCCCCAGTTCGTTGCAGATAGTCCAGGCTTGGCGAACGTCATCACGGCTGGCTGGCCACGATCGACCCATCAGCAAGTTGAAGAGCAGCGGCGCGGCCATGATGTGATTCTCGTGATATTGAGGAGCGGTCGCCACACGCCTGCGCCATCCGAGGACGCCGGTGGTAGCAGGATCCAGCCCGCCTGCCAGCAGAAGTCCGCCGGACGGTGGACGGAGTCCCGCGAGTATCGCTCCAAATGTCGATTTTCCGCTGCCGGAAGTTCCTTCGAGCAGCAGTCGATCGCCGGCCCGGATCTGCAGGCTGCACTCGGTCAGAACGTTTCGCTCGCGTCCCGGGTAGGAGTATTGGATGTCGCAAACCTCCATGACCTTGCCGGAGGATTGCGCCACCGGAAGATCCGAGGTTGTGGCATTCGGCTTCGACGCGGCAGCATCGAACAGTTCGCGAACCAGGCTCCAGGCCTGCCATGCTCCAGCGAATTGCGAAAGTCCGAACACGAAACGCCGCAGCGCCATGTAGCCGAGCAGCACCCCGCCCATCGAAATCGCAAGTGCTTCAGGATCGGTTTTCGCGGTCGCGAACTCAAAGCCCACAATCGCGATCCCGAGAGTCAGCCAGCCTCGTGGACCCACAGCCATCATCCAGGCATGCGTCCGGTCCATGCGCTCGGAGATCTGCAGATAATCCACCAGCTGACGGTCTTCGCCGGTGTGCCAGAGCGCGGGTGGCTGCTGCGCGATGCGGGTCCGATGGCCGTTCATTTTCTCGACCAGGTCGTGTGTGAGGTGATTGCGGCTGAGCACCCAGCGCTGGCGTTGTTTGGCGTACCTCCAGGCCACGGCGACCAGGATCAGCAGCCATACCGCGAATCCCGTGAGGGTCGACGCAGGAACCGATCCCAGGGACATCACGAGCGCGGCAGCCGCCAGTTCGATGGTCGACAACACGGCCGCGGCACCGCCGGTCAGAGCCGTATTCTCAAGAGCTTCCGATTCCAGAACCCGGCTGAGCAACTGGCCGACACCCTGATGGCGGATCCGGTCCGTGTCGATCTCCAGCGATCCCGCTAAAAGCCTTTGCTTCAGGTGTCCGCCGAATGCGATGGCCAGCCAACCCTGCCACCATCCGGCCAGCGCCTCCAGAAGAATGAGGATCGCCAGCAGGATCGACCAACCCCAGAACCAGCCGATGTCCCAGCGACCCGTAAATGCGGCTTGACCCAGAAACCTCCATGCGATCAATCCGGTGATGGTCGCCAAAGCGTGCGCGACGCCAGCTCCGGCAAGGCGCCTCCACCAGCCTGCGGATTGGAGCTGCGCCGAAAACCGGTCGCCGGGCGGAGTCGCGAAATGAGTCACGCGAGCCACCTTCGTCCGGCCGACGCGTTCGTCGATCACCTTCTTCGCAGCCCGTTTCGAGATCGGCAGCTTGCTGAATACTTCCCGTTCACGCTCGCGCACCGGATCTTCCCAGGCGGCGCGGATCTTCTTCCAGCCCACGTCAGCGATTCCACCGTTCAACCCCAGGATCCGGTTTGCTTGCGGTACCGCGATGGCCCGCCGCTCCTCGCCGATGATTTCGATCACCGCAGGCGTCAGGTCTGAGATGCCCGCAGCCAACTCGCCGGCAGTCATTTCGCGGACCACGAGCCTTTCCACGTTTGGACCGCCGAGGTACTGCAGGAGCGATTCTTCGGCTTCTTTCGAGGATGCGAAGATCCAAGCGGCTGGGGTGTTCCTCATCCCACTCGCTCCTCTTCCACCAGCCTGCCATTGGTCATGCGCAGGCGTCGCCACTCGGTCGCATTCCACAACCGGGTGCGGACCTCGCCTTCGAGGTCGCAAAGCTGCCGGTAGCGTGAATCCGCCTTCGCATACAGTTCCGCAGGATTGCCATCCTCGCGGATCTGCCCCTCTTCAATCACCAGCACTCGCGAGAACGCCATCGTGCTGGCGACGTCATGCGTGATGCAAAGCAGTGTCGAGTCCTTCCACGACGCGCGGGCATTGGTGACGAACTCATCCCGCATCCCGCGGTCCAATCCTCGGGCAGGCTCGTCGAGAATCGCCAGCCGGACCCCCGGTTTGCCATAGGCCCGAGCCATGCGAACTCTCTGGCCTTCGCCGCCACTCAGCAACGCGCCCCCTTCACCCAGCGCAGACTGCAAACCGTTGGGGAGATTCTGGATCACTCGGCTCAAGTTGGCCCGTTCGATCGCGCGCCCCGCATCCAGTTCCTGATCCGGACCCAAACCGTAGCGCAGGTTGTCCAATAGCGACTCGTTCCACAGTTGGACCTGCGGATCCACCCACGCGGTCTCTCCGCGCAATTGGTGGAGCTTCTCCGAATGCAGAGGCTGCCCATCGACCAGCAACGTCCCGTTCGTAACCCGGTACCAGCCGAGCAGCAATCCGACCAGGCTGGACTTTCCGGCTCCGGACAATCCAACAATCCCGATGTGCTCCCCGGCTTCGATCGTCAGGTTGATTCCCTGCAGGATCGTGTGTCCTGCAACTGCGGTCTCCACCTGCTGCATCTCAATGCGAACCCCAGCCCCCACAGCCGGAGCAACAGAAACATCGGACGACGCGAGCAGCGCCTCTTCCGGCGCACCTAGCGGCTCAAGCAGGCGAAGCAGGCTGTTGCGAAGACCCGGCCACTGCCATGCGACCGCGGACAATGCCCGGCCCTGCTCCGGCAAGCTGAGTGCCCAATACAACAGCAGAATCAGGGCGGCGGGATTCCCTCCCCCCTGCATTGCCGTATACACGAGCCACGCCGCAGCAGCATAGGAAAGCGTCATCTGGACCGCTTCCAGTGCGACCGCAGTTCGTTGCAACCGCAGACCTGCTCCAGCCCAGTTGGCGAGTTGCGCACTCTGGCTCCAGCGCAATGCCGGACCCGCACCATGCGTTCGGATCGGAACAATCCCGAGCAACGCATCCAGGTAGAAGCGCGTGAGCGATCCGCTGTACTCGCGGAAGCGCAGGTCCCGCTCCAGCAGCCACGGCTGTCCGAGCAAAGGTACGGCGATGGCGATGGCGCCGCACAGCGCAGCCTGTGGCAAGGTATTCGGAAAGAATAAGTAGATGCCTGCGATCGTCGCCAGGATGGAGCCGATGGTCCGGCAGAAGGTCAATGCGAGCGGCGGAACGCCTCGCAGAATCTGGACGGCGTGCGCGCGCTGCGCCATGTCCGATATGAGACGGCTTTGGAAATAGCGATCGCCAAGACGTGGGATCTTGAAGCTGAATCTGGCCCTGAGACGAGTCTCCACCCCGCGCCCGGTGGCACGCAGCAGTTCCTCCATTGCCCATTCAACCATCGCCAGACAGCCAAGGAACAAGACCAAGGTTGCCGCAGCCGCGAACCGCTCTCCTGCGCGAGGCAAGTGCTGCGCCAAACTGAACAGCGATCGCATCAGCACGGCTTCCACCAACACGCCAACCGATGCGACCAGTCCGGCAATCAAGGCGGCAAAAGGAAGCGCCAAGCCCCCGTCGCGAATGGTGCTCCAGAGTTCTCTGGCCGCGCTGGGGGCATTGTCGGACAAGGCCGACCGCAGCGATTCCGGCAGCGCGCTGAGATCCGCATCGTGGATCCCTTCGCAGCGCAGCGCCACCGCCCCTTTGAAGATGACTTCGTCTTCGCTATCTTCCGCCGACTTCACTCGCCAGTAATCTTCCGGAATCAAGTCCGGCTGACTGGCAAGTTCCACCAGGCTCGGTTCCCCGAGGGTCTGTGCGAGATTAACGGCGGCATCGAGTGCGCCCAGAGCCTTCCAGCCCTCTGCCTTCGAAGCACTCTCGATCAACTGTGCCGCGCGCGACGATCCAACTCCAACCTTGCGCATCTTCGCAAGCAGCGGTTTCGTCAGACCATCTCCGCGAGCCCAGTCCATCCAAGCCTCAGCCGGAACCTGCTGCTCATGGACATAGACATCTTCCAGGAACTTGCTCGCAGAAATCCACTTCCGCCCCGACGCAGGATCCATCACCTGCAGCATCCCACCCAGCTTCCGCCAGGCGACCACAAAGTGATTTCCGCTGCCTTCTAGCCGGACCACCACCATGCACGGCAGGATCCCGGATTCCTTGAGGATCAGGTGATCCACCGGCACCATCACCTGTTCGGCCTTCAGCCCCAGCTTGACCGCGAGTTCCTCGATGGTGTCGATGGAAGTGCCGTCGACATCGGTATGGCAGGCTTCGCGCAGGCGGCCGTAGGATGCTTCGATGCCAAAGCCGCCCATCAACGCCTTCAACCCCGCTGGACCGCAGTCCATCGCCGAAGTCTGGATCACCTCCGGAATGAACCAGCGGCGGCGGCCTTTGAAACCGGTCACTGCGGCCGCACCGCCGTCAGCCATTGGCCGGCGGTCCTCAGGACCAGGTTGAGCGGAGGCGTGCGTTCGACTTCGACTTCCACCTCTCCCGGCATGCCATGCCGCGTGGTGGTCTTCAACGTCGGCGAAGGCAGCACTTCCAGTTCGACCCGCGTGCGCCCATCATGATCCTCACCCGCGACCTCGGACACCTTCGCTTCGACCACACCGAACTCGGTCCATGGATAACCCTTCAAACGAAGCTTTGCCAGCGCCCCGGGATGCAACCGTCCGTGAGCGGCTTGCGGCATGAAAAAGGCCACGATCCGCAATTGCCCGGCCGGAACAATCGACGCCACCCTGGACCCTTCCTGCAGCACGCTGCCTGGACGCAACAAGGCAGCCTCGCCGATCTTGCCGGCGATCGGAGCGCGGATGACCCGCCTCTCCACGTCATAACCGGCGCGCCGGATGGAGGCCTTGGCATTCGACCGCGAACTCTCCAGTCTGGCGATTTCACTATTCAGCGCAGCGATTCGGACGAGCCGCTGTTGGTCGCGGGTTTTCTGTTCTTTCTCGAGGCGCTCGATTGAGGAGGTCACAGTCGACACCACGCGTTCCAAGCGTTCCGAATCCGCGACCGCCTTTTCCACCTCGCGATCCGGTACCAGCCCTTCTTTCTTCATGCGCTCGAGCCTTTGCCGTTCGACCAGCGCTGCCTTAGCCGGAATGTCCGCCTCGCGGATCTTTAGTTTCGCCTCGGCAATCGCCGCCTGCGAGGCTTTCTCTTCCGCCGTCCCCGCCGATTTCTCTTCGTTGATTTGCGCCTGAAACGCCTGGATCTGCGGTTCGATCGAGGTCATGCGCGTCTCTTCCTCACGCATCAGCAACTGTTCGGGCAGCGAATCCATGCGGACCAGTACATCGCCTGCATTTACCGTCTTGCCCAGCGTCAGGATCGTCTCGATTACACGTCCCGTCATCTCTGCCTGCACAACGGTCGAAGCTGTGTTGATCTCCAGCCGGGCTTCCGAGGACGTTTCGAACAGAGCCACTGGAACATACAGCATCCAGTAGGTAAGTCCGCCGAGTACTGCCAGTGCGATCAACAGCCGTAGCATCGCGAAAACGGGGCGCGTGCGGTCCAGTGTGTGCAGCGTTTTCGTGAATGCTGTCGGAATCATGAGTGCGAAACCTTGAATTGTACTTGATTCGATACACTGGGGCACGATGAGTCCTCAGAAAATCGCAGAAAGCCTCGGGATCCAATTTGAGAAACAGACGCCCGGGTATTTGAACCTGTGCATCCGCAGCGGAGCGCAATTATTGACGTCCGGACATGTCAGCACGTTGAAGGGCAAGCTCGGTGCGGGGCTAACGACAGAGGAGGGGTATCAGGCCGCTCGCGATTGCGCGGTAAAGGTCCTGCAGTCGGTCTGGAATGCTCACGGCACGCTGGACGGTCTGCGCGTAATCAAGGTCCTCGGCTGTGTAAATTCCGCTCCCGAATTCATTGAGCAGCATCTGGTCATCAACGGCGCGTCCGATCTCCTGCATGAAGTGTTCGGCAAAACCACCGATGGTTTTCATGCCCGCAGCGCACTTGGATTTGCGTCGCTTCCGACAGGCGCCGCCGTCGAGGTCGAAGCGGTATTCGAAGTCCTAACCGTTTGAACTAACTGCAACGGTATCCTAACCAACGACCCTCTTCCTGACGATAGTCCGCTTTAGCACCACCATGTGGCGGATTTTTCTCAAGGTGATCGTAGGGGCGGTCAGCGTGTACGCTGTATCCTCGTCTTCGATCGCCCAGAGCCGCCTCGATGAGCTCTCCAATCCGAATGCCTGGGTCAGTTTTGGACCCGGTTCCGGCCTGGCCCGCGGCCCCGTCTACGACATCGTCGAATCGAATGGAAAGGTTTGGGCAGGCCACCGCGACGGACTGTATTCCTTCGACGGCTACAATTGGACCCGCGTAGAAAGCCTCCCGAAGGACATCACTAGGGTTGAGCCTGGCAAATCCCATCCGCTCATCGTGACCTGCGAAGGACGTCTTTTCGTCGGCGATGGAGCTGCAAGTTTCCATGAGCTTCATCCGGGCGGCAGTGAATTGCCGGTGATTCGCGCTACGGAAACCGCCCCCGGTGCGTATCTCTTGGTGAGCACGGCGAATGTACTTTACAAGTGGCATCCGCCTGCACGGCCGCAGCGCATCCGAAAAGTCGACTTCATTTCCGGTCAAGCGGGATTTGTCCAGACTCACAAGAGTATTTGGTGGAGCGAACGTTTCGCGATTGTGCGGAACCCCGAAGGACTGGACGCCTCGCCGCAGCGCTTCCTTGAGGATCAGCGACGAGACCAGAAAACCGGCAACCTGATCATCGACTTGGTCCAGGAATCCGGACACGGAGAAAGCGTGATCTTTGTCGCTCATCCACCGGCTCTCGCTGGAGTTTGGGAATGGAATGGGAAAGGTCCACTACACCGCCGCATTGAGGAGGGATCCTCTACCGTGGCGGCGGGTGACTTCGACCCGCTCACCAAAGAATTGGTGGTCGTGTACAACTCCGGAGACGTGCGCATCCGACGCAACCAGAATTGGACACGCCTGGCCTGGGTTCCGGATCCGTTACGTGGCGCTCGCATGCTGCACTTCAGCCGCAATGGAGATCTGTGGGCCGCGGGCGTCGATTCCCTCAGCCTGTTCCGCGCCAACACCAGGTGGAATCATCAAAAACTTCCGTTTCCGAATACGCGAAACAACGTGCACGAACTGCTGGCAGCGCGCGACGGTTCGCTCTGGATCGCCTCCCAGGGTGGAGTTGAGATCCATCGCAGCGATGGTGGCGTCAGCGCCGTAAGGTCGATCCAGGGCACCGACCTCGACATCGTGACCGGGCTGAATCAGGATACGGATGGCAATATCTGGATCTCCAGCGGTGCGACCTTCGGAGGTGCATGGCGCTGGAATGGATCCTCCTGGTCTCACTTCGGAAAAGCACAAGGATTGACCGATCAACGGATCCACCGCATCGTCCGTGATCGAACGGGTATTCTGTGGTTCTGTAGTACCGGAGCCGCCAGTGGCGACCTGCCAAATCTGGCCGGCGCCTTCCAGTGGGATGGGCGGGAGTTCCAGCGCTGGTCCGACGAATCAGGACTCCTGGGCAATCAGATCTACAGTGTGGATCGTGATTCGACCGGCGACCTGTGGTTCTTCAGCTACCATGCCGTGAGCAGGCTCCATCAGGGTCAATGGCGGCACTGGCCGAAGCCCGTTGTCGGCACCAACTGGCAGATCCAGACAGGAGTTGCTCCTCAACCCGATCAGGTTTATTGGGTCGATCGCCTGCACGGGCTTTACCATCTGGATTCATCGGGCAAAGCCGAGAGTATCCCCACCCCAGGGCTCCAACTTCTGAGAGGAATTAGGGCCGCATCGGACGATACGCTTTGGATCACCAGCGACCAGGGCGTCGGCGTCCTGCGAAACGGAGTTTTCGCGAAGCTACCGCAGGAAAGCGGACTCCCTGCAGCCAGGTCCTGGCCGATCGAGGTTTGGAACGGCCGGCCGTGCATTGGATTCCTTGGAATGGGCTGGGCTTGCCTCGAAAAGCTGGACGCCTCACAACCGCACCGCATCCAGATCGGCGCCAGTGAAGAGCGCGATCGCACTCTGCAAGTCTCGTGGACCACCGCCAGTTACTGGGGCGAAATTCCTTCCGATCAGATCGAAACCCGTTACAGTCTGGATGGCGGTCCCTGGTCGGAGTGGAGCACCTCGCGCAGCGCCGCCTTTAGAAGTCTTTGGCCGGGAATTCACCATATTCACTTGCAGGCGAAGGGTCTCTTTGCGGGCATCGCCGGTGACGTTTCCGGAGAAGTCCGATTCCGAGGACCATACTACCTGAGACCCGAATACTTCACTCCGATCGTGATTCTGTTTGCCTCCGTGCTCTTTCTCGGGGTCGCACTGGTTCGGCGTCAGCAGCAATATTCCACTCAATTGCAGGCTCGTGAATCGCGCTTTCGAGCCCTCATCGAGAAGAGTTCGGAAGGCGTGTTCCTGCTCGATGCCAACGCCAGAATGATCTATTGCAGCCCCACCGTGGAACGCCTTCTCGGCCGTTCCGAAAGCTCGCTCATCGGCAGCGAGAACTGGGATCTGTATCTGCCCGAAGAAGTCGAGCAGGTCCGCGCGAACATTCGACACATGGTGCAGGACATCGGAGTCACTCGCCAGTTTCGCCGCCGGATCCGCCACGAGACCCTCGGACTCCGTTGGTTTGAACTCCTGGTCACCAACCATCTCCACGAACCTGAAGTTCGGGCGCTCGTCGTGCTTTTTCGCGACATCACCGAACAAATGGCGCAAGCCGAATCGGTCCAGCGAGCCAAGGAACAGGCGGAAGCCGCATCCCGCGCGAAATCGGATTTCCTCGCGACCATGTCCCACGAGATTCGCACTCCTATGAACGGTGTTCTCGGCATGGCAGAACTGCTCGCAGCCACTCCCCTCGACGATGAACAGGAAGACTACGTTCGAACTTTGCGTGCTTCTGGTGAGACGCTTTTATCGCTAGTAAACGACGTTCTGGATTTGTCTCGTGTCGAATCAGGAATGCTGGTGCTCGAGAATGCGCCATTCGATCCCCAGGCCCTGATCCAGGAGATCGGCGCGCTGTGGAAGCCATCTGCTCAGTTGAAAGGCTTGCGCTTCGATCTCGACACCAGCAACTGTTCCGGTGTGAAATTGCTCGGCGACGCGGGGCGGCTCCGGCAGGTGTTTTCCAACCTGGTTGGCAATGCAGTCAAATTCACCACGACAGGTCACGTGGCCCTTACCGGCAAGGTATGGCCCCTCGACGATGGTCAGCGTTGCTTCGAGGTCGAAGTCGCCGATTCCGGCATTGGCATTGCGGCGGAGAAGCTCGATCAGGTGTTCGAAAAGTTCGTTCAAGCCGATTCCTCGACCACCCGCCAGTTCGGCGGCACCGGCCTCGGACTTGCCATTTGCAAACAACTGGTCCAGCTCATGGGAGGAACGATCCGTGCGGAGAGCGTGGCCGGACGTGGCTCGGTCTTCACCGTTCGTGTGCAATTCGAGTGCCTCGTCGGACCTTTACCCGAATTGGTCCGGGACCCTTCGGGCCCGCGTGTCGAACCCGGACTCCGCATCTTGCTCGCTGAGGACAACGCGGTGAATCAGAAAGTTGTGCTGGCGCTGCTCCAGAAGATGGGGTGTGTGGTCGAGGTCGCTGGCAACGGCCGCTTAGCCGTAGAAATGGCAGCATCCACGTCCTACGATCTCATTCTGATGGACTGCCAGATGCCTGAACTCGATGGCATTGCCGCAACAATCGAGATCCGCAATCTCGAGGCAGCCCTCACGGCGGCCCAGCGCACTCCAATTGTCGCGATCACCGCCAATGCAATGCTCAATGATCGCGAACTTTGTCTCACCGCGGGAATGGATGGCTTCCTCGCCAAGCCAATCGATTTCGCGGGTTTGCAAAAGGCATTGATCTCGTTTGCGCGCCGGCCTCCCTCCGCCATCGTCCAATAAGCGATCACTGTCCCTGGTATACGATTGAACCAATCATCGTGTCTAGCAGACTCCTCTCCTGTTTTCTCATTCTTGCGGGATACATTTGGGCTGAAAACGGCCATGAAGCCTGGCTTCGCTACGCGCCGCTGCCGGTCGCGGCGCAACCGCAGGATCTGCCCGATTCCATAGTCCTCCTCGCCTCGCCGCCCACGCCCGTGGTGGAATCCGCGCGCAAGGAACTCCTGCGTGGAGTGCAGTCGATGTTCGGCCGGATCCTACGCATCGAAACGCAAGTCTCCGCACAACAACCATCCATCGTTCTGGGAACGATTGCGCAAGTCGCCGAAGCCGGATTTCCGAAGATCGCGAAGTTGAATGCCGATGGGTTCCAGATCGGATTTCTCAGCTTGAACGGCACCCGCCATCTGGTCGTCGCGGCTGCCGATGACCGCGGTCTGCTCTACGGGACGTTTGAATTGCTGCGCCGCATCTCCCTCCGCCAATCGATCGCATCAACGGTTCGCCAGGAACCCTACGCACCCCTGCGCTGGCTGAATCATTGGGACAATCTCGATGGCACCATTGAGCGCGGCTACGGTGGACCCTCCATCTTCTTCGAGAACAACAATGTCCGTGAGGATCTAACTGCTGTTCGGGACTATGCCCGATTGCTCGCTTCTCTTGGGATCAACGGTTGCTCCATCAACAACGTAAACGCCAACGTGCGCGTCATCTCGCCGGAGTTCCTGCCCCAACTGCAGCGCATCGCCGCTGAATTCCGGCCTTGGGGCGTCCGCATGGTTCTGGCAGTGGATTTCAGCAGTCCCCAGCGTCTCGGCGGACTCACTACATTTGATCCGGTCGAACCCAAAGTTGTGACCTGGTGGAAAGACAAGATCGACGAGATCTATCGCGCGATTCCCGATCTCGGAGGAATTGTCGTCAAGGCGGATTCCGAAGGCAGACTCGGTCCTTCTGCTTACGGCCGCACGCATGCGGATGCGGCAAACGTGATCGCTCGCGCCCTGCAGCCCTATGGCGGACTGCTGTTCTACCGCGGCTTCGTCTATAACCACCGCATGGATTGGCGTGAGTTGAAGAACGATCGCGCTCGCGCGGCGTACGACAACTTCATCAAGCTCGATGGCGCATTCGCCGACAATGTGGTGCTCCAGATCAAACACGGACCAATCGATTTCCAGGTTCGTGAACCGGCATCGCCATTGTTTGGAGCGCTTGAAAAAACCAATCAGTCCATCGAACTCCAGATCACGCAGGAGTATTTCGGTCAGGGCCGCCACCATGTGTTCCTGGTTCCGATGTGGAAAGAAGCCATCGATTTCGATCTGCAAGCTTCCAGGCAGTCATCCTCCACCGTGAAGGCGCTTGCCGCCGGCAAGACATTCAGCCGGCCCGCCGGTGGATTCGTCGGTGTTTCGAACGCCGGCCGCAATGACAACTGGTTCGGTCACGACCTCTCCCAAGCCAATCTGTATGGCTTCGGCCGTCTGGCCTGGAACCCCGATCTCAGCTCCACACAGATCGCCGACGAGTGGGTCCGCCAGACATTCTCCTCGGATCCTGCAGTGCTCAAAACACTCGTGCCCCTGCTCACCACATCCTGGCAGACCTTCGAAAAGTACACCGGACCGCTGGGTGCGCAGACGTTAACCGACATCACCGGCAACCACTACGGACCAGCCATCGAAGCGTCCGAACGTAACGGTTGGGGACAGTGGCATCGCGGCGATGAAAAGGGAATCGGCATGGATCGCACGGTCGCTACCGGGACTGGATTCATCGGTCAGTACCGCCCGCCCGTTGCCAGAGTCTATGAATCGCTGCAGACCTGTCCGGACGAGCTGCTGTTGTTCATGCACCACGTCCCATACACGCATGTCCTGAAATCAGGCAAGACGCTGATCCAGCATATTTACGACACGCATTACGAAGGCGCGGCCGCTGCGAAAGCCTACGTCGACCAGTGGAAATCACTTGCAGGCAAGATCGATGAACCCCGCTTCAACGCGGTGCTCGCGAGGCTTGAATATCAAGCCGGGCATGTCGAAGTGTGGCGGGACTCGGTGAATAACTGGTTCCTGAAGATGTCCGGGATTCCGGATGCAAAGGGCCGGGCTGGAAAATTCCCGGGACGCTACGAAGCGGAGTCGCTGGAACTCACCGGATACGAAACTGTCGCGGTCAAACCATGGGAAACAGCGTCGGGAGAAAAAGCAGTTCGCTGCAGTGCCACCGAAGGATGCTCAGCATCGCTGGTCTATTCCGGCAAGTCGCGCTGGAACGATTTGAATGTTCGCTACTTCGATCAGAACGATGGCATATCGAAGTTCCGCGTGTTTCTCAACGACCAGTTGCTCGATCAATGGGAGGCGTCGAATAATATACCCACGAAGAAGATCGACGGGCATTCCTCTTCTCGACGCCTGATTCGGGGCGTTGCCTTGCGCGAGGGCGATCGGATCCGCATTGTCGGGATCCCCGATGGAGGCGAGCCCGCGGCGTTGGACTACGTCGAGATCCTTCCTCGCTAAGCCCGAACCAACTCGTTCACGACTCTTCCGTGGACATCCGTCAAGCGGAAATGGCGGCCCTGGAACTTGTAAGTGAGCTTCGTGTGATCGACCCCCAACAGGTGCAGCAGCGTGGCCTGGAAGTCGTGGACGTGAACCGGATCCTTGACGATGTTGTAGCTGAAATCGTCCGTCTCCCCATAGACCGTGCCAGGCTTCGCGCCGCCTCCCGCCATCCAGACGGAGAAACAGCGTGGATGATGGTCGCGGCCGTAGTCGGTGGCGGTCAGTCGTCCCTGGCAGTAAACGGTCCGGCCAAATTCTCCGCCCCATACGACCAATGTGTCGTCGAGCATGCCTCGCTGTTTGAGGTCCATGATCAACCCCGCGCTCGGTTGGTCGGTTTCCACGGAGCGCTTCGGCATACCGGCGGGAAGTCCGCCATGATGATCCCAATCGCGATGGTAAAGCTGAATGAAGCGGACCCCCCGTTCAGCCAGCCTGCGGGCAAGCAGGCAATTTGCCGCAAAGGTCCCTGGCTTCTTCGCGTCCGGACCATACAGGTCCAGCACGCTTTGCGGTTCCTTCGAAAGATCCGTGAGTTCCGGGACCGACGCCTGCATCCGAAACGCCATTTCGTACTGCGCCATGCGCGTCGAAATTTCAGGATCCGCATATTCGTCGAGCTGAATCTTGTTCAACGCATTCAAGCCGTCCAGATACGAGCGGCGATCGTCGCGAGTGAATCCGGGGGGATCCGACAGATACAGCACCGGGTCGCCAACCGACCGGAACTTCACTCCCTGATAGCGTGTCGGCAGAAAGCCGCTGCCCCATAGGCGATCGTAGAGTGGCTGACCACCGCCGCCAGATCCGGGTGAGATCATCACGCAGAAGGCGGGAAGTTCTTTGGTATCGGCGCCAAGTCCGTACGAGATCCATGAACCCATCGAAGGCCGTCCAGCGATCTGTGAACCCGTCTGCAGGAAGGTCACCGCCGGGTCGTGATTGATCGCGTCCGTATGCATCGAGCGGACAATGCAAAGTTCATCGATCACCTTGGCGGTATGGGGAAATAGCTCGCTCACCCAAGCGCCCGATTGTCCATACTGCTTGAAGCCGAATTTCGACGGCACCATCGGAAACGCCAACTGCGTTGCAGACATCGCGGTGAGGCGCTGGCCCATTCGAACCGATTCAGGCAGGTCCTTGTTCGCGTGCTTCACAAGTTCCGGCTTGAAGTCGAACGACTCGAGTTGCGAAGGTCCTCCCGATTGGAAGAGGTAGATGATGCGCTTGGCCTTGGGTGTGTGCGTCGGAAGTCCGGAAAGCTGGGCGTACGCGGCAGCGCCGGTGACCGTTTGTGCGAGGAAATGACGCCGGGTCAGATTCATTGCTTTGTGATGGCCTCGTCCAAATTCAGGATCATACTGGCGACGCTGGCGAGTGCGGCAAGCTCGGCCGGATTGTTCGTATCAGCCTTTGACTCCCCGACTGCTAGAAATTTCTTTGCAGCTTCGGGTTCTTTCTCGAAGCGGGTCTTGAAGTGTTGCAGGGACGCCTGCAACAGCTTGGTTTCCTCATTCGAAGGCTCACGACTCAGCACCAGCCGGAATGTTTCGCGCAGAGGCTCCGGGGCCTTCGAGGCCCGTTCCGCCAGCTTCCGTGCGGCCTCCAGATAGGTTTCGTCATTCATCAGGTTGAGAGCCTGCAGAGGTGTGTTGGTGCGTGTTTCGCGCACTACGCAGGTTTCCCGGTTCGGTGAATCGAAGTTGACCATGCCAGGAGGCGCAATGGTCCGCCGCCAATACGTGTAGAGACTGCGACGGTACAATCCTTCGCCCTTGTCCGGTTTGTAACCGCTGCCTCCTGCAAGTTCCTGCCACAGTCCCGGTGGTTGATACGGTTTGACCGAAGGTCCGCCGATTTTTTCAACCAGCAAGCCCGAAACAGCCAATGCCTGGTCGCGAATCATCTCAGGCGAAAGGCGTGCACGAGGTCCGCGTGCGAGCAGGCGATTTTCCGGATCCCGATCCTGCTGCGGGATCCGCGACGATTGCTGATAGGTCTCGCTCGTGACGATTTTTTTCAGCAGCCCTTGCACGTTCCAGCCATTCTCCATGAAGTCGACGGCGAGCCAGTCCAACAGTTCCTTTTGCGGCGGCTGTTCGCCCTGCGAGCCAAAATCTTCCACGGTCTTCACGAGACCGGTCCCGAACAACATTTGCCAGTAGCGATTGACCGTTACCCGCGCCGTCAGTGGATTCTCCTTGCTCACCAACCACTGCGCCAAGCCCAAACGGTTGCGCGGCCACTCCGGCTTCCAGGCGTGAAGCGCGGCCGGAGTCAGCGGACTCACCTTTTCGCCGTGACGGTCGTACGCCCCTCGCAGGAGCACGAATGCATCGCGCGTCGGACCTTCTTCCATCACCATCACTGTCGGCAGCGTCTTCTCGAACTCCTCCAGCGATTTTTGTGCGCTAACCCAGTTGGCCTTGATGGACGCCAGATTGCCTGGCAGAAATCGTTCGCGATAGGCGAGATCCAACTTCGCTTGCTCGGCCTTGCTTCGCTGGCTCTTGCGCGCAATATCAGAAAGATCGGTTTCCAGTGTGATCGCCGCGACTTCATCGGGACTCAGTTGCCGGGACCAGATTTGCGGATGCTTGATCTCACCCTTGAAGTTGAGTCCGGATCCTTCCCCCAGTCGAAGCGGCGCCTTGTGATCGAGCGGCCATAGGTTGGAATTGAACAGTACATTCTTCTCAACCTCAACGCCGTCGATGTACAGATGGACGCCCTCGGTGTACATGCCGCCGTCATAGGTGACCGCTACCTGCTGCCATTCATTCTGCTTCAACTCCTGCTTCGTCTCGATACGCATGCCGAGATCCGTCCAGCGGAAGATGTAGTGGAAGCGCAGCTTGCCGTCCATCACATAGAGGCCGTAACCGGAACCCTCCATGTAGTCCTCTGTACGTGTGAGGATCGCGCCGTTGCGCGTGTCCGGCTTCACCCACACAGACATTGTGTATGGATCGCGGTGGTTGAACTTGGCGGTGGTTTCGTCGTACTTGACCACGCGCTTGCCGTCGAACTTCGTGTCTTCGAAGAGCTGCGCGTCAAAGATCAAACCCTCATGAGAGGTCCAGTCGAGGTCTTGCCGGGCAATCTTCTTTTCCCACTTGCGTTGTTCGATGTCGACCTGCGGCTGGGCGTCTTTCCAGGCCCTCTGGGCGGCGTCACGCGCCGTCTGGCGCTGCATCCATTCTTTCTCTTGCGGAGGAGTCGGAGCTTTGATCAGCGGCCGTTCGTTGCCGAAGTTGTAAACGAAACCCTTCTCCGGAACATTGTTGAAGAACGCGAACAGGGAATAGAATTCCTTCTGTTTCAGCGGATCGTACTTGTGGTCGTGGCAGCGTGCGCATCCGATGGTCAGCCCGAGAAATACAGTGGATGTGGTCTCCGCTCGATCGGCGACATACTCGACCCGCCATTCCTCGTCCACGATTCCGCCTTCTGCCGTCGTTCGATGGTTGCGATGAAATGCGGAGGCTATCTTCTGGCTCAACGTCGCGTTGGGAAGCATGTCGCCAGCGATCTGCTCGACGGTGAATTGATCGAACGGCATGTTCTTCTGAAAGGCTTCGATGACCCAGTCGCGATAACGGTACATGTCGCGATTGCCATCGGTCTGATAACCGTTGGTATCCGCATAACGCGCAGCTTCCAGCCAGCGGATCGCCATGCGTTCGGCGTAGCGCGGCGATGCCAGCAACCGGTCGACTACCTGTTCATAGCTGACTTTGCCCGATACGAATTCGTCGACTTCCTGGGGCGTCGGCGGCAGACCGGTCAGGTCGAATGTGACCCTGCGGATGAGGGTATGCTTGTTTGCCCGCGGTGATGGAGCGAGCCCTTCCGGTACCAGTCGTGCGCGCACGATGCTGTCGATCGTCGCTGCCTGATTCCGTACTGGCGGTACGAACGACCAGAGGGATTGGTAGCGTGCTCCTTCTTCGATCCACTGCTTGATTGTCGAGATGCTCTTATCGTCGAGCTTGGCGTGACCGTTGTACGCGGGAGGCATCCGCAGTGAAGCGCTGTTGCTGGTGATGCGCCGGTAGGCCTCGCTTTCATCAGCCTTGCCGGCGACGATCGCGAATCGTTTTGACTTCAATTGAGCCTTTGCACTCGACTCATCGTCGAGGCGCATCGCCGTTTTGCGATTGCCGGCATCCGGACCATGACAGGGGAAACAGCGGTCGGAGAGAATCGGGCGTACTTCCCGATTGAAGTCCACTACTGCAACAACGGATACCAGACTAAATACTAGGTCAAGCACTCTGCCATCAGCATATCAACCTCGTCATATACTAATGGCAAGTCCTCGAGGCCGCTACAAGTTTGTCCATCACAATTGTTGGAATTGGCGAAGCCCTGTTTGATCTCTATCCGGATGGCCGGGAAGTCCTGGGTGGTGCGCCTCTTAATTTTGCCGTCCATGCCAATCGCCTGGCGAAACAGCTTGGCCGCGAAGCCTCGCCTGTGAGCCGGATCGGTCGCGATGCGCGGGGTGCTCTCTTAAAAACCGCTTTGACCGATTTGGGTGTGTCGCATGCCCACCTGCAGGAAGATCCGGAACATCCTACCGGCGTAGTGCACATCTCTCTTGCGGCGTCCCAACAGGAGCCGGCCTACACGATCGCTGCCGATTCGGCCTGGGATTTCATCGAGCCCTCGGAAGATCTGGACGCCTTGGCTGCCCGCTGCGAAGCGGTCTGTTTTGGGACCTTGGCGCAGCGCAAAGACCGCGCAAGGGAAGTGATCGAGGAGTTCCTGGCGCGAGCGTCCAAAGCGATCCGGCTTTTCGATTTGAACCTCCGGCAGGATTTTTATGATCGTTCCGTGCTCCGGCGTGGATGCGCCTTGGCAACCGCATTGAAATTGAATGAGCGCGAACTGGAGATCCTGGCGGACATGCTGCACCTGCGTGGAAATCGCCACGGTGACTTCGTCCTGGCACTGTTCGACCGGTTTCCGTTGGAGCAGGTCCTTCTGACCAGAGGCAGCCGCGGCTGTATCTTATACACTCCAAAAGCCAAGTGCGAGGTGCACAACGTGTCCTATCCCAGTCAACCGGGAGCGGACTCCGTAGGAGCCGGAGACGGCGCCGCCGCCGGCTTCATCGTCGGACTCCTAGCCAACCTCCCCGAAGCCCGAATCGTGGAGTTAGCCAACCACGTCGGAGCGTTCGTATCCTCCCAACAAGGCGCCACCCCAGCCCTCCCACCCGAAATCCTAAACCTGGTCCCCACCATTACGACCGACTCGTAGTGCTCGAAGTCGTCAACAACCGTATCTCATTTGACCGTCAGTAGAAGACCAACATCTTTCCTCTCGACAACCGTTTTGATCGGGTCGGGTGACGGGGATTTCGCCCCGGCACCCTCCCACACCACCGGACGTGCGGTTTTCCGCATCCGGCGGTTGAACGCAGCGGACTATTATTGCTCCGCAAGATCAGATGGCATGACGAAGTGAAGTTTCCGAAGGCGTGCTTTGGTGAGTCCGGATTGCATAACCGGATTGCGGGCCATCTTCCATGACCCGGAACTCGTGCGAACTACCTTCAACAGCCGCCTGGGAACGCCCAAACTCCGGAGTCTCCGTTGACGGCCATCGGCACTGTGCCATCGGAGCCAAAAGCAATTCCGGATGTGTCGTCGAATCCATCCCTCCAGCCGGAAAATTGGAGCTCTCACTTCGGCCAGCCGGAAATAAGCCCACCAGCCTTGTATCCAGCTCCGCCAGTTGTCCCGCAATTGTACGCTGGTCTGGCTTTGCTGTCCTCTCCATAGTTCCCGGACCTTCGCTTTGAACTGTTTTACCTTCTCCGGTGCTATTCCAATCCGCTTGTGGCGATCCAGTCGAAAGCCCAGGAACTTCCGTTCCCACACCTTCCCTGTCCCGCTTTTTGCGTGATTGATCTGCAATCGCAGATGCTTTTCGATCCAGGCTTGTATCGAGACCAGCGTGCGTTCCGCCGCCGCTTGACTGCCTACGTAGATGTTGCAGTCATCGGCATAGCGGCAATAGTTATGCTTTCTCCGATCCAATTCCCGATCGAGCGCATCCAGATAGATGTTGGCCAGCAATGGTGACAACGGTCCGCCTTGTGGCGTCCCTTCCTCACTGGTCCTCACTACCCCGTTGTTCAGTGCGCCTCGCCGTAGATATCGCCCGATCAACCCCAATACCCGTTTGTCCCGGATCAGTTTCCCAACCCGGCCCATCAGAATGTCGTGATTGACGTGGTCGAAGAACTTGGTGATGTCGATATCCACCACCCAGTCTTTGCCCTTTTGGGCATATCCTTGCGCTGCTCGCACGGCATCATGTGCGCCGCGCCCCGGCCGGAAGCCGTAGCTATGCTCGCTGAACGTCGGCTCATAGATCGGCGTCAGCACCTGCAGTAGCATCTGCTGGATCACTCGATCGATCACCGTTGGAATCCCTAATGTTCTTGTGCCCCCGCTCAGCTTCGGTATCTCTACCGGCCTCACCGGACTCGGAACCCAGGTCCCCGTCAACAGCTTCGCCCGTATCTTCGGCCAGTGCTTCTGCAGATGGCCTTCCACTTCTGTCGTCTGCATGTGGTCGATCCCAGCCGCTCCTTGATTGCGTTTTACCGCTTTCACCGCTTGCTGCAGATTCGCCTCTGTGACGACCTCTTCCATCAACTTCTCGTACATCGCTCTCTTTCTGAGGTTCGCGAATTCCGGCTTGGCTTCCCCGTTCTCGGCTTACCGTGGCTTTTACCACTCTTCCTACCCACGTCCGAAGGTTGGCTACCGCAGTTGTTGCGCCTTCGATTCGAATCCCTGCTTGCCACCGGTCTTCAGTTCCTTCTATAGCTTTGTTCCGTCGTTCTTCGGCCCTTCGCTCCAGCCTCATTACTGGCCTTCTTCGCTACTACGGCCTCTGCTGACTTCTCCTCGGCTCTCGCCGAAGAGCTCTCCCCAGGTAAGGTGCAGAATCTGTCCTCTCGCGCCGTCCGGCTCTACCACCTGTGTCTCAGATGCTTTTGGGCTTCGCTGTTCCTAGCCAGCTCACCGCCCACAGTCGGCCTCACTGCCGGTTCGTGTTCCTACGGTCGAGAGTTTGCTACGCGCTTCTTTCAGCTTTCGCCTTGCGTTTCGCTACGGTTGCCGCATCGGCCCCGATTGGCTCCTTTCATCCAATTAGATTCTGCCCATGCTGGGCACACTAGGGCTCGGATTCATCCGGCGCGGGACTCTCTCCAGAAACTCAACGCTAAGCTGCTTTAGGAGCAACAATATGCAAGCCGAGCTTACGAGCTTGTTTAGTGATCTGTCGGATCTGCTGTTCTCGGTATTTCTGCTCGTAGTAGTGGGCGCCTTTGTCAACGTAGTCGAGCCCGAATTTGAGCATTCGGTAGACTATGCGTGCGAGTCGGGCTGCCATGGCTTTGATAGCCTTCGGCGCACCTAGTTTGGTGCGTAGGCGCCGATATTGGGCACCCAGGTAGGTTTTACTTCGCAACAACGTGGTGGCACACATACGTAAGGCTTGCCCTGCTCCACTCACCACCTTTCGGTAGTCCCTACCAATAATCTTGCCTCCACTGATCTTGTGGTTAGGAGCCAACCCCAGCCACGAAACGAATTGCCCTTCAGTGGGCCAGTAACTCACGTCCCATCCCACTTCCGCTAGGATCGTTTGCGCTTTCCAGCACATTGGGATCCTAAGCTTAGAATTCCACGTGGACAAGTTGTCGCG
>JADMIO010549056.1_pt1 | contig 24918 bp, 26 predicted proteins | sample 8958161 | NCBI WGS metagenome assembly JADMIO01 (sample SAMN16585339, study PRJNA669376) | soil metagenome | isolation source: Crop rotation soil | place: USA: Cullars Rotation, Alabama | collected 2011
CAGACGACCCCCGCCGAACGGGCGCGCGAGGCCGCCGCGATGCTGACCGCCGCCGGCTTCAAGATCCAGGGCGCCGGGATCGCCAACGCCTGCGGGCGGCCCGTGCAGCCGCGTCCGGCGGCGGTGGACCTGAACGGCGATGGGCGGCCCGAGGCGGTGATCCCTGACCTGGATACGGCCTGCTACGGCGGCGCGGGCGAGGCGTTCTCGATCATCCAACGGCAGGGGCCGGCGAACTGGACGCTGGTGGGCGCCGGCCGCGGCCGCCTCAAGCTGCTGGACACCCGCACCAACGGCTGGCGCGACTTCACCCTGGAAGGGCCCGGCTGCCAGCGGACGTGGACCTACCAGCCGGGCCAGGGCTACGTCTCGCTGAAGCCGTGCCCGGCCGATCTGGCCGCGGACCGGCGCGCGCCGGCGGGAGGCGCCGCGCCACCGCCCCCGCCGGGCAATCCGGCCGATCGCGAGGCGGCGTTCCGGGCGGCCGGCTTCCCGGCGGTGCGGGGCAAGCACCCGGCCTGCGACAAGCAGCAGGAAGCGACGATCGAGGTGCGCGACCTGAACGGCGACGGCCGGGCGGACGCGGTGGTCAGCGACTTTGGGACCGAGTGCTATGGCTCGACCGAGCAGGGGTTCGTCATCGTGACCAGGGACACGGCCGGGACTTGGCGCAAACTGTACGCGAGCCCGGGGATCCCCACCTTCCAGACCACCCGTGGCGCCGGCGGCTGGCCAGACATCGAGAACGGCGGGCCGGGCTTCTGCTTCCCGATCCAGCGGTGGAACGGCAGCGACTACGTCAATGTGCGCTGGAAGGCGTACCAGCCGGGCGCCTGCGCCGGGCGGCGCTAGCCGCCGGGGGCGGCCTTCTCGTCGTCGAAGATCTGCTCGATCGGCAGTTCGAACAGGCGCGCGATCCGAAAGGCGAGCGGCAGCGAAGGGTCGTACTTGCCGGTCTCCAGGGCGTTGACGCTCTGGCGGGAGACGCCGAGGCGCTCGGCGAGGTCGCCCTGGCTCCAGTCGCGCTCGGCGCGCAGGACCTTCAGACGGTTCTTCATGAGATGATCCATGAGGCGATGATCCCCAGGCACACAGCGGCGATGATAACGGCGCAAACGGCCGTGGTGGCGTCGGAGGCGAGGAGGCGGTTCATCGGCGGCGCGCCCACCAGAAGGCCCACGCCGCCAGGAAGCCGATGAGCTGGGCCACGACCATCGCCATGGCCCCGTAGAACATCCCATGCAGGGCCGTGGCGTGCTCGGGCAGCAGGGCGGCCATGTCGAACCACTCGGGCCGCACGAAGCCGATGGCGATGGCCAGGACGCCCAGCGCCATGCCGATCGAGCCGCCCCAGAACCACGCCCACTTCTGGGCCTCGCGGGCCGCCTCGTCGATGGCGCGCCAGTAGTTGCAGACGGCGACCATCGCCGGGGTGACGACCACCAGCGCGATGAGCAGGCGCACTTCCAGCGGCGGATGCAGGCCACTGGCCCGCAGCAGGAACGGCGCGGCCATGACCGGGGCGATGACCCCGAGCAGGATCAGGACCGCGCGGGTGGAGCGTGTGAGGGCCATGCAAGTCTCCTTGTCTTAGTGACAAGGAAACATGACACATCATACCTGTCAAGCAGACATGACAAAAAGTCAAAGACGCCTTGCTTGCGCGACAGCCGATTGCATCGCCTGCGGCGCGGGCGCAGGGTCGCGTCCGGGACGACGGCCCACGAGGGCCCGGAGCCCACGCCGCCTGCGGGCCGACCCCTTCCGGCCCCTCCCGACGCGGACCCCTGGCCGGCTGAAGGCCCCGTTGCGGCAGACGCCGCAGCGCACTCGGAAGGAGGCCATCATGAGCGTCTATCGCGTCACGGAAGTCATCGGGACGAGCGCGAGATCCTGGGAGGACGCCGCCCAGCAGGCGGTCTCGGCCGCCGCCCGCAGCCTGCGGGACCTGCGCGTCGCCGAGGTGGTCGAGCAGGACCTGACCATCGGCAACGACGGCTCGGTCGAGAGCTACCGCACCAAGCTGCGCCTGAGCTTCAAGTACGAGACGCCGGTGGGCGCACCGGAATGGGAAGGCGCCAGCGCGCGCGAGGCGCAACCGGTCTGACGCCGGAGCCTACTGGACCCGCTCGACCCGGAAGCCGCGGGCCGCCAGCAGCGCCGGCAGCCCGTCGTCGCCGGCCATGTGCAGGGCGCCGACGTTGACCAGCTCGACGCCGGCGCCGGCCATCTCGGCCGCCAGCTTGTCGGCCCAGGCCAGGTTGCGGCGCCGGAGCAGCGCGTCGTAGAGCGCCGGGTTCTCGGCCGCCAGCGCCGCCGAGCCCAGCTTGGAGATGTCGCCGGCGAGCCAGGCCTTCTCCAGCGAGACGGGCGGCAGGGCCAGGCGCGGCCGCGACCGTTCGCGCACGACCTTGCTGAGGTAGCGGACCTCCGAGGCTTGCGGCAGGCCCGCGAACATCCGCGCCTGGTCCTCCAGGGTCTCGAAGGTGCGTACCGTCTTGCGGCCGTCCCGGGCCGCGCGGGTGGCGGCCATGTCGGCGCCGGCTTCGACCGTCGCGCCGCGCCCCAGCACGGGCCGCGCCGACAGCATCAGCGCCGCCGCCCACGGCCGCAGGTGCTCGATGCGCTTGAGGTCGGTCTGCCGCGCCAGCGCCTGGACGTCGGCGGCCGGCAGCTTGTGGCTGAGCGGCGTGTCGGGGTCGGAGCCGTAGCGCTGGAAGAGCAGCCGCACGGTCTCCGGATCGCCCGCCTCGAGGTCGGCCTCGAACCAGACCGTCCCGGCCTTCGCCAGCACCGCGTCGTAGAGCGGCGTGCGCCAGCGCGCGGAGGGCGTGAGCACGTGGAGGGTGCCGAAGAGGTAGATCTGGCTGTCGGCGTCGGAGACGCGCCAGAGTGCAGGGGCGGCCACGGCGGTCCCCCAACCACCGAGCCACCCCACCAGGACCGCGCTCGCCATGACGGCCAGCCTGCGCATCCAACGCACCATGCGCCCTCGACTCTCGCGGCCGTCCGATCCCACCCAGAGCTCGTGGGGCCGCTTACTCCCAGACTTGGAAGTGCTTCGATAGCTTGAGGCCCTGGCGCTGGTAATGCGACCCGAGGTCGCCGTAGAGCCGCGTCGGCCGCTCGGTGAGCGGCTCGTAGACGAGGCGCGCCACCGTCTGGCCGTCTTCCAGGATGAACGGCGTCTCGTGGCTGCGGACCTCCAGCACGCCCTTGGAGCCCTTGCCGTGCGCCTCGTCGGTGCCGAAGCCGGGATCGAAGAAGCCGGCGTAGTGCACCCGGAACTCTCCGACCGACGGGTCGATCGGCGTCATCTCGGCGGCCTCCATCACCGGGATCTCGACCGCCTGCTTGGACGCCAGGATGTAGAACTCGCCGGGGTCCAGCAGCAGCTGGCCGTTGCGCGGGATCAGCGGCTCCCAGTAGTCGTGCGGGTCGTGGCCGTCCTCGTGGTCGAGGTCGACGACGCCGGCGTGCCTGCGGCCCCGGAAGCCCGCGATGTCGCCGGTGAGGTCGACGCCGACGCTCTCGGTCCGCAACAGCGGCGGGCGGCCGGCCTTCAGGCGCAGCTGGTTCAGCCGCGTTCCGGAGCGCACCAGCACCGAGAAGGTCTGCGGCGCCACCTCCATGTAGAGCGGGCCCTCGTAGCCCTCGTCCACGTCGTCGAAGGCGTGGCCGTGGTCGGTGATGACGCGCACGAAGACGTCGACGCGGCCGGTGGAGCTCTTGGGGTTGGCGCGGGCCGAGATGCCGGGCGGCAGCTTCACCCGCTCCTGCAGCTCGGCGATGTAGACGCAGCCGCGCTCCAGCACCGCGCCCTTGGTCAGGTCGAGCTCGTGCATGGCCACTTCGCGCAGGCGGTCGCGCACCGTGCCGTGCCTGGGCAGGAAGGAGGCGCGCACCCGCCAGGCCTTGCCGGCCAGCCGCAGGTCCAGGCTCGCCGGCTGGACCTGATCGTCCTCGAACGGCGTCGCCGAAGCGATCGCGCCTTCGCGGATCAGGGCTTCGATGGATTGGCAGGGCAGGATGCCCGGGGCGGTGATTTCGCTCATGGGCGACGGAGACTTAGCCGAGAACGACGGTGTTGCAAGGGTCGAAAAAGGAACCACGAAATACACGAAAAACACGAGAGGGCCGCGGAGCGGCGAAGCCCTGCCTGCCGCTCATCTGCTTTCGTGTAGTTCGTGTATTTCGTGGTTCAAAATAGAAGGCCGCTTCGCGGCAGGCGGCCCTTGACCTCGGGGGCCCCGGCGTCCATCCCGCAGGCCCGTTTTGATGGAGGCCGGCATGGCGGAAGATCCGCGCGATTGGGAGCTCGAGACGCAAGCCGTCCGCGGCGGCCTGGCGCGCACGCCCTACGGCGAGATCTCCGAGGCGCTGTTCCTGACGCAGAGCTTCTCATACGACACCGCCCAGGCGGCGGACGAGCGGTTCGCGGGCGGCCCCGGCTTCATCTACCAGCGCTTCGGCAACCCCACGACGGAGATGTTCGAGCAGCGCCTGGCGCTGCTGGAGGGCGCTGAGGCCTGCCGCGCCACGGCGTCGGGCATGGCGGCGGTGCAGCTATCGCTGATGGGCCTGGTGCGGGCGGGCGACCACATCGTGGCGGGGCGCGCGCTGTTCGGCTCCTGCCGCTGGATCCTCTCGGAGTGGATGCCCCGGTTCGGGGTGGAGACGACCTACGTCGACGCCACCGACATCGACGCCTGGAAGAACGCGGTGCGGCCCAACACCAAGGCGTTCCTGATCGAGAGCCCGGCCAACCCGCTCTTGGAAGTCACCGCCATCGGCGCGGTGGCCGACATCGCGCATGCCGCCGGCGCCAAGCTGGTGGTCGACAACGTGTTCGCCACGCCGATCTTCCAGAAGCCGCTCGTCCTGGGCGCCGACATCGTCGTCTATTCGGCCACCAAGCACATCGACGGCCAGGGCCGGGTGCTGGGCGGCGCGATCCTGGGCGACGCCGAGCTGATGACCAGCGCCTACAAGGACATGGCCCGCCACACCGGCCCCGCGCTGTCGCCGTTCAACGCCTGGGTGCTGCTGAAGGGCCTGGAGACGCTGGAGCTGCGCGTGCGCCGCCAGACCGAGAACTGCGCCCGCGTGGCCGACGCCATCGCGGCGCACCCCAAGGTCAAGCGCACCATCTACCCCGGCCGGCCGGACCATCCGCAGGCCGCGATCATCGCCAACCAGATGACCGGCGGCGGCAACGTCGTGGCCTTCGACCTGGGCGACCGCGCGGCCGCCTGGAAGTTCCTCGACACGCTGCAGATCGTCGACATCTCCAACAACCTGGGCGACGCCAAGTCGATGGCCACACACCCCTGCACCACCACCCACCGCTCGATGCCCGAGGCCGAGCGGCTGGAGATCGGCCTGACCGAGGGCTGGGTGCGGATGAGCGTCGGCCTGGAAGGCCCGAACGACCTGATCCGCGACGTTTCTCGGGCGCTCGACGCGGCCTAGTGCGCGCGGTCTCTCTCCTCGCGGCGCTGCTGGCCGCCCTCCCGGCCACCGCGCAGGACAAGTCCGCCGATCCGCCGCCGCCGGCCAGCACGTCGGCCCGAGACGTGGCGGCCTGGGTGCAGGCGCACCTGGACGCCGAGGACTGGCGGGTGCTGGCGATCAATCCGCATGGGGTGCTGCTGGCCTCACCGGGCGGGGTGCGGCTGCGGCCGGACCGCATTGCCGAGGCCGACCTGCGCCACGAGATGTTCGCCGCCGTCGAGATGGGCGGCCAACCGATGCGCTCGGACCTGGAGCACTGGTGGGTGGACTGCGCCACACGCCGCCACGCCCTGATGCGCATCAGCGTCTACCGCGGCAACAACCTGAAGGACGAGTTCGCCTCGCGCGGCACGGAAGAGCCGCGCTGGCTGGAGAGCCGCGAGGGCGACGAGGCGGCCCAGGCGGTTGCGGCGGTCTGCGAGAGCGTCGCGGGCAAGACGCCGCCGAAGGCCGGGGCGAAGCCGGCGGGGCATCCCTAAGCCCCTCCCCCTGTGAACGTCATGGCCGGGCTTGTCCCGGCCACCCATAGGCACTGGACTCGCCAGGTTGGCAGCTGTGCCGCCGTGCGCACCCTGCTTCCGCCTGCGTTTATGGGTGGCCGGGACAAGCCCGGCCATGACGTACTTGGGGTGGTTCAGGCCGCGGCCAGGCTCTCGGGCGCGATCGCGTAGACCTTGGAACAGTACTCGCAGGTGACGTGGATCTTGCCGTCGGGCTCGACCATGTCCTCCCGCTCGGCGGCGTCGAACGACTTCAGCACCGACTCGATGCGCTGCAGGTTGCAGCGGCAGAAGGCGCGCAGCGGCTTGTCGGAGAACACGCGCACGCCGTCCTCGTGGAACAGGCGCCACAGGAGCCGGCTCGAGGCGAGGTCGACGTCGACCAGCTCGTCCTCGCCGATCGTCTCGAACAGCATCTGGGCGCGCTGCCAGGCCTCGATCGTCGAGCCACGGGCGTCGTCGGCGGCGATGTACTGGATGAGCAGGCCGCCGGCCCGCCAGGCGCCCAGCTCGTGGCCCACGGCTAGGCGGATGCGGGTGGGCGTCTGTTCCGACTGGGCGAAGTACTGCTCGGCGCACAGGGCCAGCGTCTCGCCCTGGATGTCCGTCATGCCCTGGTAGCGGTTCATCTCCTCGCCCGGATCGATGGTCATCGTGAAGACGCCGTCGCCCAGCAGGGTCTTCGCGCCCGGCCGCAGGAAGCCCTGCGAGGCCTTCTCGACCGCGTCCGGGTCGAAGCGGCAATAGCCGCGCAGCGCGCCCGTCGTGTCGTAGTCGGCGATCACGAAGCTGACCGGCCCGGAGCCGCGCGCCTCGACCAGGAGGCGGCCCTCGAACTTCAGATTGGAGCCCACCAGGGCGGCGAGCGCGCAGGCCTCGCCCAGCAGGTTGGCCACCGGCTCTGGATAGTCGTGGGCCCGCAGGATCGCGTCGATGGTGGCGCCCAGGCGCACCACGCGGCCCCGCACGGGCTCGCCCTCGATCTGGAAGGCGCCGACGAGGTCGTCGGGTATCTGAGTGTCGGACATGCGCGCCAATATAGGACGCGCCGGGCGGGTTTCGAGCCGTCAGATTGTCCCAAGAGCTCGGCTCAGCCGACCTTCCGGAACCGCAGGTCCCAGACCCGGCCGCCCTCGTAGCGCAGGCCCGTCACCTTGCCCTTGGCGTCGCGCAGGAACCGCACGAGGCCGCCTGGCCGCGTGAAGCCGTCCTTGAAGAGGCCGTTCATCACCTGCTGGGCGCTGGGCCGGTCGGCAGGCGTCAGGACCAGGAACCCGCCCCTGACGGTGGCGATCAGGGTCGCGCCGGCCTCGTCGCTGACGTAGGTCCCGGCGAGTCCGGCCAGCTCGCCCGGGGTCGGCGTCGCCGGCGTTTCGTGGCGGAAGGCGCCCACCTCGCCGGTCGCGCTGGTGAGCTGCATCTCACCGTTCGGCCGGATGACCATGCTGACGCCGCCGGCGTTCGCGGGCGTGCGGAAGGCGCCGGGCCCCGCCGGCTCCAGGAACGGGCCGCCCTGGGCCCGCAGCCGTTCGCCGTCGAGCACGATCCGGACGATCGTGAGCGGGCCGTCGGAGATGTACAGCCCGGCGTAGCGCGCCAGCGGGCTGGTCGCCACGCCGGGCGTGGGCGGGGCCGCGGCCGGGCGGGTAACCGGCGGGGCCAGGCCGGTCAGGTACATGTCGGCGATCTTGCGCGGCTGGGCCCCGTCGGCGTCGCCGGTGTTGCAGAGCATGGCGACCGACAGGCCCTGGTCCGGATAGCGGTCGAGCCAGGCGCGGTAGCCTGCGGTCGCGCCGGTGTGGTTCACCACCCGCACACCGCGATAGGCGCCGACGAACAGGCCGCGCGCGTACTCGATCTTGCGGCCAGAGGTGAGCACCGCCTGCTGCTGCAGCTGGTCGGCCACCACGCCCAGCTTGCGGTCGTTCAGCGCCTGGTTCCAGATCAGGAGGTCGCCCACCGTGGTCAGCAGCGACGAGTTGCCGTGGACGTTCTCGAACGGCATGTCGAGCATGTAGCGCCCGCCGACCTTGTCATAGGCCTGGGCGCGGCCCGGGACGATCGTGCGGTAGTCGTCGCGCCAGCCGGTGTGGGTCATGCCCAGCGGCTTGAACAGGCGCTCGGCGGTGAAGTCGGCCAGCGACTTGCCGCTCACCCGCTTCACGATCATGGCGGCCAGGTTGTAGCCGGTGTTGGTGTAGGAATAGGCGCTGCCCGGCGCGTAGTTCAGGCCCTTCTGTCGCGCCGCGATCTGCAGCACCTCCTCCTGATTGTAGACGCGCGAGCCGCGCGGCCAGCCGGCGATCGCCTCCACCTCGCCCCAGTCGCGCAGGCCCGATGTGTGGGAGAGCAGCATGTCGACGGTGATCGGCGCGGCATAGGCCGGCATCTCGGGCAGGTATTTCCGGATGTCGTCGGTGAGCGCGATCTTGCCGTCGGCGACCAGCGTCAGGATCGCCGCGGCGGTGAACTGCTTGGAGACCGACCCGGCCTCGAAGACCGTGTCGGCGGTGATCGGGATCGCATGCTCCAGGTCGGCCGAGCCGTAGCCGCGCAGGATGTTGGGCTGGCCGGGGCGCGCGACGCCGAGGGCGCAGCCGGGGGTGTCGGCCTTGTAGCGGGCGAACATGTCGTCGATGGCGTCGGCGCGCGCCGTCGTCGCCAGGAGCGCCAGCGCGCCCATCAGTCCGAGCCTGAACCGCATCCCACGTCCTCCCCCAAGGAAGAGGCACGCTAGGACCCGGTCGGATGCGAAGTCACCTGAAAAGCCGGTAACGCTCGGCCGCTCGGCGGTTCAGATGGCCCCGAAGCACCAGGCCAGGATCGACTTCTGGGCGTGGATGCGGTTCTCCGCCTCATCCCAGATCAGGCTCTGCGGGCCGTCGATCACCGCGTCCGTCACCTCCTCGCCGCGGTGCGCGGGCAGGCAATGCAGGAACACGGCGTCCTTCCGGGCCTCTGCCATCAGCTTCTCGTCGACCTGATACGGCTCCAGGGCTTCCAGCCGCTCGTCGTGGTCGGTGTCGCCCATCGAGACCCAGGTGTCGGTGATCACGCAGTCGGCGCCGGCGACCGCCTCGCGCGGGTCGTGGGTGGTCATCACGTGGCCCTGCAGCTCGGCGGCCTTGGCCAGGTCCATCATGTCGGGGTGGAAGACGGCCGGGGTGGCGATGTTGAGCCTGAAGCCCAGCTTCGGCGCCGCCTGGATGAAGGACGAGCACATGTTGTTGCCGTCGCCGACCCAGGCGAACGTCCGGCCGTGCACCGAGCCGCGATGCTCCTCGAAGGTCATCAGGTCGGCCAGGATCTGGCACGGGTGGCCGCGGTCCGAGAGGCCGTTGATCACCGGGATCGTCGACCACAGCGCCAGGCGCTCGACGTCCTCGTGCACGTTGGCCCGGATCATGATCGCGTCGACCATGCGCGAGAGCACGCGCGCGGTGTCCTCGATCGGCTCGCCGCGGCCCAGCTGCATGTCGACCGCGTTGGAGATGATCACGTCGCCGCCCAGCTGACGCATGGCCGCGTCGAACGAGAAGCGCGTGCGCGTCGAGTTCTTCTCGAAGATCATCGCCAGCGTGCGGTTGTGCGCCGGGCGGTCCTCGTCGGGCTTGCCTTGCGGCCAGCCGGCGCGCGCGGCCTTGCGGGCCTTGGCGTCCTCCAGGATGACCCGCAGGTCGGTCCCGTCGAGCTTCCAGAGGTCGAGGAAGTGGCGGGGCTGAGCCGCGGCGCTCATGCCGCGGCTTTCGCCTTGGTCCGCGCCCGTTCGCAGGCGCGCTCCATCTTCTCGATCGCCTCGCGGGCCTCGTCCAGCGACAGGGTCAGCGGCGGCAGCAGCCGCACGCAGTTGTCGCCGCCGCCGGCCAGCAGCAGGTGCTCGTCGCGCGCATGCTGCATGAACTCGCGGTTCGGCGTCGCCAGCTTCACGCCGATCAAGAGCCCCTTGCCGCGGATGTCGAGCACGACGTCCGGATAGCGGTCCTTCAGGCCGGAGATCTGCTGGTTCAGGTAGCCGGTGACCTCGCGGACGTGCGCCATCAGTTCCGGCTTCACCAGCTCTTCCATCGAGGCCACGCCGACCGCCATGGCCAGGGGGTTGCCGCCGTAGGTGGAGCCGTGGCTGCCCGGGGTCATGCCCTTGGCCGCCTCGACCGTGGCCAGGCAAGCGCCGACCGGGAAGCCGCCGCCGAGCGCCTTGGCCACCGCCATGATGTCCGGCGGGGCGTCGGCCCACTCATAGGCGAACAGCTTGCCCGTCCGGCCCAGGCCGCACTGGATCTCGTCGTAGATCAGCAGTGTGCCCGTCTCGTCGCACAGTTGGCGGATGGCGCGCAGGTCGGCGTCGGTCCACGAGCGCGCCCCGCCCTCGCCCTGCACGGGCTCCAGGATGATCGCCGCGGTGGTCGGACCGACCAGCTTCTTCAGGCCCTCGACGTCGCCGAACAGGGCGTTCACGAACCCGGGCGGCGGCGGGCCGAAGCCTTCGACGTAGCTGGGATTGCCGGCGGCGAAGATCGCGGCGATCGAGCGGCCGTGGAACGAGCCGTCGAAGCCGATGATGTCGATCCGCTCCGGCTGGCCGTTGGCCCAGTGGTATTTCCGGGCCGTCTTGATCGCGCACTCGATGGCTTCGGTGCCGGAATTTGTCATGAAGCAGACGTCGGCGAACGTATGCGCCGTCAGCATCCCGGCCAGCTTCTCCTGGTTCGGGATGCGGAAGATGTTCGACGTGTGCCAGAGCTTCTCGGCCTGGTCCTTCACCGCCTGCACCAGCTTCGGGTGCGAATGGCCCAGCGCGGTCACGGCGATGCCGGCCATGCAGTCCAGGTAGGCCTCGCCCTCGGCGGTGTAGAGACGCGAGCCTTCGCCTCGCTCGAACGCCAGCGGGGCGCGCGCGTAGACGCCCATGATGTGATCGCTGGGAACGGGCGGCGAGGTCGTCTCGGCCACGGCGAAAGCCCTCCTCAAAGGAAACGTCCCCGCGGCGCTGAGCGGCGGGGACCGGAAGGCTTGGCGTTTTCGTCGCGAAGCCTTGGCGTGTCAATGTTTTGCCGCGCCCCAACCTATGGCGTGCGCATGACCAGTTGGCGACAACTGGACCGCCGCCTCCCTCGCGCGTCATCCCCGGCCTTGTGCCGGGGACCCAGATACGCCGACGGCGCAGAACTCGCCGCGGCGTCGCCGCCCAGCCAGTCCTGCGCCGCCCGCGCGTCTGGGTGGCCGGGACAAGCCCGGCCATGACGTTCAGTGGATCCTAGAAATCCACCGTGGCGCCGATGAAGATGAACCGGCCCAGGGCGTCGTAGACCTGCGGCCAGGTGTTGCCGTTGCAGGGCCCGGCCGGGCAGGCCGACGAGCCGTTCAGCGGCGGATCCTTGTCGAACAGGTTGTTCACCCCGGCGCGGATCTTCACGTTGTCCTTCATCGTCCAGTTGGCCGACAGGTCGAAGTAGTCGCGGCTGGCGAGCGCCCGGTCCGTCGCATACTGCAGGCCGGTGTTGTTCAGCTGCGGATCGGCGTCGTAGGCGTCCAGCTTCACGCGGTTGAAGTGACGCCACTGCAGCGCGACCGAGAAATCGTGCAGCCAGTCGCCGGCCGTGAACGGCGTGGCCCACATCAGCCGCATCTTGTGCCGCCACTTCGGGTTCGGCGACGACAGGCCCCCGGCCACCGAACAGATCGAACCGTAGAGGCCCGAGCAGTCGAAGTAGTCGTCGCCCGGCAGCGACTGGATCGACAGGTCCTTCAGGTACGTGCCGACGAAGTTGATCGTCAGGCCGCCCATGTTGGCCATGCCCAGCCGCTCAAGGTCGAAACGGTAGTTGGCGTTGAAGTCCACGCCCTTGGTGCGCAGGGCGCCGGTGTTGAGCGTGGTGTCGGTGACGAAGCCCTGCGACGACAGCCAGATCGAGCCGGCGGCGTCGCGGTGGACGAGGTTGCAGAAGAAGGGGTCCAGCGTCTGGACGCAGCGGTTGATGATGACGTCCGCGCCGATGCCGGAGATGTAGTCCTTCACCTTGATGTCGAAGTAGTCGACCGAGAAGTTGAAGCCCGGCAGGAACGTCGGCGTCAGCACCGCGCCGAAGGTGTAGGTGTCCGAGGTCTCGGGCGCGAGGTTCGGATTGCCGCCCAGCTGGCCGTTGTACTGGTTGGCCGGGTTCTTCTCGATGGCCAGGATCTGTGCGTTGGTCAGGTGGAAGGCCTGGGCGCAGCGGGCCACCAGCGGGTTCGAGGCGGCGAGGCCGGCGCAGGGATCCTGGGTGCCGTCCAGCACCACGTTCTGCGGCGAGAACAGCTCCAGGACGTTCGGCGCGCGGACGGCGCGGTTGTAGCCGCCGCGGATGCGCACGCCCTCCACCGGCTCCCAGTCGCCGCCCATCTTGTAGGTGTCGGTCGTGCCGGCGCCGGAGGAGTAGTCGGAGTAGCGGTAGCCGACCTCGAGTTGCAGGCGGTGGAAGAAGGGCTGGTCCTCGACGAGCGGGATCCGCGCCTCGGCGAAGACCTCGTAGACGTCGAACGAGCCATTGACCGGCGGCGCCGCCCCGCCCGCGCCGTTCAGCAGGCCGGCGGAGGAGACGTAGTCGGACGTGAAGTCCAGGTTCTCGCGGCGGTACTCGCCGCCGATGGCGATGCCGACACCGTCGTTCGCCCACGGGCTCTTGACCCCGTAGTCGCCCAGCTGACCGGAGATCGAGATGTTGGCCAGACGCTCGGCGGTGTTGCCGCTGGTGAAGCTGGGGGTCTCCAGGAAGTCGAGCGCCGCCTGGGTGACGCCGCCGTTCATCCAGATGTTGTAGGGCACGCAGGCTGGGTTCGAGCCATTGGCCACCGCCTGGCACACCGGCTGGCCGGCGGCGTTGCGCACCACCAGCAGCGACTGCTGGATCAGCGCCGTCTGGAAGAAGCCGCCGGTGATGCCCTTGAAGCCGACCGTGCCGTACTGGAGGAAGGCGTCGTACGACCAGTTGTCGTTGAACTCGCCGCGCAGGCCGATCACGTAGCGGTAGTCGGTGTGGCGGAAGTCGGTGGTGCGTCCGCCGCCTTCCACGTTGCGCCGCGCGATGGTCATCGAACGGGTGGCCGTCGGGCTGCCGGCGTCCGTTCCGCACAGCGTGGTCAGCTGCTGGGCCGAGGCCAGCGCGTTGTTGCAGTTGATCGTGAAGGTGCCGGCGAAGATGCCGCCCGGCGCGATCTGGGCGACCGAGCGGTCGTCCATGAACATGATGTCGGCGTAGACCTCGGCCCACTCGGCGACCTGGTAGTGGGCGAAGGCCCCCAGACCGTAGCGCTCGTCGGGGCGCATGTAGAAGTTGACGGGCCCGAAGTTGTAGACGTCGCGCGCCGCCACCCGCGGCCGGAACTGCTGGGCCGATGAGGTGATGTCGACCACGAAGTTGCCGAAGCGCGCCGGGAAGGCCGTGCCGGAGCCGCCGCAGCCGGCCGCCGAGAAGCTGTCGCCCGAATTCAGCGTGCAGGCCGAGTAGTCGCGGTTGCCTTCCAGGATCGGGTTGTTCTGCCGGTAAGTGGCGTAGGCGGTGATGTTGCCCTTGCCGTCGCCGCTGTTGGCGCCGATCGTGAGCGTGACCTGCGAGCCGTCGCCGTCGCGGACGTTGTGCTTCGGCAGGCCGAAGAACTGCGGGCTGGCCGAGGCCGCCTGCGAGGCGCGCACGACGTCGGCGATCGGGCTCGAGTTGCTGTGCTGGTAAGTCGACCACTGGCCGTCGATCCGCACGCCCTCGAAGTTCTTGGTCATGATGAAGTTGACCACGCCGGCCACGGCGTCGGCGCCGTACACGGCCGAGGCGCCGCCCGTCAGCACGTCCACCCGCTCGACCAGGGAGCTCGGGATGAAGTTGACGTCCGCGCCCAGGCCCGAGGGGCTGGAGGCCGGGTCGCCGGGCATGAGGCGGCGGCCGTCGATCAGCACCAGGGTGCGCGAGACTCCCAGGCCGCGCAGGTTCAGGGTCGCGGTGCCGGTGGCGGCGTTGGAGATCGACGAACCCTGGGCCGCGAAGGCCTGCGGCAGCGAGTTGATCATGTCCTCGACCCGGGTGACGCCCTGGGCCTTGATCTCGGCGGCGGTGACCGCGGTGACCGGACTGACGCTCTCCAGGTTCGGCGACGGGATGCGCGTGCCGGTGACGACGACTTCGGCGACCTCATCGTTGGCCCCGGCCGCGGTCTGGGCCAGCGCCGGGCCGGCGAGGGCCACGCCGCAGATCATCGAAGACGCCATGAGGCGCGCGCGTACGGACTGCTTTTTCACGATCAAAATCCCTCCGAGCCGGCGCGCCTGGGCGGCGGGCCCGCTCCCCACAAGAAGGTGTTCTGGTCCCCCAGCGGGACCGGCTGACCGGGAGTTACTGAGGCGTCACAAAGGGGGTCAATCGACGCCCCGGCAACGCTCGGTGCGCTCTGCGCAACACGTTGAATAAACGAATCAAATTGCTTGGATTCGAGACGATTCCGAGGGCTGCCGGCGGGCTTTTCCGGAGCCTGTGTTACGTGCGCAACACGCCCTCGGGCCGGTTGATCGCGGCGGTGGTCAGGGCCAGGTCGAAATAGCGGCGCAGGCGGGTCAGGGTCTGCGGCCGAACGATGGCCCGGCGCTGACGCAGCTCGACCAGTCCGGCGGCGGCGAGCACGCTCAGATGGTGGCTGACATTGACCCTGGGCGTCGCCACCCGACGCGACAGCTCGCCCGCCCCCAGCGGCCCGGCGACCAGTTCCTCCAGCAACCGCCGGCGGATCGGATCGGAGAGCGCGCGGAACAGCGCGTCGGGCGCCTGCGAGGCCTCGGCGAGCCACGCCTCGTGCGGATGATCCATCAGGCGGTGCGCGTGCGCGGCGCGGCCCCCGCTGCGGCCGCCGGCATGGCGTCGAGGGCGTAGAGGCGGCGCGACATGGCGAACCGCTCGCGCAACCAGCCCTCGCCGACCGAGGCCTCGAACCACAGCCGGTCGAAATAGGTGCGCAGCTGCGGCAGCGGATCGACCGCGGCGACCAAGAGGCCGTCCTCCTCGCGCACCAGCCCGGCGTCCTTCAGCACGCGCACGTGGTGCGAGACCGCCGGCCGGGTCACCGTCACCGCCGCGGCCAGGCCCGAGACCCGCGCCGGACGCGCCAGGATGCGCTCGTAGAGGTCGCGGCGGGTGGGATCGCCCAGGGCGTCGAGCACCGCGCCGACCGAGGCGTCGCGGTTCATCGCTGGCCTCCCGCCGCGCGCAGCGGCTTGACCAGGGCGGTGGCCTGGGCCCCGGCGCGAAGCTGGCTGACGAAGCGGCGCAGGGCCGGGTTGTCGTGGTCGTTGCGCCAGGCGGCGACCAGGGTGAGCGCGGCGGGCGCGCCCGGCAACGGCGCGAAGGCCACCGCCGCGCGCGTCGCCAGGGCCACGCTCTGCGGGACGACGGCGTGGCCGGCGCCGGCGGCCACCAGCCCCAGCACGCCGTCGTGGCCGGTCATCTGCACGCGCACCCCGGCGCGGGCGCCGCCGCGGGCGGTGACCAGCCGCTGGATCCGCGCCCAGTCGTCGCCGGCCGCGCAGAGCACGGGGGCCTGGCCCAGCGGCTCTTCCGAGGCGTCCAGCGGTCGCGCCACCAGCCACGGCTCCGACCACAGCGGCAGGCAGTCCAGGTTCGGCGGGGCGTCCTCCGCGTCGATCAGGATGGCGTCCAGTTCGCGGTCCAGCACGGCGGCCACCAGCTCGACCGCCGAGCCGCCGCGCAGCTCCAGCTCCACGTCGAAGGCCGAGCGGCGGTAGGCGCGCAGCAGCGCCTCCGCCGGCCCGGCGCTCAGTGGCCAGACGTGGCCCAGCCGCAGCCGGCCCACCTCGCCGCGTCCGGCGGCGCCGGCGCGCACGGCAGCCTTGGTCAGGAGCTCAAGCGCCCGCTCGACGTCGGAGAGGAAGCATTCCCCGGCCCCTGTCGGCCGGGCGCCGCCGGGCGTGCGCTGGAACAGGGAGACCCCGAGCGCGTCCTCGAGCGCCAGCACGCGGCGGGAGAGGACGGACGGGTTGACGCCCAGCGCCTCCGAGGCGCGGCGGAAGCCCAGGTGCTCGCGCACCAGCAGCGCCGAGCGCAGGGCCGCAATGTCCTGGGCCGCGGAAGCTTCGGCGCTGCGCTTCATCGCGCGCCTCTTGCCGGCCGTGAGAGGATGAAGGCCGCCGCCAGCGCCAGGCCGATGTGGGAGGCGATGTCGAGCCACGACTCCAGCCCGTGCCATTGCCCCGCCTTAGGCCCGAACCGCAGCGGCAGCACGACGCGGTACATCACGCCGTACAGGATCACGCCGTAGACCGCCGCGCAGAGCGCCCAGCGCCGGTAGAGCACCGGCAGCCGCGTGGCCATCAGCGCGTAGGCGCCGGCCATGCAGGTGGCGATGCCGAAATGGGTCACCACGCCCAGCGCGCCGGAAGCCAGCCCGCCGTCGCCGGCGGCCTTGCCGAGCCAGCCCGAGGCCACCCCCTGCCACACCTTGAGCACCGGGCGGCCATGGGTCACGCCCATGACGGAAGCATAAATGAAGTCGACCGCGCCGCCCGCGAGCCCGGCCATCGCAATGCGCGAGGCCAGGTCACGCGCCGGCTGGGAAGGGACCGGAGGAGAGACGGCGGCGGTCATGAAAGGGCTTCTCCTTTGACGGCGCGACGTTGCCGAGCGACGGCAGGGAGGTCGCGCACGTTCGGAGGGCGCGGAGCATATTTCGATGATGACGTGCGGCTAACCGGCGGTTGCGCTTTGACTTCCGGCGCGTGTGGCGTTGGTCTTGCAGCAAGGCAGGCTGCATGACGTTTCCGTTCAAGTTCACAGAGTTCAGCGAACCCACCCTCACCCTCGGCCGCCGCCGGGAGTGGGGACCGCTGGCCGCGACGGAAGTGCACGCCACGCCCGGCCGCTACGCCGGCTCGATCCAGCCCGACCACCGGCTGATCTTCTACCTCACGCCCTCGGTCCCCACCGACTGCTGCTGCGAGGACGTCCACCAGCGGCGCATCGGCGCCCCGGCAGACTTCGACCTGGTCCCGGCCGGCGCGTCCGGCTTCTGGGAAGACCACATCCCCTGCGACATGATCACGGTGCGCCTCGCGCCCAGCCTGGTGGCCTCCACAGCCGAGGCGCTGGCACTGCCCCGGGCAGACCTGGCGCCGCGGATCGGCGCGCGCGACCCGCTGGTGGAGCATGTCGTCCGCGCCCTGATGGCCGAGCTGGAGGCGCCGGAGCCGGCCGGCCGCATCTATGCCGACGGGCTGGCGGTCGCCCTGACCACGCGGCTGCTGCAGAGCTTCTCCACGGTCGGCGCGGCGGGGCGCCAGACGCTCAGCAAACCGCAGATCCGCCGGCTGGTGGAGTTCGTCGAGGCGAACCTGGAGCACGACCTGACCCTGGAGCGGCTGGCGTGCGTGGCCGGGATGAGCATTCCGCATCTCACCACCCTCTTCCGCCGCACCATGGGCCAGTCGGTCCACGCCTACGTCATGGAGCGCCGCGTGCAGCGCGCTCGCGACCTCTTGCTGAAGCGCGACGCCTCCATCGCCGAGGTCGCGCTGGAGACCGGCTTCGCGCACCAGAGCCACCTGGCCCGCTGGATGCGCCGCCTCCTGGGCGTCACGCCCACCGATATCCTGAGGGCCTGAGCCCGACGCCGGCCGCATCGCGGCGGCCTCCTTGACAGCCTCTGCACCGGGGCGATTGTGCCGCTCCGGTATGTCCGTCGCCATAAGCAAGGCGGCGGCCGACCCTGGCGAAACGATCGAAATTCGGATGGCTGGTAGTCAAATCGGCGGCCTGCGTGACTCGGTCGACGAGAAGCTGGTGTCGCTCCTGCGCCGCAACGCGCGGATGACGCTGACGGCGCTGTCGCAGGAACTGGCCCTGTCGCGCACGGCCGTCCAGGCGCGCCTCCACCGCCTCGAGCGGGACAAGGTCATCGTGGGCTACCAGGCCATCCTGGGCGAGGCGGCCGACGCGGGCGGCGACGACGTCCTGCAGGCGGTGCTCTCGATCACCTTCAGCCAGCGGCCCTGCCTGCCGGTGGTGCAGAAGTTCCGCCACTGGCCCGAGGTCACCCACCACTACTCGGTGACCGGCCCGCACGACGCCTACGTCCTGGTCCGCGTCGCCAACGCCCGCGCCCTGTCGCAGTTGGTCGACCGCCTGAGCGCCCTCGACGGCGTGGCCCAGGTGCAGTCGGCGGTCGTGCTGAAGGACGATTGAGCGGGCGCTAGGTCTTGATCTTGTAGCCGACCCGGAACATCCACAGGCAGGTCCAGCCCAGCCCCAGAACCAGCACGCCGGTCATGGTCGCGCCGATGGCCAGGTTGCTCTCGGCGTGGCCGATGAACCCGTACCGGAAGCCGTCGATCAGGTAGAAGATCGGGTTGTAGTGGCTGGCCGAGCGGAACGGCTCGGGCAGGCGCTCCACCAGGTAGAACGTCCCCGACAGGAAGGTCATCGGCATGATGACGAAGTTGGTGACCGCGGCCATGTGGTCGAACTTCTCGGCCCACAGCCCGGCCATGATGCCGATGAAGCCCATGATCAGCGCCGCGCCCAGGCCGAAGTAGAGCACCGCCCAGGGCTGGGCGATCGGCAGCCGGGCGAAGGGCAGCACGGCCAGCATGCTGATCGCGCCCACGAAGATGCCGCGCGTGGCGGCGCCGCCCCCGAAGCCGATCACGTGCTCGCCGGGCGTCAGCGGCGGGGTCATGAAGTCGCCCATCAGGCCGTTGAACTTCGCCTGCAGCAGCGACGACGAGGAGTTGGCGAAGGCGTTGCCCAGGATCTGCATCATGATCAGCCCGGGCGCCACGAAGGTGCCGTAGCTGACCCCGTGCACGTCGCGCCCGCCGCCGACGGCGACCACGAACACCAGCATGTAGAGCAGCGCCGTCACCACCGGGGCCGCCAGCGTCTGGAAGCCCACCTTGATGAAGCGCCGGACCTCGCGGAGGTAGAGGGTCTTCAGGCCCTCCCAATTGACGCCCTGGTACTCGCGCGGCTGCGGCGGCTGGACGGCGTCGACGATCGGCATGTCTCGCATGGCCGAGATGTGCCCCCCGCACGGCCCGAGCGCAAGCGCAGCGGCCCGTCCACAGCCAAATCCGAGTCAGATTGACGCAACATCTAGTTCCCTGTGGAGAACCAGATGGCGCCTATTGTGGCCGTTAGCCGTTTGTTTACTACTGATGGTGGTTGGTGAGCGGCGAGTTAGCCATACGCCACAAGATGTTGAATCACGGCGGCGCTCGGGGGCCCGCCGGAACTCTGGGGAGGCGCTGTCATGGGCTGGACCGACGAACGGGTCGAACTCCTGAAGAAGCTCTGGCAGGACGGTCTTTCCGCCAGCCAGATCGCCAAGCAGCTGGGCGGCGTCACCCGCAACGCGGTGATCGGCAAGGTCCATCGGCTGGGCCTCTCCGGCCGCGCCACACCGTCCAAGCCGCAGCGCACCGTCTTCAAGACCCCGCGTCCGGCGCGGCCGGTCTCGGCCTCCCCGTCCCTGCCGCGGCGCATCGCCGAGCCGGTCTCATCACACCCGACGCCCGCCCCCGTGCGCTACGTCGACGAGACCCCCGGCACGGCCACCGTGCTGACCCTGGGCGCCCACATGTGCAAGTGGCCCATCGGCGATCCGGCGATGGACAACTTCACCTTCTGCGGCCGTCGCTCCGAGGAGAACGGCCCCTACTGCCACGAACACGCCCAGGTCGCCTACCAGCCGGCCCAGGCCAAGAAGAAGTCCAGCGCCGCCGAGCTCGCCCGGAGCCTGCGCCGCTACATCTGAACCCGCCCCTGATCTACGGGGTGGTCTGACTATCCGTTGGGGATGGGAGGCGCGTCCGGAGCCGAAGCTGCTGAGCAGCCTCAGGCGCCGGACGCGCCTCTTTCTCTTTGAGCCCGCCCGCGTGCTAGCTTTGTTCCGATGACCGACACGGCCCCACTCACCGACGCCGACGGCAACGCCCGGCCCTACTCCGTCTCGGAGCTGGCGTTCGCGCTGAAGCGGACGCTGGAAGACGCCTACGGGTTCGTGCGGCTGCGGGGCGAGCTCTCCAAGGTCACCCACCACTCCAACGGCCACGTCTACCTGACCCTGAAGGACGACCGCGCGGCCATCGACGGGGTCGTCTGGAAGACCCAGACCCGGTTCCTGTCGGTGAAGCCCGAACAGGGCCTCGAGGTGATCGTCACCGGCAAGATCACCACCTATCCGCAAGGGTCCCGCTACCAAATCGTCATCGAGACCATGGAAGTGGCCGGGGTCGGCGCCCTGCTCGCCCAGCTGGAGCGGCTGAAGCAGAAGCTGGCCGCCGAGGGCCTGTTCGAGGCCTCGCGCAAGCAGCCGATCCCGCAGATGCCGTCCGTCGTCGGCGTGGTGACCAGCCCGACCGGGGCGGTGATCCGCGACATCCTGCACCGCATCCGCGACCGCTGGCCGTGCCGCGTCATCGTCTGGCCGGTGGTGGTGCAGGGCGACGCCGCCGCGCTCCAGGTCGCCAACGCCATACGCGCCTTCGCGGCGCTGGAGCCGGGCGGCAAGATACCGCGGCCGGACGTGTTGATCGTCGCGCGCGGCGGCGGCTCGGTGGAGGACCTCTGGCCGTTCAACGACGAGGCGCTCGCCCGCACGGTGGCCGAATGCCCGATCCCGCTGATCAGCGCCGTGGGCCACGAGACCGACACCACCCTCATCGACTTCGTTTCCGACCGCCGCGCGCCGACGCCGACGGCGGCCGCGGAGATGGCCACGCCGGTGCTGGCGGAGCTGAAGGCCCTGGTCTCGGACCTCGGCGCGCGCATGCACCGCTTCGCCGGGCGCCTGGTCGAGGACCGCCGGGCCCGCATCGTCCACGCCGAGCGGGCGCTGAAGCGCGTGCCGGACCTGGTCGAGCTGGCCGCCCAGCGGTTCAATCTCGTCTCCGGCCGCCTCGGCGCGGCGCTGTCCCGGAACGCCGCGGCGCACGAGCGCGACCTGGTGGCGGTGTCCTCACGCTTCTCGCCGCTCCTGTTGCAGCGGCCGCAGGCGGTGCAGCGCCAGCGGCTGGACAGCCTGGTGGCCCGCCTGCCGCCGGCTGTCGCGCGGACGGTCGATCGCGCGGAGGAGCGGTTCAAGGCGCTCTCCAAGCTCTACGTCTCGGTCGACCCGGACCGGCCGCTCTACCGCGGCTTCGCCCGCGTCAGCCGCGCCGACGGCTCGCTGGTGATGAACGGCGGCCTGCTGGCCAGCGGCGAGGAGGTCTCGATCAAGTTCGGCGACAAGACCGTGCGCCAGGCGGTCATCGACGGCGAGCCCACCGACAACCCGCTGATGCCCAAGCGGGGCACGCGCAAGGGCAAGGCGCCACTTCCGGGGCAAGGCGACCTGTTCTGACCGCGCCCGAAGCGCTAAATAGACGCCCATGAACGCCCACGACCGGAACTTCGGCGCCAACGACCTGGCCAAGCTGCACTACGGCGACGGCGAATACGCCGTGCTGCGCCCGGGCCGCTATGTGGTCTGCGCCGTCACCGGCCAGAAGATCCCGCTGGAGCAGCTGCGCTACTGGAGCGCCGAGCTGCAGGAGGCCTATGCCGGCCCCGCGGAGTCCCTCAAGCGCTGGCGCGAAACCCGCTAGCGGGCCTTGCGATAGACCTCGTTCGGCCAGCGCCGGTGGACCCAGAACCACTCGGCGGGGCGGGCCAGGATGCGCTCTTCCATGAAGGCGTTGATGCGGCGTACGCCGGCCTCCACGTCGGCGGCGTGGTCCCCGGTGTCGGCGATCTGCATCGGCGGATGGGCCAGCACCCGGAAGCGCGCGCCCGGCCCCGTGCGCTCGACGCTGAGCGGCACGATCGGGATGCCGAACCGCAGCGCATAGGTCGTGGGCCCGGGCGCGGTGTGGGCCGTCACCCCAAACAGCGGCGCGGCGACCCCGCCGTTGAACTTCTGGTCGTTGAGGAGCGCGATGGACTCCCCGCGCTCGATCGCCCGCATTAGCTCGCGCGCGCCACCCAGGCCCTTGGGCGCGAACAGCTGGACGCCGTAGCGCGCACGCTGGTCGCGCACGCGCTGGTCGACGTGGGGGTTGTTCATGGCGCGGTAGGTGACCTGCACGACGAGCCCCGCGCGGATCATCGCCGCGGCCATCAGCTCGAAGTTCGAGAAGTGGCCGGAGATGAACACCACCGGCCGCCCGCTCGCGGCGATGGCCTTCAGGGCCTCCGCGCCGGTGACGTCGAGCCGTTCGGGCTCGGCGGCGATGCGGTCGACGATGGCGAACTCGGCGAACGAGCGGCCCACCTCGGTCCACTGGTCACGCAAAAGTGCGGCGATCTCGGCGTCCGAGGCCTTCGGGAACACGAGCCGCAGGTTGGTCTCCGCCACCCGCTGCAGCGGCGTGAGCGGTCCCAGGGTGCGCAGCAGCCACCCGCCGAAGTCCGACACCGTGTCGATCGGAAACAGCCGCGCCAGCCCGGCGGCCGCGTCGAACGCCAGGGCCTCGAGCCGCCAGCTCGCGCGCGTCAGGAAGGAGGCGCCGTCGGTCCCAGCCATCGCCAATCCCTAAGGGAGCCCGGCCGCTCCCGGCAATCCGGGGCGGAAATGTGGCGCTCGCGCCGCGACGGGTGCGGCGATTGCGCCCAGCCAAGCTTCCGCCACGGTTTCAACCGAGCCTATGTCGACTAAGGTACTGTCGTTACGGGGGGACTCGTCTACGAGCCCACTGGTTGTGTCACAACGTGCGCAGAGGAGTAGCGTAGCTCGGCGTCACCCATCGCAGCATGCGATACGAGAGGTTTGCCCGTCGGCCCCGAAGCCGACCTGCAGCCCAATTCACCGCCAAACCTGTACCGTGGAAGCAAGGGCTCCGCGCAAAACACACGGGTCGGCGAACAAACTGAACCGAAACGATGGGAAGGCGGCATCCAAACTAGAACCGACACGTACATTGTTTAAGTGCGGCTAACCAAGCCTCCGACGGAGGCAGGCCCACGGTTCGGCATGGAGGCGGCTGGCGTGCGACTTGCGGTGTCTCAGGCACGGAGTCCCGAACCGGGACGAAGGGAGATCATGGTCGGGGATTCCATGGACGAGATCGACATCCACCTGGGCCGTCGCCTGCGACGTCGCCGTCGTCTGCTGGGTCTGACCCAGCAGGAACTGGCGCATGCTTGCGGCGTCCGCTTCCAGCAGATCCAGAAGTACGAGTGTGCGGCCAACCGCATGTCGGCCGCCCGCCTTTGGCAACTGGCCGAGGTGCTGGAAGTGCCCGTCAGCTACTTCTACGAAGGCCTGACCCGCGATCAGCGCGAGCATCTGGAGCGCGAAACCGCCCAGTCCTCGAGCGAGACGCTGGCCAGCAAGGAAACACAGGACCTTATCCACGCCTACTACCAGCTCGGCGAGCGTCCGCGTCGGCGCCTGCTGGACCTGGCCAAGGCGATGAACGGCGAGATCGAGGCCTAGGGTCTCGTTTCGGGCCTTAAGTTCAGGCCCGAGGCAAGGTAAGGCGGTCGTCATGGCCGCCCTCCCCGCCCCTCTCCTGGATGAGCTCGACGCGTTCCTGATCGAGCTCAACCGCGCCGCCGGAGAGGTGATCCTGCCTCTCTTCCGCGGCGACCACGGACTTTCCAACAAATTCGAGGTGGGGTTCGACCCCGTCACCGAAGCGGACAAGGGCGCCGAGCGCGCCATCCGCGCGCTGATCAACGCGCGCTATCCGCAGCACGGCATCATCGGCGAGGAGTACGGCGAGGACCGGCCGGACGCCGAATTCGTCTGGGTCCTGGACCCGGTGGACGGGACCAGGGCCTTCATTTCCGGCCTGCCGCTGTGGACCACCCTGATCGGCCTGCGCCACGAGGGCCGCCCGGTGCTGGGCTCCATCGGCCAGTCGTTCCTGGACGAGCTCTACATCGGCCACGCAGGCGGCTCGCGCCTGATCCAGGGCGGCGAGACGCGCCCGCTGCGCGTGAGGGCGTGCCCGAAGCTGACCGGCGCGCTCATCGCCACCACCGATCCCGAAGCCTGCTTCAGCGGCGCCGAGCTGGGCGCCTGGACGCAGGTGCGCGCGGCCGCGCGCCTGGCCCGGCTGGGCTGCGACGCCTACGCCTACGCGATGGTCGCGGCCGGGACCATGGACCTGGTCGTCGAGGCCGGCCTCAAGAGCTGGGACATCGAGGCCGCGATCCCCGTGATCGCCGGCGCCGGCGGGCTCACCACCGACTGGCGGGGCGAGCCCGTGGGCCAGGAGGGCGGCCAGATCGCCATCGCCGGCGACCGCGCCTGCCTGGACGAGGCGCTGGTCGCCCTGCGGCGGGCCGCCAGCTAGCTAGGTCTTCGCCGGCGCCTTCTTGGCGGCCGGCTTCTTCGCCGCGGGCTTCTTCGCGGCGGCGGGTTTGGCCGCCGCGGCCGGCTTGGCTGCGGCCGCAGGCTTGGCCGCCGGCTTCTTGGCCGCGGCGGGCTTCTTCGCAGCAGCCGGCTTCTTCGCCGCGGCCGGCGTCTTGGCGGCGGCCGCCTTCGGGGCCGGCTTGGCGGCCGCAGGCTTGGCGGCCGGCTTGGCGGCGGCCTTCTTCGGCGCCGACGCCTTGGGCGCGGCCTTGGGCTTGGCGGCCGCCTTCGGGGCCGCGGCCTTGGCGGGCGCAGCGGCCTTCGCCGGCGCGGGCTTCTTCGCCGCGGGCTTCTTCGCGGCCGGCTTCTTGGCCGCCGCCGTCTTCGGAGCCGCGGCCTTCGCGGCGGCCGCCGGCTTGGCCGCAGCGGGCTTCGCCGCCTTCTTCGCCGCAGGCTTCTTCTTCGCCGCGGGCTTCTTGGCGGCGGCCGGCTTGGGCGCGGCGGCGGCCGCTGGCGCCGGCGCAGGCTTCGGCGCCTCGGCCGGTTTCGGTGCGGCGGCGGCCGGCGCAGGGGCCGGCGCCGGTGCGGCCGCGGGGGC
>JADMIO010809361.1_pt1 | contig 24915 bp, 19 predicted proteins | sample 8958161 | NCBI WGS metagenome assembly JADMIO01 (sample SAMN16585339, study PRJNA669376) | soil metagenome | isolation source: Crop rotation soil | place: USA: Cullars Rotation, Alabama | collected 2011
CGCGACAACTTGTCCACGTGGAATTCTAAGCTTAGGATCCCAATGTGCTGGAAAGGGGCGCTTAACCGTCGCCTGCTCTACTGCCACTCACCGTTCTTCGACGGCGAGCGCTTCTCGGCATTTTCTAGCAGATGCACAATCACTTCGCGTTGTTCGGCTTCGGGGTGCAGGTACGCGTGGTCGAGCGCCGTCTTCCCCTGCACATCCCGGAGATAAATATCCGCGTCCGCGCGCAGCAGCGCTGCCACACGCGCTGCCGCCAGGATCAGCGGGGTCATTCCGTTCTTGTCGCATGTGTTGATGTCTGCGCCAGCAGCGAGGAGCATCTCCAGCACTTCGACCGAATCGCTGGAGACGTCGCCATAGGTGCTGGGCGTGACGAGTCGCTCAAGGTCGAGATTCTGGAACAGCGCACGCTGCTCCTCCGGAACCGAATCGAGCCAGTAGCTGCCGCCGTATTTCTTCATCAAATCGTATGACGTGAAACTCTCCGGCGGGGCGGCGTAAAACAACGCCGTCCTGCCGTGCTCCTCGCTTTCCTTCAAGTGGACGTTAGCCTGATAGTCGAGCAGCAGCCGAACGCCCTCGACAAAGCTGTGTTCCGCCGCTTTCATCAGCGCTGTTTCGACCCAGCTCATGGTCTGATCGACATCCGCACCCTGTTGAAGCAGCAGGCGCATCATTCTCAGGTTGCCGTCATTCGTAATCGGTTAAGCGCACGATCTATGAGCGCGACCTAGGGCGTTTGCTTCAGTTGTTGACCGTTGATACGGAACAGATCGAGTTCATGACGCGCCTGGGCGTTCAGGCACTGACGGCACACGAGAAAACACAATGCGAAGATATTGAGCATCAAAAGCGCACCGCGATTGCCAAATGTCGTCGACGCATCGAGGTAGCACGACACCTTTATGAGGATGGCGATCTTTCGCGGGAAGAGTATCTCAAACGCAAGGATGCGAATGAACGCGAGATTATCCATTGGGAAGCTCAGACGGTTGAAACCGAGAAAATCGCCTTAGTTAACCTTGTGTCTGGAAGCGATCGACCGGATTAACCAGCTTTGGGACATCAGCGATGCTGAAGACAAACGAGGTATGGTGCGGAATCTCTTCAGTTCGATCACTTACAATTTGGATACCTAGCGGATTGTCGGTTTCAAACTGAAGCCCTGGGCAGACCGTTTTATTATGCTCCGCTGCGCCCTGTACCAGGACGAAATCACATCGGTTGAGGGAAAACAAAACCCCTTGAACGTTGTTCAAGAGGTGGGTAAAGGTATGACCCCAACGGGACTCGAACCCGTGTTTTAGCCTTGAAAGGGCTGCGTCCTAGGCCGCTAGACGATGGGGCCACTTTCTACGGTCACAGTGTAGCAGTCGAGCGGCGCAGCGTCAAGAGAGAATTCGCTACTCGTCGTCCAGTCCATTACGCGAGCGGAAGCTCAGGCGCAGCGGCGTCCCCTCGAATGGATATACTTCGCGGATTTGATTCTCTAAGAAGCGCTTGTAGGTGAAATGCACCAGCTTCGGGTCGTTGACGTGGAATAGGATAACTGGCGGCGCGATGGCAACCTGCGAAGCGTACATCAGCTTCAGGCGGCGCGTCCCGCGAATGGGCGGCGTATGCTTCTGGTACGAATCGCGGATCAGCCGATTGAGTTCTGAGGTTGGGATGCGGAAATGCCGCCCCTCGTAAACTTTCTGCGCGACCTCCAGCACCTCGTGAATCCGCTGCCCAGTTAGCGCGCTGATGAAAATCACAGGTGGATTCGGTAAGAAGTCGAATTTCCCCTGGAGCTGTTCCTCGAACTCGTGCGCCGTCAGCGATTCCTTCTCCACCGCGTCCCACTTGTTGACGACGACAACGACGCTCTTGTTCGCCTCCATCACGTAGCCGCCAATGTGCTGATCCTGCTCAGTGATTCCGTCCACCGCATCGATCACCAGCAGCACCACGTCGGCGCGTTCCATCGCTTTATTGGCGCGCACGACGCTGAACTTCTCAACTCCCGGCTCGATCTTGCCCCGCCGCCGAATGCCTGCCGTGTCGATCAGCGTGACGCGCTCGCCGAAATAAGTGATGTCCGTGTCGATAGCGTCGCGCGTCGTCCCGGCAATCGGGCTGACAATTACCCGATCCTCGCCCAGAAGCCGGTTCAACAGACTGCTCTTGCCCACATTCGGTCTTCCGACGATGGCGATCTTGAGGTGATCGTCGTCATCATTCTCGGGGAATTGGTCGCCTTCCAGCGCTTCATACACCACGTCTAGCAGGTCGCCGACGCCCAAGCCGTGAATCGCGCTGACGGCGAACACTTCACCCAGCCCAAGCGCGTAGAACTCGACCGCATCATCGGCATGTTTAACGTGATCGGCTTTGTTCGCCGCGACCAGCACCGGCTTCTCCGTGCGCCGCAAAATCTCGGCGATCTCCTCATCGGCGGCGGTGATGCCCGCATCAATATCGACCAGCATGATCACCAAATCGGCGTCATTGACCGCCATTAGCGCCTGCGCCTTGATCTGTGGCACAAAGTCCGCGCTGCCTTCTGCCAGCGGAGCTTCGTCGCGTGTGCCCTTTGGCTGATACACCTCGATACCGCCCGTATCGACCACTTGGAATACTCTGCCCCGCCAGTCGAAGTCCGCCATCAGGCGGTCGCGCGTCGTGCCGGGGATTTCGTCGGTGACTGCCATACGCTCGCCAACCAGGCGGTTGAACAGCGTGCTCTTGCCAACGTTAGGTCTGCCCACCAGGGCGATCAGGGGTTTACGTGCCATTGCTTACTTGTTGCAACCTCATCCGTAATGAGACTGCATTTTATCAGAGGAAAGCCGCCCTGCGTAGATACAACTGGAGCAGGGATACATCACACGGAGGCTGCTTCTGCACATACAGTACTGGATTGGGCAATTGATAAAGGGTAAGACACGTGGCAAAGCTGATGTACCTGATGAATACGTCGCTGGATGGTTATGTCGAAGACGCGCAAGGCAGCTTCGATTGGACTGGACCCGACGAGGAGTTGAACACCTACATTAACGCGCTCACGGCATCCTTCGGAACCTATATCAACGGGCGGCGGATGTACGAGTCAATGGTGTTCTGGGAGAAGGACTATGCAGCGCACGATCTCCCACAGTTTCAGCTTGACTATGCGCCGATATGGCAAGCGGCAGACAAGATCGTCTACTCCAGCACCCTCGCCGAGCCGCCCAGTGAGCGGACTCGCATTGAGCGCACCTTCGATCCCGATGCGATCCGGCGGCTCAAGGCAAATGCCCAGCGCGATATATCGATTAACGGTCCGGGGCTTGCGGCGCACGCGCTCAGGGCTGGGGTGGTCGATGAGATCCTGATGCTCATTTACCCCGTAGTTGTCGGGGGTGGAAAACCGTTCTTCCCGGATGGCGTTCGCTTGGATCTAGAGCGTGTCGAGGAACGACCGTTCCGCAACGGCGTGGTCGCTGTGCGCTACGCCGTTCGCGGCTGAACACCCCCGCTCTCGCTGCCTAGCCGCTCGGCTCGTCGGTCGCTTCTGCTGCCGTTCGCGCATCCACGTCGATGAGGGCGGGAAGCACCGAGGTCGTGACCACTTCGCTGCTGTCGAGGATCGAAGCGGTCGGCGCAAGCTGCGCGCTTTCGCCGCCGCTCAAGCCGCTCACATCCACTTGAACGCGCAAATCCGCTTCGGTCAGCGCGTTCAACAGCGGCTGCGGTCCCGTCACCAGCACCGTCACGTCATTCGTCGCCGTCACGTAGTCCAGCCCCGGCTGACCACCGACCAGCATCACCGGAATGCGGTCGAACTGGCGCGTGATCGTCAGCGTCTCGATGCCAACGCGGTACGTCACTGTTCGTCCCGTCACAATCACGAGGCGCGGATCGGGCAGTTCGACCGGCACTGTCACCTCGAAGCTGATCGTCTTATCCGAGAGGCTGATCGGCTCCGTCGAAATCGTCCCCGGCAGGTTGTTCAGCACTGCTGCCGGACCGCTCACCACAACCGTCTTCGGGTCGTAGTCGAAGGCTTGGGTCAGCACGTAGCCCGGCGTAAGCTCCCCAACGATGTTCGGCTGCACACGTACTTCGCGCACGTCCGAACGCTGGTCGATGGGGATGCGCACATGGACGGTTTGCGGGTCGAGCGTCACCCCGGTTACGGCGCGTCCGTCAGCGTCATAGGGAGTTACACGCACGTCATCCTCGAATGCCGAGCGCAGATTGTCCAGCGAAACCGGCGCGACCACCTCGACCACCTGCGCTACCCGGCTCGCCGGACCGCTCACCGTGATCTGCCGCACGTCCAGCACTGGCTCGTCCACCGTGTACACCACCGGCGGCTGCGTCACCACGTTGACGCGCACTGGCTTCAACTGCGATTCCTGTACTTCCAGTCGCACCGTGATCTGCTGCGGGGAAATAGCCACTACCTGCGCCTGCCGTGCCGTTTCCCACTTCAGACGCACGGTATGCTCACCCGGACCCAACCCTGCCAGATCCGCCGTGATGATCACGTCGTCCGGCGCAAGCAACTGCTCGACCGAGCGCGGCGCCTGAAGCTGAACAGCCACCGTGCTCGGAAAATCCGACTGGTTAGTGATGATCAGCCCGGCGTCGGGCGCGACGTGGATCGGCACGCGCTCGGCTAAGCGCCACTGTACGAACGGGTCGGACTGCGAAGTGGCAAACATCCAGACGATGAACGCCAACACCAACGACCCCAGAAACCAGAGCAAATTGACCAGCAGCGTGTGCCGAACAGTCGGTCGGTTCTGCATCAGCGCTGCTCTTGTCGTCGTATGCTCCGCGACAGCAGCCGGACTTGCTCTCGGGCGCGTTCCAGCATGGATCGATCCTGCGGGCGTTCGGGACCGTAAAAGGCGTTGAGGATTGTGCGCAGGCGTTTGGCGTCCAGGCGCGGGATCAGCCGACCGCCGTTGGTGATCGAGATGCGCCCGGTCTCTTCGGAGACAACCACGCAGATCGCATCGCTGACTTCGCTCATGCCCAGCGCGGCGCGGTGGCGCGTTCCCAGCTTCGGCGTCGTCAGCGTGCGCGCCGACGAGAGCGGCAGCACCGCCGCCGCCGCCGCGATCCGCCCTCTATCATCGATGATTGCCGCGCCGTCATGCAGCTCGGTTTTCGGCCAGAAGACCGTTAGCAGCACCTGCGGGCTAACGTCGCAATCCATCCTCACCCCCGTGCGGATGTATTCTTCCAGGCTGCTGTTGCGCTCCAACACGATCAACGCGCCGTGCCGCCGCTCAGACAGACGTTCCGCTGCCTGGCAAATGTCGTCGATAATGCGCGCTCGGTAGGTTTCGTGCGGCTGCCTGCCGACGAAGAAGCCCGCCCGCCCTAGCCGCTCGAACAGGCGGCGCAGCTCCGGCTGGAAGATCACCGGGATCGCCACCGCCAGCACCGTCAGGATGTTGCTCACCAGCCAGCGCAGCGCCAGCAGGTTGAGCACGTTGCTCAGCAGGATCATCCCACCGACGACCAGCGCCATCCCGCGCACCAGCGCCACCGACTGCGTTCCCCGGATGAAGAAGCTCGCGGCAAAAAACAGCAGCGCCACCAGCAAAATATCAAGAACGGCGCTCAGGGTCAGGTTATTGAGTGCCCAGACCAGTTCCAAAATGACCTATTTTCGCTAAACAACATTGACCAAAGTAAGGTCAATGTTGTACAGGTCAGGACTGTACGGTGTATTTGTTATTGGGTATTACCCGCCGAGCTGCGCCAGCAGCTTTCTGTAGTCCTCGATGTGTTCGGGGTTCAGCGTGATGATCTGGCGGATCGTATTGGCGGCATCCTTCTGCATTCCCGCCTCAAGTTGCAGCTCACCCAGCGCATCGAGCTGCTTGATGGCTTCCTGTTTCCGCCCAAGCTGCCGGTAGATCGCCGCCAAACGCGAGCGCAGCCCCGTATCATTCTGATACAGCGTCACCAATTCTTCAAGCAGTTGTGTTATACGATTGACCTGCTTGTTCCGGGCGTATAGTCCCAGCAGCTTGTCCAACCGCCGAATCGCCTCGACCTGATTGCCCTGCCGATAGTTGATGTCCACCAGCATCCGGTGTGCCCGTTCGTCGTTGGGGTCAAGCTGGATGATTTCTTCGTAAATCTTCTGTGCTTTGCGCGTATCCAACCGCATCTGGTCGATGTCTGCGATGCGGTGCTTGATGCGCACCAACTTCTCCGGCGCGGCGTTCACGCGCTGCGCGATTCGCTCTGCCAGCGAGTACGTCTCGCGCGACTTGTCGAAGTTGCCAAGCTGGTGATGCGTGTCGGCGAGGTCAATATACTGGTCGAGCGCCTCGTCCCACTTCTCTTCCATCTCCAGCAGCTCAATCAGGCTTTCGCGCACCGCCACGTCCAACGGTGCCATCTCCAACACGTTTTGCAGGATCATCCGGGCGCGTTCGTTCTCGCCGCGCGCCAGGTACGTCCGCGCAATCGTGTTGTACTTGGCGACCGCGTTACGCAGCCGCCCTTCGCGCGTCATGATCTCCGCCATACGGATGTGAACCGGCAGGTAATTGGGCGAGAACTCCACTGCCCGGTGCGCCTCATCCATCGCCAGCGTCAGCAAGCCCTGCCGCGAGTAGCGGTCGATCAGCCCGATGGAGCGCGTCAGCCGGTCGCCTTCCAGCGCGATCAGGATGTCGATCACGCCCTGCGGACCCTGCTCGCGCAGCGTTTCCTCAAGCTGGCGGCTGGTGTCTTCTACGCGCTGCTTCCACTCCTTGCCCTGAAGCATGTCGTTGAAGCGCTTGGCGATGATGCTGATATTCTCGTCGTTCGTGCCTTCAATGATCGGCTCAAGCTGCGAGTAGATCGAGTCGCCGCCATCGTCGTCAATCAACGCCTGGCTGCTTTGCACCATTTGCAGGCATTGGAGCAAGTACTTGATCGCCTGCTTGTTCTTGTCCAGCTTCACCAGCGCCTGCCCCAGCCCATGATATGCGCCAGCCGCCATCTGCGGGCTGTTGATCGCCTCGGTCAGCGGCTTCACCGCTTCATTCGCGCGGTCGGCACGCAGCAGCAGCCCGCCCAGGTTCATCTTGATTGCCGGGTGGCGCAGTTTGGAATCGGCACGCTGGTAGGCTTCAATCGCCACCTCGTTCAAGCCTTGCCGGTGTGCTTCCATCGCTTGCAGCGCGTCCGCCGCCACCTTGAATGCCTCGCCGCCTTCCATGATGAACGCCGCCAGCAAGCCGAGCGAGTAGTTCATCGCCTCGCCAATTGGACCAAGCGGGTCGTCTTCGGTCGTGGCGACTTTGGCATCTTCGCGGTTGAACGCACCCAGTTTGCGGTTGTCGCTGATGACCACGCCATCGTCGGTCGGCGGCATGATTTCCCCGCCCGACTGCAGCACATGGATCACGTTGAGCACCTGCGCGTTGTTCCGGTCGAGCCGCAGCGCCCGCTGAGATGCCTTCATCGCCCGGTCAGCGTCGTTCACGCGCCGGAAGTTGAATGCCAGCGTCAAATACTCGTGGATCGCCTTTTTCTTGTCGCCGATGCGCTCGTAAGCCTGTGCCAGCTTGGCATGAACCGGAATTAAGCCGGGGGTCAGGCGCGTCGCCTGCTCCCAATTGCCAATCGCCTTATCGAGGTCGCGCTGCGCCAGGTACACTTCCGACACGTTCACGTACTGCTGTGCGGCTTCACGGAGACGCCCCATACGTTCCAGCACGTCGGCGCTTTTCTCCAGCGGGATCGGGTCGTTGGGCGCAAGTTGGTGGGCGCGCGTGTAGACCTTCAGCGCGTCTTCAAGGCGTCCCATTTCCAGCAGCCCCAACCCTAAATGGATGTGCGCTTCCGGGTCGTCCGGGAACTCCTGAATCGCGCGTCCATACGAGGCAACCGCCACCCCCCAGTCCTGATCCCAGGCGGCGTTATGTCCCGAATTCATTGCCTGCTCGTAGGCTTCACGATTACGTGGCATCGCTCACAGCCTCTACCCTAACTCATTAAGGTCACGAGTATTGCCTTCTGAATGTGCAGTCGGTTCTCTGCCTGGTCGAAAATCGCCGACTGCGCGCTGTCCGCCGTGCTGTCGGTAATTTCCTGCCCCCGATGCGCCGGCAGGCAGTGCATGACAATCGCATTCTTGCCCGCCCGCCGCACGAGGTCATCATTCACCTGATACGGTTGCAGCGCCGCGACCCGCTCCGGCGTTTCCGTCTGCCCCATGCTTACCCACGTATCGGTATACACCACATCGGCGTTTTTCACCGCTGTATACGGGTCTTCGTAGGCTTCCACCGACCCACCGTTGCGTTCGGCAATCTCAGCCACGCCGGAAAGGTCATCTTCCGACAGGCTGTACGCGCTGGGCGATGCGACCGCGAAATGCGCGCCAAAGTTCGCCGCCGCCTGCCCCAGCGAGAGCGCTACGTTGTTGCCGTCGCCCACGTACACCACGCGAATCCCGTCCAGCCGACCAAACCGCTCGTAAATCGTCAGCACGTCCGCCATCGCCTGGCAGGGGTGCTGCGCGTCGCTCAAGCCGTTGATCACCGGGACGGTCGCGTTCGCCGCCAGTTCGGTCAGGTGCGTGTGCTGAAACACCCGCGCCATAATCCCCTGCACGAAGCGCGATAGTGAATGCGCTACGTCGGGGATGCTCTCACGCTGCCCCAGCCCGATCTCCTGGGGTCCAATCATCAGCGCCGTGCCGCCAAGCTGCTGCATGCCGACCTCAAACGAAACGCGCGTGCGCAGGGATGGCTTCTGAAAGATCATGGCAAGCGCCTTGCCCTTCAACACCGGTTGGTTTCCCCCGGAGCGCCATTCCGTCTTGAGGTGTACCGCTAGTTCCAAAAGCTGCCGGAGGTCTTGTGTTGACCAATCCGCGAGGTCGATAAAATGCCGCATATTCGATTTTCTGCTGCGTAGGTAAATAAAGACTATGAGAAGTATAACACGGTCTAAACCTTCGTACACAAAGGAAACGAAAGGTTTCTCTCAAGGTTTCTTGCGGTTCATACCGCCGCCTTAATGTCCCTCCTGAATGCTGCTTCACCAATCCGTCCACACTTGTAGGAGCACAGCGTGCTGTGCCCTTCTCTGTAATTCTCCTCCTACTCCGTCGGCGTCTGGTCTTCCGCTTCCGCAGCCGCCGAGTCGCGCGCGCCGCGAACAAAACGCACCTTCGCCACACGCAAGCCGTCCATCGCCTCCACCGTCAGGTCGTAGTCGTCAAACTTGAGCGTGTCGCCCTCCACCGGGATGCGCTCCAGCTTTTCCGCCACGTAGCCGCCAATCGTGGTCGATTCAACCGCGCCTTCCGGCGTGCCAAACCGCTCCATCACCTCGGTCATGCTCGTCAGTCCGTCCACCACCCCCGGATCAACTGCCTCGACCGTGCCAGTCGTTGTCACGTCGAACTCGTCGTCCACCTCACCAACCAGCTCTTCGAGGATGTCTTCCATGGTCGCCAAGCCCGCCATGCCGCCGTACTCGTCAATCACAATGGCAAGGTGCGACTTTTTGCGCCGCATTTCTTCCAGCACCTTGTCCACGCTCACCGTCTCCGGCACGTAAAGCGGCGTGCGCAGCAGCAGCTCCATATCAAAATTGGCTTCCGGGTCGGTCAGCAGCGATGGCTGGTTCACCACCAAATCGAACACGTCCTTTACGTTCAGCACGCCGATCACGTTATCAATCTGCTCCCGGTAAACCGGATAGCGCGAGTGATGCTGCGCCGCGATGTGATCCAGTAGCCCGCGCAGCGACATCTCAATGTCTACCGCGTCTACCTCAACGCGCGGCTGCATGATCTGCACGACGGAAATGTCGCTGAAGTCGAACACGCGCCGCAGCAGGACTTCCTCGCTCTCCTGAAGCAGCCCCGCCTCGCGGCTGGAATGCACCAGCATTTCCAGTTCCTCCGGCGAGTGAACGGAGCCGTGCTCGTTGGAAGGCTCGAAGCCGAGCAGGCGCACCACTGCGTTACCAATCCCGTTCATGAGGACGATCACCGGGCGGAAAATATTGTGGAACCAGATTGTCGGGCGCGCCACCAAAATTGCCACGTCCTCCGGGCGCTGCAAGGCAATCGACTTGGGCGCGAGTTCCCCCAGCACGATGTGCAGCATCGTCACCAACGCAAAGCTGATCACGACAGAGATAGTATGCGCCAGCGTCAGCGCCGCCCCTTCGGGTAGAAAACGGTCGAACAGCGGCTCGAAGACGTGCGCCACCGCCGGTTCGCCAATCCAGCCGAGACCGAGGCTCGCCAGGGTGATGCCAAGCTGTGTCGCCGCGATGTAGCGATCCAGGTGTTCCAGCGCGCCCTGCGCCGCCCGCGCTCCGGCGTTCCCCTCCTGCGCCAACTGCGCAATGCGCGTGCGCCGCGCGCCGACGAACGAAAATTCAGCGGCGACGAAAAAGCCGTTCATGAACACCAGCAGAAATATACCCACCAGACCGAGCAGCGTTTCCATCAGCTATTCCCCTGCCCCTGTGCGTACAAGCGGGCAGCACATGACATTTTATATTGCACTAAGATACCATAATTTCGGCGTGAGAGCGATTGCCGCACGGGGAATAACGGGAGAAACAAGCCAAGCACAGTGCGTCGTGTTGCTCAATGCCACAACGTCACAACGCCATTTCCAGTCGCTATCATCGATCCGTCGAAAGACCAGTCAACAGAAAACGTGTTGTTCGGCGTGATCACGGTCGTAGTGACCTCGCCCGAAGCAGCGTCTTCAAAAACCAGTTCGTTCGCGGAGTACCGGACGGTGTACGATCCATCGGGATTGACAATATTTTCAGGCTCATTAAGCGTGCGGATGGCAACGATGGTCGTCCCATCCGGGCTTAACATGGCATTCGCCTGATCGCTGAAATAATGCCGAACGTTTCCCGTTTCAACGTCCCATACCGCGCTGTCGAATAGGATGTTCGGCTTATCCACGTCGATATTGTCTGTGCCAGGCAGATCGGCGGATGAAGCGACGAGTGTTTTTCCATCCGCTGACCACGAAATCCCGTACACATCTTTTTGCAAGCCCGTCAGCACTTTCACCACCTTGCCCGTGCTGACATCCCACAGCGCAACCCCACCCTCACTCAATCCGGTCGCCAGCAGACGGTCATCCGGGCTGAATGCGACGCTCCAATAGTAGAAATCCTGCGGATGAACAAAGGATGGCATGGGCGTATTCGTTTTGATGGCATCAACGCTGATCGAGGTGTTGAAATCAGTAACGTAGGCAAGTAAGCGCCCGACCGAGGAAAAATCTACCGGCGCAGGGATATACGGCTGAGTATTGAGGGTCTGGAATACATTCCCGGTTTGGACATTCAGCAGCCCGATGGATTGGAACGATTGTACGGCGATAACATCGCCGGCAGGCGACCAGTCTATAGAGTTATTCCCCGGCGCTAACGCAATCGCACGCACCGGCTGCTGTGTCTGCGCATCCCACAGATAGAGCTGCTGATTGCCGGCGAGAACAGCAAGCATGAGCGAATCGGGCGACCAGGCGAAATCGTTCACCCTGAAAACATACGAGTTGGAAAAAAGCACAGGCACTTCAGTGTCGGAGACGAAAATCGTCTCAAGCGTATCGGGGTCGTATACGCGAGTGCCGAAAGCGCCGCTGGCGATCAGATAGGGCTTGTCGGTCAACCCCACCCCTTCCACGCTTCCCAAGCCGAGATCGGAGAGACGGGTTTGTGGGATCGCCGAACCCTGCGCATCAATGCTGCCAAATGCGCAAGCGAGGAAGACAATGCTGATCAGCAGAACAAGTCCGCGCATCGTCACATCTCCTACATCGCCACTTCTTCTACGTCGCGCCAGTTCGTGCCGGCGGCTGCGTTAGCGCGCAGCGGCGCGTCAAGCTGCGATGCGCCTTCCATCACACTTACGACCAGCTTCGCCGTCTCCTGCACGCGGTCTTCCGGCACTTCCAGCACCAGTTCGTCATGCACCTGCAAGATCATGTGCGCGCCAAACCGTGCCAACTGCGGCTCCAGCGTGATCATCGCCCGCTTGATGATGTCCGCCGCCGTCCCCTGAATCGGCATATTGATCGCCTCACGCTCGGCTTGCTGGCGCACGGCGGCTGCTCCGGCGTGCAAGCCGGGGAAGAAGCGCCGCCTGCCGTAGAGCGTCGTCAGGTAGCCGTTGTCGTAGGCAAGCTGCTTGGCGGTCTCCAGATACTGCTTGACGCGCGGCAGCCGCGCGAAATAGTCTTCGATGAAATGCTGCGCCTGCGCGAACGTCAATTCGCTGTCGCGTGCCAGCCGGAACGCGCCCATGCCGTAGAGCAAGCCGAAGTTGACGCGCTTGGCGAAGATGCGCTGCTCTTTCGTCACCTGCTCAATCGGCACGTTGTTGACGATGGCGGCAGTCGCGGCGTGGATGTCCAGCCCCTGCTCGAAGGCTTCCAGCAGCGTTTCCTCTTTGCTGACGTGCGCCATGATGCGTAATTCGACCTGGCTGTAATCGACCGACAGCAAACACATGCCCGGCGGCGCGATGAACGCCTTGCGCACCTGCCGCCCCGTCTCCGTGCGAATCGGAATGTTTTGCAGGTTCGGGTTGATGCTGCTCAGCCGTCCATTTGCCGACCCCGCCTGGTTGTAGCTGGTATGCACGCGCCCATCACGCGGGTTGATCAGCAGCGGCAGCGTATCGAGATAAGTGCTCTTGAGCTTGCTCAATTCGCGGTATTCGAGGATCTTCTCGATGATCGGGTGCTTGCCGCGCATGTTTTCCAGCACGTCGGCGGCGGTCGAGAAGCCGTGCGTCGTCTTGCGCACGCCTTCGGCGCTCAAGCCCAGCTTGCCGAACAGCACGTCGTTCAACTGCTTGGGGCTGTTGATGTTGAACTTGCCGTAGCCCTCTGCATCCTCGTAGATTTTTTCTTCGAGCTGCGCCAGTGTCTCGCCCAGTTCGCCGCTCATCTGCTTGAGCGCGGCGGTATCCAGCAGCACGCCCTTGCGCTCGATGGACGCCAGCACCGGCACCAGCGGCATTTCGATCTTTTCCATCACATCTTGCAGGCTAGGCGGGTTCGGCGTCCCCCACAACGGATCGACTTCCGGGGCGTTCGGGTCGCGCACCAGCCTCGGTTGCAGCTTTTCGACCAGCGCATAGGTCATGGCGGCATCGGCGGCGGCATACGGCGCTGCCAGGTCGATGCTGACCGAGTCCATCGTGATCTGGTTCTTACCAGAGCCGATCAGCGTGTCAATCGTCGTCATGTTCTTCTTCAGCAGCGCGAATGCCAGCTTCTTCAGCCCAAAGTTGCCATCCACCGGGTCGCGCAGCCACTCGGCGATCATCGTATCAAACGTGATCGGCGAGACGTCGATGCCGTAGCGCTGAAGCATCAGCAGATCATAGTCGGCATTGTGCGCGTACTTGGGGATATTGGGGTTGGTCAGCGGCGGGCGCAGTGCGTCAATCACGGTCTCCAGCGGAAGCTGCTGTCCGTCTTTATGCCCGACCGGGATGTAATACGCCGACTCGGCATTGACCGCCAGCGAAATCCCGACCAGCTCCCCGCTCAGCGCGTCGATGCTGGTCGTCTCGGTGTCGAAGGCGATTCCCTGCGAAGCGTTGAGCGTGTCCACCAGCGCCTTTAGCCCGGCTTCATCCTGCACGGTGGTCGTAGGCACCAGCGGCTCACCCGCGTCGGCAGGCGGCTCCGGCGCAGGCACGTCGAACAGCGCCATCTGCCCCTCAACGGCACTCGGCGCGTGAACCGCAATCCGCGCGAGCTGGGTGTGCATGCTGTGAAATTCCAGCTCCTGAAACAGGGCTTCCACCTTGCGCTTATCGAAGTCGTGCGCCACGCAGCGCTTCAGGTCGAGCGTCACCGGCACATCACACTGGATCGTCGCCAGCCGCTTGCTCAGGAACGCCGAGTCGCGCCCCTCGATCAGCTTCGCCTGCGTCGCGCCCTTAATCTCGTCGATGCGTTCGTAAATCCCTTCGATGCTGCCGAACTGCTTCAGCAGCGTCGTCGCGCCTTTCCTGCCGATCCCCTTCACGCCAGGGATGTTGTCCGACGTGTCGCCTTCCAGCGCCTTCAGGTCGATCAACTGGCGCGGCTCCAGCTCATACGCCTCGCGGAACTTCGCTTCATCGAAGATTTCGGCAGGCACGCCGGGCTTCGGGATGATCAGGCGCACGGTCGTGTGCTCGGTCAGCAGTTGCAGCAGGTCACGGTCGCCCGTGACGATGCGCACGTCCACGTTTTCCTTTTCCGCCTGCCCTGCCGTCGTCCCCATCAGGTCGTCGGCTTCGTAGCCGGGCAGCGACAAAATCGGGATGTTGAACGCCTCAACCACCTGCTTGATGCGGATCATCTGCGCCGACAGCTCGTCGGGCATTTTGTCGCGTGTGCCTTTGTACTCGCTGTACCACTCGTCGCGCTTGCTCAAGCCGTCGTCGAATGCCACCGCCAGATAGAACGGCTTGTCCTTTTCGAGGATGTCCATGACCGTGCGGCTGAAGCCGAACACCGCGCTGGTGATCTCGCCGCTGCTGGTCTGAAACGGGCGGCTGATCGCGGCGAAATGGTGGCGGTAAGCCAGTCCGTGACCGTCGAGCAGGTAGAAATTGGGGCGAGGCGCCATCGGTTCATCTCCTTGCGAACAGATGAGCGAATTATACCATACGAAGACGCTGCTGAGTACCGATGGAAACGAGCGAAGTGTCGAAAATATAGCCTTGTAGGGGCGTTCCATGGATCGCCCGATACATTTCCAGTATTCAAACAAAACAGCCGCCTTCAGGCGGCTTGTATGGGTAGCCCGACCCTTTGAGGGTCGGGCATAACTGTCCCTACATCCGGTCGAAGTTGATGAACTGCTGGATTTCTTCCTGATCCAGTTCGCGCCCTGGTGTCACCACCAGGTAGCTGTTCGCCCACAGGCGTTCCGGCGCATACGTTGGGTTCTGCGCGTGCGCGATTTCCGCCGAGCGCCGCTTGAGTTCGCGCACGGTCTGGTACGGCAGTTCTTCGCCGGGTACGTCCGCCAGCATGTAGACGTAATCCTCATGCACCTGAAGCGTCTGGATCGCCCACTGCTTCTCGCGCATCTGCACGTTCAGCCCGGAAATGATCGCCTGCGACACGGCGGAGTCGAGGTGCGCACGCGGGTCGCGCAGCAGCCATACGTAGGCGTAAGGCGTGCGCACAGCGACTTCCAGCGGCTCCACCTTCACGGGCGCGATGGGCGCTGTAATCGGCTTAGGCGCAGCCGGGGCTTCTGGCACGCTCAGCAGCGCATCGACCAGCCGCTTGCCCTGCCGCCGAATGTCGCGCAGTGGCGTTGTCCCCGCGAACACCAGCGAGAGCGTGAACTCGTCCTCGGTGCGGCGCGAGTAGAGCATGTAATCCTTGCCGCTGCCCTGCGCCGTGATAAAGCGGATACGCACTTCGCCCGGCGCGGCGTCCCAGTCGTCGGCAATCGTCCCGCGCAGTTCCTCGATTTCCTCGGCGTCCATCCGCCCGGCATACGCCACAATCTGCTGGTCGCGCGCCAGCAGCGTCGCCTCGGCAGTCAGTTCCAGCGACACATTCGTTAAGCTGAGCGCTAACTGCGCCAGATACGGGTCTTGCGCAGGTTGGGCAGGCTCTGGCACAGGCTCCGCGACAGGAACAATTTCAGCCGTCGGCGGCGCGGCTTGCGGCTCGACGGGCACTTCCGTGTACAGTGCGCCCTTCGAAACGCCATCTTCACCCAGCACCTGGAACGCCGCCATCATCTCGAACTGGGTATTGAAGTCCTGCTCCGGCAGGTCGTACCACGCGCCGGTCGTCTCTGCTGCTGCTTCGTCGGAGATCGGTGCCATCGGCTGGGCGTAGTCGAACTCGTCGGCGTGCGCGGGCGTTTCCTCTGCCTCAATCGGCTCGGCGTAGCCGAACGTGTGGGCAGGCGCTGGCGTTTCGTCCGCCTCAATCGGCTCGACCGACTGGAAACCGTCGTCATATTCAGACTCGGCGATTTCCGCGAATTCCTGTGCGTCCTCGTAGCTGAAATCCCCCAGCGCTTCCTCGACTGCTGAGCGATGGACAACCGTCTCTTGAGCGGGGTATTCCTCCGGCAGGCTCTCCGGGAACGAGATCGTCTCCTCGCTGAAGCGTTCCGGGCTGCCCAGCCATTCGGTTTCCAGCGCTTCGGGATGCGCCTCGATCACCTGACCGCGCGAAGGCAGGGTGATCTGATCAACGTACAGGTCTTCCGACGGCTCAATCGGCGTTGGCTCGTCAGGAAGCTGTTCTGGCAGGAAATCCGGCTCGCGCACCAGGAAGGAATCTTCCTCCGAGCGCCGCTGCTCACTCAGCCACGACGGAAGCGGCTGCACTTTCGGACGGTGCAGTGGAAGCTGCTGGTCGATACTGGCAAGCAGTTCTTCCAGCGTGAAGCCGCCGCCAGACATCGATTGTTCCAGCGTGCGCTGAAGGATGACTTTGGCGGGCGTTGGCTCGTCGTCAAAATCAAACCCTTCGACCTCTTCAAGTGGGGAAACACTCGAATCGCCGCGCGGCTCGACCTCGAAATCGGCGGCGGTCGGCGGCGCGATTTCCGGTTCCTGTTCTTCTTCTTCTCCAACTTCCTCACCGCGCAAAATCGACAGCACGTTGCGGAAGCTGCGATCCTGCACGCCCGTCACCAAATCGCTGACCGTGCCACTCTCCTCGAAGGCTGGCGGTGGCGGTTCGTCGTTGGACAGGCGGTCAAACAGGCTGGTGATTCGTTTAGGCTGCGGCGGTGTGCCTGGGGGCGGCACCACCGGCTCCGGCGGCGACGACGGCACATCTTCGATCAGCGGGTCAAGCTCGCCTGTCAGGATGTACTCGACAAACTGCTGCTGGCGCGAAGGCAGCGGTCGGTGCGCTTCCTCGCTTTTCATCGAGTTCACCAGATCGGTGAACGGGTTGCGCGAGGAACTGGACTCGTTCGCGTCCGCGTCGTCCGGCAGCGCACTCAACACGTCGTCAAACGAGGCATCGGGCTTCGCCAAATCATCCGCCCAGTTCAGTTCCTCGATGATGCCGGGGGGTGTATCCCCTTCCTTGCGCGGCGGTTCGAAGATGTTCGCCGTGCCCGCGCTGGAAAGCACGTTGTCCAGACTGGTGTACTCCGGCAGGTCGGTAGGAGGCTTAGGCGGCGGCTCGCGTCGCTCCGTCTCCTTTTTTAACTGCACATTGCTTGGAAGCGCCGTTGTCGTGGACTGTGCATAGCGTGTCGGGCGCTCATTGCGCGAAAAGAAGTTGGTGATCGTGTTCGTCAGGTCGCGTGCCTGAAAATTCTTGTCCAGCGCGGCAATCACGTCGAGATCGTCCATGTCCGCATCGTCGATTTTGGGCGTGGCAATGACCGGAATACCCGGCTGGACGATACGAAGCTGTCGTATCATCTGCTCGCCCGTGAAACCAGACAGCGTAAAATCGACCACCGCCATGTCCTGTACGTGTTCGGTCAGGTAATCAATCGCCGCGTCGAACGACGTGAAGGGATGCACCTCAAACGAAGCATTGCGCTCAAGCGTTTGCTTCAGCTTGATGGCGAATGGAAGTTGCCCGTGGATGATCAGAACTTGGGTTGACATAAGCCGATTCTACAGCGCATCCCTCGAAGGGTCAATTTGTCTGTCTGGGCATCATACGAAGGGGCGAGCATAGAAACCCATGCTCGCCCCGGAATTCTGATCCAGCCCCGCCCTACGGGTTGTCCGTCACCGTCAGCGTCATCAGGGCGTTGTTGTTCACCTTACTCACCTCGGTCAGTTGAGTGTCCGAGTCGGCGCGCACCTGAACGGTGTAGTTCCCCGAAGCCGTGAACGTCAGGCTAATGTTCAGCACGATGCTCTCGCCGGGCGCAAGGCTGGCGACCACGCCAAGCTGTGTATCGGTGCCGGGCGGGTTCGTATTGATGACATTGTTGAACTGCGTCGTCGCGCTCGCGCCTGTGTTGGTGATCGTCACCGAGAACGTGCCGCTCACGGGCGTGTTGCCAGGATTAAGCTGGAGCGTTGAACCACCGACCAGGCTCAGGTTAGTCACAACCAGGTCAGGCAACCCCGCCGTCGCGGTCGGCTGCGGCGTGGTAGTCAGCGTGCTGGTCGGGATCTGCGGCGTCCAGGTCGGCACGATGATGCGTGTGGGCGTCGGCGGGATCGGCGGGATGCCGACGTTCTGGCAGTTGCCGTACAGCGTCACGTACTGCCCGCTCACCCATCCGGTCGTCACACCAACGCGAACCTGATACCACGAGTTATTGCCCGTCCGTCCGGTAATCGGCGCGACGGTTCCGGTCGCCAGCAGGCTGATCCGGTCGTATTCCGTGCCGGGACCGGTGCGGAAATTCAGCGGAGTATTGACCAGCACGCGGCAGGTTGGGTCATTATTGTTCACTGGTGGGATAACGATCACCGGCGGCTGCGTCACCACCGGCACCTGCGTCGTCGTCTGCACGACCGTCAGGTTGACGCGCGCGGGCTGGCTGGCAAGCGCGCCGCGATAGGCGATCACCTGGAGTTCCAGCGCGCCAATCGTCGCCGGAGTGTAATCAAGAATCACGTTCAGGTTGGTATCGCCGCCGGGGGTTTGCGACGAGACGGTCTTGGCAATTTGCCCGTTGGCGAACAACTGCACGCGCGTAATGCCCACCGGATCGTTGGCATTGGCGCTCACCAGAATTTGCTGGTTGACGGGCACCTGACCGCCGTTCTGCGGGGCGAGAATCGTCACCACCGGGTTCCCGCTGCTCGCGGAACCGGTCGGCGTTGGGGCATTTTGCGCCCCGCCATCGGTAGACAAATTACAGCCGCTCAGCGCCAGAGCGGCAATGAGGACGAATAAGGCGATCCGGTAACGCATGGCGATCCCCCTCGCTTCAGTCAGGAACAGGTTCATTCTAGCATGAACCGCAATTTGGCGGAAAAGAAAACACGCCCCTGCACAGTTTTGTAAGCTGGGGCGTGTTTTATGTCGTGAATATTCGTGCTTTGGTAAGCGGATTGTCCCTGCCGTAGGGGATTCGTTGGCTACGCGATGGGTTCCTTGTAGATCACCAACCGGCTCATGTCGTCGCCCTTGGCGACGCAGGTCGTCATATCAACCTTGAACTCGCGCCCGCCGGACACCCAGCGCAAGCCTTCTTGCAGCAAGCCCTGCGCCATGAAGCACACGGGGCGGTCGGTCTTGCGACCCCAGCACAGCGCACAGCGCTCCATCGTGTAGATGATGCGGTCGCCGCCTTCTTCGTACACGTTGGAGATCTGGTCGGAGAACTGCGAGAAGATGTTCGCCATCGCCGGGACGCCGACCTTCAGCTTGGCATTCAGCGGCAGCACCTTGAACGCCAGGTCACCCACCCCAGCCAGCGCGCCAAACGAGCGCAGTCCGCCCGCGAAAATCGCGCGTCCTGCCCGCAGCGCCAGCGCTCGCCCGCCACGCGGACCGTACATATCTTCCAGCGCGATATTCAGCGCCGTGAAATCGGTGAAATCAAAGCCTTTTTCCAGGTTGTCTGTCGGCAGATTATCCACGTAAGCTTGCAGCCCCGCCAGGTTGAGGATGGCGTTCAAGCCATTCCGCCCCATAATTTCTTCCATAGCGGACATCGTAAGGCGAGCAAACTTGTTGGGATAGTAATATCCGCTTTTCTCAGGTGGCATTGTGCCTCCAATTGTGACGAAATCGTGCCCCGCGTGGCGCGTGCTCCACCAAGTATACGTCAAATCCTAAAGAGTGCTCAAAAAGATTACTGAAGGGTATAAATTCCTGAAATGGCAGCCGACTTCTCAGCTAAACGAGGTTTGTACCAAGAAAATGTAGGGGCGCAGCGTGCTGCGCCCCATAGTTCCAAATGATTTGCGAGTAAGTCGCCTACCCCGCCACCACCAGCAGCGGCTCGTTTGCTGGCTGCGTCGTCAGTAGCCGCCCCTGCATGCTCCACGGTCCCGTCCAGGTGATTTGCACGTCTGCCACCTTGCCGCGCCAGTCCGTTGCCGCGTCGTCGAAGAAGACGATCTTGTCGTGCGGCGTGCGTCCGCGCCACTTGCCCTTGTGCTCATCCTCGACCAGCACCGACACAGTTTGCCCTAGAAAGCGGCTGTTGATCTCGGCGACGATCCGCGCCTGAAGCTCGTCCAGCGCCTCGTGCCGCGCCTTCTTCACGTCCTCCGGCACATCATCGTCCATGCGCCGCGCGCTGACCGTGTTGGGGCGCGGGCTGTACTTCGCCAGATGCACTTTATCGAGCTTGAGTTCCGCCAGCATATCGTAGGTGCGCTGGAACTGTTCGTCCGTCTCGCCGCAGAAGCCCACAATAATGTCAGTATGAATGGCTACGCCGGGGATGCGCGCCCGTACCTTCTCGATCAGGCGCTGGTACTGCTCTGCCGTGTAGCCGCGCTTCATCCGCTCCAGCACGTCGTCGTCGCCTGCCTGCACCGCGACTTCGATGTGCGGCATCACGCGCGGCAGCGCCGCGACCGTATCCATCAGCTTTTCGCTGAACCAGTTCGGGTGGCTGGTCAGGAATCGAATCCGCTCAATTCCGGTTTCCTCAGCCGTCCCGTTGACGATACGAAGTAAGTCCGCCAAATCGGGGCCATTCGGGATGTCTTTGCCATAACGATCCACAATCTGACCGAGCAGCGTGACTTCCTTCACGCCCTGCCGCGCCAGACTGCGAACGTGCGCCACGATCTCGCCGACGCTCCGGCTGCGCTCTACGCCGCGCCGGAACGGGATAATGCAGAAGGTACAGGCGTGCGAGCAGCCGTACACCACCGGCACATGCGCGCTGATCAGGCTGCCTTGTTCGTGCAGCGGCAGAATCAGATCGCCATCCTGAATCAGGTCACGCTGGTTGCGTTCGCGCGCATCTAGGTCGAGCATCTCCGCCTCGTCGAGGCGGCTGCGCAGGAAATCGACCATCGGCTTCGGCTCGGATGGCGGCATAAACACGTCCACGTAAGGCAGCTTCTTGCGCAGCGCCAGCGGGTCGCGCACGCCGACCATGCAGCCCATCACACCGATCACTTTGTCGGGGTGGTCGTTCTTCAGTTCCTTCAGAAGCCCCAGCCTGCCTAAGCCTTTGTCCTCCGCTTGCTGGCGCACAACGCAGGTGTTGACGACCAGAATATCCGCCTGATCGGGGTCGGTCGCGGCGCTATAGCCCATCCGCTCCAACTCCGACGCCAGAAGCTGAGAGTCGGCGGTATTCATTTGGCAACCGAGTGTCCAGATGTGGTATTGCATGAGTTTTTGCCGTTTTCACTTCGCTTGTTGAGCGTATTTTAGCCGCAGCAGGGGTGCCCGTCAATCCGGCACGCGGGAGGGCTATGAACAGGTGGGTGTTGCAGCAAATGTCAGATGGCGTATCCGCTATTGGGTATCGGTTCAAGTCGAGAAAATTACAATCTCCAAACACTCCGCAATCTGACCGAAATTAACCCAGGTTTATTGCTATTATATTTACATAATATAATGTACATTACGACGTGAATGAACTAGAATTAATACTACAGACGCGAACGTTCATGGTCAAAGGAATCTCCCGTGCCAACTCAGGTGGAATGGGACAGCGAAGCAGAAATGATCCTTCACGTCGAGCTAATCGGTCGGTGGACGTGGGACGAGGCGTACCCGGCTTTCGAGCAGCTTGTCACCATGATGAAATCCACCCCCAGCTCCGTCTCGATGCTCATCGATCTCACCCGGAGCGCGGGTATTCCCCCTGACGCGCTCACCCATTCCTTCAAGATTGCCAGCACCTACCCGGGAAATTGGGAGCTTGCCATCCTGGTCGGCGGCGGCGCGATTGTCAGCGCCCTGCTGCGCGTCTTCGGTCAGCTTCACCCCACCTATGGACCGCATCTGCGCGTGGCAAAAAACCTCGTAGAGGCGCGCGCGCTGATTACCAGCCATCGCGCCGCTTCTGGCTGAAGCGCTTGTCCTAATGCTTCTTCGCACACTCTGCTTGAAGCGAGTTTATTCGCAGAGAATCGCCGTCAACTGCACCACGCTAAACCAGCCAAACGCATTGTGAGGCACGCGCAGCGCCATCACGTTGTCTTCCAGCGCCACTAGATCGGTCACATCCAGCACCAGCGGCGCGACGATCTCGCCTAGCTCGCGTCCATTCAGAGTCAGATGCGTGCCCACAGGCGCGCTCTCGATATTCAGCGTGTAGTTGATGCACAGATCCTGCATCGGCAGGTCGAAGTAGCGCTCCAGCCACGCCAGCTTGGTCGGAATTTGGCGCGGCTCGAACTTCGCCAGCGAAGGGATGTCGAAGCCGTCAATCTGTCCATCCGGCGCGCCTTCGAGGTACTCACAGCGCCAGTGGGTGTCGAGAGAAATCGCGTCAATCATGTCTTCACTATAACACAAAGGGCGAGATCGCTCCCGCCCTTGCGCAGGGTGGACTCACGTCCGCCCTTATCCCCGTACCCACCCTCGCCATCTGCGGATCAGCACATGGTCGTGATATTGCTCGATGCGCCTGTGCGCGCTGCCCTTTGCCGTATGCGCTGTGATTCGCATAGGTTTTAAGCCTATTGACCTTGTATAGTCGCCCAACGTTGACCCAGTTGGCGGGTTTGCGCTCGCCTCCGCATAGGCTACCAACTGCTCACTAGCTATCGTGATCTGATTATTCCCCGTACCCACCCTCGCCGTTTGCAGATCAACGCTTGGTGATTACGATGCTCAATGCGCATGTGCATGGTTCGTCGTACCCTGTACACTGTGCCTGTTATAGGATTCGAACCTACAGGAGCCAATTCCCAACGCTCACCCGGCTGGTGGGTCTGCGTTCGCCTCTGCATAGGCTACCAGCTTGCGCTATTCGACCAGATCGACTGTCCAGTTCAACTGCTGAATTCGCGCATCCAGGTCACGACGCAGCCGCGCCAGATCATCCGCCTGTCGCTGCACCGCCGCCACGTCCACTGTGCGGAAATACTTGATCGGCGAATTGTTGTACATATGCCGCGCGTTCTGCCCAGTCGCTTCGGCGAGCAAGCCCGCCAGCACGCTGTGTTCCATCGCCAGCGCGTCGCGCTCCGCCAGCGCATCGGTCAGCGTGCGCGCCTCGTCGAGAGGGGTCTGCGCGTTCGTCCGGTTGATCTGCCTGACCATCGTCTGCCATTCCGCGATTACGCGGTGCAGCTCCTCCAGCAGTTCCTGCGGGTTCTCCGGCGCAGTATCGCCTTCCTGTACCCGTGCTGAGCGCGCCAAACGTTCGCGCATCTGCTGGATACGAGTCTGTGCGTCTGCACGCAGGATCAGGGCTTCTGCAAGCTTCATGTACTCCCTCCTCTCAAGTTTCAGATGCATTACCGCCATTTTACAGGCAGGAATTAGGCTCATCAAGGGTCAATAAGGGTCACATCCACTTTTGCTTTACATTTCCCCAACTCGGGATGAAAATACGCTTACTGCAATCTCGCCGCGCCATTGCCGACGTTATTTACTACAGACAGAATGTTTGACTGACTCTTATTGCTTGAGGTGGATCATGCGCCACACCGTCCTGTTCTTTAATCCGATCAGCACATCGCGCGGCAAGCAGCGGCTGCCGCTTTCCATCATGGCGGTCGCCGCCGTCATCGCCGCCGACTACGATGTGGAATTTATCGACGGCAATCTCGTTCCCGACCCCGCGCAGGCGATCATCGAGCGTGCCAAAGCCACCGGCGCAAAATTACTCGCCGTCACGGTCATGCCCGGTCCGCAGCTTCGGCAGGCGGTGCCGGTCTGCAAGCAGGTCAAATCCGCGCTCCCCGACATCACGATCCTGTGGGGCGGCTATTTCCCCACCCAGCACGCCGAAGTCATCCTCCAGGATGGCAGCGTCGATTACATCATTCAGGGGCAGGGAGAAGCGCCGTTTCGCCAATTCGTAGATCGGCTGCACGAAGGTGGATCGCTCACCGACATCCTCTCGGTGGGCTATCGGACAGACAACGGCGAGATTTGCGTCAACGACCGCGCACCCAACGTCCACATGAACAAGCTGCCGTGGTTCCCCTACGAGCGCATCGACGTAAGCCAGTACATAGGGCGCACCAACTACCTCGGCTCGCGCGTGCTCAATCACAACACGTCGTTCGGCTGCCCCTTCGCCTGCAATTTCTGCGCCGTGGTCGCGCTGGCGAACCGCCGCTGGCTGCCGGAAAGCGCCGAGCGTATGGCCAGCATTGTCAAGCATATGTACGATACCTGGCAGATCGACGGGCTGGAATTTCACGACATGGACTTCTTCGTTTCGGAGAGCCGCACCGCTGAGTTCTCCGAGCGCATGGCGAGCTTTGCCGGGGATAGCATCCACTGGTGGGGCTTGGGGCGCGTCGATACGCTCATGGCTTACGAAGACGCCACCTGGGAAAAAATGCGCCGAAGCGGTGTCAAGATGATCTTCATGGGTGCGGAAAGCGGGGACGACGAGACGCTCAAGCGTATGAACAAAGGCGGACACTCCGGCACCGCCATGACGCTGGCGCTGGTCGAGCGCATGAAGCACTACAACATCGTCCCTGAACTCTCGTTCGTGCTTGGCAACCCGCCCGACCCCGCCGCCGACATCGAATCGACCATCAACTTCATTCGCAAGATCAAGACCATCAACCCGGCGACCGAGCTGGTGCTCTACATCTATACGCCCGTGCCGCAGGAAGGCAGCATCCTGCTGGATGAAGCGACCAAGCTCGGCTTCAAGTTCCCCGAAACGCTCGACGAGTGGGCAGGCGATGCCTGGTCGAAGTTCTCGATGCGCCGCGACCCCGGTGTGCCGTGGTTCAAGGACGACGTGCGCCGCCGCGTGCGCAACTTCGAGCAGGTCATCAACGCCTCTTTCCAGCACAGTGGGATCCGAAGCTTGGAATTCACGTGACTTGAAGTCGCGGCC
>JADMIO010796579.1_pt1 | contig 24914 bp, 25 predicted proteins | sample 8958161 | NCBI WGS metagenome assembly JADMIO01 (sample SAMN16585339, study PRJNA669376) | soil metagenome | isolation source: Crop rotation soil | place: USA: Cullars Rotation, Alabama | collected 2011
CTTTCCCCGGGCCGTCCACCGCGCGGTGGCCGGTGCCGCCGACGCGCTGCACCTCGGTCCCGCCGACGTCCTCGCCCACCTGCTCGGCGCCCGCGACGACGACGCCGTCGAGCACGCCGTCGAGCTGGGCCTCGAGGTGGCCGACGACCTCGTCAGCGCCGGCGCCCCCGGCGATGCCGTCGACGTGCTCCACGCCCTGCTCACCTGGGTGGAGGAGTCCGCCGGTGCCGACCCGTCCCCTCGAGCGGCCCTGCTGATGGCCCTCGCCGTCGCCGAGGTGTCCCGGGACCGCCTGGTGGAGGGGCGCGCCCATCTCCGCGCCGCCGCCGAGCTCGCCGTGGCCCACCGCGACCCGTCGTTGCTCCGCACCGGCATGGTGCTGCTCCGCCCACCGTCGGCCGCGGAGCACGACCCCCACGCCGTCGACGTCGCCTGCCAGCTTCTGGCCCTCGCCGAGCCCGGTTCCCGCCTCCACGCCAGCGTCGCGTGCTGGCTCTCGGCCGAGGTCGGTGCGGTCGACAGCGAGCGGGCGGCCCAGCTCGCGACCGACGCACTCGAGGACGCCCGGCGCCTCGGCGATCCCGTGCTGCTCCGGCTGTGCACGCTCACGTGGCACCTGATGGCGCGGGCCTGGACCTCGGCCGCAGACCGGCGAGCGGCGATGGAGGCTCTCCTCCTCCTGCCCGACCCCACGAGCAAGCGCCCGAGCGACCTCAGCGCGCTGGTGTTCCTCGCCGGCGACTGCCTCGAGCTCGGCGACCGCGCCGGTGCCGACGCTGCGGTGCGGGCGGCGCTGGACGGTTCCGCCGAGTTCGGCGCCACCCACCTGCGGTGGATCGCCCTCCGCAACGAGGTGATGCTGCGGGTCCTCGACGGCGACCTGGACGAGGCCGACGTCCTGCTCGCCGGGGCCACCACGGTGGCGGGCGCCCTGCCGATCCCCGAGGCCGTCACGTTGCCCGTCCTGCAGCAGCTGCTCACCCGCTACCACCAGCACCGGCTCGAGGAGCTCCACCCGCTGGTGGCCGCGTTCGACGACGTCGCGCCGGGGGGCTACCTCCCGCTGGTGCGGGGGTGGGTCGAGGCCGAGCTCGAGCTGCCCACGGCACCGCTGCACATCGACCGGGCCGTCGAGTGCGCGCTCGGCTTGCCGAAGGCGGCGGCGTGGGTCGGGCTCACGGCCCTGGCGCTGGAGGTGGCGGCCTCGGTCGCCCACCCCCGGATGGGCGAGCTCGTGACCCGGCTCGAACCGTTGAGCGGCACCCACGCCGTGATCGTCACGATCGGCTACCTCGGCGCCGTCGACCGCGTCCTCGGCCTCGCCGCCCTGGCGTCGGGCGAAACCGCCCGCGGCCGGGCCCTGCTCCAGGCGGCGCAGGACCAGCACCGAGCCGTCGGCGCCACCTGCTACCTCGAGCGGACCGCAGCGGAGCTCCGGTCCGCCGACCCGGCGGCGTAGCCGATCAGTCGACCGAGCGGTTGACGACGACGGTCACCACGACGTCGTCGTCCTGCGAGTCGGGGAGGCACCGCTCGAGGACCTCGTCGGCGAGGGCCTCGGCAGTGGTGGCGGTGCTCGTGGCCAGCACCCCGGCGAGGCGGCGGATCGACTCGTCGATCGGCTCGGTGCGGCGTTCGATCAGGCCGTCGGTGAAGCAGACCAGGGCGGCGCCGGGCGGGAACGGGTGCTCGCCGATGGCGCGCTCCTCGGCGGCAACCCCGAGGAGCGGCAACCGGCCGTCCTCGAGGATCACGGCGGTGCCGTCGGGCATCCGCACGATCGGCGGCGGGTGGCCCGCGCAGACGTAGCGCACGAGCTGGGCCTCGAGGTCGATCTCGACGACGGCCGCCGAGGCCAGGAACACGTCGTCGCCGATCAGCTGCTGGCTCGCCCACGGCAGGACGTCGGCGAGCGGTGTGCCCAGGGCGGCGATCGTGCCGATCTTCGAGCGGAGCTGGGCCATCGTGGCCACCGCGCCGATGCCGTGGCCGGCGACGTCGCCCACGACGACGAGGTAGCGACCGGCGTCGCCAACGATCCCCTCGAACCAGTCGCCGCCCATCCCCACGCCCTCGGTGGCCGGCAGGTACCGCTCGGCGACGTCGAGGCCCTCGACGGCCGGCAGCGGGGTGAGGAGGCCCTCCTGCATCGTGATCGCCAAGCGGTGCTCGGCGTCGGCGAGGCGAGCCCGGTCGATGGTCTGGCCGGCGATGCCGGCGACGGTGGTGAGGAGGTCGCGCAACCGCCCGAAGTCGACCGAGTGGTCCCACGCCACACCGAGCGCGCCGATGAGCTGGCCGTTCCGATCCCGCAGCGGCAGGTTGGCGGTGGCGGTGAACCCCAGCCCGATCCACGCCTCGATCTGCGCCGGGTACCGGTCGCGGAGCGCAGCGATGTCGGGGACGAAGGCGGGCGCGCCCGTGCGGGCGGCGTTGGCCAGTGGCGTGTCGGCATCGAGGCGGACGATCTCCGGCAGGAGGTCGCCGGCGCGGACGGTGCGGTCGCCGGGGGTGAAGTAGCGCCGCAGCCGTGGTCCCTCGATGACGGCCACGGCGGCGTGGATGGCCCCGAGGGGAGCGAGCACGCCGGTGGTGAGGAACCGCATCACGTCCTCGCTGCTCGAGCGGGTGGTCAGCCCCTCCGCGAGGCGGGCGAGCTCCTCGGTTCGGCGGGCCTCCTCCTCGTTGCGCCGTGACCGCCGGAGCTCCACCAACATCCCGAGGGCGACGAGGTCGGCGACCACGACGATCAGGACGGCCACGCCCCGATCGGGTTCGCTGGTGTCGGCCACGATCACGGTCCACTGCCGGCCGGCGGCCTCCACCGTCCTGGACACGCCGTCCTCGACGGATCCGCCCTCGGACGCGAGCACATCGTCGCCGTCGAGCACGGCGAAGTCGGCGCCCTCGGGCAGCACGAAGGTCATGGCGTCGGCCAGGTTCTCGCTCGGGAACGCGGAGCTGACGAAGCCGACGAGCGCGGCCCGGCGGGCGTCGGCGGTGTCGGTGACGCTGCCGAAGCGGTACACCGGCTTGACGAGGAAGACCGACAGGGCGCCGCTCGGCTCCGACGGCACCGGTTCGCTGAAGACGACCGTGCCGAGGTCGCGAGCGGCTTCGGCGGCGGCCGCCCGCGGCGGGTCACCCAGGATGTCGAAGCCGATCAGCTGCTGGGTCGCCTCGGTACCGCCGACCACCGCCTCGACGGCGTAGTAGAGGGCGCGCTGCGGGGCGACCACGGTCTCGGACCCGGGGCGATCGGTGATCGGCTGGCCGATGCGCGCCTCGAAGTCCGCCCGGTCGGCATCGGCGGTCACCCGCTCGTAGCCGAGCGCGGTGATGCCGCCGGAGGCGGTGAGGTCGAGGCCGAAGGCCCGGAAGGCGTCCTCGTCGAGCTCACCGTCGGGCCCGATCACGGCGGCCGACCCGGCGAGGCTGGCGTCGATGGTGGTGCCGATGGCCGTGAGGAGGGCGCCGGCCCGGTCCGCGGCCGCCTCCTCCGCCATGTCGACGCGCTCGGTCTCCTCACGCCAGGTGTACGTGGCCGCGCCGATGCCGACCGCCAGCACCGCTGCGATCAACGAGACCCGAAGCCACGGAACCCGGTTGCCCAAGCGCGGCGAATCGTAGCGATCGATGCGGCGCGGCTGGCCGGGCACCGACCGGGTGCCCGGTCTGACACCGCGGGGCGACGGGAACCATCGAAGAGGTACGCCAACGCGAGGAGGAAGCCGGTGCCCCGATCCTGGAGCGACAAGCGAGAGCGTCAGTACGAGCACATCAAGGAGGGCCTCCTCGACCGCGGCCGGAGCGAGGACACCGCCGAGGAGATCGCCGCGCGCACCGTCAACAAGGAGCGCGCCCGAGCCGGTGAGGCCCGCGAGTCGAGCCGGACCTCGACCGACGACATCTCGTCGGGTCGCCGCGGTGGGCTCCGGTCCCACGGCGGCCCGCGGGGGCGGACCCGGGACCAGCTCTACAACGAGGCCCGGCAGAAGAACATCAAGGGCCGCTCGAAGATGAACAAGGCGCAGCTCGAGGAGGCCGTCGGCCGCTGAGCGACGGGCTTGCCCTCGGCCGGCGGGCCACCCCACGATGGCGCCATGGGTGACGTCGGTGCGGCCGGTCCTCGTCCGCCGCTGACGTCGAGCCTGCGGGGCTTCGGCACCACCATCTTCTCGGAGATGTCGGCGCTGGCGACGGCGACGGGCTCGATCAACCTCGGCCAGGGCTTCCCCGACACCGACGGCCCCGCCGAGGTGCTCGACGCCGCCGTCGCCGCCATCCGGGCCGGGGTGAACCAGTACCCGCCCGGCCCGGGGTCGCCGGTGCTGCGCGAGGCCATCGCCCGGCACCAGGCACGGTTCTACGGCATCGCCGTCGACCCCGACACCGAGGTGCTGGTCACCGCCGGTGCCACCGAGGCGCTGGCCGCCGCCCTGCTCGGGATCCTCGAGCCCGGCGACGAGGTGGTGGTGTTCGAGCCGATGTACGACAGCTACCCGGCCTGCATCGCCCTCGCCGGTGCCCGGGTGGTGCCCGTCCTGCTGCGCCCGGGCGACGACGGCAAGTACACCTTCGATCCCGACGAGCTCCGCGCCGCCGCCGGTCCCGAGGCCCGGGTGCTGCTGCTGAACACGCCGCACAACCCGACGGGCAAGGTGTTCACCGCCGAGGAGCTCGCAGTCGTCGCCGAGGTGGCCGAGCGCGACGACCTGTGGGTGTTCACCGACGAGGTGTACGAGCACCTCGTCTTCCCGGGTGCCACCCACGTCCCGTTCGCCACCCTGCCCGGGATGGCCGGGCGGACGCTCTCCATCTCCTCGGGCGGCAAGACGTTCAACACCACCGGGTGGAAGATCGGGTGGGTCACCGGGCCGGAGGCGCTCGTCACCGCGGCGCGCACGGCCAAGCAGTTCCTCACCTACGTCAACGGCGCCCCGTTCCAACCGGCGATCGCCGTCGGCCTCGACCTCGGTGACGACTTCTACGCCGCCCTGGCCGACGACCTCCGGGTCAAGCGCGACCACCTCGTGGGTGGGCTGCGGGCGGCCGGGTTCACCACCTACGTCCCCGAGGCGACCTACTTCACCACCATCGACATCCGACCGGTGCAGCCCGACGGCGACGGCATGGCGTTCTGCCGGTCGCTCCCGGCTCGCTGCGGCGTCGTGGCCGTCCCCAACGAGGTGTTCTACGCCCGTCCCGTGCACGGCCGGCACCTGGTGCGGTTCGCGTGCTGCAAGCAGCTCGATGTGCTCGACGAAGCCGCCACCCGCCTCGCCCGCCTGGCCGTGAGGTGACCTTTCGTCCCTAAATATGATCTTGCAGGTCAGGAATACAGTGTTTAGGGTTCGGGCTCCCCATGGCCCTCGCCACCCGTTCCCCTGAGCCGACCGCGCCCGCCTTCGCAAGGGCTCCGGCCCCTCGCCGGGCGCGGCCGAGCGGTCGACGCGCCGCGGCGACGTTGCTCTCCCTCGGGGTGCTGCTCGCGGTCTGGTGGGCGGTGGCCGCGGCCGAGATCTGGAGCGACCTCATCGTCCCGGGCCCCGACAAGGTGTGGGACGCCTTCGTGCAGTCGGTCACCTCGGACGGGCGCCGCCGCGGCCTGTCCGGGCACTACCTGTGGGAGCACCTCTTCGCCAGCCTCGGGCGCATCTCGAAGGGCGTCGGCTGGGGCATCGTCATCGGCGTCCCGCTCGGGCTGGCGCTGGCGTCGGTGCGTGGCGTGCGCGTCGTGGTCGAGCCCTACGTCTCGTTCCTGCGGAGCCTGCCGCCGCTCGGGTACTTCAGCCTGCTGATCATCTGGTTCGGCATCGACGACACGTCGAAGGTGTGGCTCCTGTTCCTCACCGCCTTCCCGCCCATCACCCTGGCCACGCTCGCAGGCGTCGAGCGGGTGCGGACCGATCACCTCGACGCCGGTCGTGCCCTCGGCGCCACCCGCCGCCAGCTCCTGACCGCGGTGGTCATCCCCTCGACGCTGCCCGACGTGCTCACCGGCGTCCGCTTCGCCCTCGGCTTCGCCTTCACGACGATCGTCGCCGCCGAGACCACCAACGGCGTTCCCGGGATCGGCGGTCTGGCCTGGGCGACGAAGAACGAGAACCGCAGCGACGTGGCGATCCTCTGCGTGATCGTCATCGGCATCACCGCCGTCCTCCTCGACGCCGGCATCCGGCGCCTCGAACAGCGCCTCGTGCCCTGGAAGGGCCGGGCGTGAACCCCCTCAACGACACACCCCACAAGGAGCAACGAAGGATGGGAACCCCCCACAAGATCCGCCGCCGTGCCCTGGCCGCCGTCGTCGCGGCGGCTGCGCTCGTCGCGGCGTGCAGTGACGACGGCGACGAGGCGGCCAGCACCGCCACCGGCGGAGAGGAGACCGAAGCCGCGGCCGAGGCGACGGCGAACCTGCCCGACACCATCACCATCGGCTACCAGAACATCCCCAACGGCGACGTGATCGTGAAGCAGGAGGGCTACCTCGAGGAGGCGTTCGGGCCCGATGTGGAGATCGAGTGGCGGCTCTTCGACGGTGGCGGCGCCGTCAACGAGGCGATCCTGGCCGGGGCCGTGGACATCGGCCTGGTCGGCTCGAGCCCGACGTCGCGAGGCCTGTCCAACGGCATCGAGTACCAGGTGCCGTGGATCCACGACGTGATCGGTGACGCCGAGGCGCTCGCGGTGCGAGAGGACATCACGTCGATCGCGGACCTCCGGGGCAAGACCGTCGCGACCGTCTTCGCGTCGACGGCGCACTTCAGCCTGCTGGCCGCCCTCGAAGATGCGGGGCTCTCGTCCGACGACGTGAACATCATCAACGCCGCCCCGGACGAGGCCTACGCCGCCTGGACCCGGGGCGATGTCGACGGCGTCTACGTGTGGAACCCCAACCTCGCCCGGATCCTCGACGAGGGCGGTCACACGCTGATCACGAGCGCCGACCTGGCCGAGCAGGGCAAGACCACCTACGACCTCGCCGTGGTCACCAACCGCTTCGCCGAGGAGTTCCCCGAGGCCGTCCAGATCTGGATCGACCAGCAGGACCGTGCCGTTCGGCTGATCCAGGAGGACCCCGAGGCGGCCGCCGAGATCATCGCAGTCGAGCTGAACATCACCCCGGAGGAGGCCCTCGACCAGCTCGGGGACCTGGTCTTCGTCCGGGCGGCCGACCAGGCCGGGCCCGACTACCTCGGCGGGACCCTCGCCACGAACCTCTTCGCCGCCGCCCAGTTCAACCAGTCGCTGGGCGAGATCGAATCGGTGGCCGACGAGGCCACCTACCAGTCCGCGGTCATCACCACCTTCGCCAACGGCGTCGCAGGCGGTTGACCGTCGACGGCGCGCTGCCCCACCTCCTCCTCGAGGGGGTGGGGCAGCGCTACCGCACCGAGGCCGGCGAGACCGAGGCGCTGGCGCCGACGAGCCTCTCGATCGACGAGGGCGAGCTCGTCGTGCTCGTCGGGTCCTCCGGGTGCGGCAAGACGACGCTGCTGCGCATGATCGCCGGGCTGCTCGAGCCCACCTCGGGCCGTGTCCTCGAACGCGGGCGCCCGGTCCTGGGCCCGGGCGCCGATCGCGGCTTCGTGTTCCAGCAGCCGGCGCTCTACCCCTGGCTGAGCGTCACGGGCAACGTCGAGCTGGGCCTGCGCTTCCGGAAGGTGCCCCGCCGGCAGCGGGCCGAGCGGGCGGCGCAGCTGCTCGACCTCGTCGGGCTCGCCGAAGCCGCCGGTGCCCGCCCCTACGAGCTGAGCGGCGGCATGCAGCAGCGCTGCCAGCTCGCCCGGGTGCTCGCCACCGAGCCGAGCGTGCTGCTGCTCGACGAGCCCTTCGCCGCCCTCGACGCCATCACGCGCGAGCGGCTCCAGGGCGAGCTCCGGACGATGTGGCGCACCCGCGGCTCGACCATCGTCTTCGTCACCCACGCCGTGGACGAGGCCGCCGTGCTCGGCACACGAGCCGTCGTGATGGCCGCTGGCCCTGGCCGCGTGATCGCTGACGTCCCGCTGCCGGGGGCCGACCTGCCGACCGATCAGCGGCGGATCGATCCGGCGGTGGTCGCGGCGGCCGGCGAGCTCCGGCGGCTGCTCGCCGACGGCCAGGCCGAAGCCGGCGTCAGAGAGGGCGTCGGCGGACCGAGGAGATGACCCCGGTGTCGAAGCCGGCGAGGTGGAGGCGGCCGGAGAAGCGGGCGTGCTCGATCTTCAGGCAGCGGTCCTGCACGACCTGCAGGCCGGCATCGCGGGCCTTCTGGGCGGCGTCCTCGTGGCGCAGGCCGAGCTGGAGCCACACGACCTTCGCCCCGATGGCGATGGCCTCGTCGACCACACCGGGGATGGCGTCCTCGCGTCGGAACACGTCGACGATGTCCGGGACCTCGGGGAGGTCCGCGAGGGTCGGGTAGCACGGTCGGCCGAGCACCTCGTCGGCCGCCGGGTTCACCATGTGGGTGCGGTACGGCGTGCGCACGAGGTACGACGCCACGAAGTTCGACGACCGCAGCGGGTTGGGCGACACGCCGACGAGGGCGACGGACGTGGCGGTGCGGAGGATCTGGAGCCGCTCGAGGGGGCTGGCGTCGGCGACGGTGGTCATCCGGCGCTCCCGAGGGCCTGGTCGAGGTCGTCGACGATGTCGTCGAGCGTCTCGATCCCGACGGAGATGCGGATCATGTCGTTGCCGATGCCCATGCCGTCGCGCTCCTCGTACGGGACCTGCTGGTGGGTGGTGGACGCCGGGTGGATCACGAGCGTCTTGGCGTCGCCGACGTTGGCGAGGTGCGACGCCAGGTTCACCCGTTCGATGAAGCGCACGCCGGCCTCGTAGCCGCCGTCGAGGCCGAAGGTGAAGACCGCACCCGGCCCTGCCGGCAGGTACTTCTGCGCCAGCGGCGTCCAGCGGTCGTCGTCGAAGATCGGGTAGCGCACCCACGCCACCCGGGGGTGCTCGGCGAGGAAGCGGGCGACGGCGGCGGCGTTCTCCACGTGGCGCTGCATGCGCAGCGAGAGGGTCTCGAGCCCGAGCAGGAGGAGGAAGGAGTGGAACGGCGAGAGGGCGGCGCCGACGTCTCGCATCACCTCGGTGCGGGCGCGCATGAGGTAGCCGTACTCGCGGAAGTTCTCCCAGAAGTTGAGGTCGTGGTACGCCGGCGACGGGTCGGTGAGGGTGGGGAACTTGCCGTTGTCGAAGGGGAAGCGGCCGGACTCCACGAGGACGCCGCCGAGCACGGTGCCGTGGCCGCCGATGAACTTCGTCGCCGAGTGGGTGACGATGTCGGCACCCCACTCGATCGGCCGGCACAGGTAGGGCGTGGCGAAGGTGTTGTCGACGATCAGGGGGATGTCGTGGTCGTGGGCCAGGGTCGCGTAGGTCTCGATGTCGAGGACCGTGCAGCCCGGGTTGCCGATCGTCTCCCCGTAGATCGCCTTGGTCGTCGGCCGGATGGCCTCGGCGACCCGGTCGGGATCGGCGAAGTCGACGAAGGTGACCTCGATGCCCATGCGGCGGAGCGTCACGTCGAACTGGGTGTAGGTGCCGCCGTAGAGGGCGTTGGAGGCCACCAGGTGGTCGCCGGTGGTGGTGAGGGCGAGCAGGCCGACCAGCTGGGCCGACATCCCCGACGCCGTGCCCAGCGCCCCCAGGCCCCCCTCGAGCGCGGCCATGCGCTCCTCGAACGCGGCGTTGGTCGGGTTGGAGAGGCGGCTGTAGATGTTGCCGAAGGTCTGCAGGGAGAACAGGTCGGCGGCGTGCTGGGCGTCGTCGAACACGAAGGCGGTCGACGCGTAGATCGGCATGGCTCGGGCACCGGTCTCCGGATCGGGCCGCTGGCCGGCGTGGATCGCGAGGGTGTCGAAGCCGTAGCGGGGGTCGGGCACGGCTGCAGCGTCGCACCCCCTTGAAAGTCGAGCAAGTAGGTCTACAATTGACGAAATGACCACCACCGAACCTGCCACTGCCGACAACGGGGTCAACGTCCAGGCGCTCCTCGACGCCCGCAACGCCCTCACCGACGCTCCCGAGGCCGCCAAGTTCACGTGGAAGGCGAGCAACGAGTGGGTGCGCGGCACCAACAGCCAGACCACGATCAACGGCTTCTTCGGGCTCGGTGCCGATCAGAACCACAAGTCGACCTTCACCTACGACGCCGACCACCCCGAGGTGTTCGCGGCCGAGGACCAGGGGCCGACGCCGGTCGAGTTCGTCCTCGTCGGCCTGGCGAGCTGCCTCACCGCCGGCGTCGCCGCGGTGGCCCAGAACCGGGGCATCCAGCTCAACAAGGTGACCGCCACCATCGAGGGCGACCTCAACGTCCTCGGCATCCTCGGCGCCGACCCCGAGGTGCGCAACGGCTTCACCGGCATCCGCGTCAACTACGAGATCGATGCCGACGCCAGCCGCGACGACATCGAGGCCCTCGTGGCCCAGTCGCAGAAGCGCTCGGCCGTGTTCGACGCCATCACGAACCCCACGAACGTCACCGTCACCGTCAGCTGACGGCCGGCCCCAGTCGCGCCGGCCGCTCCGTGCGCACCGACGTCGTCGTCATCGGGGCCGGGCACGCCGGCCTCGCCGTCAGCCGCGTGCTCGCCGAGCACGGGGTCGACCACGTCGTCCTCGAGCGCGGTGAGGTGGCCCACTCCTGGCGCACCGAGCGGTGGGACTCCCTCCGGCTCCTCACGCCCAACTGGCAGACCCGCCTGCCGGGGCTCGCCTACGAGGGCGACGACCCCGACGGCTACATGGCGGTCCCCGAGCTGATCGGCTTCATCGACCGCTACGCCGCTGCCATCGACGCGCCGGTGCGCACGAACACCACCGTCACCGCGGTCGTGCCGGTCGACGACGGGGGCTACCGGGTCGAGACGACCGACGGGGTGTGGGATGCCGCCGCCGTGGTGCTGGCGAGCGGCGCCTGCAACCGGGCCCACGTCCCGGCCTCGGCCACCGAGCTGCCGCTGGGGATCCGGCAGGTCACGCCGCTCGAGTACCGGCGCCCCGACGACGTCGGGCCGGGCCGGGTGCTCGTGGTGGGGGCGTCGGCCACCGGCCTCCAGCTGGCCGACGAGCTGCTCCGCGCCGGGCGCGAGGTCACCCTCGCCGTCGGTGAGCACGTCCGGATGCCCCGCACGTACCGGGGTCGGGACGTGATGTGGTGGCTCGATCGCACCGGTCGCCTCGACGAGCGGTTCGACGAGGTCGACGACCTCACCCGCGCTCGCCACGTCCCCTCGCCGCAGCTGGTGGGCACGCCCGAGCGGGCCGATCTCGACCTCAACGCCCTCACCGCCCGCGGCGCCGAGCTCGTCGGCCGGTTCTCCGCTGCGAGGGACGGCATCGCGCTGTTCTCCGGCGGCTTGCGCAACGTCTGCGAGCTGGCCGACCTCAAGCAGCGCCGGCTGCTCGAGGCCTTCGATGCGTGGGCGGAGCAGGCCGGCGAGGACGAGGGCGAGGGGCCCCGGCCGAAGCCGACCCGGATCGACGACGAGCCGCGCCTGTCCGTCGACCTCGCCGGCGAGGGCTTCGAGACGGTCCTCTGGGCCACCGGCTACCGCGCCGACCACTCGTGGCTCGGCGACCTGCCGGTCTTCGACCACAAGGGCGGGCTCCGGCACGAGGGCGGTGTCGTCACCCGGGCGCCGGGGCTCTACTGCATCGGCCTGTCGTTCCTCCGGCGCCGCAAGTCGACCTTCATCCACGGCGCCGAGGACGACGCCCGTGACGTCGTGGGCCAGTTGCTGCAGGACTTGCGATGATGGGTGGATGGCGAACACCGACTGGCGTGCCGACACCCTCGACCGGATGCGGAAGCTGATCGAGGAGGCCGACCCCGACGTGGTCGAGGAGCGGAAGTGGGCGAAGGCGTCGAACCCCGACGGCGTCCCCACCTGGTCCCACGACGGGATCATCTGCACGGGGGAGACCTACAAGGACTACGTGAAGCTCACCTTCATGAGCGGTGGCGCGCTCGACGACCCGACCGGCATCTTCACGACGGGCTTCGGCGGCACCCGGCGGGCCGTCGACATCAAGGAGGGCGAGGAGGTCGACGCCAAGGCGTTCAAGGCGCTGATCAAGCAGGCCGTCGCTCACAACGAGGCCAAGAAGAAGAAGTAGCTAGGTTCGGCGTCGATGACGACCGACCGTGACCAGTTCAACCTCGGGCGCCTGCACGACGTGGTGGCCGAGACCATCCCGGAGCGCACCAACCTGGTGTGGGGCGACCGCCGCTGGAGCTACGGCGAGCTCGCCGAGCGGTCCCGGCGCTTCGCCTCCTTCCTCCACGACCAGGGCCTCGGGTGCCACACCGAGCGGAGCGAGCTGGCCGGCCACGAGGTCGGTCAGGACATGCTCGGCATCTACGCCTACAACGGCAACGAGTGGCTCGAGTCGTGGATCGGCGCCTTCAAGGCCCGGGTGGCGCCCTTCAACGTCAACTACCGCTACGTGCGCGACGAGCTCCGCTACCTCCTGCTCGACGCCGGCGCCACGGCGATGGTGTACCAGGGATCCTTCGCCCCGCTCCTCGCCGAGATCCGCGACGAGCTGCCCGATCTCCGCGTGCTCGTGCAGATCGACGACGGATCGGGCCAGGCCCTGCTCGACGGCGCCGTCGACTACGAGGAGGCGGTCGCCGCCGGCTCGCCGGAGGGCCCGCCGGTGGAGCCGTCGCCCGACGACCTCTACGTGCTCTACACCGGTGGCACCACCGGCATGCCCAAGGGCGTGCTGTGGCGCCAGCACGACATCTTCGTCTCGGCCATGGGCGGTCGCACCCTCGGCACGTGGGAGGAGGTGAAGACCTACGACGAGATCCGGGCCAAGGTCGCGGCGTCGGGTGAGGGCTCGATCATGATCCTCCCTCCCCTGATGCACGGCGCCGCCCAGTGGGGCTCGTTCGCGTCGATGACCGGGGGCACCACGATCGTGTTCCCGACCAACGTCGAGCGACTCGACCCCGTCGACGTGCTCCGCACCATCGAGCAACACGGCGTGATGATCATGATGTCGGTGGGCGACGCCATGGCCCGACCGATCGTCGAGGAGCTCGAACGGGGCGACTACGACATCTCGTCCCTGTTCGCCTTCGCCAACGGCGGCGCCCCGCTCACCGCCGCCATCAAGGAGCGGCTCATCGAGCAGCAGCCCGGCATGCTCGTCACCGACGGCGTCGGCTCCTCCGAGACCGGCGCCCAGATGTCCCACGTGTCGGTGAAGGGCGCGGTGGGCACGGGCACCTTCAGCCCCAGCCCCGACACCGTGGTGGTCGACGCCGAGCTCACCGCCCTCGTCGAGCCCGGCCACGAGGAGCTGGGCTGGCTCGGGCAGGCCGGCGCCGTGCCGCTCGGCTACAAGGGCGACGCCGAGAAGACGGCGCGCACCTTCCCGGTCATCGGCGGCCTCCGCTACGCCATCCCGGGCGACCGGGCCCGCCTCCGCGAGGACGGCGGCATCGAGCTGCTCGGGCGCGACTCGGTCACCATCAACTCCGGCGGCGAGAAGATCTTCGCCGAGGAGGTGGAGATGGCGATCGCCTCGCACCCCGCGATCAAGGACGTCGTCGTGACCGGTCGTCCCAACGACCGGTGGGGCCAGGAGGTCGTGGCCATCGTCGCCCTCGCCGACGGCGCCGACGCCAGCGCCGAGGACCTCATCGCCCACGCCTCCACGTCGATCGCCCGCTACAAGCTGCCGAAGGCGGTCGTGTTCCGCACCGACATCCAGCGCAGCCCCTCGGGCAAGGCCGACTACCGCTGGGCCAAGGAGCAGGCCGAGGGCTAGGCCGGCGGCAGCTCGGCGGTGACCTCGGCGACGGCGGGGTCGAACGAGAGGAAGGCGCGGATCGGCTCGCTCTCGGGCAGCGGGTCGTCGTAGCTCCACGCCACGTCGTCGATCACCGTGTCGCCGAGCACCGCGGCCCAGTACGTGGCGTACCCCTTGTAGTTGCAGTAGGTCGACGTGCCGGTGCGCCGCAGCAGGTCGGTGCGGACCAGGGCCGGGGCGACGTAGAGCCGCGGCTCGAGCGCCGTCTCGAACACGAGCACGGTGTCGTCGGTGTCGACGAGCACGGTGCCGCCGACCGCCACCCGGAGGCGGCGCCGGCCCGGCCGGCAATCCACCCGGTGGTAGGGGTTGGGCGGGTAGTGCACCAGCACCCGGCCCTCCTCCCGCCACTGGTCGACGGCGTCCCAGGCCACCCGGACGTAGCCCGGGGCCAGCGGCTCGAGCTCGTGGGGGAGGGCGCCGACGTCGGCGGCGGGGAAGGCGTAGGACAGGGTGCGGTCGGGCCGGTGCACGAGGAGGGCGCGCTCGGTGTCGAGCACCACCTGGCCTCCGACCACGGCTTCGATCCGGCGCGGATGGGGCTCGACGTAGGTCGTGCCAGGAGGGATCGGCGGGGAGAACCGGCCGCTCGGGTCGGAGCTGAGGGGCCCGCGTCCGGTGGTCAGGCTCATGGGAACGCCATTCTCGCAGAGCGATAAGGTGCCTTGCATGAGCCAGGTCGCCTTCGCCCCGGACGTGTTCACGTGGCCCGCCGAGGAGCCGCAGCTGATCGGGGGTCGTTGCACCTCGTGCGCGGCGGTCACCTTCCCGAAGACCGGGTACTGCGCCCGTTGCGGGTCGGTGGACGTCGAGGAGCACCTGCTCGCCCGGCGCGGCACGCTGTGGACCTTCACCACCCAGGAGTTCCTCCCGAAGGAGCCCTACGCCGGCGGCGAGACGGCGGAGACCTTCACCGGCTACGGCGTGGGGATGGTGGAGCTCGGCGGCGAGGTGCGGGTGGAGGGCCGGCTGACCACCATCGATCTCGACGTGCTTCGCATCGGGATGGAGGTGGAGCTGGTGATCATCCCGTTCCGGACCGATCCCGACGGCACCGAGGTGCTGTCGTTCGCGTTCGCTCCGGTCGACGGTGGGGAGGTCTGACGTGACGGATGTGGCGATCATCGGCGTCGGCAAGCACCCCTTCGGCCGCTGGGGCGACAAGTCGGCCATCGACATGGGCGCCGACGCGGTGCGCGAGGCCCTCGCCGACGCGAACCTGCAGTGGAAGGACGTGCAGTTCGCCTTCGGCGGCAGCTTCGAGGTCGACAACCCCGACGCCGTGACCTCGAGGCTCGGGCTGACCGGCATCCCGTTCATGGACGTCTACAACGGGTGCGCCACCGCGGCCACGGCCTTGCAGCTGGCCGCCGACGGCATCCGGTCGGGCCAGTACGACATCGGCGTGGCCGTCGGCATGGACAAGCACCAGCCCGGGGCGTTCACCTCCGACCCGGTCGACTACGCCGCGCCCACCTGGTACGGCGAGATCGGGCACTTCCTCACCACCAAGTTCTTCGCGATGAAGATCAACCGGTACATGCACGACTTCGGGATCAGCCACGAGACCCTGGCCAAGGTGGCGGCGAAGGGCTACCGCAACGGCGCGCTCAACCCGACGGCCTTCCGCCGCAAGCCGGTGGCCGTCGAGGACATCCTGAGCTCGAAGATGTTGAACTACCCGCTGACGCACTACATGTTCTGCGCCCCCGACGAAGGGGCCGCCGCAGTGGTGCTGTGCAACGCCGACATCGCCCACAAGTACACGAGCAAGCCGATCTACCTGCGGGCCACGACCCTGCGGACCCGCCGGTTCGGTGCCTTCGAGGTGCACGCCTCCTGGTCCGCCGTCGAGCAGGACCACGCCCCCACGGTGTACGCCTCGAAGGCGGCCTACGAGATCGCCGGGATCGGGCCCGAGGACGTCGACGTGATCCAGCTGCAGGACACCGATGCCGGCGCCGAGATCATCCACATGGCCGAGAACGGCTTCTGCGCCGACGGCGAGCAGGAGAAGCTCATCGCCGACGGGGCCACGGAGATCACCGGGCCGATGCCGGTCAACACCGACGGCGGCCTGATCGCCAACGGCGAGCCCATCGGCGCGTCGGGTCTGCGCCAGGTGCACGAGATCGTGCACCAGCTCCGCGGCACCGCGGGCGACCGCCAGGTCGGCGGCGAGCCCAAGGTGGGCTACGCCCAGCTCTACGGCGCGCCCGGCACCGCCGGCGTGTCGATCCTCAGCACCTGAACCCCCCTGCGTTCTCTGGCACGTGGGTTGCGTTCGGCGCGACCCACGTGCCGAAGAACGCGAGTCAGTCGTCGTAGGGCTGGAGGGGCACGCCCATCGGGTGCGGTGGCGCCGTGCCGAGCTCGAAGACGGCACCGTGGTCGCTGTGCAGGTGGCGATCACCGATGCGCAGATCCATGGCGGCCACCGAGCAGTTCGCGACCTCGTGGCCGGTGCCGTCGGGGTCGGCGTAGCGCCAGCCCACGTAGCGGGGGACCGGGGCGGCCACCTCGACGGTCAGCGCCGGACCGCTCGCGGCCGGCAGCACGAGCCGGGCGCCGTCGGCGCGCTCCTGGACGACGGTGCGCCGAGCGGCGCCGATGCCGCCCAGGACCGTGCGGGTACCGGCGACCGAGATCGAACCCTGGGCGAGCCACGGCGTGGTGACGGGGCCGATCCGGATCCGGCCGAGCACGACGTCGAGCCACACCGACGGGTCCTCGTCGAAGCCGGCACCCCGCAGCCAGATCCAGCGGGCGGCGTGCTCGGCGCCCCAGTTGTGACCGAGCATCCCGCGCCAGCCGGCGAGCTCGGTGGTGGCGCCGGCCAGGACCACCCGTCCGGAGGCCTGGGCATCGGGGCGCGGGCTGGTGGCCTTCGTGCGGGGCAGCCGGGCGGTGTACATCCACGGCTTGGCGAGGTGCAGCAACGGCTCCTCCGGGCCGGACAGCTGCAGGTCCCACGACAGCGCACCGACCTCGCCCGTCGACCCGTCGAGGCCGAGGCGGCTGCCACCGATGTCGATGGCGGCGCCGGGCGGCGTGCTGACCGGGAGGCCGCTCGCCTTGGCGGCGTGCGGCCCGTCGGCGGTGAACCAGGTGCACCACACCGCCCCGGTGGGCGGGCCGCCGGGGGGCTTGCCGATGGTGTGGCGGATCCACACCGCGGTCGGTTCCGTCGGCGAAGCGGCGGCGACGTACCAGCTCTCGTAGTGCCCGCGCTTGAGCGGCACCTCGGGGTAGCGGGCGGCCAGGGCGTCGGTCATGGCGGCGAGCATCGTGGCACCGTGGAGGGGTGCGAGGTCGCTGGGTGTGGGGGCTGGTGGTTGCAGGTGCGCTCGTCGCCGGGTGCAGCGATTCGCTGAGCACGAACGAGGCGGCGACCTCGACCTCGATCACGACCTCGACCTCGACCTCGACCTCGACCTCGACCTCGACCACCGCCCCGGCGCCGGTCGGGGGGCTCGTCGGCACCGTCGCCACCAACCGGCTCTACATCACCCGGCACGCCTTCGGCGTCGGGCTGCAGAACGTCGGTGCCACGCCCGTGGACGTCGCCTCGGTGCGACTCGACTCGCCGCTCTTCGACGAGGCGGAGCTCGGTGCGCCCCAGCCGGTGCTGCTCGAGGCCGGCGGCCGGCGGTTCGTGCTGCCGGTGCCCTTCGGCGAGCCGCGGTGCGGCGACCTCCCCCTCGAGTTCACCGCCGTCGTCACCCTGACCGACGGGCAGGAGCTCCGCGTGCCGCTCGCCGAGGAGTTCGACGGAGCCGTCGCCCGCTTCCACGACCGGGAGTGCTACGCCGTCGGGATCCACGACGCCGTCGACTTCGACTTCGGCGACGACTGGACCCAGGACGGCATCGCCATCCACGGCGAGCTGCTCCTGTCGCAGCGCCACGAGGGCGAACCGGTCGCCGTCGACGATGCTCGCGGCAACGTGATCTTCACGCTGATCGTCGAGGGCCCGGCCCACCCGATCCTCGCCGTCGACGACGACGAGCCCGACGACCGCGTCGACGTGACCATCAGCGCCGACCGCTGCGACCCCCACGCCGTGGCCGAGTTCAAGCGCCCCTACGTGTTCCTCAGCTGGGTGTCGGTCGGCGACGGCCGGGCCCTCCCCGTCGAGCTCGTCGCCACCGGCGCCACCCGCGACGCCCTCGCCGCCCTCATCCAGTCCTGCTCCACCGGCTGAGGGCACCGTTCCGGCGGCGATTTCTCTCGGTTACCCGCCAAGAATCGCCGCCAGAACGGTGGTGTTCAGCGGATGGGCGGGCGGTCGGTGAGGTCATCGCGAGGGCCGAGGGCCCAGGTGGGGGACGCCGGGGTGGCGTCGAGCACGAGGTCGGCGGCGAGGTCACCAACCGCCGGGGCGAACTTGAAGCCGTGCCCGGAGAAGCCGGCGAGGACGGTGACGGGGCCGTTTCGATCGATCACGAAGTGCTCGTCGGGGCTGAGCGTGTACGTGCACGTGATCGGGGCCGCGGAGCCGGGGTCGACGCCGGGAACCCAGGCGCGCACGTAGTCCTGCAGGACCGCGAGCCGGCCCGGGTCGATGGCGCGGTCGGCGATCGCCGGATCGATCTCGGGACCGACCTTGTGCAGGCCGATCTTCACCCCGTCCTCGCTGCCGAGGCCGTAGATGGCGGCGCCGTCCGGCGCGTCCCACGTGCTTCCGGGGTGGTGGATGAAGCTGGGCCACGGGGTCGCCGGATCGCGCGTGGTGAAGTGGGCCGGTTGCTCGAGGGTGACCCGCAGCGTCGGGAGGTCGGCGACGCCACCGAGGAGGCGGCGGCTCCACCCGCCGGCGGCCACGACGACAGCGTCGGCCTCGATCCGCTCGCCGCCGGCCGTCGTCACCGACGCGTCGTCGATCGCCGTGACCGCCACCTCGTGGCGGACCTCGCCGCCGAGGGCGACGGTGGCGTCCTTCAGCGCGACCACGGCGTGGTCGGCGTGCAGCCGCCCGGCCCGGGCGTGCCAGAGCACCTCGCCGTCGAAGCGCAGCCCCGGGTAGCGACGCGAGGCTTCGTCGGCGGGAAGCACGGCGGCCACGGCCGCGGCTCCGATGAGGGCGGCATGGAGGGCGGCGAGCTGCGCGGGATCGCCGTGGTCGACCGCCCCGGTGATCGTGAGCACGTCCCTGCCCGTCGCCGCCTCGAGCTCGCGCCACCGGTCGTGCGCCCGCTCCGCGAGGGTCACGTACTCGGGCTCGGCGTAGGCGAGCCGGAAGATGCGCGAGCTGCCGTGCGACGCTCCCTGCTCGTGGCCGGGCCCGAACTGCTCGAGCACGGTCACGTCGGCGCCCCGCACCGCGAGGCGCCAGGCCGCCGCCGAGCCCATCACGCCGCCGCCGACGACCACGACCCTCACGGGAGCGCCGCCCGGACCGTCGCGAGCAGCGCCTGCTGCTCGACTGCCGTGGTGCAGCGGCGCCGTTCGAACTCGACACCGTCGAGCTTCATGTCGGCGTAGATGTCGTCCCCGTCGATGTGGAAGTGCAGGAAGCCCTTCGACCGCAGGTAGTACGACGCCGTGCTCTTGCGCGTCAGCGCCGGCAGGGCGTCGAGCTGCTCGAGCATCGGCTCGAGCAGCTCGAGGTCGTCGGGCCGAACGTGTCGCACGGCCCGACCGTAGAGCCCTCGATCACATGGCGATGGTCTCGGCGACCTCGACCGAACCGCCGGCGGCCAGGATCGGGCAGCCCTTGGCCAGGGTGGCGGCGGCGTCGAGCGAGTCGGCGATGATCACGCTGTAGCCCGACAGCGGGTTGGCCCCGCCGCCGTCGCTCGTCGCCCCGTCGGCCGCGACCGTCTTGGCGGCACCCGTCGGCGCCCCGCCGTCGACGACCGCGGCACCGAGCTCGGTGAACCAGCTCGTCCACGCCTGCATCACCTTCTCGCCCTCCTCGGGCGACTCCGGCATCCCGCCACCGTGGTAGGCGAACACGTAGTTCGGCATCTGCTTCCTCCGCTGTCAGCTGGATCGCCGCCTTGGCGCTCCGACCCCACGACGAACGAGATCGTCCCGGAACGACACCGACGCGCGAACTCCTACGATCGCCCGGCATATGGGGGGACCGCTCGAGGGGATCAAGGTCGTGGAGCTGGGGATGTGGGTGGCCGGTCCGGCCTGCGCCGCCATCCTCGGCGACTGGGGTGCGGAGGTGATCAAGATCGAGCCCCCGACCGGCGACCCGTTCCGGGGCCTCATGTCGGCCTTCGGGCAGGACGGCACCAACCCGCCCTTCGAGCTCGACAACCGCGGCAAGCGCAGCATCGCCCTCGACCTCGCCAACGAGGAGGGCCGTCGCCTCGCCGGCGAGCTGGTCGATGGCGCCGATGTCTTCGTGAGCAACGCCCGGCCCGGCGCCCTGAAGCGCGCCGGCCTCGACTTCGAGGCGCTCTCGGCCCGCAACCCCCGGCTCGTCTACGCCCACGTGTCGGGCTACGGCATCGCCAGCGACGACGCCGATCGGGCGGCCTACGACGTCGGCGCCTTCTGGTCGCGTGCCGGGGTGGCGGCCGCCCTCACCCCCGAGGGCCAGGACCTGCCGTACCAGCGCGGCGGCATGGGCGACCACATGGCCGGCCTCGCCGCCGCCGGTGCCGTGTCCGCCGCGCTCGTCGCCCGCGCCCGCGCCGGCGAGGGCCAGCTCGTGTCCACCTCGCTGCTGCGCATCGGCATGTACATGCTCGGGTGGGACATCCAGATGGCCGCCCGCATGGGCATCCCCACCGTGCCGATGGTCGTGCAGGCCCCGCCCAACCCGCTCATCACCGCCTACGGCGCCGCCGACCGCCGCTTCTGGATGCTCGGGCTGCAGGGCGAGCGCCACTGGCCCGATGTGATCCGCGCCGTCGGGCGGCCGGAGTGGGCCACCGACGAGCGCTACGCGGACATGACCGCGCGCTTCGTGAACAGCGGTGAGCTGGTGGCGGAGCTCAACGAGATCTTCGCCACCAAGACGCTCGAGGCGTGGGGCGAGATCTTCGACCGGGAGGACGTGTGGTGGGCGCCGGTGCAGCACGCCCACGAGACGGTGGACGACCCGATGTGCCACTCCGCGGGCGGGTTCGTCGAGGTGCCGATCGAGGGCAGTGACCCCGTGACGATGGTGGCCACCCCGGCCGACTTCTTCGGCACGCCCGGCGGGCCCCGCCGCGGCTCGCCCGAGCACGGCCAGCACACCGAGGAGCTGCTCCTCGAGATGGGCTACGACTGGGACCGGATCATCGAGCTCAAGGACATCGGCGCCATCCCGTAGCTGCGGGACGAGGACAGCTGGCGTCAGGGTTCGGGTAGAGACTCAGCCCATGAGCGAGATCAGCGACCGGTACGCGAAGTTGGCCGAGGACTTCACCGCCACCGTCGACGCCGTCCCTGCCGGCGACCCGCGCTGGCAGAACCCGTCACCCTGCGACGACTGGACGGCGGCGGGCGTCGTCGGTCACATGGTCGACACCCACACGATGTTCTTCGGCATGATCGACGAGGAGCTGCCGAAGGGCCCGGAGGCCGCCGACGATCCTCACGGCGCCTGGGCGCACGTGAGCCAGGCGATGCACGGCGCCCTGGCCGACCCCGCCCGCGCCGAGAAGACCCACGAGGGCATGTTCGGCGTGCAGAAGTGGGAGGACTCGGTCGCCCGCTTCATCGTCCCCGACCTCCTGCTGCACGGCTGGGACCTCGCCCGGGCCCTCGGCGTCGACGAGACGCTCGACCCCGACGAGGTGCACGCGGTGTTCGAGACGGCGAAGGGCTACCCGGAGGAGGCCACGCGGAGCGCCGGGGTGTTCGGGCCGGCCGTGCCCGTCGCCGACGACGCGCCGGAGCAGGACCGCCTCCTCGCCTTCACCGGTCGCGATCCGGGCTAGGTGTACCCGGCCAGGACGTTGGTTACTGGTCGTTGACGATGTGAAGACCTCCGGGTCTTGTGGTGATTGCCGTCCCCACAACTCCCGGAGGTCCTCGTGGGTCACCGTAACGCTCGTCTGACCGTCTTCGGCCGGCGTCTGATCGTGCAGCGAGTGCGCGAGCAACACATGCCGGTCGCCCATGTCGCTCGAGCGATGGGTGTGTCGCGTCAGTGCGCGCATCGCTGGGTCGCTCGCTTCGACGCCGAGGGCTTCGCCGGGCTCGAGGACCGCAGTTCGCGACCGCACTCGATGCCGACGAAGACCTCGCCAGAGGTCGAGACACTGGTCGTAGCCGCCCGGGTCGAGCATCGCCGCGGCCCGGACTGGCTCGGCCCCGAGCTGGGCATCCCGGCCCGGACCGTGAGCCGGATCCTCCGTCGCCACAAGGTGCCGCACCTCGCGGTCTGTGACCCGATGACCGGCGAGGTGATCCGGGCCTCGAAGACCACCGCGGTCCGCTACGAGAAGTCCCGTCCCGGCGAGCTGCTGCACATGGACGTCAAGAAGATCGGGCGGATCCCCGACGGCGGTGGATGGCGAGCCCACGGCCGCGGCGTTGTCGGTCGCACTAGCCAGCGCCGGCTCACCAAGGTCGGCTTCGACTACGTCCACTCGATCGTCGACGACCACAGTCGGGCTGCGTACTCAGAGATCCTCGCCGACGAGAAGGCCACCACCACCGCCGGGTTCTTCCGCCGAGCGATCGCCGCACTGAGAGACCTCGGGCTCCGCGACGTCGAGGCAGTGATGACCGACAACGCCTGGAACTACACCCACAGCAACGAGCTCGCCGCCGCCCTCGCCGACCTCGGAGCACGACACATCCTCATCAAGCCCCACTGCCCATGGCAGAACGGAAAGGTCGAGCGATTCAACCGCACGCTCCAAACCGAGTGGGCCTACCGCCAAGCGTTCGCGTCCAACGACGAGCGCACCGCCGCCCTCCAACCATGGCTCGAGGACTACAACCTCCGACGACGCCACAGCGCCATCGGAGACCTCCCACCGATCAGCCGCCTGTCACCAACCTGATGGCCGGGTACAGCTAGGCGGTGGGCGCGATCGAAGCGCAGCGAGGACCTGTCCGACCCGCCGGATGCCCTCCTCGGCCCGGTCCGGTGGCACCGATCCGTAGCCCAGGACGATCGCGGGGGGCAAGGGCGTGCGGCGGGCGCGGTACCGCTCCAGCGGGTAGACCCGCACGCCGGCGTCGAGGGCGCGGGCGACCACGGCCGCCTCGTCGAGGTGTCCCGGGAGCTCGACGAGCACCTGGAGGCCGGCCGACACCCCGTGGGCGGTGGCGCCGGGCAGGTGGCGATCGACGGCGGCGAGCACCGCGTCGCGGCGCTCCCGGTAGAGGCGGCGCATGCGCCGGAGGTGGCGGTCGAGGTCGCCGCTCGTGAGGAAGGCGGCATAGGTCGCCTGCAGCAGCGTGGAGGTCGACCCGTCGACGAGTTGGCGCCTGGAGCCCACCGGCTCGACGAGCGCGCTCGGCAGCACCAGCCACCCGAGCCGGGTGCCGGGGGCGAGGGTCTTCGACGCCGTGCCGACGTACACGATCCGGTCGGGGCAGATGCCCTGCAGCGCGCCCACGGGTCGGCGGTCGTAGCGGTACTCGGCGTCGTAGTCGTCCTCGACCAGGTAGCCGTCGACGTCGTCGGCCCACTGCAGCAGCAGCTGGCGGCGCTGCGGTGAGAGCACCGCGCCGGTGGGGCTCTGGTGGGCCGGGGTGAGGATGGCGAGGCGGGTCGCGGTGCGACGGAGGTCCTCGACGACCATGCCCTCGCTGTCGACGGGCACGCCCTGGTGCCGGAGCCCGGCGATCTCGAGGGTCTCCCGGTGGCCGTCGTACCCGGGGTCCTCGACGGCGGCGCTGGTGTGGCCGAGGTCGCGGAGGGCGTTGCCGACGAGGAAGGCCCCGTGCCCGAACCCGTGGGTGATCACGATCTGCTCCGGGTCGGCGCGCACGCCGCGCACCCGGGCGAGGTAGTCGGCCAGGGCGACACGGAGGACGGGGAGGCCGCGGGCGTCGGTGTAGCCGAGGTCGGCGTCGGCCATGGTCGACAGGGCGGCGCGGGTGGCCCGGCCCCACGCGGTGCGGGGGAAGTGGGCGAGGTCCGGCAGGCCCGGGCGGAAGTCGACGTCGATCGCCGGGGCTGCAGCGGTGGTGCGCGCGGAGGCGGGGGCGTTGGGGCGGGCGGCGTTGACGGTGGTGGCGGCGCCGGGGCGGGACGCGAGGTAGCCCTCGGCGATCAGCTGGTCGTAGGCGTCGACGACGACGCCGCGGGTCACCCCGAGGTCGGTCGCCAGGGCCCGGGTCGAGGGGAGGGTCGCACCGGGTGCGAGGCGTCCCGAGCAGATCGCGTCACGCAGCTCGTCCTCGATCTGGGTGCGCAGGCCGCGGGGCTTCGAGCGATCCAGCGGGATGAGGAGGTCGATCGAACTGGTACCCATAGAGCGAGTGGAACCGGACCTTATCAGGGGTCCAGATCCGCCGTACGGTCATCGCATGTTCGATGTCTACTGCCCTCGTCACCAGAGCCGGGTGCTGCTCGGCCACCGTTCGATCGACTCGGTCCGCAACACCGCGGCCGGCGTCGAGCTCCGCTGGACGTGCCGCTGCGGCGAGCACGGCGTGCTGCGCAGCGAGGCCCGGCGATGATCCCGGGCCTCGCCCCTGAGTACGCGCGGCAGCGCCAGCGCCAGCTCGCCGATGACGCCGCGGCGTACCGCCTCGGTCGCAAGGCGGCCCGCCGGGAACGGCGGGCCGCGCGGGTGGCTAGATCCGCTCGATGATGATCGCCGGGGCCATGCCACCGGCGGCGCACATGGTCACCAGGCCGAACTGGCCGTCGGTGCGCTCGAGCTCGTCGAGCACGGTGCCGATGAGCATGGAGCCGGTGGCGCCGATCGGGTGCCCGAGGGCCATGGCGCCGCCGTTGACGTTGATCTTCTCCCGATCGATGTCGAGGTCGCGGATGAACTTCTCGGCGACCACGGCGAAGGCCTCGTTGACCTCGAAGAGGTCGATGTCGTCGATGGTCATGCCGGCCTTCTTCAGCACCTTGCGGGCCGCCGGTCCGGGGGCGTTGAGCATCAGCGTGGGGTCCTTTCCAGCACAGTGGGATCCGAAGCTTGGAATTCACGTGACTTGAAGTCGCG
>JADMIO010647492.1_pt1 | contig 24911 bp, 20 predicted proteins | sample 8958161 | NCBI WGS metagenome assembly JADMIO01 (sample SAMN16585339, study PRJNA669376) | soil metagenome | isolation source: Crop rotation soil | place: USA: Cullars Rotation, Alabama | collected 2011
ACAAACAGCTGTTGGTGGGTCTTAAGTATCGCGTCAAGCGCCTCTGTTAATGGCTGGTCTTCGTGCACATAACAAACTTGCTTACTCATAACCTTGCCCACTGTACCGCCAGCTTTTGCACGCACAAGATCTCGCAGATACAGTACGCCAGTGATATTCTCTTGCTTACCCTCGTAGGCCGGAAAGCGGGAGAAGCCACTTGAGTGCAGATCCGTCATGAGGACTGGCCCGATTGTGTCATCAATAGATACCGACTTCACAACACGGCGTGGCGTAAGGATGTCAGAAACCTTTTTGTCAGCAAATTTGAGTGTATGTTCCACTATTTCTAGTGTATGGGCATCTACCCTGTTATCTGACTGGACTTTTTGGCGCCCAAATAGTGCCAACAGATCATCCTTGTCGTACAGACCAGTGTGTACATTTACTGGACGGTGCTTGCGAACAAAGCCCACTATTCGGTCCAGAACCGGGTGTAAATACTGCAAGATCTTCTCAAATGCCGGGGCAGCCTTGCTTGCAACCCATACACCCATACGTGTAGCGTCCTGAGCGGGCAACCAGATAAAGCCGAACCAGAGCACGATTCCGCTCAGCAGCACCGCAAACCAGCCCTCTGTGGCTTGTGCAACAGTTGTAAAGAATATCGAGCCAACCAATACGATAAGCACCCATAAGAGTGTTCTCAGGCTAGAACCGTATGATGCAGCCCTAAGGAGTGCAGCAGCTACCTGGTCACCACCACGAGCACGGCGCTTCAACTCCTTTACTGGCACACTACCGTATGTCCTCTGTAGACTTATAGAGAATAGGGTCAATGCAGCCAGGATGAGAATATAGATAAAAGTCATGACTTCATACTAGTCGAGTAGAGCCCGTTTTGAAAGAGGTTAACAATCCTTTACAATGGACAGGATAAAAGAGAGGGATTATGAAATCACGTTTTAGCCTTATTTTGATCGCTTGTGTGGTAATTTTTGGTGGTATTCTGGTTCTTACCAAAAAAGACAGTAAATCACCAAATGATAGTAACGTTCAGGCCACAAACCATGTACGTGGTGCTACAAATAGTAAAGTCACACTTATTGAATACGGGGATTTCCAGTGTCCCGCATGTGAGGCCTACTATCCCGTTGTCGAGCAAGCCTTTGAGAAGTACAAAGCAGATGTTACCTTTCAGTTCCGTAGCTTCCCTATTACCTCTAAACACCAACACGCCTTGGCAGCACACCGTGTAGCAGAGGCCGCCGACAAGCAAGGCAAATACTGGGAAATGTATAAGCTACTCTACGAAGGCCAGCCTACATGGTCACCTGAGCCCCCTGCTCCTCAGCTCAGTTCTGCAGAGGTATCCAAGATTTTTGACGGTTACGCACAACAGCTCGGCCTCAACATGACCCAATTTAACACCGACCGTAATAGCGGTGCAGTAAATGACATTATCCAAGCAGATACTAAGGCAGGATCAGCTGCCCCTGATGGTGGCGTCCAAGGTACTCCTACCTTCTACCTAAACGGCAAGAAGCTGGACGGCATCAAGGACCAGGCTGACTTCAACAAGCGCATAGAAGACGCCATCGCAGCTAATAAATAGCAAGCCCCTCTGCCCCTAATCCTTTCGCACTTGAGACTCAGATTCAATTTGTCCTTGAGAAACGGACCGAGCCGTACACATGGTACGGTGAAGGGAGTATCGGAGAGGAAAATTGGATATGAGTCCAAGAAGCTTTGGCAGGTTATGGCTACGCCATAAGCAGGTCAGAGCTGGTGTGTAAGGATTAAAAATAAAAAGGCCAGTCTAATGACTGGTCTTCTATTTTTGTTTTTGACCCTTAGGGCAATTCTAGTATTGCAAGAACTGTTGCCAAGAAGGGCGACGTACTTTGACTTCCACGCGGGTACCTCGTGAATTCATTACTTTAATTTTAACTGGCATACCCCAGCGACCTCCACGTGACCACACGCCTCTCACAGGACATATGATCCACTCATTTTTTGTTGATAGTTGTTTTTGTGTTTCGTTTAGCACCAATTTAAAAGCGGGCTACTCGAACTGAACCCATATTCTCATAAACATAAAGGGGTTGTCAATTTTATTTCTTGGAATGATCGTGGTGTGGATCGAGCTCTTGTTCAAGACGACGTTCTAGCTCTGCGCTATCTATTGGACGGAGCATTTTTTGGAGTTCTGGGTCGTTGCTTATGTTAACACCTTCTTTTTCAAGTAACAGCGCTGTCAGGTTGATGAGTTTTGTCAGCTCACCTTCTGCGATAGTGCTGAGTTGTAGCTCAATCTCTTCGCGGAGTTCGTTAACCCTTGCCTCACGGTTTTGGGATATCAAGACAATAATTGCCAGACCTATCGCCTCGAGCGAGACAATCATAGTCAACAGACCAAATGGAAACGGATCAAAAATGTCTATCGCAGGGAAATGGCCGGTATTTATAACTATCCATACTGCAAACCAGATGAAGTTGAGAGCCAAAAAGGTTACCGTACCAAATTTAGCAGTCAGTAAATCGGCAAACTTCTCTGTTGGCGAGCGCTTTGCGTCGGCTTTGGCTTTGAAGCTCTTAATTACTTTGTGGCGCTTTTGCACACTGTCCTGGTGTGACAGCAGTGGTGCGAGTACATTCAAAGGGTTGAGTGGGTTTTGCATAATTGCTTATCCTTACGATACAATATTATAGAAGGAATTTAAAACGAAAACATGCACGGTGACATTTTTACAGAACTGAGCCTCACCATAGCAATCGCTGCTGGTATGGCTTTTATTATGCGCATCGTTCGCCAGCCATTGATTCTGGGCTACATTCTAGCCGGGCTTATCGTTGGACCTTCGTTCCTTGGCATTATTAGTCATAGTAACCAAGAAATGTTCGATACTTTCTCCCACATTGGCATTGCCTTACTGCTATTCATTATTGGTCTGAACATGAACGTTTCCGAACTACGAAAACAAGGTAGATCGGTCCTAATTGCCGCAGTTTCGGCATTTGTGGCCGTGGGGTCACTGGGATTCACCGCAGGCGCCCTACTTGGCTACACCAATACTGAAGCATTAATTATTGGTTTGTCTCTGTTCTTCAGCAGCACGATTATTATCGTCAAGATCTTGAGCGACAAAAAAGAGACCAATCGCCTCCACGGTCAACTTGCTATTGGTATTATCCTATTTGATGACTTAGTAGCAACCCTAGCACTGCTATTTATTGCAGCTGGTAAAGGTGGTGGCCTGGAGTTTGATCAACTTGTCTCTCTGCTTCTCAAGGGTGTTGCATTGATGGCGCTACTAATCTTCGCCAACCTGCATGTTCTAGGCAAAGTGACCCGCTTTATGGCAACCTCACAGGAGTTATTGTTCCTATTTGCCATAAGTTGGGGATTCGGTATTGGTACGCTCTTCCAGCATGCTGGTTTCTCTCTAGAAGTGGGCGCATTGTTTGCTGGTGTAGCATTGGGCTCTCTGCCCTATACGCAAGAGATTACCGCACGACTTAAGCCACTGCGGGATTTCTTTGTCCTACTGTTCTTTATTACTCTGGGCGAAAGTTTAGACATCCAGAGCCTTGGTTCGGCAGTTATTCCAGCCGTGATCTTGGCGGCTCTTGTTATGGTTGCTAAGCCGGGTATTATTACCCTGACGCTAGGATTACTTGGCTACACAAAACGTGTTAGTTTCAAGGCCGGAATCAACCTATCGCAGATTAGTGAATTCTCAATCATTATCTCTGTCCTGGCGGCCTCTACTGATCTAATCAGACCCGAAGTAAGTGCAGTGATTACACTTGTGGCAATGATAACCATCGCTATTTCAACCTACCTGATGCACTACGATGAACAGCTATTTACCATATTTGATAAAATCCGATTTAGGTTGTTCGAGCGTGAAGCTTCATACAAAGAACACGTCAAACGTAGGAGTTATCCATTCATTCTGTTTGGGTATCACAAGGGTGGACACGAGTTTATTAACACCTTTCAGCAAATGGGTAAGCGCTTTGTGGTTGTTGACTACGACCCGGCCGTTATCGATATATTAGAACAGCATGATGTCGCCTTCATGTACGGTGATGCTACGGACCCAGAACTTATGGATGAAATTGGTGTGGAGCATGCCAAGCTTATAGTCAGTACCTTTACCGACCACTCCATCACTACGCAACTTGTTTCGGCTATTGTGAAGCTCAACGAAAAAGCTGTTATTATCTGCCACGCAACCAACCAGGAAGAAGCTATTCAGTTATACGAAATGGGCGCGACTTACGTCATGATTCCTCACTACATTGGCAGTGAAAAAGTTAGTGCCTTCCTAAAGCGAAACGGCATCGACAAGGAACAGTTCGAATCATTCAAGGCTAAACACCTTGCGTACCTTGAGTCGCATTTTACTCACATCGCACCAGATATGTAGAGCTTGTTGGCGTCAATATATTTGATTGTAGCTTGTGGAATTGACTCGGGTACTTCTTGTTTCTTTAGCTTTGCTCTCAGGGATCTAGAGGTAAGCTTTGGCAGTGGTTGCTCAATGAGGTGATACACGAACGGGAAGGCTTTGGTATGCTGCAGACTGTGGAGCTTTTCTTGTAGATCCTGTCTACCTTCGTCACTCTCTACACCGACAACAAAGTCTGGCGCAATATCCACTAGTTCATCAATCTGAGGCCACGTAGCAATATGCCCCAAGCTCCCCTCGCCCATCAACATGTACAAATCTGCGTCTTTAAACCTGGCTGCGATCTTGATCCAGGCACTATCAATAGCAAACCGCGCTTCCTCGAGCACAATGACCCCCAAATGGCTGTCATTCTGTATGCCAGCCTGCGTCATAGCGATTCGGTGTTCTAGAGCTCTTACGCCTTGCTTGTGATACGGCCTTGGCTCAACTAGAAAAAATATCTTGTCGAGTTTGAGCTGCTTGCCCGCCGCACATGCAAAAGCAATATGCCCATCGTGTATCGGGTCAAAAGTCCCCGGATAGATACCAATTCTCATGTCACTATTCTACGTTACTTTAGAGACTTTTGATTCGTGGGCTCCACAACTTTCGCAGTGCTTTATGACTTTGTTCTTATTATAGGCGTAGACAATACTTTTTTTGCCACAACGACAGGCTCGCTCTTTATCTTTCACAATGGTGTCTGAGCTTTCAGCCCCTAGCTTTTTACGAAGTTCCTGGTCTTCCTTGCTATTAGCAACGATACCTTCTAGTCCACAACTGCCTGCTCCGCAGAATCCACCACCAGGTGCTTCGGCGCGCGTCTTTTCCCATAGTATCTGTGCTTCGTCGTAGCGACCCTGGCCTTCAAGGTAAGAAACTGCTTGTATACGTTCAGCTGTTTTCTCATCAAACATTTGTACAGCGACTGTCTGATCTTTTTTAGCCAAGTTCAGCAACAGATCTTTCACAAACTCTTCAACATGCGAAGGTGCTTTCTTTCTGTCAAAATCTTCTTCGGCAAGACCCAGCACAAACATCGCGACTGTCTCTGCCCAGCCTTTCAAATCTTCTTGTCGTTGCAATGCTTCTTGCTTGAACGAACCGTAGTTTCTTGGGTGATCCGGGTCAACAACCTCGCCCATAAAGATATCTTTATTCGTAAAATTCCACTTCTCCCTCGCGGTATCATCCAGCAATTTAGCAAACTCGAGAAGGTCATCACTGACCAGCACCTGGGATCCGTGCAACTGCGTTTTGTCCATATAACCCACGTCTGCTCCACGCTTTGTTAAAGCTTCTTGTATTACTTCGTGAGTGATGTAGGTTCCAGGCAATCCAATCTGCTCTTCAAAACGATCGTTACTGAACGGATCAAGACGAATATCACGAATCATAATTTTTTCAATTTCTGGGACATAGCCGTTATAGCCACGGTGTGGCATGCCATGTTGAAAATCAAACTCATAATCTTCTACTGCTTTATCGGTGCACTCCGAGATAGTCCGAATAGCCACATCACCAAGTGCAATATTACCTAGCGTTCTGAGTAAGTGGGGCGTAGCATCCTCTACTCGCTCGTTGACGCGTCGTGCTTCTTCTTCTGGGTTATCAGTAATTGGCGTTAGAGCATTCTCTGTCATCTGTCTGATGGACAGCCCGTGTGAAAAAAATTCTTCCTTATCCTGATCAAATACGTGTCGCGTTGGAGCGAAATATTCTGGCTTCTTCTTTCGATACCATTCACCAACTAAGCGTTGGCAATCCAGTAGTAAGCCTTCGTACTGTTGTTTGTATTCTTCACTATCGGTGCCATAGATGGCCTCAGCCTCTATAACACTATGTGCAGTTGATAGTGCATCTACGGGCTGGTAAGTAAGTTTACCTGTTGCTTCATAATTTGCGCGACGGGCTTCCAGAAGATCTTCTGCATGAAGACGTTCGTCCAAGCGTGCATCATACATCCCGGGAATCTCATCAACTAATTGATACGTTTCTATTTGTGTAACGGCTGTCTCGGCCATAAAAAATACCCTCATTCTCTAGAGCGAAAATGAGGGTGTAGAAACATACACACGCACTCTTGCTCGAGAGATTTTACAGCTGTATCGGACTTATCTGGCTACCCAGTTTACCGTTGCGGCACAGTACAGGATTCTCACCTGTTTCCAGCGTTTTGTTTGTTAATTGTTATCAGTCTATCACGTAATATGTACGCTAGCTGTAGTAGTATACGCTACATTTAGTACGCTAGAGGTAGCGTACACTACCCCTGATGTTCAGCGCTTAGCACTTGAGGCTCAGATTCAATTTCTCCTCGAGAAACGGACCAAGCCGTATCTAAATACGGTGAAGGGAGTATCGCAGGGGAAAATTGGATATGAGTCCAAGAAGCTTTGGCGGGTTATGGGCTCCGCCCATAAGCAGGTCAAAGCTGGTGCTAAGGGGTGGTTGGGCCAACGATGACTAGTAGGTCTACGTCTGTTGGCTTGTCTTCACCATCCGGCAATGTACCGACACTGCCCTTTACGATTTCAGCCAATCGCTTAGCTTGTTCCCCGTTGGTTCCTTTAACATCCACCACTGTGATACCACTAACTGCTGTTTTTGGGTCGGCCTTAGTGAAGGTCAACTTGTTGTCGTTCAAAAGCTTCTGAACGGCTGAAGTGTCAGCTTCTTTTCCAAGTACCTTGATTGAAAGACCATTCTCAATGTTAACTGGACCAACTTTTACGAGCTTCTTGTTGCTTGGTCGGTACAGAATAGCTAGCTTAGCGTCTTTGTAGATCAATACAACATCGTCATTTTCCGCTTGGTCAAAGAACGGATACTGCTTCTTTAGCGCTTCTTTGTCTTTAACTGTTGCTACATCTGGCTTCTCGTTCTTTGGCAGTGAGTACACCTTGCCGACTTCTTTAATGTACTTATCTGTCTGAGCTTGTTGAATTTTCTCTGGAGTTGAATTCTTGAGATTGTCGTACTTTTTGAAGTAGTATCCGGTCGCTCCAGCGAGTGCCAAGATTACTACGATATTTACGAGTCGAAATGTTGTTTTAGCGCTTAAAAATGTTCTTTTTGCCATATTTCCTCTTAACCTATAATTACGCTTATTCTAACACACCGGTTGCAAGCAAGGCCATGAGTAGCACACCGAGTGCTACACGGTACACGATGAAACTCTTATACGAATGCGTTGCTATGAATTTGAGCAACCAGGCCACAGCAATATATGCGACAACAAAGGAGACTACGGTAGCCACAATTGTTGGTTGCCACCCTATACGTTCGCTAATGTCGCTAGCTTTTGTCACAGCTTCTAGAATGCCCGCTGCTATTAATGCCGGTATGGACAGGAAGAATGACAGACGAGTAGCCGTCATGCGATCAAAACCACGCAGGAAGCCAGCAGATATGGTCGCACCGCTACGTGATACCCCTGGAATTAGCGCAATACACTGGGCTACACCCACAAATAATGTGTCCTTCCAGGTTGTGCTCTTTTCGTGACGCTTCTGTGTAGCGTTTCTCTCGGCCCAGTACATGACAAGACTCCATAGAATCAATGCCCAGGCTACATACCACAGGCTCCGAAGGCCTGTTTCTATCTGACTCTTAAATGCCAGTCCAACAATTGCGATTGGGATAGAACCAACGATGATCGCCCAGCCCATTCGGTAATCTGGGGTATCTTTACTACCGCCAGTTATCCCCTTGAACCATGCAACCAGTACCCGCACTATATCTTTGCGGAAATATAGCACCGTGGCCAGTGTGGCGCCAACTTGGATAAATGCCGTAAATGCAGTCAGAGCTGGGTCATCAATCTGGTAACCGAGCAGTTTTTCTGCAATTGTCAGGTGACCGGTGCTTGATATCGGCAAGAACTCGGTAATTCCTTCAATGATTCCCAGAATAATCGCGTGGATGATACTCATTTACAGGCTATTTTACAGTAGATTTGTCTTTGAGTGCACTTAATCGGGGTATGAAAGAGTGTGCCGCGCCGTCTAAGCCTAGTACCTTAAGAGCACCAATAAGTACATACAACTCGTCGATTTGGTCTTGGGACAGAGCACTTGATTCCGCTTGGGCAAAGAGGTGTTCTACTTTATCTACTAGCCATTTTTCCTCTGCGGGCTTAATTTCATTGGTCTTAAGTGGCTGTTCAGTTTGCTCAACCAGTTCAATTGACCGGGCTGAGTGATCACGTTTGCGCAAGTGGCCCCTTTTGATCAGGCTATTTACATGAAGCGCAACGGTTGCAACAGAGTTATAACTCAGGCCATTCATGATCTCGCGGTAACTGGGGCTATAGCCATGTTCGCCGATGAACTGTTCGATATACGTAAGTAACTCACGCTGCTTCTTCGTTGGTCTAACTGCTGTCGTGGGCTCTGTCATGGCGTGTGGTGCTTTACGTGTTTAGGCTTGGCTTGGCCCTTGAATACATAGACCTTGTACCAATAGTAGTTCCAGACGGTGAAGAATGCAGATGCAATAAACTGGCCGATCGCTGGGTCAATGCCAATACTCTTGAGCCCGAGTAGTATGAGGTAGTTGAGCCCAAATGCATTCACAACGGTGTACGCAACGTATCGCTTAGTTGCCACCAGTAGTGCGGCAGGTCGCTTAGTCTTAAATGCCCAGTACCGTTCGATCAAGAAGTTTAGTGACAAACCTACTGTCTGACCCAGGACATTGGCCCAGAACAGACCAATATGGTCATCCAGGACCACAATTATGACGTAGCCGCTCCAAAACCAGACACCACCACCAACCATATATTCAGCGAATCGGGTGAGTTCTTTGCGTTGCTTTTTAGTTATCTTCTTTTTCATATTAGTGATGTTTCACTTTTGTTCAGATTATTACGAGTATACCACCTTTGATACAATGTAGAGAAGATATGAAAAACAACGCCTCCCTTATTTACTCTCTCATCTTGGTGGCAGGTGATTTCTTAGCCTTGATTGCGGCGTTTGCAGCTGCTTATGTGCTCCGTTTCCGTTTATTAGAAGATGGCAAGACCGCTACCGTTGGTGGTGAGAACTTTATTTTCGCTATCCTCAGTATTCTACCTATTTGGCTACTTATCCATGCCTTCATTGGCCTCTACCGACAAGAGATCTATGAAAAGCGTTTTGTAGAGATTGGGCGGCTTATGGTTGGCTCGGCAATTGGCACAATGGCAGTTATTAGCTACAGTTTCTTCATAGATGAAACTTTGCTACCTGGCAGACTGGTGCCACTTTATGCACTGGGTCTAGGATTTGTGTTCTTAGTCATTTTCCGGACCTTGGCACGTGTCGTTCGGCATACTTTGTACCGTTTTGGTAGCGGTGTTAGCAATATTCTGATTATCGGGGATACCCCTGTAAGTGAAAGCATGGCTCTAATGGCAGGCGATACTCGTCATACTGGCCTCCGTGTGCTCGGTGTTGTAGGTCGTGAACATCCACGTATCAAGCATTTTGGTTCGTTTGAAGAAGCTTTGGACAGACTCAAAAACACTCCAATTCATGGAATTATCCAGACCGAGTTGTACCGCGATCAGGTAAAAAACAATGCAATCCTGCGCCACGCCCAAACGCATCATATTTCGTATCGATTTGTCCCAGGCAACGGTGATCTGTTTGTTGGTAATATCGCAGTGGAACTATTTGCCGGGCTTCCAGTTATTGCCGTACACCAAACTGCCCTTATTGGCTGGGGCCGCGTTATTAAGCGACTGTTCGATGTCTTTGTAACGCTTATTGGTATGACCATTGCTCTGCCCATTATGGCCGTCACCAGCCTGTGCCTTCTTGTCAGTGACCCAAAAGGCGGTATTGTATTCCGCCAGACTCGCCTTACCAGATTTAATCGCGAATTCACCGTTTATAAGTTCCGCACCATGAAGCAAAAATACAGTGGCATGTCCCCAGAAAAAGCTTTTGAACTCATGGGTAAACCTGGGCTGATCAAGAAATACCGTGATAACGGTGACTATCTACCTAATGACCCACGTATTTCCAAAATCGGACGTATTTTGCGGGCCTCTAGCCTGGATGAACTACCCCAGTTATTTAACGTATTAAAGGGCGACTTGAGCCTGGTTGGACCACGGGCCCTCGTCCCCCACGAACTCAATGCTTACGAGAAGAAACACTCAATACTTAGTGTTAAGTCTGGACTCACAGGCCTCGCTCAAATATCTGGTCGCAAAGATATTGGGTTTGAAGAGCGCCGTAAACTCGATGTGTACTATGTCCAGAACTGGAGCTTCTGGTTTGATCTGTCTATTCTGATTCGAACTGTGCGCGCCGTACTCACCGGCTCCGGAGCAAAATGAAAGACCTGGCACTCCATACTAATACCTTCAGGTGTGCTTGGATGCAATGCAAGGAAGCAAGGAGGAGTGAATGAGCCGTATAGACGATACGGTGAACGAGCGACAGACGCCAGCTGACACGGCAGTGCGCCAAGAAGGTCAGCAGGTTGCGAGCTCTGCTCGTAAGCAGGCAGACCTGGCACACCTGAAGGTCGCAATTGTTCATGATTGGCTGATTAGTGGTGGCGCCGAAAAGGTTGTGAAGGAGTTGCACCATATGTTCCCTGATGCCCCAATTTACACTTCTTACTGCACAGATGAACTACGAGAAGCATTTGACAACAAAGTCGTGACTGGTTGGTTACAGCATTTTGGGAAACTCCGAAAGTTCCTAGTTATACCTCGCATCTGGTGGTTCTCACGACTAAAACTCGACGACTATGATCTTGTAATCAGTAGCTCTGGCAACGGCGAGGCTTTTGGCATCAAAACTGGACCAAACACCCTACACATTAATTACTGCCACACACCAACACACTACTATTGGCGCCATTACGATCTGTATATAAAGCAACCTGGGTTTGGAGTGTTTAATCCAATCGTTCGACTAGCACTGAAGATTCTTGTGGGACCTTTACGAAAGTGGGACTTCAAAGCAGCCCAACGTGCTGATGTAATGATTGCTAACTCCACACATATTCAGTCAGACATCAAAACATATTACGGACGTGATTCCGTAGTTGTCTTCCCGCCTATTGATGTTGCAAGCTTCCAAGACACGCCTTCCACTAGCCGAAGTGGCTTTCTGGTCCTTGGCCGACAAGTTCCGCAAAAACGTCAGGAGCTTGCCGTACAAGCCTGCACAGAGCTTAACCTGCCCCTTGTTGTCGCAGGTAACGGGCCAGAAAATGCTCATCTCCAAAAATTAGCTGGGCCTTCTGTAACTTTCGATACAAATGTATCGGATGAAGCTCGTGATAACTATATGGCGAATACTACTGCTTTTATATTTACTGGCGAAGACGACTTTGGCATCACACCCGTAGAGGCCATGGCTACCGGTACCCCAGTAATCGCCTACAAAGCCGGCGGAGCCCTCGACTACGTAGTTCCAGGCAAAACCGGTGAATTCTTTACTGAACAAACTGTAGAATCTCTGAAGACGGCTCTACAAACCTTTGATCCAAGTAAATATAACAGTAATGATATAAAAACTGTCGCTCAGCAGTTCTCTGTTGTGGAATTTCACAATAATATGCGCACAGCACTCAAAAACGTACTACAATAGACCCCGTTACTCTAAACAAGGTATCTCTCATATATGTGCGGAATCGTAGGTTGTATCGGCAAATCCAATACTGTTAAACCCGTTATTGACGGATTGAAAGCTCTTGAATACCGTGGGTACGACTCTGCTGGTGTCGCATTCGTGACTACCGAGAAACATCCCACACTCGTCAAGCAAGCCGGGCGGGTAGATGTCCTCGAAGTAGCCCTTGCCGGACACCAAGACTCAGACTCAGCAACTGCAACAATTGGCCACACACGTTGGGCCACACACGGATCACCAACTACTACTAACGCTCATCCACACAGCAACACTGACGGCACCATTTTTGTGGTACACAACGGTATTATAGAAAACTATGTTTCCCTGAAGTCTCAGCTAGAAGCAGATGGCTACACTTTTACCTCTCAGACAGATACTGAAGTTATTCCTCATCTTATTGACCACTATTACAACAAGTCAAAAGACCTTACCAAGGCCTTTGAACAAACACTCGAAGAGCTGACTGGTGCCTATGCCATAGCTATGGTTAGTAGCCACGAACCAGGTAAACTGTTTGCAGCCAAGCTGAGTAGTCCACTCATTGTTGGTATAGGCGAAGATGCGCTCTACCTTGCCTCCGACCCAACAGCTGTTATGGACAAGACTAAAAATGTTATCTTTGTTGACGATTATGAGATGGTTGTTTTGGACGGTGATACTTATCACATTACCGATCTAGAGAAAGCCATCAAAGTAGACAAGGTTGCTCAAACACTGGACTTTGATATTGAGCAAGCACAGCTCGGTGACTTCGAACACTACATGCTCAAGGAGATTTACGAAGGTCCTCAGACAATTCAGTCTGCAATCCGTGGCCGAGTCCGACTAGAAGAAAATATTGTTAACTTAGGTGGTTTGGCTGAAGTTCGGCAACAACTCCAGTTTGTAGATCGTATCGTGATTGTGGCATGTGGCACTTCTTACTATGCTGGGCTTGTTGGTGAATATCTTATTGAAGAGATTGCCGGTATTCCTGTCGAGGTTCAGTTAGCATCTGAGTTTAAATACCGCAAAGAACCCTTCTCTCGTAGCACAGCTCTGATTGTGGTGTCACAGTCTGGAGAAACAGCAGACACTATCGCAGCACTTAAAAAGGTAAAAGATTATGGGGTACTGACTCTTGGTGTAGTTAACTCCATTGGTTCAACCATTTCCCGTATGACGGATGCGGGTGTCTACTGCCACGCAGGTCCTGAGCAAGCTGTCGCCAGTACCAAAGCCTTCATGGCTCAAGTCACTGTGCTAACACTGATTGCGCTGGAGCTGAGCAAGGGCAACACCGCCCTCTACAAACCAATGCTGGAAGAACTTACAGCCTTACCAGATAAGGTTCAAAAAATCCTAGATCAAGCACCAGAGATAGAAAAAGTTGCCAAAAAGTACGCCCACTACAAGGACTTCCTATATATTGGTCGTAATTACGCCTTCCCTTGTGCGCTAGAAGGTGCCCTTAAACTCAAGGAAGTCAGCTATATTCACGCAGAAGGTTACTCTGCAGGCGAAATGAAGCACGGCCCACTGGCCATGATTAGCAAAGATTTCCCTACCTTTGCGCTAATCAATAATTCTGAGTTGGCTGAGAAAACCTATTCTAACATGGAAGAGATCAAAGCACGTAAGGGTCCTCTCGTAGCTATCGCCCCAGAAGGTGACAAGCATGCTACAAAACTTGCAGACGATGTCATATTCATCCCCAAAACTTTAGAGCAAACAGAACCATTACTCATGGCAGTTGTAATGCAGCTGTTTTCATACTACATCGCTGTTGAGCTCGGTCACAACGTAGACCGCCCCCGCAACCTTGCCAAATCAGTTACAGTTGAATAGCTACAGTTTCTTCTGGGCTTTTAATACAAGTGAACCTATCACTTCTCTTGGCACCCATAAGCTTTTTGACCTCGTCCACCACTGTTCTGAATGGGCATCAAAGTTGCGAGGAAGATTCTCAGGAACTACATAATCAATACCTAGCTTCTCTGCTTGCATCAATACCCTACCTATGTGATTAGCCTGTGCAAACATTAGGGCCACTGATAATCCTTCTTGTTTCATGAAGTCCCTTGCACCAAGCAGGGTTTGCCAAGTCCCGCCTTGCGTGCCAGTGGTATTTGAAATGGGTCCTTCTACAATATAATCAACCATGATATCACGCTCTGGAAAAGCATCTGCCAAGGTACGGTCTACAATAACAGGTCGTTCATCTGACTGAAGTAGTATCTGTTCCGCAAGAGCATGGTTCACGCTCCCACTTTCGGTAGGGGTCCCAAATGAATGACCAACTAAACAGTCAGCCTCTAAAGAGTTAACCGTGATCTCGTAACTACCAAGAGCAGCACCAATAATATTCATAATACTAAAATTATACCATTTTTTGTATATTTTAGCAATGTACGTAACGCCACTTGGAGTTGGAATAGCTAACTAAATTACGTGTAAGATACCGTTAAGTATTTGATTGGTGTTACGCCAGTCCGAGACCTCTATAGAGTCAATACCGTATTCCAACACTGGGTAATCGTTACCTCCTGGTTGCAATCGATCTCCCATGAATAGAATATCTTCTTTGGAAATCTCAAGAATATCCATAAGTTTTTGCATGCCGTAAGCTTTATCGATTCCTGGTTTAGTAATATCTATTGATGTCCCCCCACCAACACGTACCTCAAAATCTGGAATCAAGTTTGCTACGTAGTCTCGGAGTTCGTTCTTCTTTTTACTGTCCGGGTCCCAGGCCTCTTTTAACTCCACGCCCTTGTCTCCGAGTTGAGCAACGATGTCCTGGCCAAGTGCAGAGAAAGTAATCTGACTACCCCTGTCTTCAATAATTTCTCCGTAAACTTCTTTTTCACGAAGTCCTAGTTCATCAACACCCTTTCCCAAGGCACTGATAATATTTTTCTTCTCCGTCTCAGTAAAGTTTTCGGCGTACACCTGATCCCACTTTTCAGTGGCTATATTGTAGGTATAGTATTGTGTGCCACATGTAGGCATCAAGTGAAGCTTCTGTAGTTTTTCTGGGCTAGTTTTTAGATCCTTTAAAAGCTGTGTTTCAAATTGACCTAATTTTCCACCGGATATAACACACACCTGGAAGTGGTCCAGCAACTTATCGAGCGTTACTGCCATCTCATCGTGGAGGAAAGATTTACTTGGCGCTAGGGTACCGTCTAAGTCAAAGGCTATCAATTTCTTCATGTTAGTTGCTACCACCAAGCTGAGCTACAGCATCCTTTACCTTTTGGCTAATATCTTTGCGGGTCACCAATATACCGTCTGGTGTGTTTATAACAGCCACGTTGTCCAGACCAATGACAGCCAGGGGTTTGTCACCATAATTTTGTACGAGCGAGTTCTCAACATCTATCAAAGCAACTTTGTCACCGTGCACACTATTGCCCGCTTCATCGCTTTCAACTGCTTTATGAATATCAGCGAACGAGCCCAAATCCATCCAATCAAAGGCTGCGGGTACCACCAGTAAATCTGGAACTTTTTCAATCAGTGCATAGTCGATCGCGTCGTTTTCAAAACCGAGATAAACATTTTTATAGCTTTCGTTGCCTTCAGTGGCAACGAGTTTTTCAAAATTATCGAGAAGTATCGGCGCATGTTTTTCCATGTTTGTCTTGAAGGTATTGAGTGATCCCACAAAGTAGCCACAATTCCAAAGGTAATTACCGCTACGCACATATTCTTGTGCTACATCATGAGCGGGTTTTTCTTTGAACGAGTGCACATTATATACAAACGCCTCTTCATCAAAGATTCCGTCCTTCTGAATATACCCAAACCCAGTGGCTGGGTGATCGGGTTCTACCCCAACCAATACCACGCGGCCCGAACGTGTTGAAGCTTCAGATGCAACCTTAAAGCTGTGCGCAAATCCCTCCGCATCTCTTATGAAGTGATCAGCAGATAGAACAACAATTGGTTCATCAGCATCATGCTTGCCGTTAATATGTGCGAGTGCGGCAACAATGCAACTTGCGGTACCACGCCGAGCAGGCTCAATAACAAAATTATCATTAGTAAGTTCCGGCAGTTGTTCTTTTATATGGTGAGCGTGACCAACTTCAGTAATAACGTAAGTTGCATTACTAATGCGCTTAGCACGCTCGTACGTATTTTGGAGGAGAGAGTTGCTGTCTCCATTAATTTTTAGAAGGTGTTTTGGGTATTCTGGGGTAGATAGTGGCCACAATCGTGTACCAGACCCCCCGGCAATTATCACTGTTATCATGCTATGAGTTTAACAAGCTAGAGCCTGTTATCCCAGTCTTAACAGAATAAAACAACACCTTTCGCTAATCCTCAAGCACGGTGCGAAAGTAGGGTATAGACTTCTTGAGTCCCGCCTCCAGCATGGTTACTGGTTCCCAGTTTAGCTCTTTTTTAGCAAGACTAATTTCTGGCTGGCGTTGTTTTGGATCATCTTGTGGCAACTCTTTGTATACGAGTTTGCTAGTGCTTTCAGGGATCAGACGGAGTACTGTTTCTGCAAGCTCTTTAATTGTGAATTCGTCTGGATTGCCGATGTTTACCGGGCCAACGAAGCCTGATTCGTTATTCATCATAAGAATCATTCCCTCAACTAAATCGTCAACATACTGAAAACTGCGTGTTTGCGAACCATCACCATAAATCGTTATGTCTTCGTTCTTAAGAGCCTGAACAATAAAGTTTGAAACAACTCGACCATCGTTTGGATTCATGTCTGGGCCATAAGTATTAAAGATACGAACTACCCGTATATCAACTTGGCTCTGTCGATAATAGTCAAAGAAAAGTGTTTCTGCACAACGCTTTCCCTCATCGTAGCAAGAACGAATCCCGATAGGGTTTACCCTCCCCCAGTACGATTCTGGTTGTGGGTGGACTTCAGGATCTCCATATACCTCGCTCGTCGATGCTTGCAAAATCCTCGCCTTGGTACGCCTTGCCAAGCCAAGCATATTAATTGCCCCATGAACACTAACCTTGGTAGTTTGGACTGGATCAAATTGATAGTGCACAGGAGATGCTGGGCAAGCCAAGTTATAGATTTGATCAACCTCAACATAAAGTGGCAGAGTGACATCATGTCGAAGCAGCTCAAAATTTTTGTCGTCCAACAAGTCTCTGATATTACGCCTGTTCCCTGTAAAGAAGTTATCAACACACAGGACTTCATGACCATCATCAAGCAAGCGCTTGCATAAGTGAGAACCAATGAACCCAGCCCCTCCCGTAACTAATACTTTTTTTCTCATCACTTTCCCTTCTCGGTTAGTTTTGGCAATACTGTCGTTCGTCCAATACTAGAGTATTGCAAGCCAGCTTTTGCCATTTCCCGCGGCTTAAACATATTACGGCCATCGAATACCATTTTATCCTTTAGTGATCGCACCAACAAATCAGGTTCAACCGCAGCAAATTCTTTCCACTCAGTGGTGATTATCAATGCATCTGACCCCGTCAAGGCATCTACTGAGTTTTTAGCGTACTGTACGTTACTATCCAACATGTTACGCGTATTATCCATTGCCTCTGGATCGTATGCTCTAATTTTCGCCCCCCTGCCGACTAGTTCACGGATAATATCAATCGCTGGTGCTTCACGAATATCATCTGTGTCTGGCTTAAATGCAAGACCCCAAACGGCGAACACCTTTCCGGTCAACTTATTACCATAGTGGGCAACTATCTTCTCGACTAGGACTTGTTTCTGCCGAGAGTTTACATCCATAACAGCTTTGAGCAACTTGAAATCATAGTCATGCATATGTGCCACCTTTTCTAGTGCCATTACATCTTTAGGGAAACAGCTACCTCCATAGCCAATACCGGCATTTAAAAACCGTGAGCCAATTCGTTCATCACTACCTATGCCATCCTTTACTGAATCTACATCAGCGCCCACCAACTCACAGAGATTTGCTATTTCATTCATGAAACTAATCTTGGCAGCTAAAAAAGAATTGGCAGCATACTTTGTCATTTCAGATGACGCTTCATCCATAAATAGAATAGGCGTGCCGGCCATTTTGAAAGGATTATATATTTCATTCATAACCTTAATGGCTCTTTCAGATGAAGTTCCAGCCACAATACGATTAGGCTGCATGAAATCGTCTACTGCAAAACCTTCACGCAGGAACTCCGGGTTGGACACCACATCAAAGGGTACGCTCGTATGCTTTGCTGCTACTTGCTGAACTTTCTGAGCAGTACCCACTGGAACTGTGCTCTTATTTATGAACACTGTATAGTTTTTTATTACTTTTGATACATCTTCGGTGGCTTGCAGTACGAAACTCAAATCTGCATGCCCGTCACCACCAGGTGGCGTAGGGAGTGCAAAAAACACGGCTTGTGGGCTATTCATATCAGAGAGATCGGTCGTGAAGTGTAAACGGCCAGCATCGTAGTTCTTGCGGACCATATCCATTAGCCCGGGTTCATAGATGGGGATTTGCCCTCGTTTTAGCTTGTCTATTTTCTCACGGTCAATGTCTATACACGTAACTTCATGGCCCACTTCTGCGAGACATGTTCCTGTCACTAAACCGACATAGCCTGTCCCAATAACGCTCAGTCTCATAAGGGGATAGTTTAGCCTGAAGTCGCTGTTTCTACAAGCTATGCAGGCTAGACGTGCCCACCAATTTTACATAAGGTGGAGGGGCCGAAATTCTAACATAATTCCAACCCAAGTCGTTGCTCTAATGCTTATTTTATGATATGATTTCAACACTCTGGAAAATAAAATGAAATACCGATCAACTCAACAGAAAAAACGTGTGAAGCTACTAGTAACTGTAGCCGTTTTGGTTGTATTGGCCGCTGTTTCGGTGTTCGTTGGGGTAAAAATGCGCACACCAAACACTACCCCACAACCAACGCCTGGGTTCACAGAAAAACTAGATCTAAATCCAGCTACTGATCAAGAAAAGCAGCAAGCTGAAGACGCCAAGAATGAGATCGTAAAAAAAGACGAGCAAGCCACTCAGCAACAGGCATCAAACTTACGGACTGTTGTGCCCACTATTATCGACGCTGGACAGTACGGTCAGAACATTGAGGTCCGCGCGTTTGTATCCGCAATTTACGAAAATGGTGGCACATGTACCTTTACTTTCGCAAAAGGAGCTCAAAAGATCACAAAAACATCTCCTGGCGTAAAAGATGCGACTACAACACGCTGTACTAACCTTTCAGTACCAAAGGGTGAGTTTTCAAGTGGTTCTTGGTCAGTGGTAGTCTCCTATTCTTCATCAACTGCTAGCGGTAGTTCTTCTGCCAGAAGTTTTGAGGTGCAGTAATGGCACTGCGTCGACTGAGGGGAACCATTCTTTCACTAGTCCTACTTGCTTTGGTAGCTTCTCTGCTACAGCCTGTATTCAATACCAAGGTCTCGGCTCTTTCTGGAACTGAATTTCAGGCAGGACGCATTACTGACGACGGTGTTTTTTTCAATGCTGGTTCGCTGTCTATTAACGACATCCAAATCTTTTTAAATGCCAAGGTCCCAAGTTGTGATACAAATGGCACACAACCTTATGGTGGAACGACACGAGCAGCATATGGCACAAGTAAGGGTTACCCCCCACCGTATGTTTGCTTAAAAGACTTCCGTCAAGATACAACCTCTAAGCCGGCAGAAACTGCGCTATGTAATGGTTTCAGTGCCGGTAACAAGTCCGCAGCCCAAATTATTTATGAGGTGGCACAAAGTTGCAATGTAAGCCCTCGAGCCCTAATCGTTTTGCTACAAAAAGAACAATCACTAGTAACCGACGATTGGCCTTGGAGCTCTCAGTACAGAAGTGCAACTGGCTATGGTTGCCCTGATACTGCACCTTGTGATGCAGAATATTACGGGTTCTTTAACCAGGTTTACGCTGCGGCACGACAGTTTAAGAATTACGCCAAAAGCCCTGGCTCATTCAACTATCTAGCAAATCGTAATAACTACATCCAATTTAACCCGAACGCAGGTTGTGGTGGATCCACTGTTTATATTCAGAATCAAGCAACCGCGGGTCTATACAACTACACTCCCTACCAGCCTAATCAAGCAGCCCTAAATAATCTTTATGGTAGTGGTGATGGATGCAGCGCGTATGGAAACCGTAATTACTGGCGCATGTACAACGATTGGTTTGGCAGTACATTTAGCCCTGATTATTCATGGCGAGTTGTATCGCAGTACGCCTATACAAATGACAGTAAGACTACGGTAAAAAACCTCGCTTCATTAGCACCTGGCGAGAAAGCGTATATTGGGTTTACAGCGAGAAACGCTGGTAACATGACGTGGTCAAATTCAGGTCCAAATCCAATTACTGTTGGTACCGAGTCGCCCAAGGAGCGTACAAGCGTCTTTTCTCCTGGCAGTAACTGGCTCAGCCCAACACGACCAGCTTTGATGAAAGAGGCGTCTGTTGCACCGGGACAGACGGGTACGTTTGAATTCTGGGTAACAGCCCCTTCTGCCATAGGTCAAGGCGGAGTCCGCAATGAGCGGTTTAACCTTGTTGTAAACGGTATAACGTGGATGAATGATACGGGGTTAAGCTATTACACTGACGTTGCTCCTGCGACCTATACCTGGCAGATGACATCTCAATACAGCTATACCGACTCGGGCAAAACCACACAACGAAACCTAAGCATCCTCTTCCCTGGGGACAAAGCATACGTTGGCTTTACGGCGAAGAATACCGGCAATATGACGTGGTCAAATAGCGGGCCTAACGCCGTAACGGCTGGAACATTAAGCCCTTATGAGCGCAGCAGTGTCTTTTCACCAGGTAGCTCATGGCCCAGCCCTACTCGTCCCGCAATCATGAAAGAAGCATCTGTTGCTCCTGGACAAACAGGTACGTTTGAATTCTGGTTAACTGCTCCCTCGCAGCCGGGAGTTCGTAACGAACGATTTGGGGTCATCGCAAACGGCATTACATGGATGAACGATACTGGGTTAAGTTATTACACAAACGTCAATACACCAATATATACGTGGCAAATGACATCCCAGTATGGTTACGCCGACGCGTCTAAAACAACGATAGTAAACTTGTCTAGCTTAACACCTGGCCAGAAAACATATGTTGGCTTTACGGCGAAGAATACCGGCAATATGACGTGGTCAAATAGCGGACCCAATGCTTTGCTTGTAGGAACTGAAAATCCTAAAGAACGAGCCAGCGCCTTCTCACCAGGCAGTAACTGGCTCAGTGGCACACGTCCTACGAAATTAAAGGAAGCAAGTGTTGCACCAGGACAAACAGGTACGTTTGAATTCTGGCTAACTGCTCCCTCGGCAGGTACTTACAATGAGCGATTCAACATAATAGCTAATGGGCTTACATGGCTGAACGATACCGGACTCAGCTACTACGTAAAGGTTAACTAGACCTTACTTACAATTTTCTGGAGTGCCGTAAATGAAGCGTCCCAGCTATATGGTACGTACATACTTGCAATTAGTCTGTTCTTCTCTAGATACTTATCGCCATCCACATACTCAACTATTTTCCTCAAGCAATCTGCAGGATCATATGGAGAGAAGTAATCAATCTGATCGCCTGCTATTTCTGGCATAGAAGATAAGCCGGATGAGAGACAAAACTTACCACTTTGTAGAGACTCTGCGATGGGCAACCCCCAGCCCTCGCATAGTGACGGAAAGATACTGAACATACTGTTTTCAAATAACCACTTGAGCTCGGAATCCGATGTACTGGATAGATGAACAATGTTATCGTAGACCGTCGTGTCATGATCCAGAACGTACTGGAGGTCGGATGTAAGCCAACCCTTTCGGCCAACAATTACAATTTGCGGGATCTGTATTTTTGCTTCTTGAGCTAACTTGACCGCTTGATATAACAAAATATAATTCTTTCTGATCTCGAACGTGCCCAGGGCAAAGATGTACTTGTCAGCTATTCTGTCATTGTCAGGCTTGCGTGACTTTTCAGAAACGATATCCTCACCAAGACGAACTACCTTGATCTCTGGGGTTTTGAACCCGGTCTTTTTACAGTATGTGATAATCTCGTTTTTTGTTGCTTCTGATATTACCGTCAGTAGGTCAGCACACTGAAGAATTACATCGACATACTTCGGGAAGGACACTGTTAACTCTTTTGCGAATAAATGAGCGTTCGTGATAGGAAGAATGTCGTTTATGTGGTGGACAACCTTAAAACCCAGCTCTTGTTTCTTTTCTGCAAGCTTTTCTGCGAAGTCTCGTTCGTTCCAACCCGCACCAAATACCACAACTGTATCATTCGAGCTGAAGTGTGCAGGTGGTAAAGCTCTGAGCAACGGATTGTGAGCACCTTTGCCATCCAATAGTTGCGAAGCGACCTTCCTAAAAGCCTGAAGTGATATACGAGCAGCCGGGCTACTAACTGCACGCAAGGTCTTGGGTAATCTTTTGTATGAAGCTGAGAGTCGCTTCTTTACAACTTGTCGCTTAGCAAGTTGCTGTGGAGCCTCCCCTTCAGTTCTTCTAATCTTTTCAAATGGTATTTCAATAAATCTACCTTGGTATTTGTTGTATGCGAAAAAGGAAGCGCCTCCCAAAGCATATCGTTCTGCATAGTTGTAGACGACCCGCTGTATTCCGGTCAGGCTACCCGACCAATGCAACATGTCAGTTAAGTCAACCCATATTCTTTTTGAATCTTTATTCAGCACAGCTTATGTTCCTCATACGCATATTATGCCCCAGATGACCCTTCAATGTAATTACTTTAGCATCTGTTTCCATATCAACGGACTGGTACTCTCCCGTTGCATTTATACTTCGAAGAAGTCTGTTATTCTCGTCGTAAAACCCAATGCTATCAGAGTCATTGGTCGCGGCCATCTTAATTTGGAAGCAAATTCTTTTTGAGTTATAGCTATCGCTCTTGTTCCCAGGGAGCAGTACGTCTTCTAATTTTACTAATTTTGCATCTTGCAGAAGTTCATATTGCCAGTCGGCACTTGATCTTCCTAGTGTTGAGTTTGCAATGTTTCCCTGAATGCCTAAAGGCACAGAGTAGGCCTTTGGTGTTCCTTTGATTCTTGCTATCACCATCCTGTCGTCTTTAGCTGCAGAGTTAGACGGTAGCCTGTTGGCAATATTTATCGGATCATCCTTACTGTAGATAACTTCTAGGCCTGTGATTGATGCAACCGTATTAGCCCCTACTCCATGTATAACAATAGTGTTTACACCAAGAGAGCTAAGTACAGCTAGGCTCTGAGGGTCTGTTAGGTCTTTAATACCAGATCTGATGATCTCTTGCGGGCTCAACGGAAGCACACTATTAAGCATGGGTTTCCTGTGAATTCTCTGCATTGTAAGGTAGTAGCTCATTATGTCGGACTCCTGTCCATATCTCTCTAGGGGATACTCTGCAATGGCACTTATATCCTTATTGTCGCGCAACCAATAGTACGCTTGATTTGCATCCGTACTATAGTTAAATGTCCCAAACGTATTGCCGTGAAGCACCGGGAATGCTTGGTATTCCCCAAAAATTAGTAGAGCTATAACTATATACCCAGCTCGTTTGAATACTCGTGACTTAATGTTTTGTTTCAAGAATAAGAGTGACATCCCAAGCAGACCAATGAGCGAGATATTTACAATCACGTAGAGCCTTGCAATCGTCCGCCAAGTATCCGTTACGGACAGCATAATATACGAGCCTGTTGGTATCACGCCTAGTATTTTTGTTGGCGGAAGCGCCACCCAAGCCGCAATAAAGCCAACTGCCAATAAAACCAAGATTACAAAACCAAAAGGTAAGGGAGTGACGTTCTCTGCACTATTCTTCTGTCTTTGGTATTTTGTCCACGCCCATATCAGAAGACCACCGCTAACTATAATTAGTGCCGTGATGCTCAAACCAATAGAGTCTTCACCTATTCCACACGGGAATCCCTCGCCAAGCCCCACGGATAACTGAGAATAATGCGGGCCGATAACCTTTGGGCCAATTGGATTTGCGAAGAACGGTGCCAAATAGTCAGTCGGGTAATTACTACACGTCTTTGCTTCTTGGAATACATTGCCACGCAGACTACCGACATAACCATGTATTGTGGCAGAATGTGACAAATAGAATATAAATAACGGCGCAATTAGGACCAAGAAGCTTGTTATAGCAATAACAAATACTTTGGACGTCTTGATAGCAAATGATGCCTTGCTTAGCTGTTTATTATAGAGCGCGTAGCCCAGCCAGGCGAGTGTGATTGCCGCCAACAGTACTGATGTAAGTAGCAGGAAGTATGGGTCAAAGTAGAATGAGGCAGTAGCCGTCACGGCTAGTAATATGGCATCTCTCAGTTTCCGGTAACGAATCAGTCTCAGATATAGCCACAGTATTAACACAAAGAAGCCCTGGTAACCGTAGCTTGGATGGCCACCAATCTTAACCTGGTAGTAAGGGGTAAATGACGCAGCAAAGCCACACAATAACGCTATCCACCGAGATCGAGTAAGCCAGTATACGAGGCCAAACATGATCAGTGCCGAACTCATGAACCCCACTATATTAAAGAGGTTATACCCACAAACAGGCCCGGCAACTTTCTGAGAAGCCCAAATACCAACCTGTTGCAGCCCATAAGTTATACCAACAGGATTATAGGTGCTCTCACCTACAGGAAAGTTAGTAACTTTTTCAAAGCCACCAAGTGGGGCGTTTGGAAGAAAACTATTCTTCCAAATTGGGCCAGCCGTGTTGTCACCGAAGCCATACACTGTCGTTGTGCAGTGAACACCACTCGGATTCATGTAATAGAACGTACACAGGAGGTAGAATAAAGCCACTAATACAACTAC
>JADMIO012500383.1_pt1 | contig 24910 bp, 21 predicted proteins | sample 8958161 | NCBI WGS metagenome assembly JADMIO01 (sample SAMN16585339, study PRJNA669376) | soil metagenome | isolation source: Crop rotation soil | place: USA: Cullars Rotation, Alabama | collected 2011
GAGGAGTGGGGCGTCGAGACCAGCCGGCAGCTGGGCAACACGCCGCAGGCCTTCAGCCACTTCGCCCTCGTCATGAGCGCCCTGGAACTGCATGAAGACGGCGTCCGCCGCAGCGACACTCCGGTTCCCTGACCCGCGCCGGTGGGCCCGCCCACCGGCCGCGGCGACCGCCGGCGGACGAAGGCCGGGACCTTCAGCACTTTCCCCGCACCGTAAAATAAGTACACTTACTAATATCCCGGCGGGGGATACGAGGGAACTAGGAGTGTTGCAAATGGCGGGATATTTTGAGCTCGTGGACGCGCCCGAGGGCGGCTACCGCATTCGGATGATGGACGGGGCAGGGCAACTGATGGCAGTCTCAGTGACGTTTCCCACCAAGAAAGCCGCCGTTGCCGGCGTCGCCCAGGCAAGGGAAATCGCCGGAACCGGGCTGATCAGGGACCGCAGCGCCGATGGCCGGCCCGCCGTGCCCGGATCGTCCGCCCGGGTGATCAGGGGGCGGCGTGGCGGTGCCGGGCGATCAAACTCCACCCTGGGGAGCTCCTTGGCGGGCAAGAGGGCGCAAGCCCGCACCTGATCCTTGGGGCGGCCGTTTCCCCAGGCGGGTTCGCCGCGCCGAACGGCTACAGTATGGCCATGGAGCAGCGGGGGAATCGGAACACCGGCCGTGTCCGGAAGAATCTGCTGGGCCGTGTGGCGGTGCCGGTCACTGCCGCGGCCATGCTGCTCGCCGGGCTGGTCCTTCTTGCCCAGCCGGCCACGCAGGAGGACTTTGGCTGGGTCGCGTATGCTCCGCTGGCGACGGGGTCCGTCGTGCTGCAGGGGCTCATGATCATGGGCCCGTGGACCTGGGCAGGCGTCGCGCTGATCAGCATCGGGTTGCTCCAGCTGGCATTCTGGTCCGGCTACCGCACGGGCCGGCAGGCCCGGGTCCGCGGCGAGGACTCCCGCCAGGCGGCTGGAGACAGTTCGCGGCAGTCCGGGCGCGAAACACTGCCGTGATGTGCCTTCTCGGCGGTACGCTGGCCGGGCAGCGCCTAACCGTCGAGGAGGACCTCATGAGCCAGCACCACACCCCCGGAAGGGTCGCCGTCGTCACCGGAGCCGGTTCCGGCATCGGCCGCGCAGTGGCCAGGCTCATGCTTGCCGAGGGCTACCGGGTGGTCCTGGCGGGGCGGCGGGAAGAACCGCTCCGCGAGACCGCGGCCGGCCACCGCCAGGCGCTCGCGGTCCCATGCGATGTCACCGTCCCCGCCGACGTCGAACGGCTTTTCGCGGCCGCGCTGGGGCAGTGGGAGCGCGTAGACGTGCTCTTCAACAACGCCGGCGTGTTCGGCCCCGCCGCCGCGGTGGACGAGATCACCGTGGAGGACTGGGACGCGACCGTCGCCGTGAACCTCACGGGGTCCCTCCTTTGCGCCGCTGCCGCGGTCCGGGCCATGAAGGCCCAGTCGCCCCAGGGTGGGCGGATCATCAACAACGGTTCGATCGCGGCGCATTCGCCCCGGCCGCGGACGGTGGCCTACACGGTGACCAAGCACGCCATCACGGGGCTGACCAAAAGCATTGACCTGGACGGGCGCGGGTTCGGCATCAGCTGCGGACAAATCGATATCGGCAACGCGGCGACGGAGCTCATGGAGGAGATCGGAGTCGGTTCCGGGGCGGCCCAGGCGGACGGCAGCCTGCGGGCCGAGCCGACGTTTGCGGTGCAGGACGCCGCCCGGGCCGTGCTGCTGATGGCCGGGATGCCGGCGTCGGCCAACGTGGGATCCCTCGTGGTGACAGCTGCGGGCATGCCGTTCATCGGGCGCGGCTGAGGCGCGGCCGGGGGCGCGGCCGGCGGCGCGTCTGGAGGCGCGGGCCCGGCTGGTGGGTCCTGCGGGACGCCGCCGGGGACCTAGAGGGGCAGGAGGGCGGACAGGTCCGCGCGCAGTCCCGAGGCGGCAACACGGCCGGCGGCGACGGCGTCGGCCCAGCCCAACCGTCCGCTGACCATGGCCAGCCAGGTGTCGGCGTCGCACTCGATGACGTTTGGCGGGGTGCCGCGCGTGTGCCGCGGGCCCTCCACGCACTGCGTGACGCCGAACGGCGGGACGCGCACCTCTACGGAGTTCCCGGGCGCCCGCGCGGTGACTTCCTCCAGGCAGTAGCGCACCGCCGTCGCGATTGTGGTGCGCGGGACGGCGCCGGGTCCGCCAGGGCCGGGGACCCCGGCGGCCGGCACGTCCGGGCCCGGTGCGGTCGCAGTGGCTTCCTGCCATGCGGCGAGTGCCGCGCGGCCCTCGTCCACATTGATTCGACGGCGCGATACAGCCACTTTCCTGAGTCTCCTAGTCCAGCAGTGCCGCGACGGCCCGCCCGAGCCGGATCTTGCCGACCGGGCGTCCCCCGCCCAGCACCGGGTCCACCACCTTGTCCAGGACGCTGGACACTTCAGGGATTTCGACGGCGCCGGAGGCCGCGAGGAGCGTCAGCCCGACCAGCGTGGTGGCCCGGATGTTGCCGTCGAGCATCTTGATGGCAACCGAGACGCCCTGGCGGGTGGCCATGACCAGGACGCCCTCGGCGCCGATCTTGGCCAGGATGCCGAGTTCGTCCATGACGATCGTGTTGGCCTGCCCACGCCCCTGGACGGCCCACGGGTAGTCCAGCATGGATGTGGCAATGGTGGCTGCCCGCGCGTTCGAGTTCTTGTCGCCCGGTGCCTTGGCCAGTTTTGAGTAGGCCCGGGCCAGGCCGATCAGGGAGACGGCGGCAACCGGCGCGCCGCAGCCGTCGATGCCCAGGTGGGTGATGCGTTCGCCGCAGTACTCCTCGATGACGGAGCGGATGCGCTGCTGCAGCGGGTGGTTGGGTTCGAGGTAGCTGTTCTTGTCCCAGCCGTTCTCCGTGCACGCCCAAAGGAACGCGGCGTGTTTGCCCGAACAGTTGAAGGCCAGCCGGGACTTGCCGCGCTCGGTCTGGACGAGCCAGTTCCGGGCGGTCTCATCCTGGGGCCAGTCGGCCGGGCACTGCAGTTGGTCTTCCTTGGCCCCGGCCGCCTTGAGCATGCCCTCGACCACGTCCATGTGGTCCAGGGATCCGACGTGGCTGCCGCACGCGATGGCCACCTGGGCGCCCCGCAGGGGCACGCCGGACTGCATCGAGGCCAGGGCCTGCAACGGTTTGAGCGTGGACCGGGCAAAGATCGGGGCGTTCACATCGCCGAGCTCGATCACTACCGTCCCGTCCGCGGCCAGCACGACGGCCGAGCCGATGTGGCGGGACTCCACGAAGCCGCTGCGTTCGATGACTGCCAGTTCGACGGCGGAGTCGACTGTGAATGTTGCATGCGGGTTCAAAGCCATGCTGCAAGTCTATGGTGCCCGGTGCTGATACCCCGGTTATTCCACGGTCACCATCACCGACTGCCAGCCGGAGGCGCCGTCCGGGACCGGATCCGCCCGTTTGTCCGTCTGGACCTCGCCGGTGCCGTCCGTGGCGCGCACCTTGATGTAGTGCGGGCCCGGCGTGGCATCCCAGTCCAGGGACCATTGCCGCCACGTGATGAGGGAGGCCTCGTCGGAGAGTACCGCCTCGGTCCAGGGCCCGCTGTCGATCTGCACCTCGACCTTGGTGATCCCGCGGGTCTGGGCCCACGCGGTGCCGCCGAGGGCGATCTTTCCGGCGGGGACCTTGGCGAAGGACTTGGGCACCTCGACCCGCGCCATGGTCTTGATCGGGCCGCGTTCGGACCAGCCGCGCTGGGTCCAGTACGCCTTGCTGTCCGCGAACCGGGTCACTTCCAGGTCCACCACCCACTTGGTGGCGGAAACGAAGCCGTACAGGCCGGGAACCACCATCCGCACCGGGTAGCCGTGCTCGAGCGGGAGCGCCTCGCCGTTCATGCCGATCGCCAGCATCGCGTCGCGGTCGTCCTGGAGGACCTCGAGGGGCGTGGAGGCGCTGAAGCCGTCAGCCGAGGTGGAGAGCACCATGTCCGCGCCCTGCGTGGGGCGGGCCAGCTTCAGGGCGTCGCGGATGGGCATGCCCAGCCATTTGGCGTTGCCGGCCAGGTTGCCGCCGACCGGGTTGGACACGCAGGTCAGGGACACATGGGATTCGATGAGCTGGGCGTCGAGCAGGTCCTGGAAGGTAAGCCGGACCTCTTGTTCCACGAGGCCGTGGATGCGCAGTTCCCAGTCCTGGATGTTGATCTCCGGCACGCTCAGCGCCGTGTCGATCCGGTAGAAGTCCTTGTTCGGGGTCAGCCACGGCGTGACGCCGGGCGCCTTGGACTGGACCCCGGCCGGGACCGCGGCGGCGGCCTTGGCGGGCGCGGGCAGCTGCAGCGACTCGCGGGCCGCGGCCACGTTGCTGCGGGCCGCGCTCAGCAGGCGTCCGCCGGTGGCGGCGACGGCCGAGGCGGCCGCGGTGATGCCGGCGGCGGCGAAGAATCCGCGCCGCGTGGTCGCCGGGCGCTCGGGTTCCTTCGCGGCGACGTCGGCGGCCCGGTCCGGCCATTCCTGCATCCGCCACAGCCGGGTGATCAGGAGCCGCAGCACCACCAGCCCGGCGACGGTGCCGATCAGGGAGGGAATGGCATCGATCGGCTTGACGCTGGCCCGTGTCACGACGCTGCCAACGATCACGGCGCCCATCAGCACCACCCCGGCCACGCCCAGGGCCCATTTCCGGTACGCCACGATGCCGAGCACGCACGCCAGGAGCAGGATCGTGACAGCCATGCCGACGAACAACGCGGCCTTGTCGTTGGTGCCGAACGTTTCGACGGCGAAGTTCTTCATCCACAGCGGCGTGAAGTCGATGAACGTCGATCCCAGCGCAATCAGGGGCGTCGCCCGTGTGGTGAAGAACGCCCCGATCAGTTCCGCGACGGACAGGACGACGGTGGCCGCAGCCACTCCGGCCACCGCGGCCAGGGCTGTGGCGCCGCGGGACCGCTTGCTGGGCTTCATGCTGGGTTTGCTCATACATGCCATTCGTAGCCGCGCGCCCCGCGGATTGTCCTGCGCCGGGCCGGGTTCCGGGCGTGTGGGCATGCGCTCCTGCCGGACCCTGGAGTGGACATGCCCCACGGTCCCCGGGACATGTCCAGTCTTGGCACCCGGGTGCGGGCACGTTCTCCGGCACCACGGGTCATGTCCAGCCTTGGGCCCCTGGCACGGGCACGTTCTCCGGCGCTACGGGACATGTCCAGCCTTGGAACCCGGGCCTGGGCATGATGGCATTGTGCCCGGTGGCCGCGGCCGGGACTGGGCATGTCCCGTGGCTTGGCCCGGTACCCGGCACTACCGAGCTCAGGCTTGGCCCGGTACCCGGCGCTGCTGAACTCCGGGTTGTGCCCCTCGCCCGGGAGCGCCGGGCCGCGGATTGCCCGGTGCCCGCGAGTCGCCGCCGCGAAAATTGCGCATGTCCGGCGGCCGACACAGCTTAGGAGCCTGCGGGGTGCACCACGTACCCTTGGAGACTGTGAAGGTACTTGTCATCGGCCCCGGCGGCCGCGAACACGCCATTGTCCGATCCTTGCTTGCAGACCCGAACGTTTCCGAGGTCCACGCGGCCCCCGGCAACGCCGGCATCAGCGCGCTGGTCCCCACATATGCGATCGACGCGAACGATCCCGACGCCGTCGCCGCGCTGGCCCTCAAGCTCACCGTTGACCTGGTGGTGGTCGGTCCGGAGGCGCCCCTCGCCGCGGGCGTGTCCGACGCCGTCCGCGCCGCCGGCGTCCCGGTCTTCGGTCCCAGCAAGGCCGCGGCCCAGCTGGAAGCGTCCAAGGCCTTCGCCAAGGAAGTCATGGCCGAGGCCGGCGTGCCCACCGCAATGGCCCGCGTTGCCTCCAACGCCGGGGAAGCCGCCGATGCCCTCGATACCTTCGGCGCCCCGTACGTCGTCAAGGACGACGGGCTCGCGGCCGGCAAGGGCGTCGTGGTCACCTCCAACCGGGACGAGGCCCTCGCGCACGCCCAGACCTGCTTCGACGCGGGCGGCACCGTGGTGATCGAGGAGTTCCTGGACGGGCCCGAGGTCTCCGTGTTCGTCCTCTGCGACGGCACCAACACCGTGGCCCTGTCCCCGGCGCAGGACTTCAAACGCATCTTCGACAACGACGAGGGCCCCAACACCGGCGGCATGGGCGCGTACACACCGCTGGAATGGGCCCCCGAAGGCCTCGTGCAGGAAGTGATCGACCGCGTCGCCCAGCCCACGGTCAACCAGATGGCGCACCGCGGCACCCCGTTTGTCGGCGTCCTCTTCGTCGGCCTCGCCCTGACCTCGCGCGGCACGCGGGTCATCGAATTCAACGTCCGGTTCGGCGATCCCGAAACCCAGGCCGTCCTCGCCCGGCTCAAGACGCCCCTCGGCGGGCTGCTCATGGCCGCGGCCAAGGGCGAGCTGGACAAGGTGCAGCCGCTGCGCTGGTCCAAGGACACGGCCGTCGCCGTCGTCGTGGCCGCCGAAAACTACCCCGACACGCCGCGGACGGGCGACCGCATCCGCGGCCTGAAGAAGGTCGATGCCCTGGACGGCGTCCACGTGATCCACGCCGGTACCAAGCTCGACGGCGAAGGCAAGGTCGTCTCCGCCGGCGGCCGCGTCCTGGCCGTGGTGGCGCTGGGCACGGACCTCGTGGAGGCCCGGGAACGGGCGTACGACGGCGTCGAGCTCGTCCAGCTGGACGGCAGCCAGTTCCGCACCGACATCGGCGGCAAGGCCGCCCGCGGCCAGATCCGGGTAGCCGGGCCGGGAACCGCGGCCGCATCGAAAGCGAAGGCATGAACGTGGCCGAAACCGCAGCGCCGACGCCCGGCACCCAGCCCGAGACCACACCCGAGACCACGCCTGAGACCCGGCCCAAGGGCGGGCTCGACACCGCCACGCAGGACCTGCCCGGCTGGCGGCACGTCTACTCCGGCAAGGTCCGCGACCTCTACGTCCCCGCCGACCCGGCCGTCACGGAACGCTTCGGCCAGGACTGCGTCCTGGTGGTGGCCAGCGACCGGATCAGTGCGTTCGACCACGTCCTTGCCAGCGAGATCCCGGACAAGGGCCGCATCCTGACCCAGCTGAGCCTGTGGTGGTTCGACCAGCTCGACGTCGCGCACCACGTCCTCGCCTCCACGGCCGGCGACGGTGTCCCCGCCGCCGTCGAGGGCCGGGCCATGATCTGCAAAAAGCTGGACATGTTCCCGGTCGAATGCATCGCGCGCGGCTACCTCACCGGCACCGGGCTCGCGGAGTACCGCGCGTCGGGCACCGTGTGCAGCATCCCCCTGCCCGCCGGCCTGGTTGACGGGTCACGGCTGCAGGAGGCGATCTTCACGCCCTCGGCCAAGGCCGAGGTGGGCGAGCACGACGAGAACATTACCTACGACGCCGTCGTCGGTCTCGTGGGTGTGGACGTCGCGGCGGATTTGAGCAGGCTGACCCTGAAGATCTATACCAAGGCCGAGGAAATCGCACGCGGCCGCGGCATCATCCTGGCGGACACCAAAGTGGAGTTCGGCCTCGACGCGGCGACCGGCCTCATCACCCTGGGCGACGAGGTGCTGACCCCGGACTCCTCACGGTTCTGGGATGCGGCCACGTACCAGCCCGGGCAGGCGCAGCCGTCCTATGACAAGCAGTATGTGCGCGACTGGCTGACCTCGCCGGCGTCGGGCTGGGACAAGGCCTCCGACACGCCCCCGCCCGTCCTGCCGGCCGACGTCGTGGCGCGCACCCGCAGCCGCTACGTGGAGGCCTACGAGAAGCTCACCGGCCGGACGTTCGCCTAGCCCGGACAGTGAGCCTGGCCCGGCCCGGCCGGCGCTAGGCTTCCGCGGAAGCGGCCTCGGCCCGGCGCTGGGCGAGCTTGATCTCGAGCACGGCGTCCAGCGCCTGCTGGACCCGGTCCGAGGCGCCCGCCGCGCTGAACTCCTTCTGGGCTTCCTCAAGGTACACCAGCGCCTCCGCGGCCTCCCCGGCAGCCTTGAGCGCCTTCCCGAGCAGCAGGGAGACCTCGCCGGCGGTGTGCCGGGCCAGCGCCTCCCGCTCGGCATGGATCTCGCGCAGCTTCTGGACGGCGGCCACGATGTCGCCGGTGAGGTAGAGCCAGCGGGCCCGGATGAAGGCGACCTCCAGCTGGTCGGTCTTGTTGCCGCCGACAATCGACAGGGCCAGTTCCGCCCGCTCGATCGATGACAGCGTCTCGGGTTCGACGATTCCCGAAGACAGGCGGACGGCGGCGGAGGCTTTGTTGAACCGCGCCCACAGGTCGATGTCGTTGGCCGGGGAGAGCAGCCGGCCTGCCCGCTCGTGGTACTTGATCCCCTCGGGGTAGTCGTGGCGCATGAAGGCCACGTTGCCGATCACCCAGGCCACCTCGCCGGCGAGCTGGGACATCGAGTGGTCGTCCATCTGGTCGTTCATGGCCTGGCAGTACTCCCAGGCCTCATCGAGCCGGCCGCTTTCGGCCAGAGCACCAATCAGGGCGCGGAGGGCGCCGATGATCATGGTGGAGCCCTTGGGCAGCTCTGCGCAGAGCCGCACCGCTTCCTGCGCATGCTCGACGGCGGCGGTCAGCTGGCCCTGCCCCTGCGAGGCTGCGGCGAGCATCTGCTGGGCCCGGACGCCGAGCCCGGCCGACTCCGCGGCCATCGGGTGCTCCAGGAGATTCTGGACCACGTCCTTGCACTCCTGCCAGAGGCCCTGCTTGATCAGGCACTCGGCCTGCATATAGGTCATGTTCCACCACGCGCTGGTGTTCTTGGCCTCCAGGGCGATCTTGGCGGCTGCTGCGGCGTGGGTGGCGGCCACGGGATAGTCCCGGAGGTCCCAGGCCTGCCTGGCATACAGCCCGGCGAGCACGTATTCCGCGTCGCTGATGGATACCGGCTGGCTCCAGGCCTCGAGTGCTTTGGGGGCCAGTTCGAGCCGGCGGGCCAGCTCTTCGATGACGTCGGCAGTCGGCTCGCGGCGTCCGGTTTCCAGCAGAGAGATATAGCTGGGGGAGTACAGGTCACGGCCCAGCTCGGCTTGCGTCAGGCCCCGTTCGAGCCTTTCCGCGCGGAGCTTCTCCCCAAATCCGTTCCCCACGGATACCTCCTAATTCCGGACATTCTTTGTACTAAATGCTTGACAGTCTCTGTGGAAACCATTTTACAATGTGTGTCAACAAGGGTAGTACTGACTTGGTTAAGGACCCCAACGCATATTGAGGAACTCTATGTTGAAGAAGATTGCAGCCGGCGCCGTCCTGGCGGGCGCACTGGCATTCTCCGCCGCGGCTCCGGCCGTGCTGTCCGCTGCTTCACTAACCGATGTCTCAGACGTTGCCGCCGTCGGCAACTGGCCCGATCCCATGCGCGCAGCCCAGGCGGTGGGCAACTGGCCCGACCCCATGACCCACTCGCTGAACGTCGGCAACTGGCCCGACCCAATGTAAAAAGCCCGATGTAATAGTCCCGACATGGCAGGCCCGGCGCAGCAACGGCCGGCAGCCTGCGGCACGTATATCCGGCACAGCCCCGGGAGATTTCCTCCCGGGGCTGTGTTGTGTCCGGGGGGGCAGGGGGAGGGGCAGGGCCCGGGGCCGGGGCCTGAACCGGGTCCTGAACCGGGACGATCGCCGGTGCCGGTGTCATCAAATCATGCCGGACATACCGCCGGACATACGAAAGAGGACCCTCCGTGTGGAGGGCCCTCTTTGTGTTTGGTCGGGATGACAGGATTTGAACCTGCGACCTCGTCGTCCCGAACGACGCGCGCTACCAAGCTGCGCCACATCCCGATCCGCTGCTTCAAAAGCAACTTCACAAGAGTATCCGATCATGGCCCCGGATGTGAAATCGGGCATCGGCCGGGACGTGTTCCGTCGTCTCGGCCCTGACTCCAACCGGTCCGGGCAGGAGCTGTTCAGACCAGCGAGTCTTTCCAGGCGCCGTGGAGCCGGGCGAAGGCGCCGCCGTCGCCGATCAGCTGCGCCGGGGTGCCGTCCTCCACGACACGTCCGTCGTGCACCACCAGCACCCGGTCCGCCGTCTCCACGGTGGAGAGCCGGTGGGCAATGATCAGCGCTGTCCGCCCGGCGCCGGGGGCCGAGTCTGCAACGGGCTGTCCGCCGCCCGCCTGGTCGCCGGTCCGCCGCTGGCCGTCCTCCCGGGTGCCCCGCAGAAGCCCCGCGAGGCCCTGCTGGACCATGCGCTCTGACGGGATGTCGAGCGAGGATGTTGCCTCGTCCAGGATCAGCACGGCGGGGCGGGCCAGGAACGCGCGGGCGAAGCTGATCAGCTGGCGCTGCCCGGCGGAGACGCGGCCGCCGCGCTTGTTGACGTCGGTGTCGTAGCCGTCCGGCAGTTCCATGATGAAGGCGTGGGCCCCCACCGCCCGGGCCGCGTCCTCGATCTCCGCACGCGAGGCTTCGGGCCGGCCCAGGGCGATGTTGTCCGCCACGGAGCCGCTGAACAGGAAGGCCTCCTGGGTGACCATGACGACGTTCCGGCGCAGGTCCTCGGTGCTGAGCTGGCGCAGGTCCACGCCGTCGAGGGTCAGGGACCCGGCGGAGACGTCGTAGAAGCGGGCAATCAGCTTCGCGAGGGTGGATTTGCCGGCGCCGGTCTGACCGACGAGCGCGACCGTCTGCCCGGCGGGGATGTGCAGGTCCAGCAGCGGGATGACCACCGGGCCGTCGCCGTAGCGGAATTCGACGCCGTTGAAATCGATGCTGCCCCGCGCCTGGTGCAGGGCCGCGGGTGTTTTCGGCGGCCGGATGGTGGGGACCTCCTCGAGCAGGCCCGAGACCTTTTCCAGGGCCGCTTGGGCGCTTTGGAAGGAGTTGTAGAACATGGCCATCTGGTCCACCGGCTGGAAGAAGCGCTTGGCGGACAGGATCAGGGCCAGGAGCACGCCGACCTCCAGGTCGCCGCTGAGGACCCGGAAGCCGCCGGTGAGCAGCACGAGGGCCACGCACACGTTGCCGATCAGCACCAGCCCCGGCTGGAAGATGCCGTTGAGGTTGATGGAGCGGACGGTCGCGCGCCGGTAGTCCTCCGAAAGTTCGGAGTAGCGGGCGGCATTCTCGCGTTCCTTCCGGAAGGCCTTCACGGCGCGGATTCCGGTCATGGTCTCCACGAAGTGCACGATCAGCCGGGCCGAGACCACCCGGGATTCGCGGAAGGCGATCTGGGAGTGCTTCTGGTACCAGCGGGCCAGGAAATACATCGGCACACCGGCGGCCAGCAACAGCACGCCGCTGCGCCAGTCCAGGGCGAACACGGTCACGGCGGTAAACGCCATGAACAGCATTCCCGAGGCCAGCGAGCTCACGCCGGAATCCAGGAGTTCGCGCAGGGCCTCCAGGTCCGAGGTCTGCCGGGCGATGATGCGCCCCGAGGTGTATTTCTCGTGGAATTCCAGGCTCAGCCGCTGCGTGTGGCGGAAGACCCGGACGCGGAGGTCCAGCAGCATCGCCTGGCTGAGCCGCGCCGTCGAGGTCACGTACAGGGCGGTCAGGCCGGCCGCCACGACGGCCGCGGCAAGGTAGGCGACCCCGGCCAGCACCAGGGGAAGGTTGTCGCCGGCGCGCACGGCGGGCAGGGCGTGGTCGATGCCGAAGGCGATCAGGGCCGGCCCGGCCACGCGGGCGGCCTGGGACAGTACGACGGCGCCGATCGTCAGCCAGAACCGGGCCCGGACGGGGCGGATCAGGGAGCCCAGGAGGGTCAGGGAGCGCCGCCGGACGGCCTTGCTTTCGTTCCTGCTGAGGTGCGCGTTGTCCTCATTGGCGGTGCCGAACGTTGCGCTGCTCATCGGGAAATCTCCTCGGACTGGTCCTCGAGGGCGGACAATTCTGAATCCAGGTCCCGCGGTTCCGGGTCCAGGCTGGCGATCACGTAGCGGTAATGACTGTTCCTGGCGAGCAGTTCCGCATGGGTTCCGACGGCGGCGATCCGGCCGTCCTCGAGCAGGGCCACCCGGTCGGCCAGTGCCACCGTGGAGGGCCGGTGGGCCACGATCAGCGTGGTGGTGTCCGCGAGGACCTTGCGCAGCCGGGCCTCGACGAGGACCTCGGTGTTCACATCAAGCGCCGAGAGCGGGTCGTCCAGGACCAGCACTGCCGGTTTCGCGGCGATGGCCCGGGCCAGGGCGATGCGCTGGCGCTGGCCGCCGGAGAGGCTGAGGCCCTCCTCGCCGATCAGGGTATCCACGCCGTCCGGCAGGGAATAGGCGAAGTGGGCCTGGGCGACGTCGAGGGCTTCCTCCAGGGCCGCGTCGCGGCCTTCCGCCGATCCGGCGTCGGGCGCGCCGAGCAGGACGTTGTCCCGGACGGAGCTGGAGAACAGCGTGGTGTCCTCGAACGCCACGGAGACCACGGTGCGCAGGTCTTCCACCGCGAACTCGCGCAGGTCCACGCCGTCGATGGTGATGGCACCGCCGGTGACGTCATAGAGGCGGGGGACCAGCTGGAGCAGGGCGCTCTTGCCGCCGCCCGTGATGCCCACCAGGGCCATGGTTTCGCCGGGGCGGATGTCCAGGGTGATGTCCCTGAGGATCGGCTTGTCCGGTGCGTCTTCGAACGCGAACGAGGCATTGCGGAAGCTGAGGGCACCCTTGAGGCCGGCCGGGCGGCGGGGCTGGTCCGGGCTGGTGATCGTGTTCTGCGCGTCCATGACCTCGAAGTGCCGGTCCACCGCGGACTTCGCGGTGAGGGCCATTGCCAGCAGCATGCCGCAGAACTCGACCGGCGCGGCAACCACGGCGGCGGTGGCGAAGAAGGCCACCAGGGACCCGATGGAGAGCTGGTCCGTGGAGGCAAGCAGGATGCCGACGACGAGGCCGGCGCCGAGCGCGAGTTCGGGCAGGAGCGTCACCACCAGGCTGAAGGTGGCCAGGTGCTTGGCCTTGGCGATCTCGGTCTGCCGGAGTTCCTCGGCCTGTTCGTTGAAGTTCTCCAGCGCCTCCCGGCTGCGGCCGAAGGCCTTCAGGACGCGGATGCCGTGCACGGATTCCTCGACCGTGGTGGCGAGGTCCCCGGCCTGGTCCTGGCTGCGCCGGGCCACCTTGCTAAAGCGGGTGCGGAAGCGGAATCCGTAGATCATGATCGGCACGGCGGCGGCCAGGAAGATCAGGGCCAGCTGCCAGCTCATGGCGAACATCACCGCGACGCCGATCACCACGGTGAGCGTCGTGACCACTAGCATGATGGCGCCGAAGGCCATCCAGCGGCGCAGGAAGTTCAGGTCCGTCATGGCCCGGGACAGCAGCTGCCCGGAGCCCCAGCGGTCATGGAAGGAGACTGTGAGGTCCTGCAGGTGCCCGTAGAGCGAGACTCGCATCCGGGTCTCGACGGTGGTGGCGGGATTGATGACGAACTGCCGGCGCAGGGCCACGAGGCCCGCCTCGGCGATGCCCAGGACCAGGATGAGGAGCGAGGCCGTCCAGACGGCTTCCGCGCTGCCGTCGGGGGTCAGGGACTCGTTGACCAGCACGCGCAGCACCTGGGGGATGGCCAGTGCCATGACGCTGGCCAGCAGCGCGCAGAGCAGGCCCATGACCAGCCGGGGCAGGATTGGCCTGACGTGCGGGTAGAGACGGCTGATGGAGGTGAAGAATGAGCTCTGCTTGGCCATGCCTGCTTCTTAAGACGCCCGTGCATAGATCGCACCGTTGAATGTAGTTTCCTGTAGCAACTACCCTAGGCCATCGGGTGACCGGATTCACACGTTGTTCAGCGCTCCCAGCATCTCGCCCAGTCATTGCGATCCGCAATGGGTGCTGGCGGCAAGGCATGTCCACCGGCCAGGCCGGAGGGCGGGCAGGACTGGTCGGGGCCAGGCCTAGGCGCGTGAGGTCAGTGTGAGCAGAACAGCTTCGGGCCGGCAGGCGATGCGGACCGGGGCGAAGCGGGACGTGCCGATGCCGCCCGAGACGTTCACCGGCGTCGTCCGCCCGTTGCTTTCCCAGGTGTGCAGCCCCCGGGCCCGCCAAGTGGGCAGGTCGCAGTTGGTGACCAAGGCCCCGTAGCCCGGGACGCAGATCTGGCCGCCGTGGGTGTGGCCGGCCAGGAGGAGGTCGGCGCCGGCCTCGGTGAAGTGGTCCAGGACGCGCTGGTAGGGTGCGTGCGCGACGGCGATGCGCACGTGCGGGTCGGCGTCCCGGCCCTTGGTCCCGCGCGGCCAGCCCGCGTACCGTTCAAGGCGCAGGTGCGGATCGTCGACGCCGGAGAAATCGAAGCGCATGCCCTTGAGCACCACCGACTGGCAGCGGTTGGTCAGGTCCAGCCAGCCGGCCATGCCGAACTCGGAACGCAGCCGGGGCCAGTCGAGCTTTTCCGGGTGTTTGCGCTCGCCCGAGGGCCCGAGCAAATATGACGCCGGGTTCTTCAGGCTGGGGCCGAAGTAGTCGTTCGAGCCGGGGACAAACACGCCGGGAAATTCCAGCAGGGGTCGCAGGGCCGCCACAAGGGGGTCCACGCCCTTGGCGTGGCTGAGGTTGTCGCCCGTATTCACCACGAGGTCCGGCTGCAGCTGCGCCAAGGAGGACAGCCACTGCGCCTTCCGGTGCTGGCCCGGAACGAAGTGGATATCGGACAGGTGCAGTATCCGGAACGGGGCGAACCCGGCCGGCAGGATGGGGAGGGTTTCCTCCCTGATCATGAACTGGTTCTTCTCCCACAGCCCGTAGCCGGTAGCGGCCGCCCCCGCCGCCGTCCCGATCGCGGCGGTCACGGCAAAGCCGCGTCCGATGCTTCGGACGCGGCTCGCCAGATCATTGCCCAGGGTCATCGGCTACTTCTTGCCGGAGGACTTCGTGGGTGCCGGTGTCGGGTCGGCGGACGGTTGCGGGGCCGGCTCGGTGCTCTTGCCGGTCGGAATGGTGGTCCGCGGCACTGTTACCGGGTCCGGGACCGGGGCCGGGGAGTACAGCATGTCCGACGGCGGGGCCGGGAACGGATCGGTGCCGTAGGCCGGCGCAACCTGGGCCATGTAGTTCGAGAACTGCGGCCCGGCAATCATGTAACCGTCGATGCCCTTGTAGAAGTTGCCGTTGATCGTGACGTTCTGTCCGGCGCGCAGTTGGTCGCCCAGGGGATCGCCAAACCATGTGGCCGTCGCGAGACCGCTGGTGTAGCCCGCCACCCAGGTGGAGCTGTTGTTGTCGTTGGTGCCCGTCTTTGCCGCGATGGGGAAGGTGGTCTTGGTCGATATCCGGGGCACAATGAGCGAGCCCGAGCCGCGGTTGAGCACTTCCTGCATGGCGTAGGCGACGCCGTGGGCCACCTCGGGCTTGACCGCGTCCCTGCAGTTGGGGGACTGGGCCGGCAGCTGGGCGCCGGTTGCGTCCGTTACCGACTCAATGGCCATCGGTTCGCAGTACTTGCCGTTGTTGGCGAAGGTGGCGAAGGCGCTGGCCATGGTCAGCGGCGCGGTCTGGCGGGAGCCGATCAGGCTGCTCAACCGGGTCATCGGAACCTTGGGGTTGGGATCGTCACCGTTCGGGCTCGGCAGGCCTTCGTGGATCCCGACGGCATCCACGATCTTCTGGATCCCGCAGAGGTCCACCTGGGCGGCGGAAGCGAACGTGATGGTGTTGATGGAGTTCGCCAGGCCGTCAAGGACGGACATGTACTTGTAGTGGGTCCCGTCCGCGTTCTGCAGGTCGTGGCTGCCGGGGACGGTGTCGTCATACGAGTCGGTCGTCGGCGTCGGGCAGGTGTTCTTCCACGGGAAGCCGGGGGGGTATCTGCGCACGGCGCCGTTGAGCTGCGTGCTCATCGACTTGCCCTCGTTGAGCCACTCCGCGAACGTGAACGGCTTCATGGTGGACCCGGGCTGGAAGCCGCCGAGGCCGTTGAGGTCGTTGCCCTTGGCGTCCTGCACGTCCACGTTGAAGTTCTGTGTCTGGTCGAACTTGCCGTCGGCCGGGAACCAGACGGTGTTCTGGGCCATGGAGACGATCTTGCCGGAGCCCGGCTGGACGGACACCAGCGAGGCGCCCCACTTGTCCGGGTTCGCGCCGGCCGACCCGTCCACTTGGGCCTGGGCCACGGACTGGGCCTTCGGATCCAGCGTGGTCTTGATGGTCAGGCCGCCACGGAAGATCTTGCGCTCACGCTCGGCAGCGTCGGCCCCGTAGGCCGGATTGTTCAGGAGCAGGTGGAGCACGTAGTCGCAGAAGTACGGCGCGGTCTGCGAATACGCACAGCCCTGGCGGGGCTGGGTGACCTTGGTCTGCACCGGCGTTGCCACCGCGGCATCGTAGTCGGCCTGCTTGATCTTGCCCTGGGTCAGCATCGCGTGGAGCACGAGGTCGCGACGGACCTTGGCGTTCTCCGGATTGGTGATCGGGTCATAGTAGGAGGGGCTGTTCACGACGCCGGCCAGCAGGGCCGCCTGCGGCAGGGTCAGGTCCTTGGCCGTGGTGCTGAAGAAGAACTTCGACGCGGCTTCGATGCCGTAGGCGTCCCGGTTGAAGAACACGATGTTCAGGTAGCCCTCGAGGATCTGCTCCTTGGTGAACTTCTTCTCCAGCGCGATGGCCAGCTTCATTTCACGGAGCTTGTCCCCGACGCCCTTGTTGACGCCGTTGAGCAGGACCTCGTCGCCCTTGCCTTCGGCCTCCAGCGAGGAGTTGATGACGTTGTTCACGTACTGCTGCGTGATCGTGGACGCGCCCTGCTTATTGCCGCGGGCGGTGCTCACGAGGGCGCGCAGAATGCCGGTGGTGTCCACACCGCCGTGCTCGTAGAAGCGGCTGTCCTCGATGGCGATGATCGCGTCCTTGATGTGCGGGGACATCTGGTCCAGCGAAACACGGGTGCGGTTCTCCGCGTAGAGGTTCGCGATCGGGCTGCCGTCGGACGCCAGGATCGTGGTCGACTGGCTCGGCGGATCGACCTTCAGCTCAGCGGGGAGCGTGTCAAAAAACTGGATCGAACCGCTCGCCGCGCTGCCCGAGACGGCCGCCGCGGGGACCAGGAGGCCCGCCACCAGGACACCGCAAATAGCGCTCACGCCCAGGAAAAGAAAGATCTTTCCGAGGGTGGTGGCCGTGTCGAATAAAGGGTTCTTGCCAGTCGCCATGTTTTCCACTTTACCGGCAACGACTAGGCTTTATGTCATGACCAAATGGGAGTACGCCACGATTCCGCTCATTATCCACGCCACAAAGCAGATCCTGGACCAGTGGGGTGACGACGGCTGGGAGCTCGTCCAGGTTGTTCCGGGACCCGATGGAAACGGTCTGGTTGCCTACCTGAAGCGGGAGAAGCAGTAGCCATGAGCACCCCCTCAGAAGCCGTTCCGGCCACGCCGGCGGCCGCGGAAAACATCTCCGAAAACACGCCCGGCGCAGCAAGCCGCGCCGCCGACGCGGGCGCGTCGTCCGCCGTCGAACAGCGACTGGCGGAGCTGGGCCTGACGCTCCCTGACGTTGCTGCTCCGGTCGCGGCGTATGTTCCGGCCGTGATTTCCGGCAACCACGTCTACACCTCCGGGCAGCTGCCGTTCATCAACGGCAAGCTCGAGGCCACCGGAAAGGTTTCCACCGGTTCGGCGGGCGCCTCCGACGAGTCCACGGTGTCCCCGGAGGACGCGAAGGCCTACGCTGCCGTCTGCGCCGTCAACGCCCTGGCCGCCGTCAAGAGCGTGATCGGCGACCTCGACCGCATCACGCGGATCGTCAAGGTTGTGGGTTTTGTATCCTCCGACCCTTCCTTCACCGGCCAGCCCGGTGTCATCAACGGCGCCTCGGAGCTGCTGGGCCAGGTCCTCGGCGACGCCGGCCAGCACGCCCGTTCCGCCGTCGGCGTATCTGTCCTGCCGCTCGACTCGCCCGTCGAGGTCGAACTGATCGCTGAATTCGCCTAGTAGACCGGTTACTTCGTTGCCTCAGTTAGAACGCCGACTGTTCGTCCTGCCCCCGGATCTTGAGGGAGCAGCCCGCAGTTGGATTGAACACGGTGAGCGGACGCCCCGCGCGCCCCGTTTGGCCTCCTCGGTGATCCTCCTGCGGGATTCGCCCACGGGCCTGGAGACCTGGCTTGGCTACCGGACGGGGTCCTCCCCGCTTGGTGTCCTCGCCTTCCCCGGCGGATCGCTGGAAGCCACCGACGACGACGCCGTCGGCTGGCTGGGCCCCTCACCCCAGCACTGGGCCGAGCAGATGGGGACGCCCGACGTCGGGCTGGCGCGCCGCCACGTCGTCGGTGCCATCCGGGAACTGTTCGAGGAGACCGGCATCCTGCTGGCCGGCCCCGACCTGTCCACCACGGTGGAGCTGACCTCCAGCGCCGACTGGATGCGCGCCCGCGAAGCCGTGGCCGAGCAGGAGAAATCCTTCACCGACCTGCTTGCCAAGCGCGGGCTCTCGCTCCGCACTGACCTGCTCAAACCCCTGGTGAACTGGCTGAGCCCCGACTTCGCGCACCGCCGGTTCAACACCCGCTACTTCGCCGCGACGGTGCCCGTGAACCAGCAGCCTTCCCTGCTGGCCAGCAAGGGCGTCTGGGGCCGCTGGGTGTGTGTGCGGAAGGTTGTGCTCGAGCGGGACACCTCCGTTCTGGGTGACGAGGTGGGGCAGGAGAACACCGTCGGCCGGACCCTGGGCGAACTCCTGGTCCCCGGCTCGGAGATCATGCTCGAGAAGATGGCCAAGGCCAACGGCTGCATCGCCTACCTCAGCTACAAGCGCAAGGCCCACGTCTACCAGCCGAAGCTCGTCGAGGAAGACGGCCGTCTCATGCTCGAAGTCGAAGCGGCCAAAACGATCGCCGGCGAACCGCAGCGGGAACGCTAGGCCCGGGGGAGCGCCGGCGCCGCGGAAGCCTGGCTTCGGGCAGGCGGCCTGGACAGCCTTGGCCTGCGCGGAGCCCCGGGACATGCTCCGCCCTGTTCCACAGCGCTGGACATGTCCCTTGGTGCCGTGTGCCGGCCCGGGACATGTGCCGCCCTGTTCATCAGCACCGGACATGTCCCTTGGTGCCGTGTGCGGGCCCGGGACATGCCCCACCGTGGGCCTGTCCGGTGGACATAGTGCCATTATGTCCAGTCGCTGCGGCCGGGGCTGGACATGTCCCGTCGTGCTGTGTGCAGGCCCCGGGACATGCCCCGCCCTGGTCAGCACCAGTGGACATGTCCCGCGGACAACCAGCCGGGGCCTCTCCGGAAATTAGCGGCAGAAGATTAACGGCAGAAGGCCGGTCCCGTTTCCGGGGCCGGCCTTCGTGGTTGCTGCTGGGGTCCCTAGCGGGAACGCTGGCGCAGGCGCTGCATGTCGAGGATGACGACGGCGCGCGCTTCCAGACGCAGCCAGCCGCGCTGCACGAATTCCGCGAGGGCCTTGTTGACCGTTTCACGGGAGGCGCCGACCAGCTGGGCGAGTTCCTCCTGTGTCAGTTCGTGGGCGACCAGGACGCCGTCGGTCGCCGGGCGGCCGAAGCGGTCGGCCAGGTCCAGCAGAGCCTTGGCCACACGGCCCGGCACGTCGGAGAAGACGAGGTCGGAAAGGGAATCGTTGGTGCGGCGCAGGCGGCGTGCCAAGGCCTGCAGCAGCTGGGCCGAGACCTCGGGGCGGGTGCGCAGCAGCGCGTTGAGGCTCTCGTTCTTCAGGCCGGCGAGACGCGTCTCGGAAACGGCAGTTGCCGTGGCCGTGCGCGGGCTGGGGTCGAACAGCGCCATTTCGCCGAAAAGCTCGCCCGGGCCGAGGATGGCCAGCAGTGATTCGCGGCCGTCCGGCGACGTGCGGCCGAGCTTCACCTTGCCGGAGACGATGAAGTAAAGCTGGTCACCCTGGTCGCCTTCCCGGAATACCGAGGCACCGCGTGAAAGGTCCACCTCGGTAAGTTCGTCCGTCAGCAGACGGAACGCCTCGTCGTCGAGCGTGGCGAAAAGGGGTGCGCGGCGCAATACCTCGATATCCATGAAATCTCCTGACTAGCTGTGTCGGCTGGGGCGCTTCAGCCATTCTTTCAGAATTTTGGAGCTTCTGTGACGTAGTTGGCACGGAAACGCCCGAAGGGGCCGAAAGCGCACGGCTCGGGAAGTCCGCACAGATCCCTGTGCAGGCTGGCGGCCGGTCGGCAAACGTTCAGCTTACACCGGTAGAATCGTCGCTGAACTGTCTGTGAGGAGCCCCGGTGTTTGGCTTGACCATTTTGGACCTGGTGTTGGTTGTGGCGCTCTTGTCCTACCTGATCCACGGTCTTCGCAACGGCTTCCTTGTGACGCTCGGAGGCATCGCGGGATTCGCGGCAGGCGCCGTCGCCGCCTTCGTCTCCGTGCCCATCGTCAGCGGCCTCGTGGAGGACAGCGGCTGGCGCCTGACGGCGATCGTTGCCACGGCGGTCCTTCTGATGATCGTGGGCAACGGACTCGGCACCATGATCGGGCGGCGAATCCGCAGCGTGGTCCCGTTCAGCCCCCTGCGGGCGGCGGACCGACTCGTGGGCGGAGGCGTGAACGTGGTGGTGTCCGCCCTCGTGATGTCGATGCTGGCGTTCAGTATCGGGGCCTTGGGTGTGCCGTTCGTGTCCCAGCAGCTCGCGGAATCCAAAGTCATCAGGTTCATCGACGGCGTGACGCCGATGCCGGTCAAGGCATCAATGGCGCAGCTGCGTTCCGCCGTGATCGGCGAGGGAATCCCCACACTGCTGGACGGCTTCGGTCAGAGCCAGCCCGTTGCCGTTCCGGACACCAGCACGGACACGCCGGCGCTGAACAAGGCCGCCGCGTCAGTGCTCAAGATCGCCGGAACCGCCTACCAGTGCGGGCAGAACCAGACCGGAACAGGCTTCGTGGTCGCCCCCGGGCGCGTGGTGACCAACGCCCATGTGGTCGCCGGGGTCGACGAACCGGTGGTGGAGACGCCCGGCGGCCGCGCACTGCCAGGGCGCGTTGTGTACTTTGACTCCCAGCACGACCTCGCCGTCGTGGCCGTTGACGGTCTGCGCTCGGAACCCCTGGCGCTGGCCGCCGATCTGCCGTCCGGCAGCGCCGCTGCCTTTGCCGGCTATCCGCACGGCGGGCCCTTCCAGTCCAAACCGGCTACCGTGCAGGACATCGCCACCGTGCTGGTCCCGGACATCTATGGCAAGAATGCGTCGCCCGAGGACGTCTACCGGCTGGCCGGCGACGTGCAGCCGGGCAACTCCGGGGGCCCGCTCCTGACCATGGACGGGCAGGTGGCGGGGGTGGTCTTTGCCAAGGCGACGACCGAGTCCTCGCTCGGATTTGCGATCACCATGAATGACCTGAGCCCCGTCGCGTCTCAGGCGCCGGGTCTGGGCAGTGCCGTTTCGTCCGGACAGTGCATTAAGAAATAACCGGCGAGTCCCCGCGGCGCTGTCGCCCGAGGAGGCAGTTCCGGCGGGCTACAGCCACTCCAGGCTCTGGCCGTGCGGCCCCGCGATGGCTGCCGGCTGACCGTCCTGCAGCAACAGGAACCGGCCGCGGAGCCGGGTGTCGTCCATCTCCGGAACAACAGTGGACCCGTCGGCCTGGGCAAGCACCGTGTGCCCTTCATTCGAGAGCCAGTGGCAGCCCCGTTCCGCCGCGAGATCCGCCATGGTGCGGCGGAACCGGGCCCGGCCACCGGCGTCGAGGTACGCCATGACGGCGCTGTGGAACACCACCAGGGCGGCGTCCTCCGGAGCGCGGGCGGCCAGCCCTGCGAGCTGTTCGTTGAGGTCGCCGGCCACCAGCAGGGGCGGGTGTTCCCGGGCGATGGCGATCGCCTGGCGCAGTCGTTCGAGGCGGAACTCCTGTTCCGGCCAGACGAGGGCTTCCAGCCAGGCGACGTCGTCCGGGTTGCGGACATCCAAGGGATTCAGATCGATCCCGGCGCGCCAGACCACCTGGGGAAGTGCGGCCGGCAGCGGCACCGGTCCTGAGGTGACGCAGCGCAGGACCGGGTAGGTGCCGGGCCGTGCGCCGGCCGGAACAAGCGTCGTCCTCGCGTCCTCGGCCTCCGGGACATACTCGTAGCCGTATTGGTCAGGGAACAGCGCCAGCCCCGCCGAGGCACCCACCTCGATGAGGGCCAGCGGCCGGCCCTCGGCCGCGGATATCTGCGCGAGGGAGGGCAGCAGGGTGGCGCAGCGTCCCGCCTCGTTGGTCTGCGTGGATCGGGACAGCACGATTTCCGTGACCGCGGCCCAGTGCTGGTCCAGAAAATTCCGGAAGTCGCGGTATGGGCTGATCTGCGCGCCGAGGAACCGGGCCGCGGCGAGGATCAGCAACGGCTGGCGCTTGTGGTGCGGCCACTGATCGATCCGCCGGATCAGCTCGGCGTCCCCGGCGATCCCCACCGTCCACTCGGCATAACACGGGGAGGAACCCGGCGCGTCGAGCGTGCCGAAGTGCCGGTACCACTGCGCCGTGGCCGAATCAGTGGCCGGTTCCCCTGACACTCCTCCGGGCTCCGCGGGGGACATGCTCAGTCCTTGGCCGTGTGCAGTCCGGCGAGGTATTCCACGGCGAAGCGGTAGCCCAGGATCCCGGCGCCGGCGATCACGGCCTTACTGATGTCCGAAAGGTAGGAATGGTGCCGGAAGGGTTCGCGGGCGTGAACGTTGGTGATGTGCACCTCGACCGTGGGCAGCGCCACGGCGGATATGGCGTCCCGGATGGCCACCGACGTGTGCGTGTACGCGCCGGCGTTGAGCACGATGCCCACCGCTTTCCCGCGGGCGGCGTGGATGGCGTCCACGAGGGCCCCTTCATGGTTGGACTGGAAGCACTCGACGTCCAGGCCGTGCGCGGCACCGGCGTCTTTGGCGAGCTGTTCGACGTCGGCCAGCGTCGCCGTCCCGTATTTCTCCGGCTCGCGGGTGCCAAGGAGATTTAAATTGGGTCCGTTGAGAACCAGGATGGTGCCGCGGCCGGCAGCGGTGGCGGAAGTGGCTTCAGTCATGTCTGCAAATCTATCGCGCCGCGGCCCGCCCGCGCCGTTCGTTACCGCCAATCGGTTCGTTACTGCCGCACTCTTCGCTTCTGCGGATGTTCCCGACGCGGCCGCGCCGACAGACAGGGACAACGACGACGGCGGCGCGGCCCACCGGAATGGGCAGCGCCGCCGTCGTGCATGTGCCGGTGTTCAAACACACCGACGCTGCGGTCATATCAGCCGGCTATTTCCTCAGCGACTGCGCAATCTGGGCCATGACCGTGTTGTCGGCCAGGGTGGTCGCGTCGCCAACTTCGCGGCCTTCGGCGACGTCCTTGAGCAGCCGGCGCATGATCTTGCCGGACCGGGTCTTGGGCAGTTCCGGGACCACGAGGATGGTCTTGGGTTTTGCGATCGGTCCGATTTCCTTGCCCACATGGTTGCGGAGTTCCTGGACGATGGCGTCGCCGGAGTCCACGGCGTCGGCGCGCAGGATCACGAAGGCGACGACGGCCTGGCCGGTGGTCTCGTCCGCGGCTCCGACGACGGCGGCTTCCGCCACTGCGGGGTGGCTGACCAGGGCGGACTCGATTTCGGCGGTGGAGAGGCGGTGGCCGGAAATATTCATCACATCATCCACCCGGCCCAGCAGCCAGAGGTCGCCGTCCTCGTCCTTCTTGGCGCCGTCGCCGGCGAAGTACATGGTCTCGAAGCGGGACCAGTACGTTTCCTTGAACCGTTCGGGGTCGCCCCAGATCCCGCGCAGCATGGCGGGCCACGGTTCGCGGATCACCAGGAAGCCGCCGTGGCCGTTGGGTACGGATTCGCCGAGTTCGTCCACGACGTCCACGGCGATGCCCGGCAGCGGGACCTGGGCCGAGCCGGGCTTGGTGGCCGTGACGCCGGGCAGCGGTGCGATCATCTGCGCCCCCGTCTCCGTCTGCCACCACGTGTCGACGATCGGCGCGGGGTTTTGCTTCCGCTCGCCGTTCTTGCCGGCGTTGCCGCCGATGACCTCGCGGTACCACATCCAGGCTTCGGGGTTGATGGGTTCGCCGACGGAACCGAGGACGCGGATCGAGGAGAGGTCGGACTTGGCCGGGATGTCCTTGCCCCACTTCATGAAAGTGCGGATCGCGGTGGGGGCGGTGTAGAGGATGGAGACCTTGTACTTCTCCACGATCTCCCACCAGCGGCCCTGGTGCGGGGAATCCGGCGTGCCCTCATACATGACCTGGGTAGCGCCGTTGATGAGCGGGGCGTAGGCGACGTAGGAGTGCCCGGTGATCCAGCCGACGTCGGCGGTGCACCAGTAGACGTCGGTCTCCGGGTGGAGGTCAAAGACCGCCTTGTGCGTGTAGGCGCCCTGGGTGAGGTAGCCGCCGGTGGTGTGCAGGATGCCCTTGGGCTTGCCCGTGGTGCCGGAGGTGTACAGGATGAAGAGCGGGTGTTCGGAGTCGTGTCCGACGGCGGTGTGCTCGGCGGACGCGGAGCCGACGGTGTCGGACCACCAGTGGTCCCGGCCCTCGTGCCAGTCCACGTCCTGGCCGTTGCGCTTGACCACCACGACGTTCTGCACGGTGTGTCCGGTGCCGTCTCCCTCGTGGGACAACGCGTCGTCGACGGCAGGCTTCAGGGCGCTGGGCTTGCCGCGGCGGTAGGTGCCGTCGGCCGTGACCACGAGCTTGGCCTCGGCGTCGTCGATCCGGGAGCGCAGGGCCTCGGCGGAGAAGCCGCCGAAGACCACGGAGTGGATCGCGCCGATCCGGGCGCAGGCCAGCAGGGTGATCACGGCTTCGGGAATCATGGGCAGGTAGACGGCCACGCGGTCGCCCTTGGCCACGCCGAGGGACTCGAACGCGTTCGCGGCCTTCTTCACTTCCTCGGTCAGCTGCGCGTAGGTGTAGGTGCGGGTGTCGCCGGGCTCGCCCTCGAAGTAGATGGCCACCCGGTCCCCGTTGCCGGCCTCGACGTGCCGGTCCAGGGCGTTGTAGGCCGCGTTGACCTCACCGCCGACGAACCACTTCGCGAATGGCGG
>JADMIO010549057.1_pt1 | contig 24909 bp, 18 predicted proteins | sample 8958161 | NCBI WGS metagenome assembly JADMIO01 (sample SAMN16585339, study PRJNA669376) | soil metagenome | isolation source: Crop rotation soil | place: USA: Cullars Rotation, Alabama | collected 2011
CGACAACTTGTCCACGTGGAATTCTAAGCTTAGGATCCCAATGTGCTGGAAAGTGGTCGTCGTAGGTCTGGCGGCTGATGGTTCCGAAAAGGTTCAGATAGCCGGTGGCGATACCGCCGGCGATCGTACCGTGATTGATAATCGTGCCAGCGTTGTCGGAATAGTAGCCAGCGAAATGTTCGACGCCCGCCAATATGCCGGCGATCGTGCCGTCATTGAAGATCCTCGTGGCGCCGCTGACGACAACGCCGATCCCGGTGAAACTGCTGCCGATCGTGCCGTAATTGGTAATCGATGTGGATAGGGCCTTGCTGACCTTGATGCCGATGGCGGTGTACAGCCAGCCGGACGACTCGTTGACAAGCGTGCCGCTGCCGTAGGTGTAAACGCCCATCCCGAGGGCGCCGGAGACCCTGCCGCTGTTGATAAGAGTGCCGGTGCCCAGGAAAAGCGACAGGCCGGCGCCGCCGGCGAACACGTACCCGTCATTGACGACGCGCCCATTGCCGTAGAGGGACAGGCCGTCGCCGTAAGTGGCGGCGATGACGGTTCCGCTGCTGTTGTTGATGATGGTGCCGCCGCCGCGCACCTGGATGCCGTCGTAATAAGCAGAAATGACAGTGCCGCTGTTGATCGCGGCGCCGCGGCCCTCGACGAGCAGGCCGTCGCCGTCGTGGGTCGAGATCACGGTGCCGTAGTTGACGATCGTGCCGCCGTCGTCGATGTGCAGCCCATCGACATAGGCGACGACCTGGCCGCTCGACCCGTTATAGATATACCCGGTGCCGGTGTCGATATAGACGCCATCGTAAGTGTTGCTGAAGATCGTGCCGGTATTGATCACCCGCGCCGTGTCGGTGGGTGACAGCACGATCCCGTAATTGTAGCCGATGATCGTGCCGCTATTGACGACGGTGGTGCTCGTGCCGCTGCCATTGATGGCATCGTAACCGTAGATGTACCCGGTACTGCTGTTGCTGATGAAGCCGCCGCCGCGCAGAGCGATGCCGGAGTGGTCGTGACTGGAAATCTCTCCGTTATTGAGGATCGTGCCGGCGCCACCGCTGACCCTGATGCCGTGGTCATGGCCGTAGATGTAGCCGGTGCTGGAATTCGAAACGTAACCACCGGCCTCGAGCCGAACGCCGCTGGCACTGTAGTATCCGGCGGTGATCCTTGCCGTGTTGATGACGGTTCCGATGTCGTTAAATTGAACACCGGCGGTTCCGTAGTGGCTGTTTATCGAGCCATGGTTAAAGACGGTGCCGCCGGCGAGGCCAGCGCCAAAGCCGGTCTCTCCGGCGATCGTTCCGTCATTGGTCAATATGCCGCCGGCATCGCCGATCGCCACGCCGGTGTAAAACGCGTTGATAACGCCGGTCAAGCTGTTGGTGACCGATCCGCCGTACAGGTAGACGCCAGCAGTGCCGTATCCGGGGTTGAAGCCGGTCCTGATCGTACCGTCGTTGACGACCAGCCCGTTGTCGCCGGAGATATAAACACCGAACAGGAGGCCGTAGACGTCGCCGGTGCTGGCGTTGCTGACATAGCCGGGATTGCTGGAGGTATTGTCGATCTGGATCGCGCGGGTGTTGCCGAGGATGTAGCCGCTGTTGATAACCGTGCCGCCGCCGCTGTCGAACTGCGCCCCGTAGGAGCGGCGGCCGAAGATCGAGCCCTGGTTGACGAGCGTGCTCGGATCGACGCCGGAATCCAGCACCACGCCGCTGGACTGGCCGTCGATGGTCCCGGTCTGCGTGTTGGTGACGCTGCCGCCGGCGAGCAATGCGACGCCGGACATCGTGCCGCCGCCGGTGATCATGCCGTCGTTGACGAGGCTGCCGACGCCGTCGAAGCGGATTGCGGCGACACTGCTGGTACCGTCGGCCTCGATCAGGCCGGCCGACAGGTTGTGGAGATAGGCGGCGCCGCCGAAGCGGACCGCGGGACTGCCCGTGACCAAGCTCGTGCCGGTGCGGATCGTGCCGGCGTTGACCAGGGTCTGGCCGCCGGCCGCGACGCCGTAGACCGGCGTGCTGTCGGTCTTGCCGCCGTTGTAGATGTAGCCGCTGTTGTACAGATAGCTGTTGGCGAGCAGGGTGACGCCATACGTCCCCTGGGCATTGATCGTGCCCGAATTGGACGCGCTGCCGCCGATTGCCAGCGTGGCGGTCGCGTCTATGCCGATCGATCCTTCGTTGGTGAAGGTGTCGTTCGCGGTCAGCGTCGCGCCAGGCGAGATGTACAGCGAAGCGCTGTCGCCGATCGTGTTGTCGCCGGCGAACACCCAGATGGCGTTGCTGTCGACCGTGCCGGTGAAATTGACGAACTTCGCCGGCGCGCCGGTCAGCGTCTGGGTGCCGGCCGATGCGACGAATTGCAGCGTGTTGGTGCCGACGTCACCGTCGACGATGCCACTGATATACGGGCTGCCCTGCAGCACCATCAGGTCGTCGCCGTCGCAGAACAGCACCGCGGTGCCGTGGCTGCCGATGATCGTGCCGCTGTTGATGACGGTGTTGTTGTAGGCGGCGTCGAGATCGATGCCGTAATAGCCGCTGATCGTGCCGCTGTTGGTGACGTATCCGGCCGCGCCGGTGATCATCACGCCGGCGCCGGGCACGGTGCCGGTGCTGCCGATATAGCCGCCGGCGTTGTTGGTGACGCTTCCGCCGGCAATCAGGAAGACGCCGTAGGCGGTCGACGCAGAGACGGCGGTGCTCTGGATCGTGCCGTCGTTGACGACGGTGACGCTGCCGTTGATGCCGTAAACCGCCGGCGCGTCGGTGACCAGGATCTGTCCCGTGCCGGTGTTGTCGAGATAGCTGCCGGCGTCGAGGGTGACCGTCGTCGTGACGAGGCCGTTGTTGACCATCGGTGCCGGGTCGATCAGCAGCGAGCCGGGGCCGCCGATCGTGCCGTCGTTGATCAGGGTCCCCTGGTCGGTCAGCGTCGTCCCGGCGGCGATATAGAGCGAGCCGGTGCTGCCGATCGAGAACGAGCCGCCGGCGCCGACCGTGCGGCTGTCGCCAAAGACCCAATCGGCGCCCTCGTCGATCGCGACATCGGTGAAATTCAGGAAGTTGCCGGTCAGCGTCCCGATGCCCGTGCCCGCGGCGAGTTCGAGCGTGTTGCTGCCGGTGCCGCCGTCGACATCGCCGACGAACACAGCACCGGGCTTGACGATCATCCGGTCGTCGCCGCTGCCGAACTTGACCGCGGCGGTGCTGCCGCCGATCGTTCCCGCGCTGGTGACGGTGCTGTCGCCGCTGTTGATGTAGATGCCAAAACCAATAACCGCACCGACGCCAGCGATGTAGCCGCCGGCGTTGTTGATGACAGTGCCGCCAGCGACAAGATTGATAGCGGCCGCAACGCCGGGGCCTCTCGCACTGATCGTGCTCGAATTGGCGACGGTGCCGGTGCCGTTCGTTATATACACCCCGGCGGTCGACGTGCCGTTCGAGCCGTGGATGTAGCCGCTTTCGTAATTGGTAACGCGTCCGCCTGCGTTCAGCGCCACGGCCGCGCCGCTACGGCCGCCACCAGCAATCGAGCCGGAATTGAGAACGGTTCCGGCCGCGCCGGTGATGTAGACGACGGCAGCCTGTCCCGCAGGAGCGCCGGCATTGATGACGCCGCCCGACTGGTTGTTGACGAGGCCCCCGTTCAGCAGCGCAACGCCGCTGGCGTTGCCGCTGGGGTTGTAATCGGCGATCGTGCCGTAATTGACCAGCATCTGGTCCGCCAACAACGTGCCGTAGACGGCGGCGGAGGAGCCGATCACGACGATCGATCCGCCCGTGCCGATCGTCAGTGGCGAGGCATAGTCGGGCGGCGCGATCGTGATGCTGTGGTTGATCGTCCCGTTAAAGTACGACACGCGATGTGCTCCCCCGTCCGGCGGCGCGGTCTGCGCCTGCCGCTCGGCCGCGCGTGGCGGCCTCCAAGGATATCGCCCTGCCCCCGGCTAAATCCCCGGCGCGACGGTAAGGGCTCACAAGAAAACGGTCAACATTCCAGGGCAAATGTAACAACCGGTGAGGCCAATGCTTGGCGCTATTCCGGTAAAGATCGGGTTGGTTTGCGAATCTGCCTTGAGGCGTGCAGCATCGACCCAAAGTCGAGCCGAGCCCATCCCGGAGAACAAGACCGCTTAATTTGACGAACGGCGCGATGTCATTGCTTTGGGCCGCACCGGAACCCGAAAGCGCCGCGTTTGCCGGCGGACGAGCGGTGACGCGCCGCTCGCCGGTTCGCTTCGAGAAGCTGGTTGCGGCCGATCACCCGGGACTTATGCTGCGGGCAGACGCGTGATCCGCGGGAGCGGGCAGTTGCGAGATCGTGATGCCGGGGGGCGCGGCCAGAACAAGCGAGAGGGAGCAGGACAATGAAAGCTGGCGTGGTTTATCCGCAGATCGAGCTCGGCGGCGATACCGGCGCGGTCAAGGCCTTCGCCCAAGCGGCCGAGGACCTCGGTTACGACCATATCGTGATCTACGACCATGTCCTCGGCGCCGATCATGCCGGCCGGGAACCGAAACTGACCGGTCCCTACAAGGACACCGATCCGTTCCACGAGCCGCTCGTGACCTACGCCTACCTCGCCGGCGTCACCAAGACGCTCGAACTGGTGACGGGCGTGATCATCCTGCCGCAGCGGCAGACGGTGCTGTTCGCCAAGCAGGCCGCGGATGTCGACCTGTTCTCGGACGGACGCCTGCGCCTTGGCGTCGGGGTCGGCTGGAACTGGGTGGAATATGACGGGCTCGAAATGCCGGGGCATTTTCGCCGCCGCGGCAAACGCCAGGAGAACCAGATCGCGCTGATGCGCAAGCTGTGGGAAGAGCCGCTCGTCGAGTACACGGATGCCGATCACAAGATCGACCGGGCCGGGATCCTGCCGCGCCCGAAGCGGCAGATCCCGATCTGGCTCGGCGGGTTCAGCGAGATCGCCTATGACCGGGCGGCCCGGCTCGGCGACGGTTTCCTGTTCTCGGGGCGGACGCAAGCCGAGGCGGTACAGATCAAGGCGAAGATCGAAGGCAAATTGCGCCAGCTCGGCCGGGATGTCGGAGCCTTCGGCTTCGAGTCGATCCAGCAATATACCCGCGGCGACAATCAGTGGCCCGGCGACATCGCGGCGTGGCGCAAGGCCGGCGGGAGCCACATATCCGTCGTGACGATGGGCGCCAACCTCAACACCGTCGACGGCCACATCAACGCGATCAGGCGGTGGCGCGAGGTCTACGACTCGGTCGACTAGACCCGCGGGTTTGCGCGTCAGGCATGGCACACGCCCGCGGGGCCGGCAAATCATGGTCTGGAAAACGCGGGCTCCGTGTGCGACGGTTAAGGCTGAAATAATCGGAGGTGTGCCATGAGCCCGCTCGATGTCGCCGACAACGGGGCCGCGTCGGATACCGAGAAAGCCCCAGTCTACGTGCCGTCGCTCCAGCGTACGGAAGGGCAGCCGCCGCCGATCGCGGCGCATGGCGGCCTGTCCTACATGTCGTTCGACCGCGACGGCGATGCCGGAACGGCCGAGGCGTTCAAGGATGCGCTTGCGGAAATCGCCGATGGCGAGGGCCAGCGGGTCATCGACATGATCGCCAATGCGCCGCCGGGCCCGATCAAGACCAAATGGGGCCTTGGTTTCCGCAGCTACGACGAATGCATCGAGTACATCCGCCAATCGAACAGCATCAAGGCCCCGGAAGGCGGGCTGGCATTGCCGCTGCCCTATACCGTCTACGAGCGGCCGACCTACTCCGTGGTACCGTCCAACTCCGTCTGGGATGACCCGGAACGCGCCGAAGTTGCGGCGATCCTGCGCCAGAGCGAAGAGGGCAACCGCCGCCGGGACCTCTATTTCCCCCAGGTGATGCGCGATGCGCGGCGCATCGGCGAATACTATCCCGGCCTTTCGCCCAGCAGTCCCGAATGCATGGACCGGCTTGGCGTCTCGCTGGCGCACCTCGAGTCGGAATGCACCAACATTTACGATTCGGAAGAAGTGCGGCGGGTGTTCTATCCGGAAATCGAGAAGCTGCTGCTCGATTTCTTCCCCGATGCGACCGATGCCCTCGTCTACAACCACGATGTCTTCGACAAGGACTACAAGGGCGACCGCACCGAAGACCAGGACGCCAAGAATCCGGGCGTGAACGCGCGTTACGCGAATCTGGTGCACAACGACCTCAACGACAACAGCGGCCGGGTGCGCTGCCGCGAACTGCTGACCAAGAACCTGCGGAACTTCGGCCGCCAGCAGCACTATACCGAGGCGGAAGCCGACGAGAAGATGTCGCGGCGGTTCATGTCGATCAACCTCGCCAAGCCGATCGAGACGATCGAGCAGTTCCCGTTCGTGCTGTGCGCCTGGCCCTCCTTCGCCGACCAGCCCTACATCAACAACTACCGGATCTACGACGACCGCGTCGGCGAGACCACCCGCTTCACCTACCGTCCCAATCACGAGTGGTACTGGTTTCCGCGGCAGAAGCCGACCGAAGTCTCGATGCTGAAATGCTATGACTCGGTGACCGACGGCTCGGTGTCGCGCTGGTCGTTCCACACCGCCTGCATCGACCCGACCGTGTCGCTCAACGCCCCGTGCCGCAAGAACGTCGTGGTCCGGTCCTACGTCTTCTTTTAAGAGACCGGCCCGAAATCGCGGTCACTGAGTCCTTTGCCAAACCGCGGTCCCGGCGAAAGCCGGGACCATTTGGCCGAGGCAGGAGCGGCTGATACATGGGTCCCGGCGTTCGCCGGGACCGTGGGTCTCTGAAGGTGAGCCAGCTAGCCGGCTGACCTGAATTGCGATCCTAACCTTCGGCATTGGGCGAAGACTCGCTCACGGCTCACCCATTTCTCATCGCGACAGAAGAGATCATGCCCAACACCATCCGCCTGCACCGCGTTCTGGCAACGAGCCCGGAGAAAGTGTACCGCGCATTCATCGAAGCCGATGCGCTCGCCAAATGGCTGCCGCCGAACGGCTTCACCTGCACCGTGGAGCATCTGGACGCGAAGGTCGGGGGTACTTTCAGGATGGCCTTTTGCAACTTCACAACCGGCAACAGCCACGCGTTCGGCGGCGAATATCTCGAACTCGTCCCGGGCGAACGGGTGCGCTACACGGACAAATTCGACGATCCGAACCTGCCCGGCGAGATCCAGGTGACGGTGACATTAAAGAAAGTATCGGTCGGCACCGAGCTGGACATCACGCAGGCAAATGTGCCCGACGTCATTCCGCCCGAAGCCTGCTATCTCGGCTGGCAGGAATCGCTGCGGAACCTCGCGCGGCTCGTCGAGCCCGAGATCAATCAATAGCCAATCGACCCATCGCCAGTCGACCCGGCTGAATGCATTGTCGGGATCGGACATGTCACCGTTTCCCGCGATCTTAAGCCCGTGGTCTGAGCGAAAACAGCGCACCCGCAACGAACGGTGACAGCCCCCCGTTTGCGACGTTGAGCCTTCGCCAGTGAGGCTCGCTTTGGTGAAGGCCGGTGCGCCGCCCGATCAAACTCCTTTATGCGCTTGCGGTTGTCATCGCGGTCGTGATCGCGCTGCGCCTCGCTCTGCCGAAAGGGGAGGGGGCAAACGCGGCGGGGAATGACGGCCGCCAGCAATCGGCCTCCAGCGACAGCGCCGCCAAGAACCGGGGCGGCGGCGCCAAGGACGCGGCCCCGCGCGGCCCGACGCCGGTGCTTGCCGGCGTCGCAAAAGCCGAGGACTTCCCGGTCATCGTCCGCGGGATCGGCAATGTCTCCGCGGTCAACGAGGTGCAGGTCAAGAGCCGGGTCGACGGCAACATCACGCGGATCCTGTACCGCGAGGGCCAGATGGTGCATGCCGGCGACCCGCTGGTGCAGATCGACCCGCGGCCCTACCAGGCGCAGCTCGACCAGGCGCGCGCCAACCAGGCGAAGGATCAGGCCAATCTGGACAACGCCCGTCGCGACCTGGCGCGCGTTGCCGCATTGGTGCAGACGCAGCTCGCCGCAACCCAGCAGCAATACGAGACCCAGAAGGCGCTGGTCGCGCAGCTCGAGGCTTCCGTCAAAGCCGATCAGGCCGCCGTCGAGACGGCGCAGCTCAACATCGAATATTCAACCTTAAAATCGCCGATCGACGGCGTCGTCGGTTTGCAGCTTGTCGCGATCGGCAATTTGGTGACGGCGGGCGTCGCCACGCCGCTTGTCGACATTACGCAAGTCCAGCCGATCGGCCTCGTGTTTACGATTCCCGAACGCGAGTTGAACCGCATCCGCGAGGCGGCGGCTCAGCACAGCCTGAAGGTCCTGGCCTTCGATGGTGACGACAAGCGGCAACTCTCCGAGGGCGCCCTGGCGGTCATCAACAACCAGGTCGACCAGGCGACCGGCACGATCACATTGAAGGCGATCTTTCCCAATGCGGACACGGCCCTGTGGCCGGGCCAGTTCGTCAACGCCCACCTCGTGCTGAACGTCGTTCCGGAAGCGGTCACGGTTCCGGTCGCGGCGGTGCAGATGGGGCCGAACGGCTCCTTTGTTTATGCCGTAAAGCCGGATTCGACGGTCGAGGCGCGGCCGGTCACGGTCGGGCAGGTCGAGGGCCGCACGGCGCTGATCGAGAAGGGTCTCGCCAGCGGCGACCGCATCGTGGTGTCCGGCCAGAACGGCCTGTCGCCCGGGCTCAAGGTCGCGATCCGCGACGGCGCGCCCGGCGAGGCCAATGCCCGCGAACCGCAGATCGGGCCGGAGGGCGTCGGCAGCACCGGCATCACGACGGCGCCGCCGGGCGCCGGGGGCATCGATCCGCGATGAACATCTCGGAACCCTTTATCCGCAGGCCGATCGCGACCGCGCTGCTGATGGCGGCGCTGCTGGTCGGCGGCATCATCGGCTACAACCTGCTGCCGGTGGCGGCATTGCCGACGGTCGATTTTCCGACGATCACGGTCAGCGCCAGCCTGCCCGGGGCCAGCCCCGACATCATGGCGTCGTCGGTGGCGCAGCCGCTGGAGCGGCAGTTCGCGACGCTTCCCGGGGTCAGCCAGATCACCTCGACCAGCGTCACCGGCAACACCGCAATCACGCTGCAATTCGACCTGTCTCGCAATATCGACGGCGCCGCGTCCGACGTGCAGGCGGCGATCAACGCCGCCGGCGGGCAACTCCCGAAAAACCTGCCGAACCCGCCGACCTACCGCAAGGTCAACCCGGCCGACACGCCGATCCTGATCCTCGGCCTGACCTCCGACGTGATGACACTGCACCAGCTCGACCAGTATGCCGATCTGAATATCGCGCAGCGCATCTCGATGCTGCCGGGCATCGGTCAGGTGCTGATCTTCGGCCAGCAGAAATACGCGCCGACGATCCAGCTCAACCCGTCGGCATTGGCGGCGCGCGGCGTCGGACTCGACGACGTCGCGACCGCGGTCAGCAACAACACCGTCGAGCAGCCGGTCGGCGCGTTGCAGGGCGCGCAGCAGGCCTACCAGCTCGGCGCCAATAGCCAGCTGATCAAGACCGACGAGCTGAGCCATGTCATCGTCGCCTACCGCAACGGCGCGCCGGTGCGGGTCAGCGATGTCGGCAGGGTCGTCGACGGCTCCGATTCGCCGCTGCAGTTGACCTGGGTCAACAACCACATCGGCGAGATGATCGGCATCTGGCGGCAGCCGGGGTCGAACACGCTCGAACTCGTCGATCAGATCAAGGCAATGCTGCCGCGGCTGGAGGCCGGCATCCCGCCCGGCATCAAACTGATCACGGTCAGCGACCGCTCGACCTCGATCCGCGCCAGCTTCAAGGACGTGCAGCTGACGCTGTGCTTCACGATCGTGCTGGTCATCCTCGTGATCTTCGCTTTCCTGCGCAGCTTCTGGGCGACCGTGATCCCGAGCCTGACCGTGCCGCTGTCGCTGATCGGCAGCTTCGCGGTGCTCTATATGTGCGGCTACAGCCTCGACAATCTGTCGCTGATGGCGCTGACCCTGGCGGTCGGGCTGGTCGTCGACGATGCGATCGTCATGCTGGAAAACATCTTCCGCTACCTTGAGGAAGGCGACGACCCACTCAGCGCGGCGCTGAAAGGCTCGGGCGAGATCGGCTTTACGATCATCTCGATCACGATCTCGCTGATCGCGGTCTTTATCCCGCTGCTGTTTATGAGCGGCATGATCGGCCGGCTGTTCCGCGAATTCGGCGTGACCGTCGCCGTGTCGGTCGTTCTCTCCGCCGTCATCGCGCTGACCCTGTCGCCGATGATGGGCGCGCTGCTCCTGTCGGACCCGCGGCAGGTGAGGCATGGCCGGCTCTATCGATGGAGCGAGCGCGCCTTCGAGCGGGTCGCCTCGGGTTACGACCGCAGCCTGCGTTTTGTCCTGCGCCACCGGCTATGGACGATGGCGGTCAACCTGATCCTGATCGCGGTCACCGCCTGGCTCGTCATCGCGATCCCCAAGGGGTTTTTCCCGAGCGAAGATACCGGGATGATCTTCGGGTTCACCCAGGCATCGCCCGACGTGTCGTTTATGGGCATGGCCGATGTGCAGCAGCGCGCCGCCGCCGTCGTCATGCAGGACCCGGCGGTGGCGTCGGTCGGGTCGTCGATCGGCGGCGGCGGCAGTTCGGGCATGAATACCGGCCGCATGTTCATCAGCCTGAAGCCGCCGGCCGAGCGCAATGTCACTCAGGCTCAGGTATTGCAGCGTCTTCGGCCCAAGCTCGCCGAGGTGCCGGGGATCACGACCTTTTTGCAGCCGGTCGAGACGATCCGGGTCGGCGGCCGCCTGAGCCGCACGCAATACCAGTACACGTTGCAGGACGTGGATGTTCAGGAGCTCTACGCCTGGGCGCCCAAGCTGGAACAGAAGCTCAAGAGCTTGCCGGGGCTGCAGGATGTCGCGAGCGACCTGACCCAGGCCAGTCCGCAATTGATGATCGAGATCAACCGCGACATGGCGACCCGGCTCGGCGTCAATCCCAGCCTGATCGAAAGCACCCTCTACGGCGCCTTCGGCCAGCGCTACGTCACGCAGATCTATGCGCCGCTGAATACCTACCACGTCGTCATGGAACTGGCGCCGGAGTACCAGCAGGACATCTCGGCTTTGTCGCGCCTTTATGTGCACGGCTCGGGCGGGCAGTTGATCCCAGTCAGCCAGTTCGCCCGCATGACGCCGATGACGACGACCTCGTCGGTGAACCACCAGGGACAGTTCCCGGCGGTGACGCTGTCGTTCAACCTGGCCCCGGGCACCGCGCTCGGCGATGCGGTCAGCCAGATCCAGCAGGCGGCGCAACAGATCGGGTTGCCGAAAACCGTCGAGACATCGTTCCAAGGGACGGCGCAGGCCTTCCAGTCGTCATTGTCGACCCAGCCGCTGCTGATCGCGGCGGCGATCTTCGCGGTCTATGTCGTGCTCGGGATCCTGTACGAGAGCTTTATCCACCCGATCACGATCCTGATGAGCCTGCCGCCGGCCAGCGTCGGCGCCCTCGCGTTCCTCTGGCTATTCGGTTTCGACCTGTCGGTGATTGCGATCATCGGGCTGATCATGCTGATCGGCATCGTCAAGAAAAACGCCATCATGATGATCGACTTTGCCCTCGAACGTCGCCGCAACGGACACAAGTCGGCCGAAGAGGCCATTCTGGAGGCGGCCGAACTACGCTTCCGGCCGATCATGATGACGACGATGGCGGCGATTTTCGGTGTCATGCCGATCGCGATCGGCGTTGGTGCGGGGGCGGAGTTGCGCCAGCCGCTCGGCATTGCGGTCGTCGGCGGCCTCGCGGTGTCGCAGATCCTGACGCTCTATACGATCCCGGTCACGTATCTCTACATGGAGCGTCTTGCCGAGTGGATCGGCCACCGCCGCCGCCGCGCCCCCGATGGCGTTCCCCGCGACCACGCCCTCGTCCCTGCCAACCACTTCCCGCCGCCGGCGCGCATCTACAAGCAGGCGGCGGAATAAGGGGCACGCGCGCTCAAACCGTCAGGTGCAGCCGGCGCACTTCGTCCTGCTCCGCCGTGAACGCCGGGGTGGGTGCGTCGTAGACGATGCGCCCCTTGACCATGATTGCGATGCGGTCGGCGACCTGCTCGGCGAGTTTCAGGTTCTGCTCGATCAGCAGCACGGTGACGCCGCTCTCGCGGAGTTGCCGGATCACCCTCGCGAGCTCGCGCACGACCAGCGGCGCCAGCCCCTGGCTCGGCTCGTCGAGCAGCAGCACTTTGGGGTCGCTGATCAGGGCGCGGGCGATCGCCAGCATCTGCTGCTCGCCTCCGGAAAGCTGTGCACCGCGGTTGCCGGCACGCTCGCGCAGGGCCGGGAACAGGTCGAGAAGGCGCGGCAGCGGCCAGCGCTGCGCCGGCCGGCGTTCCGCGACACGAATATTCTCGATGACCGACAGGTCGGGAAAGATCAGCCGCCCCTCCGGCACATACGCGACCCCGGCGCGGGCGACGAGATGCGGCGGCCAGCCCGCGATATCGGTGCCGTCGAGCAGGACATGCCCGGCACTTGCCGGCACCAGCCCCATGATCGTGCGGACCGTCGTGGTCTTGCCGACCCCGTTGCGGCCGAGCACCGCGACGATCGTGCCGTCCTGCACCTCGAGATCGACGCCCTGCAGGACGTGGCTGGGGCCGTAATGCGCGTTGAGGCCGTCGACCGCGAGCATGGGTCAGTCGATCCCGCCGAGATAGGCGGTTTGCACGTCGGGGTCCTGCCTGACCGCGTCGGGCGTTCCGTCGGCGATCACCGCACCGCGGTGCAGGACCGTGATGCGGTGGGCGAGACGGAACACGACCTCCATGTCGTGCTCCACCAGCAGCACCGTCATCCGGCTCTCGGCCAGCAACTCCGCCAGGGTCTCGACCGCATGCGCGGTCTCCTCGACCGACAGTCCCTGGGTCGGCTCGTCGAGCAGCAACAGCGCCGGGTCCTGCGCCAGGGCCATCGCCACTTCCAGCAGGCGCTGGTCGCCATGTGACAGCAATCCCGCCGGCCGGTGCGCGATCGGCGCCAGGCCGAGCCGTTCGAGCGCGGCGTCGGCACGGGATTCGCAGCGCCCGAAGACCGGGGCGCCGCCGCAGAACTGCCAGCGCCGGCCCTCACGAGCCTGGGCCGCGAGGCGGACATTCTCGCGTGCGCTCATATCCGGGAACAGCGCCGTGACCTGGTAGGTACGGGCGACGCCGCGGCGGCAGATTGCCGGCACTGACAGGCCGGTGATCGTCTCGCCGGCGAGGCGGACCTCTCCTCGCGTCGGTTTCAACACACCGGTGATCAGGTTGAACAGCGTCGATTTGCCGGCGCCGTTGGGGCCGATCACGGCGCGGACCTCGCCCTCGGCGACGCGCATCGACACGCCGTCGACGGCGACCAGGCCGCCGAAACGGCGGGTCAGCTCAGCCAGCTCCAACAACGCCACCGCGGTATTCCGCCTGCACCGATGCCCGCCGCCGGAAACGCTTGCGGACAAAGCCCCAGATCCCCTCCGGCAGGAAGATCACAAAGGCGATAAAGATCAGCCCGAAGAACAGCGCCCAGGCCTCGGTATAGTTGCTGAGCTGATGCTGGACGGTCAGAAAGAACGCGGCGCCGAGGATCGGCCCGATCAGGGTGCCGGAGCCGCCGACGATGACCATGATCAGCACCTGGCCGGAGAGCAGCCAGAACAGCAATTCGGTATTGGCAAAGCCGGCGAACGGCGCATAGAGCGCGCCGGCAAAGGCGCCGAGCCCGTAGGACAGCGCGACGACGGCGATCTTGTAGCCGCGCGTGTTGTAGCCGAGCGCGGCGGTCTTGGCCTCGTTCTCGCGGATCCCGCGCAATACCGCACCGAACGGCGATCGCACCAGCGCGCGGCAGAACAGGAAGGCCGCGACCAGTGCGATCAGCACCAGATAGAAGAAACCGTTGCGGCTGACAAACAGGTGCATGCCCCACGGGCCGGCGCGGCGGGGAATGCCGGCGAGCCCGTCGGAGCCGCCAGTGACGCTCGTCCATTTATAGGCGACGGCGTACAGAAGCTGCGCGAACGCCAGGGTCAGCATCGAGAACGACACGCCGCTGGCATAGGTGCAGACCCAGGCGACGCCGATCGCGATCACGCCGGCGAGCAATGCCGCCGCCGGTATCGCCAGCAGCATCGGCAGATCGGTGTGCAGCAGCAACCAGCCGCTGGCATAGGCGCCGAACCCGTAGGCGGCGGCGTGGCCGAACGACACCAGGCGGGCATACCCGACCATCAGGTCGAGGCTCATCGCCAGCAAGCCGAGGATCAGCGCCTCGGTCAGCAGCGTCATGCCGTAGGTCGGAAAGACCAGCGGCGCGCAGGCCATCAGTGCGACGGCGGCCGCGACCCCGTAAAGCTGGCGCACCGTTCAGGCTTCCTTGCCCAATAGGCCGCCCGGCCGCACGACCAGCACCACCAGCATCAGCACATACATGAACGCGAGCGCCAGATCGGGCAGGTAGTACTCGCCGAAGACTTGGACAAAGGCGACGAGCACGGCGCCGAGCAACGAGCCTGGAAAGCTGCCCATGCCGCCGATGATGACGATCACAAAGGCATCGATGATCATCGTCGCCGCCATGCCGATCGAGGCGGTCAGCAACGGCGCCGCGAGGACGCCGCCGATCCCGGCGAGACCGCAGCCGATCCCGAATACCGCCGAACGCACCAGGTTCACGTCGATGCCGAGCGCATGCACCATCTCGGCGTTCTGCGAGGTGGCGCGGATCAGCAGGCCCAGACGGGTGCGATCGAGGAACTGCCAGATCGCGACGGCGACGACGATGCCGGCCCCGACTAGAAACAGCCGGTACGTCGGAAACGGCTCGTCCATGACCATGACGATGCCGGACAGGCCCGCGGGCGGCGCCAATTGCAATGCCTCGGGACCCCAGGCGAGCCGGATCAGGTCGGTCAGCACCAGGGCCAGACCGAACGTCACCATCAGGAAGGCGCTTTCCTCGCGGCGGTAGAGGCGGCGCAGGATGCCGAGTTCGAACAAGGTGCCGAGCACGCCGACCGCGATCGGGGCGGCCGCGAGCGCCAGCCAGAAGCTGCCGCCGAGCCGCGCTGCCGAATACCCGACAAAGGCGCCGAGCATGTAGAAGGTGCCGTGCGCAAAATTGACGATGCGCATGATGCCGAATATCAGGGTCAGCCCGACCCCGAGAAAAAACAGCAGCGCCCCCTGCGACAGCGCGTTGAGGCTTTCCGTGACCAGGAACGCGAGGGACGGCACCGGGGCGGCTTCCGCTCAGTCCTCGTAAGTCATCTTCTTGCAGGCGGGAGCGGTCTTGTCGCCGGGGAAGGTCGCGATGATCTCCGGCACCGGGTAGGTGAACCCCTCGGCCTTGGCGAGCTTGACCACGGTGCCGCCCTGGATCGCCTGGTGATCGCACTCGCGAATCGCGACCTTGCCCTTGATGTCATCGATTTCTACGTGTTCGAGGGCGGCGCGCAACGCCTTGGTCTCGGTGCTCTTCGCCTTCTCGACGCCGGCCGCGAGGATCTGCAGCGCCTGCCACTGCTCGCCCTCGTTATTGTCGGGGACGTTGCCGTATTCCTTTTGCCACAGGGCGACGAATTCCTTGTTCTTCGGGTTGTCGACCCGGAAGCAGTAACGCATCGAGCTGATCAGCCCGACCGCGGCGTCGCCGACCGCGCGCGGCACGGTCATGTCGATCACCTCCGACAACAGCTGCACTTTTTCCGGCAGGCGGTATTGCGCCGCCTGCGACAGGAAGGCGTTGTAGTCGTCGCCCGCCATCGTCACGAAACAGGCATCGGCGCCCGATTGGCGGATCTTGGTGATGTAGGTCGCGAAGTCCTTGGTGCCGATCGGCGAAAACACCGAGCCGACAAAGTTCTTGCCGGCCTGCTTCATCTCGGCTTCGAACACCGAGACGCTGTTGCGACCCCACGCGTAATCCATGCCGATCGCGTAGAAGCTCTTGAACGGCGCGTTGCGCAGGTAAAGCGACACCGCCCGCGCGCCCATCGGCGCCGAGACATTGGCGCGGAAGAAATTGGGCACAAACGACTCGGCGGTCAGGCGGCCGTCGCCATTGTCCGACGAGATGAAGATCGCGTTCCACTCGTCGAGCTTTGGCACGACGGCGAGGGCTTCCGATGACAAGGTGATGCCGGTGAAGACGTTGCAGCCGTCGCGCTCGACCATCTCCTGCGCCTTGCGGACGGCGTCGGCCGGGTTGCCGCCGGTGTCTTCGAGCAGCAGTTTGATCTCGCGGCCGAGCAGCCCGCCCTTGGCGTTCTGCGCCTTGACCCAAGCTTCGCAACCGCGCTTGAGCTGCTGCCCGACCGAGCCGAGCGGCCCGGTCAGCGCGAGGGGAGCGCCGAGCTTGAGCGGTTCGGCTGCACCAGCGTGGCGGGAAATCGCAGGAAAGGCCAGCCCCACGGCTCCCACGGCGCCCCACTGCATGACTCGGCGGCGCGTCAAACCCGCTGACATCGTCATGGCGACCTTTCCTCCCAGTGTTCCATCCCTGCTAACCGATCCCGCCGCCCCGGACAAGGCACGCCGACGGAGCCTCCCCGGAATGCGGCCCGGATTTTCCGTTGCCGGAGATACCAGAAGCCCTCAAAACTACCCGGACTCGGGCAGTTTCGGCGCAATTCGGCAGGGAGGGAACCGATGAACCCAAACGGGATCGTTGTCGCGCCGGGCGAAGGGCCGGCATGGTCGATGGAGCCGGGTCGGCAATCCGTTCTCAAATTGCAGAACGGCGACACCGAGCAAAGCGTGATGATGTTCGAGGAAACAGCGCCGAGCGGCACCGTGACCCCGATGCACCTTCATCACGACAGCGATGAGGTCGCCTACGTCCTGAGCGGCGAGGTCACGTTCAAGATCGGCGACCAGGTGACGATCGGCGGACCAGGAACCAGCGCCTTTATGCCCCGCGACATTCCGCACGCCTGGAAGAATACGGGCGCGGAAACCGGCCGCGTTTTGTTTCTCTACACGCCGGGCCGCGCCGGCGGCCTCTTCGAGGCGCTGGCAGGCCATTCCGAAGTCTCGCCGACGCTCGACGACGGCGAGTTCGTCAGAATTGCCGAACAATACGGCTGGGAGATTGTCGGGCCGCCACCGTTCTGAGCGGGCGCCCCACACGACGTTCTCCCCATTTCGGACCGATACGACGTATCGTGGGTCGGCGTTTCGCAATGCGATAAAGGGTGGCGAAAATGGGAAGGCTCGACGGCAAGATCGCTGCGGTGACGGGCGGAGCATCGGGGATCGGCGAGGCGACGGTCAGGCGCTTCGTCGCCGAGGGTGCCAGCGTCGCTTTCTGCGATCGGGACGGCGAGCGCGGCCAGCGCGTCGCGGCCGAACTCGAGAGCGCCGGCGCCAAGGTCGCCTTCACGCATGCCGATGTCGGCACCGAGGCCGCGTGCGTCGCCTTCGTCAATGGCGCCGCTGAGAAGTTCGGGCGCCTCGACATCCTCGTCAACAATGCCGGCATCCGCAAATACGAAAAGGTCGACGAGGCCAGCGCGGCGAGCTGGAATGAAATCCTCAGCGTGAACCTGATGAGCTACGTCTTCTGTGCCAAGGCGGCGGTTCCGCTGATGCGCCGCAGCAACGGCGGCGCCATCGTCAACACTGCTTCCGTACGTTCTGTCGTCACAGGCGGCGGCAACCTGCAGTACGACACGACCAAGGCCGCGGTCGCGGGCTTGACGCGGGCTCTCGCCGCCGACCACGCGCCGGACGGCATCCGGGCGAACGCCGTCGGCCCCGGCCCGATCTTTACGCCGTTCCACCAGCGCCGCATCGCAGCAGCCGGCCAGACCGTCGAGCAGTACAACGCCAGGGCCGCGCAAGGCACCATGCTGGGTCGCCCGGGCACGGCCGAGGAAGTCGCCGCCGCGATCCTGTTCCTGGCCTCCGACGACGCCTCCTACGTTACCGGCGTCCTGCTGTTCGTCGACGGAGGTATGACGGCGCTGTAAGGAACCGTCGGCCGGCTCTCGCCGGCCGCGTTACCCTGTCAGAAACTGCCGATCACGCGGCCCTTCCCCGATTTCAGCCCAAGATCGGCGACGCTATCCTCGGTCATTGGGCCGACAGAGGTTGGAACGCCCCCGGGGACGGTTTCGCGGGCGACCGCAAAGGCCTCGTCGGAATCGTTCACGGCGGCCGCAACGATGCGCCGCCGCAGATTTTCGCCGATTGCGGCATCGGGCCCGGTAACGAGCATTATCCAACCTTTCACGAATCCCTCCTGTCTGTATGGCGGATAGGATAGCACGGGCCGCGGGAAGTCCGGTCATCGGCAGCCCACGCCAGGGATTCGGGTTGGCGCAACCGGCTTCAATCCCGCGTGCGACGACGGAATTGCAGACACAGCAATTCGGCGCCGACACGGCCTGAAGCGCCGATAAAGGCGGGCTCGTCCGGGCCGACGAAGATGCACGAATTGGCCGGCAGCGGATCGCCGCCATCGATTGCGGCGTCGCCCGTCAGCACCAGCCAGAATTGGCCGCCGCCGGCGTTCGGCGCCGGGCCGCTAATCGCGGTGCAGGGCGGCATCCGGTAGCGCCAGCCTCCCAGGCCATCGTCTGCTTCGAGGAACTGGTAGCAGGAAGTCGCTGTCGCCTCACACAACTCGCCGAGAAGCGCCGATGGCGTCGCTGCGGTGGTGAGCTCTCCGTGCTGGTGGCGGTCGCGGGCCTCGTTGAGCGCCTGCCGCTCGGCCGGCATATACCGCGCGCCCGGGTCCCAGCGGTTGCGCAGGGTGAACCACCATATGCCCGACTTGCCGGCGACGATCGGTCCATAGGCCGAGTAGGCATCGGTGTAATGCACCGCGCCGTCGCCGAAGTCGTGGTCGCCAAGCGTGCCCCGGCCGGCAACGACCACCTGGAACTGGTCGGCTTGGTGGAAGTGCGCCTGGGTGACGGCGCCGGGATGCTTCTCGACCAGAAACGCCATCGGGTGCAGTGCATCGTCGGCCGGCGGCGTCTCGTCCGCCGCCAGGGTGTAGCGGTTGGCGCCGATATAGGCGGTGTTCCAGCCGGTCGAGGTCTCGCGTCGCCGGGTGCTGCGGGCGAGGATGCTATCGGCGGTCAGGACCACGGCGTGCTCCGTTATTGCGGTCGGCGCAGGTGCAGCGACGCGTCACAATGCGCGCCGCCGCCCCAGACTATTGCTTGCATGCAGCAGGGGATCGAGTTTTTGTTCGAGGTTCAAACATGCGAGCAATGCTGCAGGTCGGGGTCAGAGCGGTTGACGGGACAATTTGATCTGATCGAGGTCTAGCTCGAGCCTCGACGCGACCCACACCGCATTGCCGTCGCTCACGGAGCAGCTTGTAGCCGCGGAGGACAAGATCGAGACGTTGCGGACTGCATCTCGGAAATCCAGCCGGCTCAGGATGTCGATCTCGCCGTGCAGAGCGGCCCCAGCGCCAGCGCCTAGGCGCGCTCGCCCCGACCATGCCGGAGCAATCTCACAGCAACCGAGCGCTGGGCCAGAAGTTCATCCGCATGCAAGAGGTAATCGAGGCGCATTTCGAGGCGCCGAATAAAAAGGTTGATGCGGTAGTCATTCAGACCACGAAGACCGACGGCAGCGTTTCAAATCTCAAAGCAATGACGGTCCTACACAGTAGGATCCTCTGCACGTTTAGTCTTAATCGTGGTGCCCGCAGGCCACTACGCGCTGCGGCGCGGCGAGCGGAATTTTGCCGAATTCGCATAGCGATGATGCGCTCGGGGGTTTTTGATCGGGTCACTGCCTGATGTCGGCAGACGATGCCCTCTCCCGCGGCCTTCGAGATCGAGCATGCCGGACAGTGTCATGTCGGCATTCAGCGAGCCGGACGACTTTGTCGATGCGATGAGCACGGAAGGGATCATCGCCTTGCTGGTCACCGCGCCGGGCCGGTTTTTTGCTCAGCTGACGCAGGTGTCGGTGAACACGATGCACCTGGCCGCGATGACAGAGAGCATGCCGCGCATTGTTTTTACCTCTGTGCCGGCCGGGACAGTGCTGATCTCGTTCGCGACCGGCGACACGGCAGCGCCATGCTTTGCGGGGCTCAACGCCGGCAAGGACGAACTTCTGATCATGTCTCCGCGCGAGGCGTGCCACACCCGCACGAAGGGAGCCGTCCGCTGGGGCTCCGTTCGGCTGCCGCTCGAGCGCCTGGTCGAGGCGGGGGTTGCGCTGACCGGTACGGCCGCGTTCCTCAGTCCCGGAGTTTGGCGCCATAAACCGAGAGCGGCGGCATACCGCCAGCTCAGCAGCCTGCATGCCGCCGCCATCCGGCTTGCCGCGAGCCATCCGCAAGCGCTGATCGATATCGAGGCATCGCACGGGCTGGAGCAGCAATTGTTGTACGCCCTCGTCGAGTGCCTGTCGGATGCGCCGGCCGATCGAGAGACGCGGTCCGCGTTCTCGGACAGGCAGACCATGGCGGGCCTCGAGCGTCTGCTGCAAAACGGCGGGCGGGAAAGGACTTCGATGCCGCAGCTCTGCGCGGCTCTGCAAATTCCCGAGCGACGCCTGCGCCGCTTATGCGCCGAGCAATTGGATATGTCACCGATCGTCTATGACCGGCTTCAACGCATGTCGCGGGTGCGGCGCGCCTTGGCACGCGGGGGAATTATCCCTTTTGCAAAGGGCACACAAGATGTAGTATGCCGCCCTGACAGGCCGGCGCGGGCGGGTGCGCTGTGAGCGCCCCGCTTTCCGTGCTTATCGAAGTGGTTGGGGAGGAACAGGCACACCTAGCAATGGCGGCAATTAAGGGCGCTGGTTACGTCTGTGTTCCCGTTGAACCGACTGAGGACATGATTGAAGCGACGTGGGCCGACGCACTTGCCGAGGATGCACGAGCGGTCTGGAAAGTAATGATCCATCAATTCCTTTTAGACAAGTAAATCGAGTTCATCGTTCGGAAGAGTTTTGCCTCGGAGCATGTATTCGAAGAACCGATTCATAATTGTCCACGATCGACGCAAAACTTCCGTGGTGATCTCGCCTGATATATGGACCCGGTTCCCATGCCGATTGTCGATGGAGTTTTCTATGATGAGCCTCACGTAGGATTCGCCAAGATGTAGCGCGTTACGGAACTCTTCCCACGCTTTGGACCTAGATGTGCCTGGGGTTGCAACAAGATATTTCAAACCCTCAATTGCTCTCGCACAGTTAACCATTCCTAGTTCTTATGTCCCCGGTCAAGTCTTGAGCAGCAGCTTGCCGGCGCGGCCTCTGGGGTGAGGTCGGGTGTAGGGTTGGCAAGGGCTGCACAGGGCAGGAGGCGGAGCTTGAGACGACGGTTGATCAGGCTCTTATGCGCGGGTTGGTTACCGCCTTCCGTGTCTTCGTCTCGGGGCTTTCCTCGGTCTAGAGAACGGGCGTCGGACGGCGGCTTTAGACTGCCGCCCGGCCACATAACTAGCGACGGGAGTTCCCCACCGCGGCTCCGCCCCCGGCGCTGTGCAGCCGGAGTGGGGTGGCGCGTCTTACGCGGGCGCCACCTCGCGGCCGATTGCCCACAAGAAGGCGGCCATCTCGCGGGCGATGGCCGCGACCACGACCGGAAGCTTCTTGCCGGCGGCGCTGAGCCGGCGATAGCGAGCGCAGAGCCGGATCTGCGCCTTCCAGGCGATGTCGCGCACGGCTTTGGGTAGCCCTTCGAGGCGAACCCGCATGGTCTCACCGACCCTGGCGGGGTAACGATAAGTCCAGGCGGCTTCGACCAAGACGCGGCGAGCACGGCGGTTGCCGGCCAAGGTGAGCCCTTTGCGCCGCACCGTTGCGCCGGTCGAACTTTCTGCCGGAACCAAGCCCAGAAACGACATCAGCTGGCGCGGATTGTCGAACCGGCGGACGTCGCCGATCTCGGCCGCGAAGGTCACAGCGACGACAAACGAGGCGCCGCGCATCGCCTGGTAGGCCTCCACCACCGGCGCCATCGACCAGCTCGGCACGATTGCCGCGAGTTGCTGCTCGAGCCGGCGCAGACGCTGATTGGCATCTTCGATTGCATCGATTGCTTCCTGAAAGACGATCTGCTGCGCCGGATGCTCAAAGCCCTGTTTCGCCAGCCAACGCCGGTGCGCCAGTGTCCAATGACCGCCGCCGCTGTAAAGCCGGCCATGCCGCAGCAGGAACGAAAGCAGTTGCTGCCGCTTACGGCGCCGATCATCGACCGCCGCCTCGCGGGCGCGAACCAGATCGCGCACCGCCTCATGCGTCGCGTCCGGCACCCACACCCCGGTCAGCTCACCGGCCCGGTGCAACCGCGCCAGTGTCACCGCATCGCGACGGTTAGTCTTGACCCGCTCGCCTGGCCGCTTCGGGATCAACGCCGGCGCCACCACCAGGCAGGCATGCCCGAGCGCCTCGATCTGGCGATGCAACCCGTACCCGGTCGGTCCCGCCTCGTAGCAGAAATGCACCTTCCCGTAGCGGCCGGCCAGCTTGCGGATCAGCCGTTCCACCGCCGTCGGCGAACTCTCCACATCGCCGAGAAAGCGCACTTCGCCGCCACGACCGCCGTCGGCAATCGCAACCGCGTGCTTCGTCTTCGCGACATCGAATGCGACAAAGGCTTCGCTATACTCTCCCATGGTCCGCCCTCCGTGCATGAGGCTCGGCTCGGCCCGCCCGAGCAACCCTCGCTTCTCTTTTGCACGAATGGGCGGGCCGCCAGCCTCAGCCCGGGGACATAACGTCTAGCGTCCTTGGTGATGGTGGAAATTCGGCGGTAAGCGCGCGTCGGGCGGAATGCCCGATTACATGGAGCTCGGCGCGCGCGTGGGCGAAAGGTGGTCACCGGGAAGGCGGCTAAGGTGGGGTTGCCACACTCCACCCCGAGCTGACTGAGGCCCCGATGACCGAAGAGAGAATGGCGCTGGTTGACTTGCTGCAGAAGAGCGGCGACGGCGATTTCCTGCGATCCGTAGCGGAGGCAGTTCTGCAGATCCTGATGGAAGCCGATGTCGAAGGCTTGATCGGCGCGGGTCGGCACGAACGCACCGGCGAGCGGCTCAATTACCGCAATGGATACCGCGAGCGCAGTACCGCGAGCGCAGCCTCGACACACGGCTCGGTTCGCTCCAATTGCGCATCCCCAAGCTGCGCCAGGGGTCATACTTCCCGCCGTTTCTGGAGCCGCGCAAAACGGCCGAGAAGGCACTCGTCACGGTGATCCAGGAGGCGTGGATCGGCGGCGTCTCGACCCGCCGTGTCGACGAACTGGTACAGGCAATGGGCCTTGCCGGCATATCGAAGAGCCAGGTCTCCAAACTGTGCAAAGACATTGACGAGCGGGTGAACGCCTTCCTCGACCGGCCGATTGACGGCGAATGGCCGTATCTGTGGCTCGATGCGACTTACCTGAAGGTCCGCGACGGCGGCCGCATCGTCTCGGTCGCGGCGATAATCGCTGTCGCGGTCACCACCGACGGCCGGCGTGAGATCATCGGTCTCGGCATCGGCCCGTCTGAGGCCGAGCCGTTCTGGTCGGCTTTCCTGAAGGGGCTGGTCAAGCGCGGCCTGAAGGGCGTCAAGCTGGTGATCTCCGATGCGCACGAGGGCCTGCGCCTGGCGATCACCCGGGTGCTCGGCGCCAGCTGGCAGCGCTGCCGCGTGCATTGGATGCGCAACGCCCTGGCGCATGTTCCGAAGGGCCAGCACACCATGGTCGCCGCCGCGATCCGCCAGGCTTTCCTGTAAACCGATGCCGCGGCAGCGCATCAGACCTGGCGGCACGTCGCCGATCAGCTCCGGCCACGTTGGCCCAAGCTCGCCGCGCTGATGGACGACAGCGAACACGACGTGCTCGCCTACATGACTTTCCCCACCCAGCACCGCACTAAGTTGCACAGCACCAACCCGCTCGAACGCCTCAACAAGGAGGTTAAACGGCGGGCCGACGTCGTCGGCATCTTCCCCAACGAGGCCAGTATCATCCGGCTCATCGGCGCCGTCCTGCTCGAGCAGAATGACGAGTACCTGCTCCAGCACCGCTACATGCAGATCGAAGGAATGGCCGAACTTATACCGCCGCTGATCGATGCCGATCCGGCAAAACTTCCACCCTTGGCAGCCTGACCTTTGGCCACCTCTTCGTTAACCCGTTTTTCCACCAACTTGACGGACGTGACCCATTCCTACATGTGGAATTGTGTTTGCCACAATAAGGTCGTTCAGCGACCAGAATATCGCAGGATTCGTTAATATTATTTGATAAACTGGGTCAAAGCGCTCTGGCTTTAGGTCAAACGGTGCACAAGGGCGTGAGGCGGGGATCATGTATCAGGATGGGCGTCGAAATGCCCTGTGGGTCAAATTGTTGTAAGACCAATTCCGGTAGAGAAGGCGATAAGATCGACCGTAGCTCGCGCTAAATCTAGCGCGCGAATGTACAAGTGCACAAATTGTCTTGCCGGTAAATGTTTACGTCACATGGTATGCGTATGCTAGATTTTTCGATCGTTATTTTGTAGCTCATTGACAGGGCTAGATCAGGCGAATCCCACTTGACCTCTCGCGGATTCTGAAGCGAGACATTTGTGACCGAGGGGAATATTCTACCCAGAAATACCACTTTTGGCATGGGCGCACTGCAAAATGAGTAAGGAAGATCAAGCGGATCGATCGCCAGAGGAAGCGGATCGCCTCGCTCGTGAGGCGATCCGCCGCTCATTCCATATGCCTCACAGACCGCAAAAAGAGCTGGTCGGCAAGACGCCTCGCGCGCAATCACGCAATTCCAAGTCTCCTTAAGAGCCTGACTGGAAAAGGGTTGGGTGATTTCAGTGAGTTGTGATTCCGTGTTGTTGTCAGACAAAGCGGAGGCCACAACATGTGGACTGAAACCACCCGTGCGCAGTATCGACG
>JADMIO011560715.1_pt1 | contig 24908 bp, 26 predicted proteins | sample 8958161 | NCBI WGS metagenome assembly JADMIO01 (sample SAMN16585339, study PRJNA669376) | soil metagenome | isolation source: Crop rotation soil | place: USA: Cullars Rotation, Alabama | collected 2011
CGCGACAACTTGTCCACGTGGAATTCTAAGCTTAGGATCCCAATGTGCTGGAAAGATTCGGTAAGTTGGGCGTGGGAAACCTGTACCAGGCAAATGAAAGCGATGAATGTGGTGAACGATTGTTTCATGATAATAATTTACGATTAGCATTCAATTTCCATCCAATCGCAAATTACTATCCAAAACCTTAATTCTTACCGTGGCTTATACTGCGATTCCTGTAGAATCGCCTGTGCATCATTTAGCGCAAACAGCGCATCCATCTGCATTTCGGGATGTTTAGCCATATACGCCTTCACGATCTGCCAGCCCAGCCAGGTACCTACATTGCCGGGGCTTTCCTTAGGCATGCCGGCTGCTTCAGGACCGTCGTTTACATAGCGCAGAATCTTACCCCAGGCCGTTTCAAAAAGCATATTGCTCTTCACGAAGAAATTATAGACGAGCGCCTCGTTCTCTCCGCACCATTTGAGCTGCTCCTCGGTAAAGGCAAGGCGTGTGGCCTCAGGCACAAAAGGGATGACTTTTGAAAGGAAATACTGCTCCTTGCCTCGCTGGATCATCATGTCCAAAAGGTTTCGGTTCTCTGCGACGAAGGGATGGCGGTCTTCATGAATAGCGCGGAACACATTTACCGGCGCCGCTTCCGGACGTAGCTGCGGCGTCATATAATCCGGAATCCCTACGGACTTATAATGCGGATAGCCGGCACCGAGATACATGTCCAGGCCGATGCCGATGATGCCGGTATCGACCGTTACCACGCTCCAGTTGTTGAGGCCGGAGATGAAATAGACGATCTTGGGAACGGTGCGTCCCGGATAGTAATGCTTGTAGTATTGGAAGCCTTTCTTCACAGGCTCATCTATGCTTTTCGTATCCGGGAAGTGAGCAGCGACCGTATCGAAAAGTCCGCGAAAGTCTTTGTAAGTAAGGAATTGGTGCAAATGCTCACGTACCCCGATCGTCGTATCGGAGTAGTAGCCGTTTACGCCGAATTGCATCAGCTCGTCCAGCCAGAAGTTGAGGAAATCCGGATATTTCATGCCGAGCACTTGCAGGCCATCGGCGATCTTAGTCGTATCCATCTTCGCCAGGTCGAGATCCAGTCTGCGGGTGTTGAGCTCGATCTTCACATCGGAAACATCCGGTGCTTTTTCATCGTTGTTGCAGGAAGTTCCGAAAAGGAGCAGTGATAGAGCCAAAGCTATAGTCGGCAAAAAGCGAGGCTTATTAAAGGAAATACGTGAGCTGGACATACGAACTGACGAATACGGATTATGCTCCGCGAAAATAGGGGCAGGGCTGCAATGGCGTGAAGTTTGCTGTTTGTACATTTAGTTAACCATAACCACGCTTAGTATGAAGAAGACACTGATACTATTTGCCATTACATTATTGAATTACACAGCGCTGCAGGCGCAGGTCACCCCGGATACGACCAGGCCCGTGACTCCGCAGCCTGCGACCACTACACCACCCCCACCCGCTCCTCCCTCTCAGCCGCCGGCAACCACGACAACCACTACCACCACGGTTGCACCTGCCGCGGCTCCTCCTCCGCCGGCTTCCCGTTTGAGCAAGGTGCGTTTCGGCGCATTCGTCGCTCCCAACATCAGTTGGATGAAGCCAACTGCGGCCACGGACGACGCAAACAAGTATAAGGTAGAGAATGGCGGAAGCAGGGCTGGCTTCACTTATGGACTGATGATGGATTATTTCTTTGCCCCTAATTATGGCCTTGTGAGCGGCCTTTCTATCAATTCCACCGGTGGCAATATCATTTCAACTGCGATTGACCAAACGAAGGCCGCAAATAAAATTGTTAAGGCCGATTTTAAATACCGTTTGAAATATCTCGACATTCCACTTGCGCTGAAGCTGCGTACCGACAATATCACCGGCTTTCAATTCTACGGACAGCTTGGCTTGACATTGGGTTTCAATATTGCGAAGAAGGGCGATTACGACGTCTCTTATTACGATGCGAATAGTAACCTGCGGGATACTTCCGGGTCAAATATCAAGTTAACGGGTTCGGTGACGAATATCGCACCGGCCATGTTCCAAATGAATATCGGCGCCGGCGGCGAATATCCGCTCAACAACAAGCTAACGGCTTACTTCGGCCTGTTTTTCAACAATGGCTTTGCCCCAGACGCTACTGTTCCTTCGGAGTTTGATGGCAACAAGCTTGGTTATGGCGCCGGCGCCTTCAATGATGGACGGACGAGGCTGAACAACTTTGCGCTGAGGCTGGGGCTGTTTTTCTAATTAGCCGATTAGCCGATTTGCCAATTAGCCAATGCACTTATCATAGATGCTCGCAATTGTGATGAACTTGCCGCTTTGCAGAAATGCAGGGCGGCATTTTTTGCTTTCGGAGCTTTCCGATGGAGCTTAAAGCTTCGAGCCGATACGAACGGTCATTTGCGAGGAGCCATTCCGCATACCGATTTACCAATCACATGCTCGAAGCGGCTTGCGGAATGGCGACGAAGCAATCTGCACAGCGGTCTGCGCGACGCACACTTAACGGTCAAATGCAGTAACATGTGCAGATTGCTTCGTCGCTTTCCCGTCCTTCTCTATTCCTGGCACTTTCCGTTGATCCGGAGGACGGGAAAGCTCCTTATAATGACAAGCTAGCTAACCATTTGATTTTAAGCAGCTAATACTTCCAATCGACATCCCAGTTTTTGGGCTTCTTTTTGCAGACGTGCTATCTTATTATCCTTGATCTTCTGCTCATCTAAAGCGACAAGTTTTGGGTCGTAGCTGGTTTGACGCTTTACCATGTGATAGAAGATAATAGCCAGTCTGCGGGCTACCGCTTTAATAGCCTTTTTACTTCCCTTAGTGTGTGCTAACCTTCGATAAAGTCTGCCCAGTATGCCTTTGTTCTGCCACATCGTTTGAGCGGCCATTCTAAAGGCCTGAGTCGCTGCATTATTCGTAAACCGCTTTTGATGACCTACCACTTTGCCTCCCGTTATCTTAGGGCGCGCTGCCAGGTTTAGCCAGCTTGCGAAATGCTCGGCAGTAGCCCATTTATTCATATTGAGCCCTACTACGCCTATAATAATGAGCACTGTGGATTCATCCAATCCGTCTATCTCAGTTAAATCGACTCCCACTATCCGATGGAGGTATTCCTTCAGATTAAAATGATACTGGTTCTTTCTGGCCTTTGTGGTTTTTGCGCGGATATTCTTTACATCGCTCTTCTGTTCTGCAGGTAGCATTTTGTTCAGTAAGGATTCTATCTCTACTTCATAACACAGCATCTGCTTCTTATAGAACCTGTACGACTCCAGGTGATGTTTCAGTACCCTTACTAAATATGGCTTGAATACCCCCTGCAGGGACTTATGCAAATCCCCGGGGCTGGCTTTTAGCGGCTTTGTGTTAATCCCCGCCAGAAGAGCTTCCGGACTACATGCCCCTTCTGCTATCCGTTCTATGATCTGCATACCGATAACCCCTTCAATATCGCTGATGATGTGCTGGAGCTTTACATTCATCAGCGTCAGTACTTTTTGTATCCTGTTCAGCGTATCACTTTTCTCTTTCTGGAGATTGCTCCGTTCCCCAATGTAGGTGCGCAGTTCCCGGTAACACTCTTCTGGTATGTGAGATGCCCGCAGCAGGCCATGGGCGTGAAGGGTATGGATCCACTGACAGTCTTTGACATCCGTCTTCTGCCCATCCACATTCTTAAAGTGCCGGGCATTGACTAAGGTGACTTTAAAGCCCTGCCCCTCCAGCATATCGAAGGCAGACATCCAGTAAACACCCGTTGCTTCCATGCCTATGTGGGTAATACCTGCCTGCTTAAAATCAAGGACCATTTGCTCCAGATCGGAGGTGTAGGCGTCGTACTCCTTTACTACAGGATTCTCATCAGGGCCGCTGTAAGAAACCATCATTTTCATAGATCCCACATCTATGCCGGCGGCGGCAGGGTGAATGATCCCTAATTGCATTGGCTGCGATGCACCCGTGCAGTGCTGTTTGTTTTGTTTTTTGCCCATAGCTTTATTGTTCTTTTTATAGAGCAATACAAAGCCGGTGCAGACTCCGGGCTTAGAAAAATATAAGTAAGCTTATAATCAGGGTCGGGTACGGTAAACAGGTACCCGCCACTAATATATTTTTCACAGTAAGCCTCGGTCCTAAACTCGCAAACGGACTCTTTCTACAGGTGCCAAATGAGATGACAGGTTGTGTAGTTTGTACCGGCTGTATTGTTCCCCCGACAATTTATGGAACCCCACCACTTGTCATTCCTATATTTTGACTGGAACAGGCTGGTAACTCGCAAAGACGGCCGACGGAGATCTGAGCTTCGAAGCATTACAACCGTAACGGTGAGGCGCCATGCAGTACACCCGATTCGCGAAACAACCGAAACTCGTCTCTCAACTTCCGAACTTGCAAAATCAACGAATCAACGAATCAACGAATCAACGAATCAACGAATCAACGAATCAACGAACAAACGAATCAGCCATGTCTCTCTTAAAACCGCATATCGAAAAACTGCTGGGATCGACGTTGTCGGATTTTGAGGGGATAGAGCGATTCTTCCAGCCGATATCTCTGCGCAAGAAGGAGAATCTGCTTGTCGAAGGCAAAGTCTGCAAGGCAAATTACTTCGTGGAACACGGTTGCCTGAGAATGTTCTTCGTCAATGAGAAAGGCGTCGAGCAAACGACACAATTTGCGTTAGAGCACTGGTGGCTGGCGGACTACGCTTCTTTTTCCTCGCAAAGTCCTTCGGGGTTCTATATCCAGGCGGTAGAACCAACTCGCGTGCTGAGCCTGAGCTACGAAGCACAGGAAAAGCTGCTACACGAACATCCTCAAATGGAGCGCTACTTCCGGCTAGTACATCAACGGGCGCACGCGGCAGCACAGTTCCGGATCAGGTGGTTGTACGGGCATTCAAAGGAAGAGAATTACTATCAGTTCGTGCAGCGCTATCCAGAATTTGTGCAACGCATCCCGCAATACCTGCTTGCGTCTTTCCTCGGCTTTACGCCGGAATACCTGAGCCAGCTCCGTGCTCGAAACATTTCTTAAACCAGTTTAAGCGATTGCGCCCGGCATCGGTTTGAGCTTTGCTTCAATAAAAAATCAAACAATGCAACAGCGAGTAAACATTCAGGAAACAAAGCCGGACATGTACAAAGCCATGTATCATCTTTCCGGCACTATCTTAAGAGGCAGTCTCACGCCGATCCAAAAGCATCTGATAGACATGAGAGCGTCGCAGCTCAACTCCTGTGCCTTCTGTATCAACATGCATACAAAAGAAGCACTGGAAGCCGGCGAAAGCCAGCAACGGATTTTTCTGCTAAGCGCCTGGAAAGAGACAGATCTGTTCACACCCGAGGAAAAGGCCATGCTGGCGCTAGTGGAAGAGGTGACACTCATTCATCAGCACGGCGTGACGGACGCGACGTACAGCGGGGCGCAGGCGTTTTTTGATGAAAAGACAATTGCTGACATCATTATGGCGACTGTCGCGATCAATGGCTGGAACCGCATTGCGGTAAGTACGCAGCTGCCGGTGGCGGTGGAGGAGGTGGTTCGTTGAATTAGTAATTCGGAGACTCGGTGAGATGGGACGTGGTTCGCTTTATTGGTCACGGAGCATTGGCCCGATCGTAAGGAGATCTGCCCCATGCGATTTCGGGCCTTGCCGTTTAGCATGATTTGGGCGCATATCATTTGCATGATTCGGTATTGCGATTGTCGCTTCCCCGTATCCGGCCGGGCAGACCTCCCTGCGGTCGGGCAGACCGGCCGGAACGGCGATCACATTCTTAAGTCTCCGTCGCGTAGTTCTAATTCTCAGGTTGAACATATCCTTGTTGTCTGTGGAGAGAAGCCTATGCTCTAAACTATAGCTCCAGATACGCCATCTTAAAAGGGAAAACGGAGTACCGCTTACTCATTAGTAGGATTGGGAAAATAGGTGCGCTCACTATTCACCATTCACTATTCACTATTCACTATTCACCATTCACTATTCACCTGCTCACCGCTTACAAAGCCATCCGCTCCGGCGGGTGGCTTTGTTTTTTAGGTGTTTCAATTTCCCAACCAACGAATCAACGAGTCAACTAGTCAGCTAGTCAACCAGTCAACTAGTCAACTACATTTGATCCATGAACGAATCTCCAGCACAAACCGGCCAATCGACGCAGGGCCCCGCCGGCCGCGGACTCAAGATCTACCTCGCTCAGCAGAATTATCATATCGGGAATTTCGACACGAATACAAACAAGATCATCGCTGCCATCCGCGAAGCAAAAACCTGCGGCGGTGACCTGATCGTGTTTTCCGAGCTGAGTGTTTGCGGATATCCTCCACGCGACTTCCTGGAATTCGATGATTTTATTGATCAATGCATGGACGCAATCGGTCGCATTCGTGAAGAAGCAGATAGCATTGCTGTTCTAGTGGGCGCTCCGGCGCGCAATCCGCGTATGGAAGGCAAGAACCTCTTCAACGCTGCTTACTTCCTGCACAACCGGCAGATCAAGCAGGTCATTCACAAAACACTGCTCCCCACTTACGACATCTTTGATGAGTACCGCTACTTCGAACCGGCCTTCGACTGGAATGTGATCCCTTTTAAAGGCCACAAGCTGGCAGTGACCGTCTGCGAGGACATCTGGAATATCGACGATGATCCGATGTACCGCATGGCGCCGATGGACAAGCTGATGGAGCAGCAGCCCGACATCATGATCAATCTCAGCGCCTCGCCATTCGACTATGTACACGGCGAAGGGCGGCGTCATACCGTTCGCGAGAACGTCGAGAAATACGGTCTGCCAATGGTCTATTGCAACGCCGTGGGGGCGCAGACCGAGATCGTATTCGACGGCGGATCGATGGTAATGGCAGGTAATGGGGACATTGTTCTTGAGATGCCCTATTTCAAGGAAGAGCTGGGCTGCGTCGAGCTTCAGAGCGATGGCAACTTCAAGCAGCCTTCGCTAGGCCGCAAGGAAGATATCCGCGACGCTGAAGAGATACCTGAAACGTTCAATGAAGGGTACAATATCAATCTCGTTCACCGGGCCATCGTCACGGGCATCCGCGATTATTTCGGCAAGATGGGATTCCGGCAGGCGATCGTCGCCTCGAGTGGCGGTATCGATAGTGCTGTTGTCCTCGCGCTGGCCTCTGAAGCGCTCGGAGCTGCTAATGTCCGCGCGCTGCTCATGCCTTCTCAATTCTCGAGCGACCATTCAGTCAGCGATGCCGAACTGCTTTCAAAAAATCTCGGCAATCAATACGACACGATTGCGATCAAAGATGTGTTTGACTCGATGATCGAGGCGCTGCATCCGCAGTTCGGCGACCTTCCGTTCTCTCTTGCGGAAGAGAATCTGCAAAGCCGCATTCGCGGAAATCTCGTGATGGCTATGGCCAACAAGTTTGGCTACATCCTGCTGAATACTTCAAATAAAAGCGAACTCGCTACCGGTTACGGAACACTGTATGGGGATATGGCGGGAGGCCTGGGCGTACTCGGCGACGTATACAAGCTGCAGGTCTACCAGCTCGCTCGCTATATCAATCGTAATGCGGAGATCATTCCGAAAAACATCATCGAAAAGGCGCCCAGCGCAGAATTGCGCCCGGGGCAGAAAGACAGCGACAGTCTTCCGGACTATTCGGTGATGGACCCGGTCCTTTATCAATACATCGAACGCAGACAAGGGCCGAAAGAGATAACAGCCATGGGCTTTGACGATGCGCTTGTAGCCCGAATTCTCAGGATGGTCAATATGAATGAGTACAAACGTGCGCAGTTCTGCCCCATTATCCGCGTATCGCCAAAGGCCTTTGGAATGGGACGACGCGTGCCTATCGTGGGAAAATACCTGTCTTAGAACCGCATTACGCGGCTGGCAGGAGTTAAGGCCGGTCTGCCCGACCGCAGGGTGGTCTGCCCGGCCGGCTAGAGGCTTTTGGAAAGGGGCGGCGCGTGCCTATCGTCGGGAAGGCTCTCTCTTAGAACGGCATTTTGCGGCTGCAGCGTTTAAGGCCGGTCTGCCCGACCGCAGGGAGGTCTGCCCGGCCGGCTACAGGCTTTTGGAATGGGGCGGCGCGTGCCTATCGTGGGAAAATACCTTTCCTAGGATGTGACGTCGTCGTTGCGCTCTGTCAGATCGTCTGGCGAAGGGGTTTTGTGCGCGCGGCCTGCGGCATTCACCAGAGTGTGCCTCGGCGGCCTTAGCTTTCCTGTGTGGTTCAGTTTCGCTTCGTCAATGGAATGTGTGCTGAACAGCTCCGCATCTTTTTCTGCCAGCTCAGAGAGCTGAACATAGAAAGTTTTCAGGGCGATAAGCTCATCCTCGGTAAGGTCTTCGATATCTATCAGGCGGTTGCTTGCCCTTCTGTTCGCCGCAATCAGCTCATTTAGCTTCAGGTGCAAAGCCACCGTATCCTTATTCTGCGATTGCTGAATAACGAATACCATAAGGAATGTAATGATGGTCGTGCCTGTGTTGATGACCAGCTGCCAGGTCTCGCTGAAATCGAACAGCGGACCCGACGCCGCCCAAACGAGGACGATTATCACTGCAAGAATAAATGCCACGGGCCGTCCCGTCACCCTCGTTACAGCGGTCGAAAACCGGTCGAACAGGAGTTTTAGCTTGCTTACTTTCCGTTTATTGTCTTCCATGATTTATTGGTTTATTCAATCCGGGCGGTTTCTGCGTTCTGCGTTCACAGAGCGTTGCCCTGTGCTAAGGGATTTCGCCCTTTCAGAGCTTGCAATCCCCAGTCCGCCGCGGCGGGGTGCCTCCGAAATCGAACCCTGATTTATCCCAAACAAAAAATGCGCCCGTAGCTTGGGCGCATTTTTAATTGCATGGCATTTCTGACTATTTCTTCTTCTTTGGAGTGAAGATCGCGATCATCCGGCGGCCTTCCATCTTTGGCATGCTTTCGAGCGATCCCCATTCTGCAAGCCTTTCAGCGAACTTCAGCAGCATCAGCTCTCCACGTTCCTGGAACATGATAGCACGACCGCGGAACTGCACGTAACACTTCACCTTGTCACCATCCTGCAGAAACTTGGCAGCATGTTTGGATTTAAAGTCAAAATCGTGATCATCCGTATTCGGGGTGAAACGAATTTCCTTGACTTCACTCTGCTTGCTCTTAGCCTTCTGCTCCTTATCCTTCTTCTTCTTTTCGTACAGGAATTTGTTGTAGTCGACAATACGGCACACTGGCGGTACTGCCTGCGGAGAAATCTCCACCAGATCTACTTCCCGGGCCTGCGCCATCTTCAGCGCTACGGCTACCGGGTAAACGCCCGGCTCGATGTCTTCTCCTACTACACGCACTTCGGGACCAACGATCTCCTCGTTGATACGGTGCTCACGTTCTTTTTGTCTTGGTCGGAAGGGTTGTCTACCTCTCGGTCTTTTCTGCATTAAGTGTTGTTGTGTAAAAAATTGGTAGGCGCAAAAATAGCGGAATCTTCGATGAATGAATAACTAAGACATCATTTCACGAAAACATTATGCCACATCTGCGGGCTTCGCGCCCAGCATCTGCGTGTCTATAGCGATTTTCATCTCGGCTGCGAAGAGATCGACTGCCATCGCTCCCTTATCCCCTTCCCCATGCCTGCGCACGGAAACGGTACCATCTGCAGTTTCCTTTTCACCCACGATCAGCATGTAAGGGATCTTTGCCAGCTCCGTATCACGGATCTTACGGCCTATCTTCTCCCCACGCTCATCGAGCTCTGCACGGATATCATATTTCTTCAGGCGTTTGGCCACTTCATGAGCCCATTCGCTGTACCTGTCCGAAATCGGGAGAACCTTTACCTGCACAGGTGCGAGCCACAGCGGGAGATCACCTCCGCAGTGCTCCAACAGCACAGCGATAAAACGCTCCATGGAACCGAATGGCGCGCGGTGGATCATCACCGGGCGCTTGCGGGTATTGTCGGCATCCACATATTCCAGCTCAAAACGCTCGGGCAGATTATAATCCACCTGGATAGTACCCAGCTGCCAGGAACGGCCAAGGGCATCGCGAACCATAAAGTCCAGCTTCGGACCGTAGAATGCGGCTTCACCGTATTCAGTGACGGTCTTCAGGCCCTTGTCGGCAGCGGCTTCAATGATCGCCTGCTCGGCTATCTCCCAATTCTCCTCAGAGCCAATGTATTTACTGCGATCCAACTGATCACGCAGTGAGATCTGCGCAGTAAACTCCTGGAAGTCCAGCGAAGTAAACACATACATCACGAGGTCGATCACCTTCTTGAATTCATCCTTCACCTGCTCCGGACGGCAGAATAGATGGGCATCATCCTGGGTAAATCCGCGCACGCGGGTCAGGCCGTGCAACTCGCCGCTTTGCTCGTAACGATACACAGTGCCAAACTCAGCAAGACGCAGCGGCAAATCCTTGTAAGACCGTGGTGACGACTTATAGATCTCGCAGTGATGCGGGCAGTTCATAGGTTTCAGCATGAACTCCTCGCCTTCCTGTGGCGTTGTAATCGGGCGGAAGGAATCCTTGCCATACTTTTCCCAGTGACCGCTGGTCACATACAATTGCTTGGAACCAATATGCGGAGAAACGACCGGCAGATAGCCACTTTCGATCTGCGCTTTTTGCAGGAATTGCTGCAGACGCTCACGGAGCATGGCACCCTTGGGCAGCCACAGCGGCAGGCCTGCGCCTACTTTTTCTGAGAATGTAAAGAGCTCCAGCTCGCGGCCCAGCTTGCGGTGATCGCGCTTCTTAGCTTCTTCAAGCAAGAGCAGATAATCTTCCAGTTCCTGTTGCTTAGGGAAAGTGATGCCGTAAATGCGTGTAAGCATCTTGTTCTTCTCATCCCCACGCCAGTAAGCACCGGCGATATTGGTCAGCTTGATAGCCTTGATGAAGCTTGTATTCGGGATATGCGGGCCACGGCAGAGATCGGTAAATCCTCCCTGAGTGTAAAAAGTGATGTTGCCATCTTCCAGGCCTTCGATCAATTCCAGTTTGTAAGGATCAGCCTTTTCCTGAAAATAAGCGATTGCTTCCGCCTTAGGCACCGCCTTGCGAGTGTAGACGTTACCTTGCTTGGCCAGTTCCTTCATCTTCGTCTCGATCCTGGCGAGGTCGCCTTCAGCAAGCTTTTGGTCACCTAAGTCAATGTCGTAATAGAAGCCATTCTCCACGGGCGGGCCGATGGCGAACTTGGTATCGGGATAGATGCTCTGCAGGGCCTCGGCCATCAGGTGTGCGGAAGAATGCCAGAAGGTGCTTTTCGCCCCTTTTTCATCCCAGGTGAGCAGCTTGAGGGAAGCATCGGCGTCGATAGGACGGGTTGCATCCCATACCTCGCCGTTCACTTCTGCGGCGAGCACCTTGCGGGCAAGACCTTCAGAAATAGATTTAGCGATATCGAGTGCCGAAGTCCCAGCGTCGTAAGCACGCACCGAGCCATCGGGTAGAGTAATATTTATCATGACAAGATTTCTTAAAAGACGCGCAAAAGTAAGCATGAAAAAGGCCGCCCGTTTGCGCACCGGCGGCCTTCCAAAAAATTGAATTACCGGTTAGAATTTGCGCAACACATCCGTATAGATCAACGTATCAGAGACCTGAAAGACCGGATCCATCTGAATCACCTTATACTTGATCGTCATGGTTCCGAGCGTTCGCGTTATCACATCTGCATCGATATCATTTGCAGGAAAATAGTCACTTACGCCATACAGCGAGATGTGATTTCCATCCTTCGACATCTGCCAGGTAAAGGCCTTGGTATCCGCCTCGCCTACTGCGCAATGAAGATCGCCAAGATTCATCACACCTACAAGATTTTCCTTGAATACCAGTGAATTATCCTTCCGGCACGTATCCTGAGGAGACACGTAATCAATAGTGCTGTCGCCGCGGGTAAGCGAATCCTTCATGATCACGGTGCCAGAACTCCGGACCCAGGTACCAGAGCGCAGGTCTTCCTCGGCAGACACCGGGGAATCAGCCTTGGTACAGGCACTGAGGATCAGAAGCAACGAACTGAGGGTAAGTAGTAAACGATTCATTGACAGAAATAAAAGATTTTAAGCGGTGCTAAACTACTTTAATTTTTTGAGCTGCATAATGGTAAATCGTAAGGCCTTGGTCATTGGAATCTGAGCTAATTTTCAAAAAAGCCTTCTGCTTATGCCGCTACAATCTGCAGGTATCCTGCTGTATAGATTAACGGGCCGGGGGCCGGAAGTATTGCTCGTCCATCCCGGAGGCCCTTATCATGCGCGTAGAGACGCCGGCGCCTGGTCCATTCCCAAAGGGCTGGTGGAAGCAGACGAGGACGGGCTTTCAACTGCAAAAAGGGAATTCCGCGAAGAACTAGGTACAGATGTGCCAGCGACGGAATTCAAGCCCTTGCCACCTGTAAAACAGAAGGGCGGAAAGATCGTTCATGCCTGGGCCGCTGAGGGTGATCTGGACGTAGGGAATGTACGGAGCAATCTCGTTAGCATAGAATATCCACCCAAAAGTGGAAAATGGCGGGAGTTTCCGGAAGTAGACCGGGCGGAATGGTTTGGGCTGAGCGCTGCGAAAGAGAAAATGCTGGCCGCCCAGATACCCTTCATTACGGCCGTCGAGCAGCAGCTTTCTGCCGGGTAAATAACCCATCGTTCACGACTAGCTGAATATGAAGCCCTGTTCATCGCGTAGTTTTGATGAGCTAAAGACTGGATTGACATGAAACGACTTGTAGCATTTGCCGCCTCGATCATCTATTTATTTGCTGCGCCTTCCCCATCCTTTGCCCAGGATGCGCCGGTAGCCAACAGGATACACGTGGGAGTCGGTCCGAAGATCGGCCTCAATCTGAGCAAGGTCGATGGAACAAGCTGGGAGGCTGGCTACAAGACAAATCTGCTGCTGGGTGCCTGGCTTGCCGTAAACGGCTCAAGGTTTGGCGTGCAAGTGGAAGGCGTATTCAGCCAGACCTCTTATATCACCGGCGCTGGCTTTGACACGATCTATCACCAATACGTGCAGGCCGGTAAGGACTCCCTGACAAACGGTCGTTTCCGACTGAATTATTTCAATATTCCTCTGATCGTGCAAGTGAGGATCTTAAACCGCGTATGGCTGCAAGTTGGCCCACAGTACAGCGGCGTCGTTTCGGTGGAGGATAAAGACCAGTTTGTAAATGACGCTTCTCAACTCTTTGAGAACGGAACGATCTCCGTTATCGGAGGCCTTTGGGTAGAGATGACCCGTCACCTGAATGCCGGCGCTCGTTACGTGCTCGGCGTGAGCGATCTCAATAAGACGGACCTGGAATCCTGGAAGCAGCGCGATCTGCAGATCCATCTCGGCTATAAATTCTAGCCGCTGTCAGGCTAAAAAGGTGATGAGACTGCCGGACATAGAAAAGCCGGTAGGTATTCTACCGGCAAACAAAATGTTCAAAAAAGTATTAATCGATAGTCGCCCCGCTTTCGAGGTGGTTAGGGCAGCCATATTGCTTTTGCGGCGTACATGATGAAGCCAACAAGGTGATAACGAGCGCAGCAGCAACGGGAAGCAGGCGAAAAATGTATTTCATACAGCGACAGACGGTTGTAATTCGAAAGACTAGATTTGCACGAAGATAGTAAAACAATACATGCAACGTATCCATTTCATTGCCATCGGCGGGGCCATTATGCATCAGTTAGCCATTGCTTTACAACGTAAGGGCAATACTGTGACAGGATCAGATGATGAAATAGCCGATCCTGCGAAAAGCAACCTTGCGAAGGCTGGGCTGCTTCCGGCAGAGAATGGCTGGAATCCGGAGAAGATAACCAGCGATCTGGATGCTATTGTGCTTGGTATGCATGCAAAAATTGACAATCCAGAGCTCGTAGCTGCCCAAAAGCTAAATATCCCAATATATTCATTCCCGCAGTATGTATATGAGGTGAGTAAGGAGAAAAAGCGCGTTGTGGTTGCAGGATCGCATGGCAAGACGACCATCACGAGCATGATCATGCATGTGCTGAAGGCCTGCGGGAAGGATTTCGACTATTTGGTTGGAGCCAGAGTTGCCGGCTTCGACAGCTCGGTGCAGCTCAGCGATGCGCCTGTCATTATCCTCGAAGGCGATGAATACCCGGCTTCCGCGGTAGAACGCAGGCCCAAGATCTTCTTCTATCACCCGCATATTTCGGTGCTTAGCGGAATAGCCTGGGACCATATCAATGTCTTCCCCACCTTCGAGAACTATCTCAGCCAGTTCACTACGTATCTGAAAGATATGGAAGCTGGCTCGCAGCTGTTTTACAATGGCGAGGACAGCGAAGTGAAAATGGTCGTGCAATCATCTGCCGGCCACCTGAAGAGCGAAGAATATTGCACACCTAAATTCCATTACGAGGATGGCGTAGCGGTGCTTGACACAGAACAGGGCCCGGTAAAGGTTTCCGTATTCGGCTGGCACAACCTGCTGAACATGGAAGCCGCCCGAAAAGTCTGCCGGGCACTCGACGTGTCCGATAAGGATTTTTACAAGGCTATCATGGACTTCGGCGGCGCCGCACGCAGGTTGGAGCGCCTTTTTGAAAAGCCCGGATTGATCGCCTTCAGGGATTTTGCACACGCCCCATCGAAACTGAAAGCCACGTTGGGCGCCGTCCGGGAAGCACTTCCGAATCACCGTGTGGTCGCCGTATTCGAGCTGCATACCTTTTCATCGCTCAATGCGGAATTCCTTTCTCAGTACAATGGGGCGATGAATGCTGCGGATGATGCAATCGTGTTCTTTTCGCAGCATGCGCTGGAGTTGAAAGGCCTGCCGTCTCTAAATCCGGACGAGGTGAAGGCGCACTTTACCCGCGAGGACCTGTTCGTCGCCGACAGTAAAGATTCGCTGATTTCCCAGGTGAAAAAGGAGATAGAAGAAGCCAACAAACCCATCTGCCTGCTACTGATGAGTTCGGGAACATTCGACGGCGTCAATTGGGAAGAGGCGTTGCGTTAATTCTCCAATTCTCCGATTCTCCGATTTTCCGATGCACTTAACATAGGCCCAACGACATCCAACTTCCTCCAACGAAAGCCTCAACACTATACCTTTCCCAATCCAACTAGTCAACTAGTCAACTAGTCAACGAACCAACGAGGCAACGAACCAACGAACCAACGAACCAACGAACCAACCACCATGCCGCTCTCCCTCTCCCGCCCTATTGTTTTTTTTGACCTGGAAACGACGGGAATCAACCCTGTTACAGATCGTATCGTCGAGATGGCGTTGGTGAAGATGCTGCCGGGCGGCGGACGGGAGACCTGGATCAAACGCCTTAACCCCGGCATGCCCATCCCTGAAGAGTCCACAGGCTTTCATGGCATCACGGATGCGGATGTGGCTGACGCGCCTACTTTCAAACAAGTCGCGAAGGAGCTGCATGCGTGGTTGAAAGGCTGCGATTTCGGGGGATATAATGCCGCCCGCTTTGATTTGCCGATGCTGGTAGAGGAGTTTTTACGGGCTGGTGTGCCCGTGGATTTTGCGAGTACCAGAATGGTAGATGTGCAGAAGATCTTTTTCAAGATGGAGCAAAGGACGCTTTCTGCTGCCTATAAGTTCTATTGCGGCAAGACGATGGAGAATGCGCACAGCGCCGAGGCAGATATCAATGCCACGATCGAGGTGCTGCAGGCCCAGCTTGAGCGATATGAAGATATTAGCCAGGATGTCGATGGATTGCATTCGTCATTTAGTGACGAGGAGCCGCTCGTAGATTACGCCCGGACGATGATCCGCAAGGGCGGAGAGATCATTTTCAATTTCGGGAAGTATAAGGGGCAGAATGTGGAGGAGGTATTTTCCAAAAATCCCAGCCACTACGACTGGATGATGAAAGGCGATTTTTCTCTGGACACAAAGCAGAAAATTTCTGATATCCTGAATGGCATGAAGCTGGCGAGGCTGAAGAAATAAGGGCCGGGATTCAACCCGGAAAAACGATTTATCGCCAACCTTTTCTCGCCTGAAACGAAATGCTGCCAACTGAGCTATCGACCTTGCTCGACACATACGATGAAAATTTTGATGTTTTCATTCGCAAAGCTGAAATCTCCGCAGCCTATGATTTGACAATCGAAATTCAGATTGTCGGTGTTTCGTACGAGAAAATGGAACAGGAAGAGCAAGTGTGGCAAATTCTAATAAAGGGCCGACGAGATCATCAAATTTTCTTTGGATATGCAGACTTCATTGAGCTGAAGAATGACCATCCTTTACTCTGGAAGTATTCCAGCAGGCAAGGTGAGCTGTACTTTTCTGGTGAAACACTATATCCGGAAAAGGTTTCTATGAAGTTATTCGAGCTTCATTTTTCGTTGTTCGAGGAATATATGCCTATTGGCAGCTTTTTAAACACACGCTTATTCTTTCCAAATGTTTTCAGCCGGACAAGCGGGCTTATGGCAAAAGGGCCGAAAAGAATTTTGGAACAAATCTCTGATATCCTCGTTTCCCATGGCTTCAAGACGTCGATTATAGGTAATGATGGCTATTGGAAGGAAGGAAAGCCCGTTGCAGATCCAATTGACAACAAAGTTCTTTTGATTGGTTCCTCATATATCGTTGGACGGAATTTTGAATTTAAACGCCTCTTATAGCTGAATTCTACCCACCAAGCCAGAAAAATACCCGTCTAAGTGGCTGTGTTGAAAAAGTCTCCCTTTTTTATAACACGCCAACTACGCAGCAGACCAAATAATTTCGCACATTCGCACTTCCCTCGAGCTAATGGCTCTCTATACTTCCACCCAACTTTCGCCCGGCACCCTTGGATAAGCTTGTCATCATTCCTACTTACAACGAGAAGGAGAACATAGCGCCCATGGTGCACAAAGTGCTCAGCCTCACAGGCGGCTTTCACCTGTTAGTAGTCGACGACGGCTCACCCGATGGCACCGCAGATATCGTCAAAAGTCTGCAGCGGGAATATCCGGAATCTCTTCACCTCGCGCAGCGGACCGGCAAGCTAGGCCTCGGCACTGCTTATATCCACGGTTTCAAATGGGCGCTGCAGCGCGGCTACGAGTTCATCTTTGAGATGGATGCGGATTTTTCGCATAATCCGGACGATCTGATAAGACTACATGCTGCCTGCACGACAGGCGGCGCGGATGTCGCCATAGGATCGCGCTATGTGCGTGGTGGCAAGGTTGTCAATTGGCCCTGGGACCGGATCTTTATCTCCAAAGGCGGAGCCCTTTATACCCGCCTCATCACCTGGATGCCGGTCAGCGATCCGACGGCAGGTTTTGTCTGCTATACCCGGAGAGTGTTGGCAAGTCTACCGTTAGATGAAGTGCGCTTCGTAGGCTACGCGTTCCAGATCGAGATGAAATACCGAGCCTGGCGCAAAGGCTTTAAGCTGAAAGAAGTGCCTATTCTCTTTACGGACCGCGTCGCAGGTGCTTCGAAGATGAGCAAAGGCATCGTCAGTGAAGCGATGAAAGGCGTTTGGAAGATGCGGGGATTCCTGAAGTAATTCGTCAATTCCCTAATGCGCTAATTCGCCAATGCACTTAGCATCGGGTAATTCTCCGATACTGCGATTCTCCAATTTCCAGACGTAGCGTGGAACACGTTGGCTCCCTCGTTGTCGTCGGGGCATACGTCGGTAAAGCGGCCCCGGTAATTGCCAGGACGTAATCGCAAGGGACGTAATCCTTTCCCTACGTCTGTCATCCTGAAGGAGCGGAATGAAGCGCAACAAAGTGAAGCGAAATGAAGCGAGTGAAGGATCTCTATGATCCTCGGCCGTCCAGATTAACAGCATACAGATCCTTCGCTGCGCTTTATTCCGGTTCATCAGCTGCGCTGATAAACCTTCATTACGCTTGCTCAGGATGACACTTCTGTAGTGAATACTCGTGGTGAGCTTGTTGACGTGAATGTTTTGCGACGAGTCGGCACTAAAAAATGTGTTCACACGATGGCCGCTCGCGGAGGTGGCATTTCCGCCGCCAAAACCAACGTAAACCTGCATACCCCGACTATTCCGCGGCGGGAATGACGGGGGTGGATACGAGAACGGTGATCGATACGAGAGGGGCATGTAAAAAAACGAAGCGGTACGAGAACGGAATATCCGTCACGGCGATCGCGCGAAAGCCTACCCCCCTCTCTAACAGAATGCCGCTATTGCGGCCTGTCCGGCAGGGGAAGGATTGAGCTCTACTTCCCCTAACAATGCGAAACTCGATTTCGCCGATCATGCCTTGCTAGGCTTCCATCTCGACCGGATACATTTGAATCAACTCGAGCTTTAGAAAATCGCGCTTTCTTTTCAACAAATCATGAATCGACCAGGCGCAAAAAAGGACAACTAAGCCCGCTATTATCCACATGCCCCATCCCGGCAATTTGCTTTCGGGGATCAGAATAACCAGCCATAAGACAAGCGCCGGCCAAGAACTTCCGCTCGCCATCTTCGTATTTGAAAGGATTATGCTAGCGGCATTCCCTTCAGAAGCCTCAATAAATATCTTTTTTCCACTTGCACCATTCATCCAGGCCTGAAGCTTGTGAGCCCCTGCCGGGATCTCTTTAACCAACGGACCTGCTGTTGGGAGCATTCCTATTGATTTGTCATCAATCCAAATACTGATGCTTTCGTCGCCACGAACAAAGGGAACAGCACGAAGAATGGTTAATGTGGGCATAACAGTTTAGTCCATCAAATATAATTGGTCCTGGCGCATGGCTTAGATGCAGCGCTGGCGACGGTACCAGTGCAATTCATGGATTCAGAGCATACTCAATTGCCGGCCCGGCAGACCGGCCCCGCCTCTCAAATCGCGACCGCGTTACTCCAATTCTAAATTCCTAATTCTTAATTCCTAATTCTCCCCGGAGATATACCACCGCATATGGCCCTTCCGCCATCAACAGATCTATGATAGAAAGGTCCGGGATGAAGCCCAGCTTGTCGCCAAAGACTTGATGATAGGGCCGATTTGCATCATTCTCTGCGGGTCTTACAATTTTACTATAATCATCGGCCCAATCGGGATTCCAGCCGTCTGAAAGCGTAAACACGGATTCCAGCCGTAACACCTTGCATATCCATTTTATCCCTGCGAGGTTAAAATCCAGCAATGTGCTGTGCCCGGCGAAGATCAATGCTTCCAGCTCTGGCCCATAATGCTCATAGAATGGCGCCCGCCCATAGGCGGAATACAACGCGCCCCAGTGCTGCCGCTGCCAATCATGCGTATAGTCGATCTCGGTATCGGCTAAAGGACGGCCTTTCCGGCGACCACCCTGCAACGGAATGGAGAGCAGTAAGGGGCCATTGGCCGATGCAATGCGATATCTGTTACGATAGCTCAGATTGCGTAAGGGCTTTCCCGTGTACAGAGATAGAGTCTGCCTCTCCCCCAAAGCACGTACCCACCATGAAATATGCGGAAAACTGATACAAGGCAATGGGACCGGCGGTGCAGGCAAGAGGATTTACTTTTGCGGAAAGATAGACGAATGCATCGCTTTTCCGCACTTTTCCTGCTCCTGCTCACAGGTTTTATGAAGCCTGCCCTGGCGGTTGAAGCTGTGGTGAACCATGCGCTCTTTCGCAGCCGCCCGGACGTTTTTCGTGTGGAGCTATTCTGGCACATCAATCCTGCGTCCCTGCATTATCAAAAGGATAGCGCAGGTCGCTTGAAAGCGCGCGTGCGCACACAGGTGCAGATAACGGGCGATACCGGAATCGTGTTTAAGGATGTGTATTATCTCGAGACAAAGCCTTTTGATCCTCAAAATGAGGATGCGCAGAACATCCTTGAGCTGGCTCAGTCCAATATTCCATCGGGACATATGAGGCTCGAGCTTACTCTTTCGGAAGATGCACATCCGGAAAGCCGCTTCTACTACAGTGATACGTTGACGGCCACCTTGAGCACAGCGCCATCCTACAGCAGCCTTCAGCTCCTGGATACGTTTTTTGTGGCCAATGGTTCCGGCATTTTTGAGAAAGCGAACTATTACCAGCTGCCTCGTGCCCTTCCTTTTTACGATGAAGGACAATTTTCCCTGCATGCCTATGGCGAACTATACGGATTTGGCGATCTCCCACCCGCTTCATTCCCTCTGACCCAGATGGTATTTATTTCGAAGGCTAAAGGTGAACGGGACGTGGCTGAGCATCTTTTCCGCGATACGATCATGGAGCCTGGAGCATTGTACCGTTTTCGCCACCGCTTTAAATTGGAAGACCTTCCTACCGGCAACTATCATCTGAATGCTTCACTACGGTCAGCCACCGGGGAAACACTTTGTACCACTTCTACCTTCTTTCAGACGATCAATAAAAATCCCGTAGTCAAGGCGGGACCTACGAGAGACACATCGGCGAGCGTAGATCAGGGGCAAGGATCTTTTCTCGACCTGTCGAAGACTTTTGTTTCGAAATTCGACATGTCGCAGCTGCGCGCTATTTTGAAAATGTTGCTACCGGGTGCAGATCCCACTGAAGTGGCCGCGATCAAAGGATTTCTCGACCGGCCGGACGAGCTGTACATGCGCTATTTCATCTTCAATCATTTTTTGAACATCAACAAAGCCGACCCGGCGAAGGCCTGGAAACAATTTTCAGATATCGTGCGAGAGGTAAACAGGCTGTATAAGTCCGGCAGCACACCCGGATATGAGACAGATCGCGGCATTGTTCACCTCCACTATGGCGCGCCCACAGATGTCATCAGAGTTCCCAATGAAGCAGGCGCCGTTCCTTACGAGATCTGGCGGTACAACGTCGGGGGTAAGATCGGCGGTTCCGGACTTTTCCTCTTCTATTCTCCGGGATTTATGAGCTCTGATTTCCGGCTGCTGCACAGTACCGTCCCCGGCGAGCGAAATAACCCTGGCTGGAGAAGTGTACTGTACAGTACTGGTCACTCCAGCGGCAATACGAATGCACGTGCAGAAGAATACTTTGGTAAATAAATCAGATCATGCAACTCCACTTTCATAAATACCACGGCACAGGCAATGACTTCATCCTATTCGATAATCGCGAAGGGAAAATAAGTCTGAACAAAGCCCAGGTCGCGGCGCTTTGCCATCGCCGCTTCGGCATCGGCGCCGACGGCCTGATGTTGCTGGAAACAGCACCGGGCGTGGATTTCCGGATGGTTTATTTTAATTCAGATGGTGGAGAGAGCACCATGTGCGGCAATGGAGGGCGTTGCATTACTGCCTTTGCGCGTGCGCTCGGAATCGTTGCAGACAAAGCCAGCTTCGTCGCGATCGACGGTCCGCACGCGGCCGATATTTCCGCCGACGGGCGCATCAGCCTGCACATGAAAGATGTGTCGGGTATTCTGCATTTCCCGGACCACGCCTTGTTAGATACAGGATCACCGCACTATGTGCAATGGGTGGATGACGTCGCAACAGTAGATGTTGTGAATACAGGCCGAAGCATCCGGAATCTGACGCAATTCGCGCCTGGCGGTCTCAATGTGAATTTCACAGCACGCAATGCCGATGGATCATTACAGGTCCGCACGTACGAGCGCGGCGTCGAAGATGAGACGTATAGCTGCGGCACGGGGGTGACAGCTGCAGCGATTGCTGCGAGCGGGGATGCCACGGGCGCTTTCAAGGTGCAGATCTCAACACCTGGCGGACCGCTAGAAGTATCGTTTGTAAAACACGCACCGGACGAGGCTCATGAGGTGGTGTTGCACGGGCCCGCCGTGTTTGTGTACGGCGGAACTGTGGAAGTGAATGGGTGAATGGGTGAATGGGTGAATGGGTGAGCAGTGAGCAGTGAATAGTGAATAGTGAACAGAGAGCAGTGAATAGTGAAATCTAAATGGATGAATGATTGAATGAGGGGCTTAGGGTTTTCCTACATTGACGTAATTGTCGATGGGCAGGCGCTTCGCGATGGAGCGCGCAAGCGTCATTTCATCAGCGTACTCAAGCTCGCCACCGAAAGCAATACCGCGGGCTATGGTCGTCAGCCGCACCGGCAAGTCGGCTACCTGCCGCGCAATGTAATATGCGGTAGTATCGCCTTCGATGGTGGGGCTGAGCGCCATGATGATCTCTTCGACGCTCTGGCGTTTTACGCGATCATGCAGCGTAGAGATATGTAGCTGGTCGGGGCCGATGCCATCCAACGGCGACAAAATGCCGCCCAGCACATGATACAGGCCATTGTACTGCTGCGTGCTTTCTATGGCAATCACATCGCGCAGATTCTCGACCACGCAGACTTGAGTCCGGATGCGGCCGGGGTTGGCACAGATAGCACAGACTTCAGCATCAGATACATTATGGCATTGCTCGCAAAAACAAATGTCCTCGCGCATGTGGCCAATGGCGCGCGTAAATTCCGCTACCTGGTCTTTTTCCTGCTTTAGCAGGTGCAGCACCATTCGTAGCGCTGTCTTTTTACCAATACCGGGAAGCTTTGAAAATGCGCTGACAGCATCCTCGATAAGCTTTGAAGAAAAAATCAATGACGAACCCTATTTAGTTTCAGTGATTGTACGTGGTTCCTCCGGTGTGCTTTGGCGATAAACCCGGTTACTATTGTCCTGCAAAGTAGGCGTCTTGTCGGATGGCTGCTGAGCTGAGCTGTTTGTTGCTGCATCTGTGTTAGCAGAAGCGTCGGAAGTACTGTTGTTCTGCGGCGCCGAATCGACAGCTATCCGACTGGAACCGCAAGACACTGTGAGGAGGCTGACCAAAACAATTGGGACTAACAATTTCATAGAGTGCAAATTATTAAAACAATAGCTTGTCCCCCTACCGAGCTTTCTTTATTGAAAAAATGAATGGTTTTTCTTTTGGACAATAACGCTTTAGCGGGATCTAATTTGCTATCGCAGATGGATCATCGCACGAAGAGGGTCTATCACACTTCCGTTTAATCTTCCCAACACATTACTCACCCGGCATAGGTGGTCCTTTTGATAACCAAACGGAGTCGGAAAATGCTGCGCAACATCTTCGGTTTAGCTTCAAATAACGAGCAATCATTGACTGAAAGACAAAGGGGCATTTTCAGGGGGATTACGTGCTCATTTCTCTTATGAGAATTTACCGAAATTGACAAAATCACATGATTGACTATTTCTGCAAAAGCCTTGCGAGCCGCGGCTTTCCGGAGATCAGTCTTGAGTTCTGATACAGACATCAAACTTGCAATAATGCATTACGCCGGAATGATGCATCATGGCCTGATAATTGGTTTTGGCCGCCTCGATAATTACAGATATTTTCGCCTAAATCTAAATGGCCACCATGAAAAAAGTACTACTTTTTGCTTCTGCAGCTTTGATCAGCACCGTAAGTGTCGCGCAACAATCTCCTGTAAAGGTGTTCTCCTATGACGCCCCAACCCAGGCAAATTCAGCGGCGAAGACTCTGTCACGTGCTAAGATCACTAAGAACGGAGACACGCTTACTAAGTCGCATATCATTTCCACAGACGGACTGTTTGTATATTATGCAGGCAGCTCACCTTTTGACAGCGGCTATATCGCTGGCTACAACGCGCTTGGCTATAAAGGCTACGCAGAGCGTTTTGATATCAAAGGCACCGACAGCTCGGTACAGCCTTTAGGTGTTGCCATCTATTTTGCGGGCAGTGCAAATGCGGGTTCTACGAAAAATGTTCGTGGCGTTGCCTGGGCTCAGGGCCCTACAACAACAGTGAGCGGACGTCCACATCTGTTCTTCAAGGGCGTACCAAGTACCGTTATTACTAGCTCCCCTTCGGTAACGCTGGGTAATTTACGTGACGCGTCAGGAGACATCGACTCCCTGCTCTACATGCCATTCCCTGTTGGTGGTAGCTATGTTGCCGACTCATTCTTCGTAGGTTGCGATTTCCCATCCGGCTACACGTTCTCTTCCCTGGGTGGCGATACACTGATCGTTGTTCAGAATGAAAGCAAGGCCGGCGGTCGCCATGGTGATGGCGGTGTACCTAGCCCTGGCTATATCGTATCTGGCGCTGATACCATCATCAATGTTCAGAATGCTTCACAGACCAGCACTGGCACATGGGTAGATAACCTCAACGGTGGCGGTAGCGGACTGTACAACAACTACGTGATGTTCGCTGTTTTCCGTGTTAAGATCACTACAGGTATCAACAATGGCATCAGCCGCAATGACCTGACAGTATTTGGTACTTATCCTAATCCTGCTAACAACTCTTCCAAGCTGAAATTGTCCCTGAAGAGCGCAACTGATGTTACGCTTCAGATCATGGATATGAGCGGCCGCATCGTACGTTCAGCTGCGCCTCAGCATCTGGGTGCCGGTACGCATGAGCTGCCAGTTTCTACTTCCGAGCTTTCTACAGGCACTTACTATTGCCTCGTTCGCACTTCCGCCGGTGATGCAATGGGTATTGAAATGACAGTAGTACACTAACTCTGACTTTTTGAATCGAAAAGGCCGCCCTCGAAAGGAGGGCACTGAAAAAGTCCATTAACGGACACTGATAAAAAAAGGGAGTGGAAATTCAATATTCCGACTCCCTTTTTTGTATTTTGAAGGATGCTCCATCAGCAACAAGCAATTTCCTTCAGCGCCTATTCAGGCTTATATGATCTGATTGTTCCCAAGGATAATCTGCTTCGCAGGATCAATGATCTGATAGATTTTTCCTTCATCTACCAGGAGTTGCTTGACAAGTACTGCGCAAACAATGGGCGTGCAGCCGAGAGCCCGATACGGATGTTCAAGTATCTTTTATTGAAGTCCATCTATACAATCTCCGATGTAGACGTTGTTGAACGTTCGCGCTATGATATGTCGTTCAAGTATTTTCTGGACATGGCTCCTGAAGATGGGGTCATTG
>JADMIO010634521.1_pt1 | contig 24907 bp, 17 predicted proteins | sample 8958161 | NCBI WGS metagenome assembly JADMIO01 (sample SAMN16585339, study PRJNA669376) | soil metagenome | isolation source: Crop rotation soil | place: USA: Cullars Rotation, Alabama | collected 2011
GAGCCCTTCGTCGATGCCGTAGCGCGTGAAGGCCCGCAGTTTGCGCAACGCCATTTGCATTTGGCGCACGTCGAGCGTCAGGTCTTGGCGATAGCCTTGGTAGAGCCGCGCGTCGGCGACTTTGATTGCGCTCCGGCCGCCGCCCGCGCCGCCGATGCGAAAACCTTGCGGCGCTTTGCCGCTGTTGCCGAAAGGTGAGGTGCCGCCCGTGCCGATCCAGCGGTTGCCGCCGTCGTGGCGCTCTTTTTGTTCGCGCAATCGTTCCTCAAACATTTTTTTGAGCGCTTCGAGGTCGAGGCTTTCCAAAAACTTTCGTTGCTCGTCCGTGAGCTCCGGCACATTGCGCTTCGCCTCTTCGAGCCACTGCAAAAGTTCGTCGCTGAGTTTCTTCGCGCTGCCTTCGATGCCTTTGAAGTGCGCCAAAAACGCTTCGTCAAATGCGTCGAGGTGCCCCTCTTTGTGCACCATCACCGCGCGCGCCGTGTAGTAAAATCCGTCAAGCGAACTTTCGTGCACGCCCGCTTGCAGTGCACTCGCGAGCGCCAACATTTCTTGAGTTCCCACGGGCACGCCGCGCTGCCGCAGCTCGTACAAAAACGGCACTAGCATTTGTTTTTATTCTAGCGCACTATCGCCGACGAACAAAAGCTCCGCGCTGAACGTATCCCAACTCGAAAGCGCGGAGCAAGGGGTGCACATGGAACAAGTGATTCCGTTGAGGGAGCGCAAAGGCGACATCGCCGTGTTGCTCTTCTTTTGGCTCAATCTTTTGTACATCACCTACGTCGTCGACATCGAGCAGCTCACGATTCCCGACCTGACGGGCGCGTGGCAGTACCCACTCTGGCCGCCCGCGTGGGCCGTGAACATGAATCACAACTACGGTTTTCAGTTTGATCCGCTGCTCATCGCGCGCCCGATGTGGTGGAAAATGACGATTTGGATCGACGCGCTTTTCTTCGGACCCTTTTACGTCGCCGCAATTTACGCCTGGACCCAAGGCAAGAACTGGATTCGCAACATCAGCATGGTGTACGCGTCGGTGATGATGACCAACGTCACCATTATTATGGGCGAAGAGCTTTTCGGCCCCCACGCCACGCCGCACCCGTGGATCGTCGCCGCACTCAACGCGCCCTGGTTGTTGTTTCCCGTCTACATTCTTTGGCGCATGTGGAAGAGCGACATGCCGTTTACGCGGGACGTTTGAAGTGTTCGCGCCGCGCCGAAACGCAAATTAGCTGCGCCACTGGCGGCCGCCGCTGAGTTGGTCGGCGAACGCGATTAAGTCTTGCTCTTTTTTGAGCAGCGCGCCCAGGAACGGAAGGCTTTGGTCGAGCTGCACGTTGCGGATGCCCGCGCGCTCGAGCACGGCAATCCAATCGATGAGTTCGCTGGTGCTCGGGCGTTTGCGCAGGCGGCCCATGTTGCGAATTTCGTAGAACGTTGTGATGGCTTGTTGGATCAGTGTGTCTTCGAGCTTCGGATGATGCACGCGCACGATGTCGTTCATCAACTCGGGCGTCGGAAAGTCGATGAAATGAAAGACGCAGCGTCGCAAAAACGCATCCGGCAATTCTTTTTCGGCGTTGCTGGTGATGACGACGACGGGGCGTTCCTTTGCTACAACTTCGTCTTGCGTTTCGTCGACGCGAAAGCGCATGCGGTCGAGTTCGTTAAGCAAGTCGTTGGGAAACTCGATGTCGGCTTTGTCGATTTCGTCGATGAGCAAGACGGCGCGTTTCTTTGCGCTAAACGCCTGACCCATCGGCCCGAGCTTGATGTATTGGCGAATGTCGTGGACGTCTTTGTCGCCAAAGCGCGAATCGTACAAACGCTGCACGGTGTCGTAGACGTAGAGCCCATCTTGCGCGCGCGTGGTGCTGCGAATGTTCCAGCGGATCAGATCAAGCTTCAACGCTTCGGCAATCGCTTCTGCCAAGAGCGTTTTTCCCGTGCCCGGCTCGCCGCGAACGAGCAACGGTTTCTCCAACGCGAGCGCGCAGTTCACCGCCGCTTCCAGCGCTTGATTTGTTAAATAGGAATCGGTGCCCCTGAATCGTACAAAGTCCGCCATGGCGTGGCCACCGCGATACCATGAAGCTTTTCCTGCGCAACGCGCCCCGCTTGACCGTACAAGACACGGCACCATAGTTTCGTCGCTGGTATGGCGGAGTTTACGATTCCACTCAACGACCTGCGCAACGAGATGCGGCACTGGTCATTTCCGATTACGACGCAGTGGCTCAATCAGGCGTTGCAAAATACAGGTTTGCGCCCGTCTGCCGCTGCGGATTCAGGAACGTTGGATGTTGATGCGCAACGCAACGGCGCGAGCGATGTGCTGGTGCAGGGACGCGTGCGGACGAAGATTGTGGCTGAGTGCGCGCGTTGTTTGGGCGACGCCGAAATCAACGTGGATGTGCCGATGACGGTGTTGATGAGTCCGCTCACGTTGCAGAGCGAACACCAGGCCAAAGAGAGCATCGACGTGGGGGACGACGACCTGGTGCGCGAATATTTTGACGGACCCGAACTGGTGCTCGACGACGTCGTGCGGCAGCACATCGTTTTGGAAGAGCCGATGCAGCCGCTGTGCCGGCCCGACTGCGCCGGCATCGAATACCAGCAAAAACAAGTCGATTTGAGCAAGGTGGAGACCGAGTCGGGCGAAGCAGTCGACGCTCGGCTTGCGCCCCTGCTCAAGTTCAAACAAAAGCTGCCCAGCAACGAGGAGTAACCGTGCCCGTACCCAAGAGACGCAAGACCCCGATGAAACGTGATCAACGCCGCGCTCACCACGACCGCGTCGATCCACCGCAACTTTCGGGGTGCCCGAACTGCGGGCAATCGTTGCGTCCGCACCGCGCTTGTCCAGCGTGTGGCTACTACAAAGGTCGCCGCGTGCTGCGAGGCGACGCCACGAGCTAGTCGATCGTTGCGGCGCCGCAATCTCGAATGTTTGAACTGCGCAACAGAGTTGCCCTGGTAACTGGAGCGAGCCGCGGCATCGGGCGAGCCATTGCGATCACGTTGGCGCAGCAAGGCGCGCATGTGGTAATTAATTTTAAAGAAAACGAGAGCGCGGCAAAGGAAACGCAAAGCACGATCACCAACGCGGGCGGACAAGCGGAACTCAGTCGCTTCGATGTGTCCGACGAGCCGGCGGTCGATGCGGCAATCCGCGGAATCGTCGAGCGTTTGGGCAAGATTGATATCTTGGTTAACAACGCCGGCATCGTGCGCGACCGCTTGTTGATTCAGTTGAAACCCGACGATCTGCGCGCGATTTTGGATACGAATTTGTGCGGCGCGATTTATTGCGCGAAAGCTTGCATTCGCCCAATGATGAGAGCAAAGTACGGCCGCGTTATCCAAATCGGCAGTCTCGCTGGCGAGTTTGGAAATGCAGGACAAACCGCCTACGCTGCGGCGAAGGCGGGCATCATCGGAATCACAAAAACACTAGCGCGCGAATACGCAAGCCGAGGAATCACCGTCAACGCTGTCGCGCCGGGTTTGATCGAAACGGATATGACGAGCACCATGCCAAAAGAACTTCACGAACAATTAATGGCGATGATTCCGCTGGGCCGAACGGGTCGGGCCGACGAAGTGGCGGCTGCGGTTGCATTCCTGGCCAGTGAGGAGTCATCCTATGTGACGGGGCACGTCGTTAGGGTTAACGGGGGCATGTACGTATAAATTTCGCTGCGCGATTCGGTCGTGTAGGAGGTAATAGCGATGGAACAGGTTGCACAAAAAGTAAAAGAAATCATTTCCCAGCAGCTCGATGTATCGATGTCGCAAGTGAAAGACAACGCGAACTTCATCGACGATTTGGGGGCCGATTCGCTGGCGATTGTGGAACTGGTGCTGGCTTTCGAAGAGCAGTTTGATATCGACATTCCCGACGACGACACCGAAAAAATTCGCACGGTCGGCGACGCGGTCGCATACATTAGTTCGCACGCCAAAAACTAAGCGCGGCGCGGTGCATCGCGCGGGACTGGCAACGCACGCGAGGTGCGCTAGCGTAGAAGCATGAGTCTTCCGAAACGCATCATCGCTGGCAGCGACCACGCGGGCGTGGATCTAAAAAAGGAATTGCTCGAGCGCGCCAAAGAACTTGGCTACGAGATCGAAGACTTGGGCACGATGTCGCACGAGTCGGCGGACTACCCAGACTTCGCGCACTTGGTCGCCAACGAGATTGCGCGCGAACGCGGGCTTGGATTGCTCGTGTGCGGCACGGGCATCGGCATGTCGATTGCGGCGAACCGTCACAAAGGTGTGCGCGCCGCGGTTTGCGAAGACGTGTTCAGTGCGAAGATGGCGCGCAAGCACAACGACGCAAATCTGCTTTGCCTTGGGGCGCGCGTGGTGGGACCGGGGCTCGCGCAAGAGATTTTGGAGGCGTTTTTGGTGAACGAATTCGAGGGCGGGCGGCACAGCCGGCGCGTCGAAAAGATGGAGCTGCCGTGATTCTCGAAAAAGACGCGGAGTTTTTCGGGCAGTACGAGCAGTACCACTTGCGCATGCACTGCGAAGATTGTTCGCTCTTCGACGGCGAAAGCGAGTGCACCGAAGGCTATCCGTCAGAACACCACCGTCGAACGGCGGTCTACGATGCTTCCATGCCGCTTGTGTTTTGCAAACACTTTGAACTGGCGTAGTCGGCGTTTGGCGTGGCGCGCGGATGCAAGCGCATACGCAAACCTTTTGCGGGGCGCAGTGTGATCGACGGCTGCAGAATTAATTGTTGGCCTGGCAGGAGTTCGAAACGAAAGTTTTGGATCAAAGCGGCGAGCACGATCGCAGCTTCGGTCATTGCAAAGTGATTGCCGATGCAGACGCGCGGCCCGCCGCCGAAGGGAAAGTACGCGAACTTCGGCAAGTTGTGGATCTCGGGCGAAAGCCAGCGCTCTGGCAAAAAGCGTTCGGGCTCTGGAAAATAGGCGGGATTGCGATGCGTGATCCACTGGCTCATCAGAACTGTTTCGCCCTTGCGCAAACGGTAGCCGCCAAGCGTGATGTCGGCCGTGAGTTCGCGCGCCAAAATCCAGGCCGGCGGATAGAGTCGCATCGATTCTCGGAGAACGGCGTCCGTGTAGCGAAGTCGCGCAAGGTCGTCGACGCGCAGTGGATCATGAAATGTGGCGCCGCACACTTCGTGGGCAAGCCGCGCTTCTTGCTCCGGATGTTGCGAAAGCAAATAGAGCGTGTGGCCGAGAGTGAGCGCGGTGGTTTCGTGGCCTGCCAAAAAAAGCGTTAAGCATTCGTCGCGCAGTTGCTTGTCGCTCATGCCTTGCGCGTTGTCGTCGTGCGCGCGCAAAAGTGCGCCCAGCAAATCGGCGCGTTCGGTGGTGTCGCCACGGCGTTGCGCAATGATCGACGCGATGATCTCGTCGAGCACGTGCATTGCTCGGTTGGCGTCGCGACTTGCTTTGGAGGGCCACCAGGCGGGCGGAGGGACAATGCGCTGCAGTTCCCGGCTAAAAAAGTCGGTGAAAACCGCCAACGCTTCGGCGACGCGCGGCGCGCTCTCGATGACGTCGGCCGAGAACAATGTTTTGGCTACGATGTCGAGTGTGATCCGCGACATCGCTTCGTGAATGTCGACTGCGTCGTCGCTTTGCCAGCGAGCAATGAAGTCGTGCGTCGCGCGCTGCATCGTTTCGGTGTAGCCGGCCATGCGTTTGGGCGTGAAGGCGTGCGCGACCAGCTTTCGTTGCCGACGCCAGAGCGGGTTTTCGCTGGTGAGCAGCCCGTCGCCCAAGAGGCGTTTGGCGCGCCGCAAAATCAGAGCTTTGATTAAGACATCGCTGTGCTCGGTGAGCAACTGCCCGATCAGTTCGGCGTCGTTAATTAAATAAAAGTTGCGACCGATCATTGGCAATGCAACCACAGGCCCGAGCGCGGCTGCTTTTTCTAAAAAGCCCAACCGATCGTGTTGCACCGCAACGTAGTTGTCCCAAAAAAAACGCTGCTGAAGCTGCGGCGGTCGTTGGGCGGGCATGCCACGAGCATAACACAACTGCACCGCGAACTACGTTAGACGGAGGGTCCGCGTTGAAAAAATTGCTGAAAGAGCGCGAGCAGTTGCGGCACGTCATCGGTTGCGGCGAGTTCGCGGCAGGAATGCATCGAGAGCATAGGGTTCCCGACGTCGACGGTGCGAACACCAAGCGTGGATGACACGATGGGACCGATGGTGCTGCCGCAGCGCATGTCGGAGCGCGCCACGAAGTCTTGCAGAGTTACGTTCGCGTCGCGGGCCAGAAGCCGCAGGTGGGCCGCACCGAGGGGCTCCGTGGCGTACGCTTGTTCGTGATTGGTTTTGAGTACGGGTCCGCCACCCAACATGGGTCGATGTTGCGGATCGTGTTTTGCAACGTAGTTGGGATGCAGCGCGTGCGCCATGTCGGACGAGACCAAAAACGATTTTGACATTGCGCGCTGGAAGTTTTCAGCGTTGTTGCCGCAGAGTCGCAGCAAGGTGTTTTCCAACAAATGGGATTTGGCTCCGCTCGCGCTTTGGCTGCCGACTTCTTCGTGATCGTAGAGCGCGATGCCAACGCTCCAGGGCGTCGATTGTTCGTGGTTGCGCAGCGCGCGCAGCGCCACAAAACAACTCAACAAGTTGTCGAGCCGCGCCGAGGACAGCAACGAACCGTGACTGCCGATGCAGCGGGCGCCTTCGGTGTCGTACAAACTCAAATCCCAGCTCAGGAGCTCTGCGTTGCGTGCGTCGGGCAACCAATCGTTGAGCCAGTCTTTAAACTGCGCCACCGCCGGAAGCTGCGCGCCGAGCAGGGGACTCAAGTGTTCCTGCGCATTGAGCTGCAAGCCTTCTTCGTTGACGCGCCGGTTGAGATGAATCGCGAGCGAGGGCACGCGCAACAACGGTTCGCGGATGTGCAAAAGCTGCGAACGAATGCCGTCGGCGCTGCGAAGCACAACGCGTCCTGCCAGCGACAAATCGCGATCGAGCCAGGTGTGGAAGAGCACGCCGCCGTAGGGTTCGACGTTGAGCAACTGATATCCGCAGCTGTCTCGTTGCGGGTGCGGTTTGACGCGCAAGTTGGGCGAATCGGTGTGCGCTCCAATCAACGCGAAACCTTGTTCGGCGGGATTGGCGGTGCCGAGTTGAATCGCGATCAGCGTGCCGTCGCGCTCGACCACGTAACGACCTTCGGGTTGCGGCTTCCAGGGCGCGCCTTCGTCGAGTCGCACGAACTCGGTGCGTTCAAGTTGTTCGCGTGCCGCTGCGACAGCGTGGTACGGCGAGGGGCAAGCGTCTAGAAAAGCAAGCAAATCGTCTGTAAGATTCATATGCGACTCGACAATCGTAGCCCGCCGCGCAGCGCTTGCGCCAGTCTACCGCCAACGCGGGGCAACAAGCGAGTTGCGATGTGCGGAACTGTAGTTTGAAGCCAAGCGCGAGCTCGTCAACGCTTGAGCGCGTGAATGCCCGCTTGATGCACTTTGCCGGGAAGTTTGCGCCCCACGATGGCTTCGGCCACTTGCCCGGCCTGCCAAAGTTTTTCCAAATCAATGCCGGTCTCGATGCCCATCGCGTGTAACGTATACACCAAGTCTTCGGTCGCAAGATTTCCTGCGGCCCCCGGTGCGTAGGGGCAGCCACCGAGGCCTGCGACGGACGCATCGTAGGTTGTGATGCCCATTTGCAACCCAACCAACGCGTTGGCGAGCGCCGTGCCGCGCGTGTCGTGCAAATGAAGCGCGAGTTTTTCGGCGGCGACATCGCGCAAAAACAATTCCAAGATTTTTTCGGTTTGCAGCGGCGTGCCGACGCCGAGGGTGTCGCCCAGCGAAACTTGATAGCAGCCTTGTTTTAATAGCTCTTGGGTGAGTTCAAGACCGCGCCGCGGATCGACCACGTCTTCGTAGGCGCAGCCCCACAACGTCGAAACGTAGCCGCGTACGCGCATGCCTCGCGCGACGGCTGGCGCGATTACGTCTTCGAACGCGCGCAGGGTTTGCTCAATTGTTTTATTAATGTTCTTGCGGTTGTGCGTTTCGCTTGCGCTAAGAAATACCGCAACCTCACCAATGCCCGAGCGAAGGGCGCGTTCCAATCCTTGTGCATTGGGACACAACGCCGAGCGCTGCACTTGCGTGTGGCCGCTTGTCAGCGCGCACACTTCTTCGGCGTCGGCCAGTTGTGGAATCCAGCGCGCCGAAACAAAACTTGTAACCTCGATGCGTTGCAAACCGGCGTCGACCAATGCGTCAATCAAACGCACTTTGGCGTGCGTGGCCACGTGCGCCGATTCATTTTGCAGTCCGTCGCGCGGCGAAACTTCGTAGACGGACACCCGGGGGGGTAGGTTGCGGAGAATGCTCACAACCGGTGATTGTACGTCAAATCGAGGCGCTTCGAAAGCGGCTGCATCGCGCCCGAATGTTCAGTGGATCTGTCGTGCTTGACCCTTAACCTCGAAACAGCTTGGTGTTTCAGGTTTTCAACGCGACGGACACGCGGTAAGACTGCGCGACGGAAAAACAATGGCATTGTTCTCGCTTCAGCGCCAGCTGCTAGCTCTTGAGTGCGCACCTGATGACAGCGCTCTTGTCGAGCCGCTTAAGAGTCATGTTCGCCAAGTGCGCGGGGGCGGTGAGCGTTTGATGCGACTGCTGGAGGCGGCGCGCGCCAAGCATGTTCAGCGCGCTCAGTTTTCTGCGGCGGCGATCTTGATCGAAATTGAAGCGGGGCTTTCTAAGGGCGACGAAGACTTCGTGCGAGCGTTGCTCAAAGAGCAGGCACGCATCTACGCCGAGGAAGTGTTTGATTTTGGCGCGGCGCTTGCTGCATACGATCGCCTGTGCGAAGGCGCGCCCAAAAAAGATTCGCTTTCCAAGCAGCGCGCACGACTTGCGGCGGACTTGGAAAACATGAGCCAGGCGGTTGAGCGCGACCTCGAGCAAGGGCGTGCGACCGGAGATATCCAAGCGCTTTTGCGGGCGGCTTGTTTGTGTTGGCGCGCAAACAAACCCGAGGTGCAAGCGCAAGCAGACGACATCTTCGCTGAAGCGTTGCGCGAGGGGCGCGGTCAAGCACGCGTTGCCCATGTGTATGCGCTTGCGCTCGGTCAACAAAACAAAGCGGACGACGCCGTCGATGTTCTTAGAAATGCGGCGCGTCAGGTGAGCGAGCGTCGCGACAGAATCGGGCTTTTTTTGCACGCCGCGTTCGCGGCGCGCGATTTGCTGCAGGATGAGGAGCAGGCCCACGGGTTGTTTCAAGACGTGCAGCGTCTTGAGCCGAACAACTGGCCAGCGACGGATTGGATTGGTCGATACCTTTCTAAAGACGGCGATTTGAAAGCTGCTCGCGCTCACTACGAGCGCGCGCTTCGCACGCAAAAAGAAGTCGCGGTGCAGGGAGAAATTTTGGCGGCCTACGGAGAGCTGCTTGAGCGCAATCAGTTGCGTGAAGAGAGCGCCGACGTGTTTGCGCGTTTGCGCAAACTTGATCCCGCGCATCCCAAAGCGTTGCTGGTCGCTCGTTCCATGGCAGGGAGCGAGCCGGCCCAGTTGCGGCAAGCGCTCGAAGAAGCCTTGGGTTTCGCCGACGACCCCGAAACAAAGAAGTCGCTGGCCTTGGAGCTAGCGCGCATCGCAGAACAACAAGGCGATCAAGAGCGTTCGATTCGAGCGTGGCAAGAAGTGTTGCGAATCCATCCGGCGCACAACGACGCCCAGGCCGCGTTGAATCGGTTGCTCAAAGAGTCGGGACACTGGAACGCCGTGGTCGATCGCATTCGCGACCGGTTGAGCGACATGCCCGCGGCGCCGACTCACGAGCGCGTGCAAACGTGGCTCGAACTCGCCCGCGTCTATCGCGACGAGTTAAAACTTCCGGCACTTGCCGGCGAAGCCTACGAAGAAGTGCTCAAGTTGGATCCGGCGCAGCGCGAGGCGCTCGAAACGGTGCAAGAGCTGTACCGCGAGTCGGGGCGCTGGAACGATTTAATCAATGTACTGCAGCGCCAAGCAGCCGCGCTCAACGAGCCGGCGCAAAAGATTCGCCTGTACGAGCAGATTGCGGGGATTTGGGAAAAACAATTTTCAGACTCCGTCAACCTCGCCAAAGCGCTCGAACAAATTGTGGAGATTGATCCGCAGCGCGCGCAGACGCGCAAGCGCCTCAAAGAAATCTACGCGCAGCGCCGCGACTGGCAGGGCTTGCATCGAATCCTAACGCAGCAACTGCAAACTGAGTCCGACGCAAACGAAAAGCGCGCAGCGCAAGAAGCGTTGGCCGAGCTGTGCACCGATCACCTAAAAAAGTATGACGAAGCCATCGGCCTGTGGCGTGCGCTCGCCGAAGACAAAAAGAGCGGCCCCCGTGCGCTTGAGGCGCTTGAGAAGTTGGCAACGCAAAAGCAAGATTGGCAGCTTTTGATTGGCGCGCTCGAGCGGCGCGTGGAACTGAGTCGCGACAAAAAAGAAAAACGCGCACTGCTCGAACGCCTCGCGGTGTTGTACAAAGAAAAAGCTGGCGCCGCTGCGGAGGGGCTTGTTCCTGTTTGGACTCGCTTGCTCGAACTTGACCCCAAACATCGCAGCGCAAAACGCGAGCTTCTTGCGCACTACACGAAGGCGCGAGCGTGGGACGCGGTTGAGCGATTGTTCGCGCAGCAATCCGATTGGTCGGGGCTGGTGGACGCATTGCATGTTGCGGCGGACCGAGCCGAACACGGAGCGGACAAAGTTGAGCTGTTGTCGCGCGAAGCGAAAATTGTGGCGGAGCATTTGCAAGGCGACGTGCGAGTGCGGCGCTGCTACGAGGCCATCGCGCTTCTTGATCCGTCCAACGTTGCGGCGGCTCAGTTTCTCGCGCCCCTCTACGAAAAAGAATCGAACTGGTTGCGCTACGAACTCGCGCTGAAAGCGCTTTCCGAGGAAGCCGATCGCGAGAAAGACTTGCGTGCAGCTCGCCAGGTTTGGGCAAAACAACGTGATTTGTATGCCGGGCCTTTGCGCGACGTTTCGCAGGCCTATGCGTACGCCGCAAAAATCTTCGCGGTCGAACCCAACGACGCGGCGAATCGGCGCGTTCTCGATAGCATCGTCGAGCAGTCGGCTGCATACGGAGAATACGCCGCGTTGTTGCAAGACGCTCTCAACAAGTCACAACTGCAGTCCGAGTTGCGCCTTGAGTTGCGGCGCAAGCTTGCGACGGTTGCAGGCGAGCAGCTCGGCGACAAGGCGCTCGCCGCAAAACAACTGGAAGCAATTGCGGAAGAAACTCCGCTCAGCAGCGACGAGTCACGTCGTCTCAGTCGCTACTACGAAGAACTGGGCGACGCCGACCAGTTGGCGCGTCTGCTACGAATGCGAGTGCAAAGCGAGCCGGACGAGAAGTCCAAAAAGCGCTTGGCGTTGCGCTTGGCATCGCTGCACGAAACGCAGTCGGACAAAACGGGCGAGGCCTTCGAAACCTATTGGAACGCGCACCGGCACGAGCCGCAGCGCATCGATTACTTGCAAGGCGTTGCGCGCACCGCTCCCGGTGCAGGACGCTGGCAAGAGCTCGAGGGCGCCTTGATTCTATTGGCGGAGCGTATTTCCGATGTTCATGAAAAAGGGCAATACTTGGTGCAGCTCGGAGATGTACGCCGCACACAACTCAAAAATTCTCAAGGCGCGCTCAGCGCATACCAGGCAGCGGTCGCCGAGGGATGCAGCGACGCTTCGTTAGTTAAGGGTTTGCAGGCACTCATGAATGTTGCGCAATGCCGTCGTCCGGCGCTCACCGCGTTGGCGCAGCTCCATGCGTCGCAGGGCGATGTGGAGGCATTTTCCGAATTGTTTGATCGCGAAATCCCGCAAGCCAAGGACCCCGGCACGCGTCGCAGTTTGTGGCTTGAGCGAGCGCAGACGCTTGAACAAAAGTTTTCCGATCAAGATGCCGCGTTCGCGGCGTTGCAGCAGGCTTTCTTGGAAGACGTTGCGGATGCGGAATTGCTCGACGAGTTCATTCAAGCCGCCGCTCGCTTGGATCGCCAAGAAGATGCCGCCTCCGCGCTTCGAAAAGTTTTGAAAAGCGGCAAGCTCGATCGAAACTTGGAGCTCGGTCTCGCATTGCGCTTGGCACAACTTTACGACGAAGAGTTGGGGGATATGGACCAAGCGCATCGCTTGTATGCGCGCGCACTCGAGCTCGACCCACTCAACGGTCCTGCGTTCGAAGCGCTGAAGCGGCATTACACCCAGACCGAATCCTGGGCGAAAATCGATGCGCTGTACTCTGAACGCATTGAGCACACCGCATCGCAATCGGATCGCAAAGAACTTTTGTTGCAACACGCGTTCTTGCAAGAAGATTTAACTGGGGACCTCAAAGCCGCCGCCAAGACCTACCAAACCATCGTCGACCTCGAGCCTGGCCAACCGCAAGCAAGCCGCGCGTTGCGTGCGCTCTATCGCAAGCTCGGCGACTGGTCGGGGCTCGCGCAGCTCCTCGAAAAATTGCTGACGGTGGCGCCCGACGAAGAGCAGCGCACGTTGCACGCCGAGTTGGCGGACCTCTACGTCCGCGAGCTTGGCAACGCGGTTGAAGGTGTCCGTCACTACCAAAAACTGCTCGCGCGCAATTCCCAGTACCCCGCGGCGCTGCAGGGTTTGGAAGCATTGCTCGAAGATCCAAAACAAGGCCTTGCGTCGGCGCATGTTTTGGCGGCGGTCTACCGAAAAGACGGTGCGAGCAAGTCGTTGGCGCGCGTGCTCGAAGTGATTGCGCAACGCACCGAAGACGAAGCGGAGCGAGTTGCCGCGTGCCTCGAGTTGGCGGATTTGTACCAAACGCAGTTGCACGACTCGGGCCGCGCTTTCGACAAAGTGGCTTTGGCTCTCAGTCTTCGACCGACCGACGAGACGTTGTACGACCGGCTCGCGGCTTTGGCGGAGCGAACCCAGCGAGTTGAGGAATTAATTTCGGTGCTCAACGCAGTGGGCAGCACGCTCGATTCCGATCAACAGCTTGCAGTTCTTTGGCGCATTGCGGCGGTCCAAGAAAAGAGCGACCCAACTTCGCAGCAACTCGAAGACACGTTGCGACGTTTGATTGCGTTGTCAGAAGCGGGCGCAAGCGATTGGCAAAAGGCCAACGCCGCACTGGCCGATTACTTTCGTCGCACGAAGCGATCGAAGGAACTGGCGAGGGTCCTCGAAACGCAGCTCGCGTACTCGGAGCAGCCCCTCGATATGTATCGACAGTTGGCAGACCTTTACGAGCGCGATTTGCAGCGCAGCGACAAAGCCATCGAGGCGCTGAGTCGCTGGCGAGAAGCCGATCCCGCGGACCGCAATGTGTTTGTTCGGCTGCGAGCACTCGTCGAACAAAGCCAAGACTGGGAACGCTTGGCTGCGCTCTTGCTTGACGAGGCGCATCGTTTGGGAGCGGACATACAAGCCAGTGAACTGCGCATGATGGCCGCGCAAATCTTCGAGCAGCGCATGTCCGATTCGCACGCCGCGTTGGAGATTTGGCGCAAAGTTCACGCAGACCTTGGGCTCTCCGCGCCCGTGGCGCAGGCTCTCATCGATCTCAACCGCCGCGCGGGCAACTGGGACGAACTGAGTCGCGTGTTGTTGAGTTGGGCCGAGCAGGTGAGCGATGTTCGAGAACGCATTGCGTTGAGAAAAGAAGCCGCTGCGATTCAAAGCGAACATTTGAACGACGACGAAATCGCGCTGCAGCTCTGGACTCAAGTCATTGCAGATGAGCCTTTGCATCCCGAAGCGAGGGAGGCGCTTTGCGCGTACGCGTTGGGCAAAGATCCCGAGCGAGCACTGCTCGCGGCGCGTGCTGTGGCGCCCGCTTTAATCGAAACCAAAGATTGGAAACGTGCGGTCAAAGCCTTGGACGTTGTCGGCGCATCCACTGACACTGCGGAGAGAATCGCTGCCAAGCGTCGCAATGCACAGATTCGCGCAAACCACCTTCAGCAGTTCGACAAAGCGTTGGAACTCGCGCAAAGCGCATTGAGCGATGCGCTCGCAGCAGGCAATTACGCCGAACTCGTGGAGGAGTTTGAGCACGTTGCGCGCAAGGCGGGAAAACTTTCTCGCTTTGTTGGAGAAGTTCAAGCGCTGGCCGCGCAAAGCGACAGCCCCGAGATCCGTGTGGCGCTTCATCGCCGAGCGGCGTGGGTTGCGCAGCAAGAATCGGGCAACGACGCGTTGGCGCGGGTTGGTTACGCAGCCATTTTGCAGGACGAGCCCAACGATCGCGACGCGCTCGAGGCGTTGATCGATTTGGAACGGCGCGGAGGCAAAGCCGACGCATTGGTTGCAGCACTTGAACGCAAGGTTTCTTTGATTCCGGATCCTGCGGCGCGCGGCCCTGTCTTGTTTGAGATTGGCCAACTCAAAGAATCCAAACTCAACGACGTTTTCGGCGCCGTCGACGCCTACGAGCAAATGCTCGCCATTGCACTCGATGCGCTCGCCTTGCAAGAGCTCGCTCGTCTTTATCGCGCGCAAGAAAGCTGGGAGAATCTAGCTTCGGTCTACGAGCGGCAGATTCAATTCTTGCGACCGAAGCCCGTCGAGATTGTGTTCGAACTCGCTGATCTGTACAACCGTCAGATTGACGATCCGCAGCGCGCTGTCGATGCACTTGCGTACGTCGCGAGCGAGCCAAGCGTCGAAGACCGGCTGGCAAAACAACTGCGCGGCATGTTGGGCGATGAGCGCGTCGCGGCTCGGGCGGCGGAGGTTTTGGATCCAATTGTCACGCGGCGGGGCAAGTGGGCCGAGGCAATCGAGCTGCTGCGATTGCGTTTGCGCTTCGCCAAGGTTCTTGACGACAAAATGGCTCTGCTGCGCCGCATCGCGGAAATCCACGAACACAAACTCGCGCAGCGTCAAGAAGCCGCTGCCGCCTACGGCGAAGCGTTTTTGCTGGACCCGCGCTCGGAAGCCGACGCACGCCGCTTTGCGGACTTGTCGGCGGCAGCAGGCGAGTGGGATCGCTTGGCCGCGCATTTCGATCGCGCGCTCAACGAGATCGAGATCGATGATCAAGACACCATTCGCATTGCCCGCGAAGCCGCTGCACTGTTCGAAGAGCGGCTCAACAACCTGGAACGCGCCGCCGCCTCCTACGAACGCGTGCACCGATTTGATCCCGGCGACGAAGCGGTCGCTGACCGATTGCAAAGTCTTTACGAGCGTCTGGGCAAATGGACGGAGCTTGCCGCGCTGTGCCGGGAGCGTTTGAACTTCGCCGACAGCCAAGAAAAGCAAATCGCGTTGTTGTGCCGCTTGGCGGAGATCAGCGAGAAACGCTTTGAACAAAACGACGATGCGATTGCTGTTTGCCGCGAAATTTTGCAGCTCGACATCGACAACGGTTTTGCAAACCAAAGTTTGCTGCGCCTGCTGCAACTCGAAGCGCGCTGGGATGAGTTGAGCCAATTGTTGAGCGCACGTTTGGACCGAACGGCGCCGGGGCCGCTCTGGAACGAGCTTGCTTGCCAGCTGGCGCGCGTCAGCGACGAGCACCTGCACGACCGGCCGCGCGCGGTGGAGCTCTTTGGAAAAGTTTTACAAAACCAACCGCAACACGACGAAGCGCGCGCTGCGTTGGAAACGTTGATCGTTGATGAAAATCACACGCTCGCGGTCGCGCGCATTCTTGAACCAATCTACGAGTCGCAACGCGATTGGAAGAAGCAGGCCGATGTCATCGCCGCGCAAGTCGAGCACTTGCAGGACGTCGATGAAAAAACTCGGCGTTTGCGCGATTTGGCGCAACTCTGCGAGCTCAAACTTCGCGATCAATACGCGGCGTTCGCGGCGTGGGGCAAAGCCTTGGCGCTTTCGCCGGAGGACACCGAGGTTCAACAACATGTGGACCGACTCGCGGAAGTGCTTTTGGAATGGCAGGCGTGGGTGCAGATGTACGAATCCGCCGTCATCAACTGCCAAAGCGCAACGCGCCGGGCCTCGCTCATCTTGGATGTGGCGCGGACTCAAGACAAGCAACTTGGCGATCCTCGCACGGCCATCAAAAGTTATCGTCGAGCCCTCGACGAAGATCCCTGGCTCGATCAGGCGCACGCCGAACTCGATGCGCTGCTGACGCTGGTGGGCGACTGGCAAGAACTCGTTGACGTCCTTGAGCACCAGCTCGATTTCAAAAACGACAGCAAATCGCGTTTGCAATTGCTGCAGCGCATCGGAAGCACCCACGAAGATTTTTTGGGCAATGCGGAGCAGGCGATTCACGCCTACGAGCGAGCCCTCATCGAAGACAACCAAGACCGCACGACGCTGCAAGCGTTGGACCGCCTTTACACTGCGCACAACGACGAGTCGAAACTGGTGGATGTTCTGCATCGGCTGCTCTCGCTCGCCGAAGGCGCAGACAAACAAGATTACGCCGTGCGCCTCGCTGCACTTCACGAATCGCTGGGCGAAAACGAGCAGGCCATCGAAGTCTTGCAACTTCACGTCCCCGATCCCACGCGCTACCCGCGTGCGGCGCGCGTGCTCTCAGTTTTGCTCGAGCGGGAAGGGCGCTGGGATGATTTGCAACAACATCTTCAGCAGAGTGTTGTCAATCTGCAAGATGCTTCCGTTAAATCCGACGCCCTGGGTCGGCTCGGCTTGTTGTACGAGCAACGTCATCGCGACGAGGCGCAGGCGCGCATTTGTTTTGAGCAAGCGTTGGCTGAAGATCCGCACAACAACCTCGCGCTCGACGGACTCTTGCGCTTGGCACGCGGCGACGCACGCGTGAGCAGCGGGCAATCCATGATCGAGTCGTTGCTCGCGCAACAAGGTCGCACCGATGAACTTGTGGCGATCAAATCGCTGCATCTTGCACAAACGCAGGACCCGCAAGCACGGTTGGCTCTTCAAGAAGACCTCGCGACCCTCGAGGAGCAGCGCGGAAGCTTGAACGCGGCGCTCGACCTGCGCTTGGATCTTTTCGATTTCAATGCAGAAGACCTGGGCAACCGCGCACGGATCGAACACTTGGCGCGGGCCACGGGGCGCGTGCCTTCGTATTTGGCGCGCATGCAACAAGCAGCGGAAACCTGCGGCGATGCGCGCATTGCGGCCGATTTGTTTCGTTCGATCGCGGAGCTGAGTCTTCAAGACATGCAAGATGTGGAGCGCGCGATCCACGGTTACTCTCGATCCCTCGCCGCCGATTTTAATCAGCCGGCTGTTTTGGACGCGCTCGACAAGCTGCTTTTGCAAGAGGAACGCTGGACCGAGTTGGAACAGCTGTTCGAGCGGCGCATCGAAGCAAACGCGCATGCGTCTGAAGTCCTCGATTTGGAAACGCGCCTTGCAGCGCTGCGCTGGCATCAGCTGGGAGACGAAGCGGGCGCGTTGCGCGCCTTGGAGCGCGTGCTGCGACGTGTGCCGCAACACCAGCCTGCCGTTGAGATTTTGGACCACGTCATGCAGGGTGCTGAGTTCAGCGATCCATCGTTGCGACTTCTTGAAGAAATCGTGCCGGTGTCAAACGACTGGTTGCGTTTGGCACGCGCATACGAAGAGCGGGCGGCGCGCGAGACCACGGGGAACCGCGCGGCGTGGTTGACCAAAGCCGCCGACATTTATGAAAAGAAACAAGAGCGAGCCGCCGCATTCACGATGCGCTTGCGGGCCTTTGAAGACGATCCCGCTTTAACCGGAGTGTTTGCGGCCCTCTGCGCTGAAGCGCGCAGCGATGAGCAACGTGCCGCGCTCCTGCAAGTGGTCGAGCACATCGACAACTCCCCTGCGCTCTCGCCAGAGCAGCGCATCACCTTGTGGCTTGATGCAGCGCAGTGGTGCCAAACGCACGTGGGCGCGCGCGGTCTGGACATGACGCGACGCTATCTGGAAAAAGTGGTGGCGCTCGATCCAGAATCGGAGAATGCGAACCACGACTTGCTTGCGATTCACAAAGAACGCGGAGACATTGACGCCGCTGTTCGACTTCTTTGGCGGTGGGCCGACTCGACCACCGACGTCAGCAAACGAATCGAACTTTGGAATCAAGCCGCGGAGCTAAGCGCTGCCGACAACAAATGGCTGTCCCTGGCGGCGGATTCTTACCAACGAATTGTTTCGCTTGATCCAACGCGCACGATCGCCGTGCAAGCGCTCTTGGCAATACGCCGCAAAGAAGAACGCTGGTCCGACGTAGCGCAACTGCTGGAACTTTTGGCGGAGTCCACCTCCAACCAAGAGCTGCGCATTGCGAGCTGGACCGAGCTCGCCTCGCTTTTCCGCGGCAAACTTCGCAACCCGGAGCGCGCGATGCAATGCCTAGAACAGTTGCGCGCCTTGCAGTCCGACTCCGATCACGTGGTGCTTGACCTCGCCGACATGTACCAAGAGTTGGGTCGCTACGAAGACCTGGTCGCGCTGCTCGAGCAGCAAGTGACTCGAGCAACGAGCGACGATTCCAAAGTTGCTTTGCATTTGCACCTTGCAGAAGTTCTCAACCGCAAGCTCAAACACAGCGCCAAGGCGCTGGTGCACTACCGCGCCGTGCTGGCCATTCGCAACTCGCACCCGACTGCGCTTGAGGCCGTCGAAAAAGCTCTCAGCGCAGAACGACGCTGGGAAGAGCTCACGGAATTTTTAATGGAACAAGCAAACCAAGCCGAGACCCAAGGTCGCACCGATCAAGCGATTTCATTTTTGGATCGAGCCGCGATGATCTACAAAGAGAAACGCAAAGACCGTCGCGCCGCGATGCGAGTTTTCCAGCGCGTTATGGACCTCGATCCAAAACAAGAGCTTGCGTTGCGGCACGCGGCGCAGCTCGCCGAAGACCTTGGCGAAACCGAAGTCGTAGTCTCGGCGTTGGAGCGTTTAATTCCACTCGTGCCGGCGTCGGAGGCGGTGGCGCTGGCCAAGCGCATCGCTGCGTTGGGTGACGCAACCAAGGCAGAACACGCGCTGCAGGTCGCGTGGCAAACAAGTGGCGGCGCAGTCGAGGCGAGCCAAGCGTTGCGCGAGCATTACAGTGCAACGCAACAGTTCGAATCGCTGGCCCAACTTCTGGAAGACTCATTGCGCTCAGGCGCCGCTTCGAGCGATCCGGCGGATTGGATCGAACTTGCCACGCTGTACCGAGACAAGCTCAATCAAAAGCAAAACGCGATTCGCTGTTTTGAACAAGCGCGCGCCGCGCGTCCGCACGACATGCAGGTCATGGAAAGTTTGGCCGATCTCTATTCAACCGAAGGCGTTGATGGTCAGGCGCTGCCGGTGCTCGAAGCCATCGTGGCGGGCTTCAACGGCAAACGCACCAAAAAGCTTGTGCCCTATTTGCAACGCTTGGCTTGCGCGCTTCGCGACAAAGGTCGCGCCGCCGAAGCCGTGGGCTTGTTGGAACGCGCCGCCAAACTCGACGCCAACAACGTGATTGTGTTGCGCGACCTCGGTCTCACTTGCTACGCACAACAAGAATGGGAAAAAGCCCAACGCGCCTTGCGCAGTCTTCTTTTGCAACGGATTGGCGCCGACGACGGTGTTTCCAAAGCGGACGTGTACTTCTACCTCGGCGACATCGCGGCGCGCTTGGGCGATCGAGAGCGTGCCGAAACAATGCTTGAACGTTCGCTTTCCGAACAAGCCGATCACGCGCAGGCGCGCGCACGGTTGGCGGAACTTAGGAGATAGCCATGGACACGGCGGTCGTAAGCATCAACGGAAAACTTTGTCGGCCCCCCGAGGCGCAGGTCTCGGTTTTCGATCGCGGATTTTTGTACGGCGACAGCGTGTTCGAAGTGTACCGTTGCTATTTCGGTCAACCCTTCGGCGAAAAAGAACACTTGCTGCGCCTTGAAAACTCCGCGCACATCGTCGGCATCAGCATGCCGGTTTCCGTTTCGGTGTTGCGTGAGGAAGTTCATCAAGTGCTCGACGCATTGAACTTGCAAGACGTGTACGTGCGCGTCTTAATCACGCGCGGTTCCGGTCCGCTGACCTACGATCCCGCAACGGCGAGCGGGCCCACGCGCGTGATCATCGCGATCCCTTTGCTCGTGCCCAGCCCAAGCATCTACACAGACGGAATTGCGGTCGCCGTCATGCGCGCTTCACGTCCCTCCGAAGATCCGCGCGCGGCCGGAGTCAAAGCGAGCAACTATCTCTCCAACCTTTTGGCCATTCGCGACGCCAAAGCCCAGGGCGCCGACGAGGCATTGCTCGTAAGTTCCGAAGGCCGTCTGCTCGAAGGTACGACCAGCAATGTATTCATCGTGAAGGGCGGTGAAATTCACACGCCGATGTTGCAAGCCGGGGTGTTGGGCGGAATCACACGCCAAACCGTGTTCGACATCGCCAAACGAAAAGGCATCGCCATCCACGAGCGGGTGATGGAACCCCGCGAACTCTTTTCCGCCGACGAAGTTTTTATTACGAGCAGCATTCGTGAAGTGGCGCCGGTGGTGCGCGTTGACGGCCAAACGATTTCCACGGGCAAGCCCGGCCCGATCACGAAGCGCCTAATCAGCGAATACCGCGACGTGGTCGAACGCGCCTGCCGCCATTGACGCTCCGACGCAGCCGCGCTAAGCAGCCGCCACCATGCCTTCCAACACCGCCGTTTCCTGGAACCGTCGCCGCCGCAAGACCGCCAAAGCGGGCAAAAAACGCAAGCGAAAGATTCAGCGCAAAGGCAGCACGCCCAAGTTTCCGATCCACGGCTAATTGTCGCGGACGATTTCGTTTTCGTCGAGCACAACTTCGATCAACGACAAGCCGCGCGCGGGCGCTGTCATTCCCGCTTGCGCACGCGTCGCTTTGGAGCTGAGAAGTTGCCGCATGTCTTCGGCGCGCATGTGATGGTTGCCGATTTCTACTAGCGTTCCCACGATGATGCGCACCATGTTTTTCATGAATGCGTCGCCGCGAATCTCAAACGCAAGCAAATCGGCGCGTCCGCGCCAGTTTTCAATCATCTTGGCTTCAAAAATCGTGCGCGTGGTTTCTGTGCGTTCGTCACCGCTCGCACGAAACGCTACGAAGTCGTGCGTGCCAAGCAAAGTTTCGCAGGCCGCACGCATCGCGTCGAGATCCAGAAAATCACGCACCGTTGCGCGCGGACGGGCGCCGTCGTCGCGTGCGTCTTTGGGTCCAATCCACCAGGCGCGCTTGGCCAGCAGCGGGTCGCGCGTTGCGCCCGTTTGAAACACGTAGCGATACAGTTTGTTGAGCCCAGCGAAACTCGGATGAAAGCGCCGCCCGCAGGTGCGCGCCGCCCGCACGCTGATGTCTTCCGGCAGATGCGTGTTGAGCGCCGCAAGCCACGACGCAGGATCCAATTCTCTTTCGGCATCGAACGCGCAGCGCTGCGCTTCGGCGTGCACCCCGGCATCGGTGCGACTCGCCGCCCGCACTTTGGAATGACGGATGCCAATCGCATCGAGCGCGTGCTCCACGGTGAGCTGCACCGTGCGCAACTCGCCTTGCGTTTGCCAGCCGTGAAAACCGCTGCCGTCGTAGGCTACGCTGAGCAGCACACCGTAGGGAAGAAAATCTTTGCTCACCGGTTTATTCTAAAACGTCAAGCCCAAGCCGGCCATCCACGCAAATTTGTCGCCGAGTGGTAGTTTGCTGTTGGCGTCGCTGCCGAACATTTCAAAAAACAGGTTGGTGCTGTTGATGCCCCAGTCGTCGTCAAGTGCGCGCGCGCGTTTGGGCGACAACTGATTGAGTTCGATTGCGACTTGCGCAGCCCAGCGCAGACCGCTTGAGCGCCCCTTGCCCTCGGTCGAGTTGTTTTTCTTGGCGACAAAGAAAACGGAATCGTAGCCAATCTTGCCCGTAAAAACCAAGGGCACCGGCGTGTGTCGCGCCAGCGTATCGAGACGCAAGAGCGCGTAGGCCGTCACGGGAAAAAGATTCACTTTAACTTTTTCGGTGGTGTGCATGGAGCATGTCATGTCGCCTGCAACGCAAGCATCGCCTGTGTATTTCGCCCAGCCAAAAGCTCCGCCCAGGCCGATCGGTCCGACGTACGGAATGTGATACGCGTAAATGTCGAACTCAAAGTTGACGAGCGGCCCGCGATCGTTGCCAAAGAGCAAACCAAACACGTCCGGGGTCGCTTGCGGTTTGTAGGTGCCCACGCCGAATTGAAAACCAAAGTTTTCTTTGGTCCAGTCTTTGCCTTCTTGCGCCTGGGCGCTTGTGCCCAGCGTCAACGCTGCTAGCAGCGCCATCGTTGCCAACGCTTGGTGTCTCATCGAAAATTCTTTCTGCGTAGGTTAACCCAAACTGCCGCCGCGATTAAACTCGCCAGTGGAAACCAAATCCATTTTGTCGTGTGACCGCGCATCTCGCTCGCCGAGCAACCGTTTGGACAATCAAAGCCGTTGGCTTTCTGCACATCGCAAAATCCCGCCGACATTACATGTTGCACGCAAACCGGGGCTGAGAGAACTCCTTCGTTGCCGGCAAGGTCCACGCCGGAAACCAACAGCTGCGTCTTGTCGCCGAGCGCTAAACCCAAAGTGCTGGCGGAGATCGTTACTGAAGTGCTGCCTGGACTTGCAACAGGCGTTGCGCTCGTTGCTGCCATGCCGGCTTGCAAACACATGCCGGTGCATGTGCAGCTAGTTTGGTCGACCGTTCCGGTTTGTTTATACACACGAAAACTGTCGACGACTTCACCAGAGTTGCCGTCATTCCAGCTTAAGTTAAACGACTCACCAGAGCGACTGACGGGCAAATCCGTTGGCGCGGTTGGAGCGCTCACGTCGACTTTAAAGTCCACGTTGCCATTTTCTCCTGTGAAATCTTGGTTGTTAACTGGCGTGCCCGACAAAATCCATAGTGTGTACGTTGTCCCCGTTGACGCGGAGCTTGTGCAGTTGAGGTCAATGCCCGATGCAGTGAGATCGGAAAGGTGAAACGTCACGGGCGAATCAAGGGATATATCTGTAAAAACAAGTTTGCAGGGGTCCGTCGATTCGTCGCGATTCGTCGCAACTTTGCAATCCGTCGCGCCGATGGTTAGGTAGATGTACGCAGTCGTACCGGTGAACGTAGGAACGTTCAGTTCAATATCGGTCGTTGAGGGATCTACGCAATTCGCTTTGTTGACGAAGGGAGTTTCGGCGTCTGCGAAATCGACGCCTTCGACGGTCATCGTAACGGTGCGCGTTTGAGCTGCGGCAAGGCTTGACCACAGCGCGATCAAACCGGGGATGCACAACCTGAGGCAACGATTCATCGAGTCCCTATGTTCATCTACCATGCAAACGCCGCGCCATCAGAAAATTCAATCATTTCCGGTGCTACCAGGAAAAAGCCAAGTCAGTTTGGCACGATCCGGAAGCCCCGACGACCCGCCCTTTGTCATTTTGTCACACGCTATCCGAGCAAAAGTTTTTCGGCGATTTGCACTGCGTTGAGCGCCGCGCCTTTGCGCAAGTTGTCCGAGACCACCCACATTTGCACCCCGCCCGGATTTCCGAGGTCGTTGCGGATGCGCCCGACATACACCGCGTCGCGCCCGCTGGCGTGCAAAGGTTGCGGGTATTTTCCCGCGCTCATTTCGTCAATCACTTCGACACCGGGCGCTTCGCTGAGCCAAGCGCGCACTTGCGCAGCGTCGATTGGTTTTTCCGTTTCGACCGTCACGGCTTCGGAGTGCGAAGTAACAACCGGCACGCGCACCGTGGTTGGCGAAACGCGAATCGAGGCGTCGCCCAAAATCTTTTGCGTTTCAAACGCCATCTTGAGTTCTTCTTCTTGGTATTGCGACTCGGCGTCGTAACTCCAATGCATGAGCAAGTTGCCTGCGAGTTGGCCTTTGAGTTTGTCGTGTGGCTTTTGTTCGCCGTGCGCCAATGCATGTTGTTGCTCTTCAAAAGCTTGCACCGCTTGCGCGCCCGCGCCGCTGATCGCTTGGTAGGTCGCGACCACCACGCGCTTGATTTTCGCGCGATCATGAATCGGTTTGAGCGCAACCACCATTTGAATCGTCGAGCAATTCGGGTTGGCGATGATGCCCTTGGGTCGCACCTTTGCAGCGTCCATGTTCACTTCGGGCACGACGAGCGGCACCTCGGGATCGCGCCGCCACGCCGAGGAGTTGTCGATCACAATCGCGCCCGCCGCCGCAGCAACGGGACACCATTCTTTGGAAATCGATCCGCCCGCAGAAAACAACGCGACATCGACGCCCGCGAAAACATCTTTGTTCAATGCCCGCACAGGAATCTCATGCCCGTTGAAGCGAACGGTTTTTCCCGCACTGCGCGTCGACGCAACGGGCACCAATTCTGAAACAGGAAATTTTCGCTGCTCCAACACGCGCAACATTTCTTGCCCGACCATCCCGGTCGCTCCAACCACGGCTACTTTAAACTGCTTGCCCATAATCGTGACGCATTGCTTAAAGCGAAGCTGCCCCGAGGTCAATCGCAACAAAAGTGCGCGCAGTCCGGGTTATTCCGCCAAAAATGTTTCAACGCGGTGGCGGAGATGTCACCGCATACGCAAAGATCTGTAACGCTCGTGAAGCATTCGTGCCGTAGGAGAACCTTCCGGACGGATCGGTTCGCTTACGATGGCAAGTGGGATTCAACTCTTAGGTTTCGGTGAAGCGATGGCCGCGAGCAGCGCGAATCTATCTTTTGCGCCAGAGCCGGTGCGTGCTGAGGAATTCGACGACATAGAATTAGCAAGAAGCTACAGCACGCAATTTAGCTGGAACAATCCATTGCTGGAAATCCCGCCGCTGCTTGAGCAGATGAAAGACGCGGCGCCAACTTCCATCGATCAGGCGGTGGTACGGCAGCTCGAACTCAGATTTGAGAGCGCTCGAGCATTGGAAAAAAGTTTTGGGCGACACCCCAATCCGCAACAGCGAAGAATATTGGTGGAACTTGCTCACGAGCTC